>SMVB01218527.1_pt1 | contig 11978 bp, 10 predicted proteins | sample 2456461 | NCBI WGS metagenome assembly SMVB01 (sample SAMN11095934, study PRJNA526329) | marine sediment metagenome | biome: Marine sediment; feature: Surficial sediment; material: Deep marine sediment; isolation source: Hadal surficial sediment | place: Pacific Ocean | collected 2014-05 | depth...
CCGCTTGCGGGTCTTCATTGATAAACAACCAATTGCCGAGGGATTCACACCGCACCGGCACCAGGCAGAGGTCTTCGAAATCCAGGTCTACAAAATCGCGCCGGTCCCGCATGCCCTTCAGCCGTCCTTCAAGATCATAGGTCCAGCCGTGATAACCACAGGTGAAGCTATCCTTGGCCTGCCCGGACGCATCGCGGACTACCGGCCCGCCACGATGGCGGCAGGTATTGTAAAAGGCCCTGATCCGGTTATCCTCGCCGCGCACGATCAATATGGATGAACCCGATCTGTTCCACAAAAGATAGCTTCCGGCCCGGGGTATTTCGTCGCCATGGCAAGCATACAACCAGGACCTGCCCCACAGAAATTTCTGTTCAAGTTTCAGGAATTCCGGGTCCGTATAGCGGCCACCCGGAATCGGCGGCAGCGCAGGGAAATCATCGGGTGGCCCTTCACGTGAGTGCTCAAAGGCCAGGCTCTCGTATACACGGTCAATAAAGCGTTGGTCCATAGCATGCATATTGCCGGAAAACGGCGCGGGAAAAGATGCTAGATTATAGGCTGATTCATCTTGCAGGCAGACTTATTTGATCTTCGCTTCCTTGTACATGACATGCTTGCGCACGACGGGGTCGTACTTTTTCTTTTCCATTTTTTTAGGCGTGTTTTTCTTGTTTTTATCGGTCGTGTAGAAGTGACCGGTGCCTGCCGAGGAAACCATGCGGATTTTTTCTCTAGCGCTCTTGGCCATGTTTCAAATCCTCCTTATACTTTTTCACCGCGTGCGCGCAGGTCTTTTAGCACAACATCGATACCTTTTTTATCGATGGTGCGCAGCCCCTTGGTGGACACACGAAGTTTCACCCAGCGGTTCTCACTTTCCACCCAGAAACGGTGGCGGTGAAGGTTGGGCAGAAAACGTCGCTTGGTCCTGATTTTAGAGTGCGACACGTTGTTTCCGGACATGGGCCGTTTTCCGGTGACCTGGCAAACTCGTGACATGGAAATTCCCGTGTAAACGTTGAAAAATCAGCCGCACTTTATACCGCATGCATCTGCCTGATGCAAGTTATTTTGCAGTTCAGGCCGCATATTATACCCGTATTCAGGATTCAGAGCAGGCCCCTCGCGGCCATTGAAACCGGTGCTCCTTCCCCGATCACGAAATGGTCCAGCAAACGGATGTCGAGCAGGGCCAGGGCGTCCTTGAGCCTGCGCGTGATGGCCTGGTCCGCCAGGCTGGGTTCGCTGATCCCGGATGGATGGTTGTGTGCCACGATCAGGGCTGCCGCGTTATGCTTCAGCGCCTTTTCCGCAACTACCCTGGGGTAGACGGTAGCGCCGTCAATGGTGCCGTGAAAAAGCTCTTCATAGGCAATCACCCGGTGTCGCGTATCAAGAAACAGGCAGGCAAACACTTCGTTGGGATTGTCGCCTAGCGCGGACTTGAGGTACTGTTCCGTCGCGCCGGGACTTTCCAACGGATCGCTGCGCAGCAATACTTCGTGAAAATATCTTTTTGAGAGTTCCAGCACGGCCAGAAGCTGTGCGGATTTCGCCGGCCCCATTCCATGCTGTTGTTCCAGTGCTCTGCGGTCCGCCAGGAGGAGGCCCCTCAGACCCCCAAAACCTTTTAACAAGTTGCTGGACAGCTCGACAGCCGGGATGCTAGCGGACCCTGTACGCAGCAGCATGGCGAGTAGTTCGGCATCGGTGAGCGCCTTGATTCCAGCTTTAGCCATTTTTTCTCTTGGTGCGAGGTAGCCCATATCACCCTCTCGATTGACCGTGAAGAATCAAACTTTACGGAAAAAACCACTGAGTGGATGTAAGCTATTAGCTCGATCGCAAGAGGTAAATAGCCGCAAGCCGTGAAATCAGGCGACAAACCGGCAACGGTACAATTGTATTTCTTGCTAAACTTGGATTACTTTTGCATGTCATCGAAATTTCACAATAAGATCCTTCTCGGCGTGACCGGGGGGATCGCCGCCTACAAGTCGGCTGACCTGGTCCGGCGCTTACGAGATGCAGGCGCCGAAGTTCGCGTAGTCATGAGCCCGGGTGCATTGGCGTTCATTACACCCCTGACTTTCCAGGCAGTTTCCGGGAATCCTGTCCACACGCAGTTGCTCGATGAAGCAGCCGAGGCGGGCATGGGCCACATTGAACTGGCCCGATGGGCGGATCAGGTGTTGGTGGCTCCTGCCACGGCTAATTTCATCGCCCGGCTTGCTCATGGTTTGGCAGATGATCTTCTGTCCACGATTTGCTTGGCCACAACAGCGCCGGTCGCCCTGGCGCCGGCGATGAACCAGAAAATGTGGTCTCACCCGGCTACTTGCGCTAACTGTGCAACACTGGAGCTGCGCGGAGTACGCCTGATCGGTCCGGCAAGCGGTGTACAAGCTTGTGGTGAAACCGGGCCGGGCCGCATGGTTGAGCCTTCTGAGCTGGTCAGAGTCTTGGCTACACTCAGAGAATCAGTCCTGGCTGGGAGGCATGTGCTGGTGACCGCAGGCCCTACTTACGAGGATATAGATCCGGTCCGGTTCATCGGTAACCGATCGTCCGGACGCATGGGTTTCGCCATTGCGCAGGCTGCCCGTGATGCCGGGGCACGGGTCAGCCTGGTGGCTGGCCCCGTCGTTCTGGAGACGCCACCGGGCGTTGAGCGTACGGACGTACGCAGCGCACGGGAAATGCGCGATGTTGCGCTCGACCTGGCAGTTTCGGCGGATGTCTTCATCAGTGTAGCTGCTGTTGCCGATTACCGCCCAGCCAGGCCCGCCGCCCAGAAACTGAAAAAGGGCCTGCCAAAACAGAAAATCGAGCTCGTGGCCAATCCGGACATTGTTGCCGAGGTAGCTGCGCTGGAACATGGTCCGCTAACGGTTGGTTTTGCTGCGGAGACGGAAAAGCTGAAGGAGCATGCACTGCAGAAGCTTTCGCGTAAAAACCTCGATATGATTGCTGCGAACCGGGTGGGCCAGGCTGGCTCCGGTTTTGCCAGTGATCAAAATGAAATATTATTGATAACCTCGTCCGGGGAGCAGAATCTCGGCAAGGGCAGCAAACGGAAACTGGCACAACTTCTGATTGAAGCGGTTGCATCCAGACTCAAGGACGAAGAATTTGAAAACCGTTCAGTTAAAAATAATCGACCCGCGACTGGGAACTGATTTTCCCCTGCCAGACTATGCAACGGGCGGGTCCGCTGGTATGGATCTGCGTGCCTGCTTGGATCAGGTGTTGACCATAACACCTGGTGAAACCCGGCTGATTCCAACGGGTTTTGCAATGCACTTGGAAGACACTGGTATGGCAGCCGTGATCCTGCCTCGCTCAGGGCTCGGACACAAGCATGGTATCGTGCTGGGCAACTTGGTGGGGCTGATCGACAGTGATTACCAGGGCCAGGTATTTGTCTCGTGCTGGAACCGTTCCGAAGAACTTTTTAAAATAGAACCAGGAGCGCGTATCGCCCAGATGGTTTTTCTGCCGGTGGTACAGGTCTGCTGGGAGCTGGTTGAAGAGTTTCACACCTCTGACAGGGGAGCCGGGGGCTTTGGTCATACGGGTCACTCCTGACATGGGTGCAGGCAGGGACTCGCCGGGCACCACATTGAATGAACGGACTAAAACATGGACTTGAAGGAATCACTGCTACACTTTCTGAAGTTGGTTGAAAACAGGCAGACGGATTCACGGCTGCTGTTGGTAATAGGCGTCGTCGGCATTGCCATCATCGTGGCCACCGTGTGGCTCGCCGTTAATGATCGGCGTTCCCAGCAGGCAATTTCACAGTTAACTTTGCAACAGCAAGAGGTTGTAGATAAGCTGGCAAACCCAGTGCAGGCGCTGAAACGGGTAATGAATGATGAGCGGGTGCAGGCCCTGGCGGTCCGGGCAATCGAGACCCCGGCTACTGTTGAAGATCTCAAATCCTATCTGAATGGGCGCATAAACGAAATCAACGAAGTCCGGGTATTTGGCAGCAGCCTGGCATCCATTGACCCCGGTGAGCTGGGATTGAGCGGCTATGCTGTTTTAGACATGCTGCTGAATTTGCAGCAAAACATACACCCCCAGTTGCAATTACATAATAGTCTTGTCCCGCCGCAGATGGTGGATGCGGCTCAGATTATGTCGGGGGATGATCTGGTGGGTTATATGGTCGTAACGCTGGAACCGGGCTACCTGTTGTCACACTTCAACCCGGATTATTCTCTGCTGGGCTATATCGGCCTTTCGCAGTACAACGGCAGACAGCCATCCAATATCCTTGCGGAATTGGGTAACCGATCCCTGGCGGGGCAAGTGCCAGAAAGGCAATCCGTCCCCGGCACCCTGTTTCGGATTGAATTTCCACACCGGCAATACACAGCGGTCCTGAGCGGCAGCGGTATCTTGCTGGCCTTGTTGCTGGCGGGTGTTATTTTCGTGGCCGTTGCCGCATTCCTGCATCGCTACAATCGCAGGCTAGAAAAGGCGCAGCCGGTGGCCACAGAGGGTACCGCCAGCGTGCTGGCTGTAAGGCCTGACGTTGAACAACCTGCTGCTCGAGAAATCGCAACTGCACCGCGTTCTGAGGACGAACAGCCCGAGGATACGCCGGATGTCATCGACAAGGAGTTTGAGCCCCCTCGAATGCGGCTTCGTTACGATATTGCCGATCGGAAAAAAGAGGAGGAAGCCGACCATCAGCCGATAGACCTGACCGCGGGTATATTCCGTGCTTACGACATCCGAGGTGTGATTGGCAAGACGCTGGACACAGGAATCGCCAAGCTGATAGGGCAGGCGGTGGGAACTGTGGTGCTGGAAAGAAATGCCGGCCCGGCCGTGGTGGCCCGTGATGGCCGCTTGTCCGGACCCTTTCTGCATCTCGCCCTGATGGTGGGCATTACGTCCACCGGTTGTGATGTGCTGGACATCGGTGCTGTACCCACTGGTGTGCTTTATTATGCGGCTCATGAACTGGCCGCCGGTTCGGGCGTGATGATCACGGGAAGCCACAATCCACCCGACTACAATGGTTTTAAGATCATGGTGGGCGGTGATCCGATCCACGGACAGGAACTTGCAGATTTTTACCGGCGCATTACCGAGGGGGATGTGCAGGTTGGTACCGGTACTGTGCGACGTGAAAACGTAGTTCCGCAGTACATCGAGCGCATCGCACAGGATATCCAGCTGGAGCGGCCGCTGAAAGTGGTGATTGACTGTGGCAACGGAATTGGCGGCGTGTGCGCCGCGGATGTTCTGCGAGCCATTGGGGCGGAAGTACTGCCGCTGTTTGACGAGGTGGACGGCACTTTCCCGAATCATCACCCGGACCCGAGTGATCCGCAAAACCTGCAAGATCTGATCGAGTCCGTCCGTCTGATAGACGCGGATCTAGGTTTTGCACTCGACGGTGATGCGGATCGCCTGGGTGTGGTGACGCTGGCGGGAGACATCATTAATGCCGACCGGGTGATGATGCTGCTGGCCATGGACGTTTTGGATCGCAATCCGGGAGCCACAATAATTTACGACGTCAAGTGCACCGGGCACCTGGCTGAGGTTATTCGCCAGGCAGGTGGAATTCCGCTTATGTACAAGACCGGTCATTCACTGATCAAGGCGAAGATGAAGGAAATTGATTCACCTTTTGCCGGTGAATTGAGTGGACATTTCTTCTTCAAAGAGCGCTGGTATGGCGTGGACGATGGAATTTACGCTGCGGCCAGGCTGCTCGAAATCCTGGCCGCGGCGGAAACACCACCGGAGGCTATTTTCAATGCCCTTCCGACCAGTTACAGCACTGCGGAATTGAAGGTGCAGATGGAAGAAGGAGAAAACTTCACCTTTGTCGAGGCGTTCAAGAAAGCGGCGCATTTTGATGGTGCCAGCATCAATACAATAGATGGAATCAGGGCAGATTGGCCCGATGGCTGGGGACTGGTCCGTGGATCCAATACGACACCGATCCTCGTGCTGCGATTCGATGCCGAAACGAAAGAAGCGCTCGGGCGCATCAAGACGGCATTCAGGTCGCAGATGCTGGGCGTCAAACCGGATCTCCAACTTCCGTTCTAGAAGGAAAGCAGTATGAAAGGGAAATATCGGTGCCTCGCCGTGTTATTCAGCCTGGTATTAAGCTCGGTCTTCGCCCAAGGCATCCCCATCGAACCCGGGATGTGGGAAATGACCTCCACGATGAAAATACCCATGTTGCCCAGGCCCAGGGTTACCACCAACATGGAATGCATTGAGGAGAGCGAACTTTCTCCGGAGGCCATGACCGAGGAGGATGTGGATTCAAACTGTACTTTTGACACCCGGGTGGTGGATGGCAACACCATGAAATGGTCGATGGACTGCGTTGCAAAGGGAGGCGCTTCACGCGGTGAGTGGGAAGTCACTTCTCATGGTGATACCTTGACCGGTGGGGGAACCATCACGGTGGACATGCAGGGCCAGGCCATCGCAATGACCATGAAATGGGACGGCAAGCGGGTCGGGGATTGCGAGTGATTTGATTCAATAGGCGCACTCAGTGAATAGGGGATCAACCGATCCCTGCCAGTCGCCGTGGAACAAAGCCAGTTTTCTCTCGGCCGGTGTCACGCCGCCTTCTGCCACATTCCGCAAAGGGGACAGGAAACCAGTTTCGTTTTCACCGGCGGAATTCAGCCGCCTGCGGGCAGCCAGGCCAATGGCAGCCAGATCAATGAGTTCCAACGCGATGGACTGTACCGAGCGTTTGTGGATTTTTGCCCGCAGGCCCTGCCGGGGAACATCCGCACGCAGCTTCAGCCGCTCTTCCATGCTCCAGTCCCGGGTGATATCCCAGGCCGCGTCCAGGGACGGTTGATGATAAAGCAGACCGGCCCATAGTGCGGGCAAAGCGCAAAGACGCGCCCAAGGTCCGCCGTCGGCGCCGCGCATTTCAAGGTAGCGTTTTAAGCGCACTTCGGGAAAGGCGGTGGTCAGGTGATTTTCCCAGTCCGTGAGCGTAGGTAATTCTCCGGGTAATGCAGGCAGCTTGCCTGCCAGGAAGTTCCTGAATGACTGGCCCGAAGCGTCAAGATATTCACCATCCCGATACACGAAATACATGGGTACATCCAACATGTAGTCGGTGTACTTCTCAAAACCCATGTCACCATCGAAGACGAACGGCAGCATGCCGGTGCGGTCGGGGTCGGTGTCTTCCCACACGTGGGATCGATAGCTCAAAAAGCCATTGGGACGGCCATTGGTGAAAGGCGAGTTCGCAAACAGGGCAGTGGCGATGGGTTGCAAGGCGAGGGACGTCCGGAACTTTTGAACCATATCGGTTTCCGAGCTGAAATCCATGTTGACCTGCACCGTGCACGTGCGGCTCATCATGTCCTGGCCGAGTGTACCGACTTTGGACATGTAGTCCCGCATGATACGGTAGCGCGCTTTTGGCATCCATTGCATGTCTTGGCGTTGCCACTTGGGATGGAAGCCCATGCCGACAAACGCGATCCCAAGCGTATCGGATACCGCCTTGACCTGCCTGAGATGGGTATTCACCTCTGTGCAGGTTTCATGAATGCTGTCGAGTAGGGCGCCGGAGAGTTCCAGCTGTCCCCCGGGTTCCAGCGTGATGGACGCACCGGCATCGTCGAGCAAGGCAATCAACAATCCGTTTTCCTGCACGGATTGCCAGCCAAATTGCTCGGCCATTCCGGTGAGAATAGCAAGGATACTGCGCTTGCCTGAATAAGGCAGTGGCCTCAGGTCATCCATTGTGTAACCGAATTTCTCATGCTCGGTACCCAGCCGCCACTGGTCCACCGGTTTGCAGCCACTTGCCAGGTAAGCAGCAAGCTCCTCTGCCGATTCGACAGTCGCCGATTTGCCGGATGAGTCCAATTTATTCTCCACTGATTTTGGCTTCTTGCTTAAAATGACCTGCCAAGCTGATAAAACTCATTGGAAAGCGCAGGCCGATTGCCTAGGATACACGCAGGAATACAGACTATGGAATCTCTTTTGAGATTCCTCGAACAGCTTGAGCTTTTAAATGCCCCTGCCCAGAATGAACACAGCCAGGATCCTGATGATCGCAGTCGCAATGATGATGCTGGCGCAGACTGCCTGGCCAGTCACGGTAAACCGGGGCCTTGGTCCAGAGCCCAATTCACTGGATATTCACCAGGCGCAGGGATTGCCTGCGATTAATCTTCTGCGGGACTTACGTGAGGGCCTGCTTAGCTTCGATGCAAAGGGCGAACTGGTGCCCGGCCAGGCGAAATCCTGGCAGGTGCTTGATGGTGGAAAACGATACCGCTTCACCTTGCGCCCGGATGCAAGGTGGTCGAATGGCGATACCGTCACGGCAACCGATTTCATCCGCGCCTGGCATCGGGCATTTTCACCACAAACGGCATCTGCCACGGCCGGCTTGTTGCAGATTGTGATGAACGCAGCGGCCATTTTGTCCGGAAAAATGGCTGTCGGCGAGCTGGGTATCAAGGAGCTTGATCCAGGCATTCTGGAAATCAGGCTGACCAAACCGGCACCCTGGTTGCTCGAACTTCTGGCCCATCCCGTTAGCTTTCCCCTGCACCGATTGTCTATGGATGAACCAAGGCAGGCGCCGGTCAATGGTCCTTTCATCCTGGTCGGGTGGGTACCGAGGTCGTCGATCAGCCTGGAAAAGAATCCCGAATATTACGCAGCCAGCTCGGTCCTGGTCGATGCGGTGGAATACTTTCCCATCGAACAACCCGCCGCCGAGCTGTTGCGTTTCCGCGCCCGCGAACTGGATATCACGGAGACCATTCCACCAGGCCGTTATGACTGGCTGCAAGAGAATCTGGGCGCTGAGCTGAGAACCCACCCCTACCTGGGTAGTTTCTGGCTGGGAATAAACTTCAGGCACCCGGTTCTGGGGCATTCTGCTGCTCTGAGAAGGGCGTTGGCGCTGGCGATTGACCGGGAGATCCTGGTGCGAGTAGTGCTGGGAGCCGGGGAGATGCCGGGCTGGAGTATCGTGCCCCCCGGAATCAGCGGATACCTGCCCGCGCAGATGGCGGAGAGTAGCTGGAGCCAGCAACGGCGTGAAGCCGAGGCAGTCCGTTTATTCAAGGAGGCTGGTAAGCAGGCAGGCTTTGGCCAGCATAAGCCCCTCGTGCTCGAGTTGCGTTATAACACTTCCCAGCTTCATCGCCGCATGGCGGTCGCAGTTTCAGCGATGTGGAAACAGGTGCTGGGTGTTGCCACCGAGCTGGTCAACGAGGAGTGGAAAGTCTTTGTGAACAACCGCAAGATGGGCGTGGTGACCGAGGTGTTTCGTGGGGGCTGGATTGCAGACTACAGTGATCCGGCCAGTTTCCTGGATCTGTTCATCAGTGACAGTGCTTTGAATACCACTTTTTATGCCAATCCGGAGTTCGATCAAACGGTGGCATCCACCCACTTGGTCAGTGGTTTGGCGCGCATGGAACTTTTACGCAAAGCAGAGTCTGTTTTAATGCAGGACATGCCGGTCATCCCGCTTTACTATTATGTCTCGCGTCACCTGGTAAATACGCGCATTACCGGTTTCGCGGATAATGTTCGTGATGTTCATCTTTCCCGCTACCTGGCAATAGCGCCGGAGAACCCTTGACCGTTTCGCTTTCAATCAGGATATTAATTGGAGCCAGCCTCGTGATGCTTGCTTCGTGCCATGACCAGGATGGAGAATTTGCGCGGCCACGTGAGAAAAGGGACCAGCCCGTTGAGCTCGTTTTGCTCGACGATGGCCGCCCCCACCCGGCGGTGTTGGCTGAAGATCAGACTGTGATCAGGGGTAATGGGGAAGAGCCGCAGACCCTGGATCCTCACCAGGCAGAAAGTGTGCCCTCTGCAAACATCCTGCGTGATCTGTTCGAAGGCCTGACCACCGAAGCGCCAGCAGGTGACATTATCCCGGGGGCGGCGATCCGCTGGAATATTTCCCGGGATGCGAGGACCTATACCTTCTACCTGCGCCGGGACATGCTGTGGTCCAATGGCGATCCGCTGACCGCAGATGATTTCGTCTTTAGCCTGCGCCGGGCGGCCAGCCCCGCAACGGCGTCACCCTCAGCAACCATGTTGCTGCCGATTCAGAATGCCCGGGAAGTGTTGGCCAATGAACTTCCGCTGGAAGACCTGGGCATCGCTTTGCTGGATAAGTACACGCTACAGATTACCTTGACCGGACCAACGCCCTATTTCCTGGGTTTGCTGACCCACCCCGTGGCCTATCCGGTAAACCGCAGAAATCTGGAAGAATTTGGTGATGAGTTTTCCCGCCCGGACAAGCTGGTTTCCAATGGCGCCTATGTGCTTAGGGACTGGAAGCACAGGGTTTCCATCGAGCTGGAGAAGAATCCACTTTACCGGGAAGCGGAAAACACCATCGTCGACCGCGTGATTTTTATGCCCATTGAGGATGTGTCCGTCGAGGTAACTCAGTTTCGCTCGGGAGCGCTGGACTGGACCAATGAAGTGCCCAATAACCAGTTCGCCTGGTTGCAACGCAACTATCCGGATGAACTGGTCATCAGCCCCTGGATGGGTTCCTATTTTTTCGGCTTCAATCTCGAAGTCGAGCCGTTTGTACAAAACCCCGAATTGAGGCAAGCTCTGTTGTTTGCCATCGACCGCCAGATCATTACCGACAAGGTCACACAGTTCGGGGAGCAGCCCTCATTCGCATTGGTCCCTCCGGGGATCGAAGACTACATTCCATTCGTGCCTGAATATGCGGACTGGACCCAGGAGCAGAGAAACGAAGAGGCGCGCCGCCTGTATGAACTGGTCGGGTATTCGCACGAGAATCCCCTGCGTACTGAAATCCGTTACAACAGCAGTGAAAATCACAAGAAAATCGCGCTCGCCGTTGCATCGATGTGGAAGCAGGTTCTCGGTGTTAACACCTCTTTGGTGAACGAAGAATTCAGGGTTTTTCTGCAGAACCGGCAACAAAAAGTCATCACCCAGGTCTTCAGGGCCGGCTGGATTAGCGATTACAATGACCCCTACAGTTTTCTCGAGTTGTTCAGAACCGGGGATGGGCGCAATGACTATGGTTACAGCAACAGCATTTTTGACGCCGTGCTGGATGAGGTGGCTACCGAACGGATACGAGCCCGCCGGTCGCGCCTGATGTTCGAGGCTGAAAGGATTTTGTTGTCAGACTTTGCCGTCATCCCGATTTATTCCTACGTCACCAAGCGCCTGGTTGATCAACACCTCAAAGGCTGGCAAAACAACGTCATGGATCATCACCTAACGCGCTATATGTACAAGTTGAAATCCAGGGAAGCAGAAGAAACTGTAACTATCGAAACGGTGGTTAAAGAGGAAGAACAGTGAGGCAGGAAGGCATATTGCAACACTCGGCCAGCCGGTTGCTTGGTTTGATTCCGACTCTGCTGGTGTTGATCACGATCGCGTTTTTCATGATCCGACTGGCACCGGGTGGGCCGTTCGACAGTGAGAAAATCCTGCCACCTGAAATCAGGGCAAACCTGGATGCTAAATATCACCTGGATGAACCACTGGTTAAGCAGTATTTTCGCTACCTTGGCCAAATCATCACGCTGGATTTCGGGCCGTCGTTCCAGTACAAGGACTGGACGGTCAATGAACTAATCGCCCGTGGTTTTCCGGTATCCCTGACGATCGGCGGCCTGGCCATAGTGCTGGCATTTTTCCTGGGTACGCTGATCGGAATTGTAGCTGCCATGAGGCAAAATACAGCGGTGGATTATTCCCTCATGGGTGTGGCCATGTTGGGTATTTCCATTCCGAATTTCGCGGTGGCGCCTCTGCTGATTTTGTTGGTGGCCGTTTATGCGGGCTGGCTACCGGCCGGCGGTTGGGACTGGTCTGTGCAACGCATGGTTTTGCCGGTCGTTACACTGGCTCTGCCGGCGATCGCCTACATCGCCCGCCTGACCCGCGGCAGTATGATTGAAGTA
>SMVB01424535.1_pt1 | contig 11978 bp, 11 predicted proteins | sample 2456461 | NCBI WGS metagenome assembly SMVB01 (sample SAMN11095934, study PRJNA526329) | marine sediment metagenome | biome: Marine sediment; feature: Surficial sediment; material: Deep marine sediment; isolation source: Hadal surficial sediment | place: Pacific Ocean | collected 2014-05 | depth...
ATCCCATCGCGCTTAATCACCTACCTGGCGCGCCAATTCACGGTGGCGGCGCCCCATCAGGTCTGGGCGGGAGACATGACGTATCTGTGGACCCAGGCCGGCTGGCTCGGGCCGTCGTGGTGGATCTGTGTTCCCGGAAGGTGGTGGGGTGGGCCCTGGCGACGATGTTGGCCAGTGTGCGGGTGGAAGAGGCCCTGCAGATGGCGATAGGCCGGCGGCAGCCTCCACCTTGACCTGCTGCACCATTCGGATCGCGGGAGCCAATATGCTGGGCGCGCCTATCAAGCGTTGTGACAGGCTCATGAGTTCCCGTGTAGCATGAGTCGTAAAGGGAATTGTTGGGACCATGCGGTGGTGGAACGGTTTTGGGTACCCTGAAGCGCGAGTGGACGCAGGCCCGGAGTTGTCGGACACGCCAGGAGACCAAGGCCGCCGTGAATGAGTATATTGAGGGCTCCTCAGCCCCAATGAGTTTGAAGCCCAGGCGAGGGAGGCTGTAAAAACGCGTGGGTGAGAAAAGGGAGGGATCCTTGGATACGGGTCGCGAGGCGATCGTGGCGTGTGGGCCAACCTCGAACGAGAGTGTTTCCGGTCGCCACAGGAAAATCGGGCCGGCGGCCCCAAACTAGGAGACACCCTTTACGGAGAGCTAAGCGGACTGAACCCGGTGTCCGTTTTCATTGAACCAATACAAGTGCCCCCTGGTACGAATCGTATCATCCATGGTGATTTGGCTAAGAACAGAGCAAGGATCCATAGATTTCAACTTTGGGTTGAAGATGAGGGATGGAAGGAGGCGGAATTGCTCCAACCTCCTCCACAGGGTCATGCAAACCGGAGGGCACTTTCTTATCCCTTCAAAAATCAGCTACCGATATGCGCTTGCAAAATGCCTGAGTCTTTTATGCTTGGATTATCCGGGGCGAGGTCCAGGGCAATTTTGAAATGATTCGTAGCTTCACCATGGTTTCCGAGTTTGTCTAGCGTCAACGCGAGATTATAGTGAGCCTCCGCGAGTTTGGCATTCGCGGCGACGGCCTTTTGAAAATGCTCCTGTGCCACATCCCAATGGCTTTGTTGATAATGATCGACTCCCTCCTTATTGTCTCCTGCCCCAGCAGCATCCTCAGGTGCGAGGAGTGCAACAGGATCTGTTGCTGGAGCGGCGGTTTCCATTTTGGTATCCGCTGAAGTTTCTGCAGAGGGCTCGGCTTCACTCGTTGCAGTTGGTTCAGATTTCGATGGTTCTGAAACTTCACTTGAATCGCATCCACTAATTAACCCAACGATCAATACGATCAACACTAACGCGAATACTTGCTGCCTCATACGACTTCTCCTTCCTTGAATGGTGATCAAAACTTCTGGAATTTGGCAGGCCCAGGAATTGTGAATTGTCCGAGATACTCTTCTCGGTGCAATGAGCATTCCAGTGGGGATACTCCTCCATAACGGAGCCCGTCATTATCCCAACCCTAAATTAGTTGTCTTGGCAACCCTCATGACAAGAAAAATAGGGAATGAATGTGAGCGTACCTGCGTGAAAAGGACTTTAGTGCCTATTCCGCGAAACTGTCAAGCCCAAGAAGATAATGGCATTTCACAAAATTGGGGTCATTATCACGAGCACGCGTCCCACGAAGAATGAAGGTCGAGCACGATTTCTTGTGGTGCTTTTTGGGCAGCTGTGGTTTGGAAGTGACAAAAAATGTTATCTGAACTTACTGTACCCTCTCATCCCCCAACCCAGCGTTGAAAAAAATAAAGGGGTCAGAATCGATTAAAGAGGGAATATTGTGTATGGAGATGCGCAATTTCATTTTTTTCGAGTCTGACCCCATTTTCACAATTTCATTTTAATCGAGTCTGACCCTTTTTTCACCGCTTTTTTTCGGACTGGTTTAAAGAGTGAGGAAACGTTTCTTGAAAATGGCTGGATTGGCTCTCACTCATGCCCCATGGCATTTTTTGTATTTCTTGCCGCTACCGCAGGGGCAGGGCTCGTTGCGCCCAATTTTTTCTTGGGCACGATGCACTGTTTTTGGCACAGCGCCTTCACCACGATTGAAGATCATTCGCCGAGGTTGCGAGGCGTCTTCGACTTCTTCGGGTCGCTCACCTTGTACGACTTGGACTTTGAATAATCGTTCGAGCGAATCGGACTTAATCAGGCCCATCATGCCCGAGAACATGTCATAGCCCTCCCGCTTATACTCGGCCAGCGGGTCTTTCTGACCATACCCGCGCAGCCCAATACCATCGCGAAGTTGGTCCATGCCCAACAAATGTTCTTTCCAATGATGATCGATGACCTGCAACACCATGGCTCGCTCTAACTGATTTCGAATGTCCGGACCAATCTGTTGGTCACGTTCTTCTCGCTTGTGTTCAAACAGAGTTCGAATCCGTTCGAGCAGTTCTTCCCGAAGTCCATCCCGGCCCATGTCCTGCATATCTTCGAGGGTGATGACCTCCGCACCAAATTGCCCGTGCACGGTTTCACGCAAACCTTCCAAATTCCAGGCTTCGGCATATTCTTCTTCAGGACAATGGGTCGTGATGAGTGAATCCACCACTTCCTCAATCCAATCATGGACATCTTCACGCAACATGTCTCCACCAAACACCGCGGCCCGATGGGCATAGATGATTTCACGCTGTTTATTCATGACATCGTCATATTCCAGGAGCTGTTTGCGGATTTCGAAATTATGGGCCTCCACCTTCTTTTGCGCATTTTCAATGGACTTCGAGACCATCTTATGCTCAATGGGGATGCCCTCTTCCATACCTAATTTGAGCATAAGATTGGAGACCCGCTCCGACGCAAAAATGCGCATCAAATCGTCTTGGAGCGAGAGGAAGAATCGAGTCGAACCTGGATCTCCCTGCCGTCCAGCTCGCCCCCGGAGCTGATTGTCAATCCGCCGGCTTTCATGCCGTTCGGTGCCCACAATATGCAACCCACCCAACGCCAACACTTCTTCCTTTTCCTTCTCGCATTGAGCTTTAATTTTTTCATATGCGACTTGTTTTTGTTCATCCGTGAGATCGTCACCACGGTACACCACTTGCTGTTTATACAAGGCGTCCGGACTGCCCCCAAGCACGATATCCGTTCCACGTCCCGCCATATTCGTGGCCAACGTGATGGCGTCCTTTTGCCCGGCAAGGGCAATAATCTCGGCTTCTTTTTCATGAAACTTGGCATTCAACACATGATGCTTCACACCCTGATGCTTCAGCATGAGGGACAGCCGTTCGGACTTTTCAATGGAAATGGTTCCGATCAACACCGGTTGCCCACGATCGTGGTACTCTTTAATTTCCTCGACAATCGCCTTGAACTTTTCATTTTCCGTTCGATATACGACATCCGCATGATCGAGACGAATCATGGTCTGATTCGTCGGAATAACGTTCACATCCAAATTGTAGATCTTGGCGAACTCCGCGGCTTCAGTATCGGCAGTACCGGTCATCCCAGCGAGTTTTCCGTACATGCGGAAAAAGTTTTGGAAGGTGACTGACGCCAAGGTTTGGTTTTCGTTGGCAATCTTGACCCCTTCTTTGGCCTCGACCGCTTGATGCAGCCCATCGCCCCACCGACGCCCGGGCATGAGCCGCCCGGTAAACTCATCGACAATCTGCACCTCACCGTCTTTAACCACGTAATCGACATCCCGCTTATAAATGGCATGCGCGGCCAAGGCCTTGACGACGTGATGCACCAGATTGAGATTCCGCATGTCGTACAGATTGTCCACACCCAGTAATTTTTCAACGCGAACATTTCCTTCGTCGGTCAATGCGGCGGTCTTGGATTTTTCTTCAACGGTATAATCTTCTTCCGGTTTTAATTGTGGGATAATTCGATCGATTTGGGAATACAAGTCGGTATTTTCTTCAGTCGGCCCTGAAATAATGAGCGGCGTTCGCGCTTCGTCAATGAGAATGCTGTCCACCTCATCCACGATGGCATAGTGCAATTCACGCTGCACGCGCTGGCTCATATCCGTCACAACCAAATTATCGCGAAGATAATCAAACCCAAACTCATTGTTGGTGCCATAGGTAATATCCGCACGATAGGCTTCGGGACGTGAACAGGGACGCAGATAATTCAGCCGTTTGTCCGTGGCCTCGAAATGTGGGTCAAACAGAAACGACGATTCATGTTGAATGACACCCAGGGAACACCCAAGCGAATGATACACTGGCCCCATCCACTGCGCATCACGTTTAGCCAAATAATCATTCACGGTTACCAAATGCACGCCTTTGCCTGTGAGCGAATTGAGATACACCGGAAGGGTCGCGACCAACGTTTTTCCTTCACCGGTTTTCATTTCCGCGATTTTTCCCTGGTTTAGAATCATGCCGCCCAAGAGCTGCACATCGAAAGGGCGCATGCCTATTTTGCGGCAAGACGCCTCACGGCACACGGCAAACGCTTCAGGAAGAATGTCCGCCACGGTTTCCCCGGCCTCGAGTCGCTTTTTAAATGATTGGGTTTTATCAGCCAAGGCTTCATCAGAAAGGCCCTGGAGGGAAGGTTCCAGGTCATTGATTTGAGCCACCATGGGCTGAAGGCTTTTCAGCTCACGTTCATTTTCACTGCCAAAGATTAGATTCAGGAGTCGAACTAGCATAGAATGTTCACAGGGTTCAGGGAAACATAGGCAACATGTTTCGCGATCGGTTTTCCAAGTAGTATACCTGAAAGGATTCTTGAATCAACCGGATAGGGTTCGCGCGAGAATAACTTCCCCTGTTTGGGTGCTGAGACCCCTGTCTGGCAAGGCGCGAGAACTGCGCATACTCCTTAGGGAAAGGACGAGCAACGCCGTGAGACCGGATGGATCGACGCCCACACAGGGGAAGGTATTCTTGCGCGAGCCCTTAGGACCTGAGAGACAAGGAATGTCTTCTGGAAAAAAATTATCAGATGGTGTCGGGGTTGATGAGGTTTGATGAGGGTATCGGTCCTATGATAGCCTGAAAGATCTTCATTGCGTTCTTGGGTCGTTCTGAAACAATTGACGATTTTTCCATCAACAGTTCCTCCTAGATAGACAGGCCTTGTATCCCGTATGGCCTCCCCAATGACACTGATGCTACATCGCACTCAACCCTTTTGGGCATTCCGTGATCGAAAGCGCCAATCAGTTTTTAGGTTTTTGGTCTTAAGCCGTCTATAGTATGATGGTCTATTGTAAAGTTTGGGGTCATTCTCGGCTTGGTATTATCATCTGCTTGATGCTGACCACTTTCTTTTTAGCCATTCAGCATGGTCAGGCAGACGATTTCCTTGATGAACCAGTGGAAACACTCGACACGATTGAGGTGCCAGCTACGGCCCTCATTCAAGAGGAACGAACCATTTCAATCCCGTTTCCCACCATGACTGGTTTAGCTCCCCTTCCCTCTGCGTACATGATTCCCTTTCATCCTAGGCAACAGGTCAAGCCACAAGGGGCCCTAGAAAAAGTGGCCCGCGATCCCATTGCCGACGTGAAAGGAAAGCGGACACCAGTCCGGCCTGCCAAGGCTGAACGTCCCCCCTATCCGCACATCGCGCGAGAACAAGGATGGGAAGGCACCGTGGTGCTGAGAATCAAAGTGAACCGGGGAGGATCCGTTGATGCCATCACAACACGGAAAAGTTCAGGGTTTCCCATTCTCGATGACAGCGCCCTCCAATCAGTCAAAAAGTGGACATTTAAACCAGCCAAGGATGGAGAATTTCCCATTTCCGCAACAGTCGATCTTCCCATTCGCTTTGACCTGGATACACCATAACGAGATTTAATCATCCCCTTACGATCAGAGGCATTATGAGTCCACGATTATCTGTTTTTTACACCATTCGGATCACACTGTTCTCGCTCTTGATAGGACTAAGCTTACCTTTCTCGAGTTGGGCTGATGAAGCCCAAGATCTGTATAACCAAGCGCTCTCCCACGTGGAACGCCAAGATTTTCAGCAAGCGGCCCAGTCACTCCAGCAAGCTGTCCAGATCTTCCCACGGTTTGCAGTCGCGCACCACTTATTAGGCGTCGTGCTGTTTACCGGATTGAATCAATCTGACCAAGCCATTCAGCATTTGGAACAAGCTGTCACGCTACATCACAATTTTGCCCGCGCGTACCTCGACCTCGGTCTCGCGCATCAACATGCCGGGAACATGCCCAAGGCCAAACTCGCCTTACAAAAAGCCGTGGAGATTTATCCACGATATGCCGAAGCCCAACTCAATCTGGCTTTCGTGTATGACCAGATGCAGTCCCCACAACAAGCCATTGACGCCTACAATGCCGCACTGAAGCTTAACCCGAAACAACCCGAGGCTCTGTATAACCTTGCCACCTTGTACGACAGCCAAGGCAATACTATCCAGGCCAAACAGTATTTAGAAAAATTAACCCGGATCGATCCCCATCACACCAATGCCTGGTTGACCTTGGCGCAACTGGCGGAAAAACAGAATCAAACGAGTCAAGCCATTCAGGCCTACCAACGAGCCTTGAATGCAAACAGCGATTTACTCGAAGCTCATTATGCGTTAGGGTTCCTCCTCCAGACCCAAGACCAATCCCAAGAAGCGGCGAAACACTTTACGCAGGTCATCCGGCTCGATTCTCAACATGCTGAAGCCCATTTGAACCTCGGCGTCCTCTATGCCAATTTGGACCTACTTGACCAGGCTGAGCAAGAATACCAAACCGCCATTGCACTCAAGCCCAGACTGGTCGAAACCTACTATAACCTTGGAGTCTTTTATGAATTCTACCGAAAAGATACTGGCCGGGCGTTAACCCAATACCGAAAATACGTCCAACTTGGCGGAAATGACCAACGAGTGAAAAAGCTACTCAAGAAAACCAGTCAGTGATCCACTGAAATGAGAACGGTTCTGTCAGATCCTCCGTTGATGCCCTTCTGGGTATGGTCTACACTCCTCCATGTTGGGGCTATTGCACTGTTCGGTTTCATCCATTTTTCCAATACGATCCAGAACACAGCATCTGTGGTTCATGTCACCTTGGTCGAATCAGCCACGCCAGGACCGACACCCGCCCAGGCTCAACCGGAGCGGGAACAAACTTCTCCCAAAGCTCCTCCTCTACTAAAGACACGACGACAGGCTCCGCCTATACCTCAACCCACGATTCCGACTCTGCAACCCCTCAAGACTCCAACGGTACGAACAACCACAACTCAAGTGGCTGCTCCCTTGAAACGTCAAAAAATGGTCCCTCCTCTACAACGGCAAATGCTCCGGGATAGCCGTGCCACCGACCACCTACAGCTCAAAAATTATTTCAAAGTGGCCCAACGTGCTCCAGCTTCACGGCCGACTTCACAACCCATTAAGCCGCAATTAGATGTTTCGTCATCGTCTCCTTTTCTTCCAACACATATGCCTACTCGCACCCTGACAACCTGGAATTCACGAGCCACACCGGCCCTACATCGTTCGCTGACACCACATGTGCTCAAAGCCATGGCACCAGGAACCGGCAGTATTTCCAAATCCAAAACGGGTTTTGGCCAAACCATTCTCCCTGTCTATCCGAGAATTGCCCGAGAATCGGGCTGGGAAGGGACTGTCCTTGTCCGGGTCACGGTCCAACCGGATGGAAGCCCTGATTCCATTAAAGTTCGAAAAAGTAGTGGACACCCCGTGTTAGACCATGCGGCCATTGACGCGATCAAAAGATGGAGATTTTTACCCGCAAAAGATGGGAATATCCCCATTCGCAGTATCGTGGAAATCCCCATCAATTTCGACTTACAGACCACAAGGATCATTGAGGTGATGAACAAGGATTTACACCCATGATAGACATTCTCATTGCCGGCGGATGGATGATGATTCCCATCGCCCTTTGCTCCCTCATCGCCGTATCCATTGTCCTTGATCGGGGATGGTATTTTTATCACATGCCAACCAATGACAATGCGGATCACATGGTGAGGTTGGTAGCCAATGGCAAATTTACAGACGCACTGGCCCTAAATGAACGCGAGCCCCATTCCCTTCTCCGCGTATTGAGCGCCGGCATTCACTCACGTTCCTCCGGCCCGGAAAAAGCCATGGAAGCTGCAGGCATGGCTGAGCTCACCAATCTGAAACGCGGCCTACCCGCATTGGATACGATCATTACCTTAGCCCCACTCCTTGGCCTCCTGGGTACGATTATCGGCATGATCGATGCATTCGGGATCATGGCGGTTCAAGGAATTGGGCAGCCTCATGCCGTCACCGGTGGCGTGGCGGAAGCCTTGATTTGTACCGCCGGGGGCATCTTTGTCGCGGTCATTGCCTTAGTCCCCTACAACTATTTTCTGGCTCGCTTCGAACGACACACGGAACTCATTGAATACTATGCCACGCGCATGGAGTCAGCCCTCAAAGAAACGACGGAGAACACCACAAGTGCGACTGCCAACCACCGCAAAAAAGAAAGCCCGAATTGAGATCATTCCCATGATCGACACCATGTTTTTCCTACTGGTGTTCTTCATGATTGCGACGCTCTCGATGACCATGCAAAAGGGCATACCGGTCAACCTTCCCACATCCGGCTCGGCAACGGAGATTGTTCCCGAAGAGGTTTCCCTGACTCTTACGAAGAATGGACAATTATTCTTTAACAAAGAACCCATCGGGATCCTGGATCTTGAACCTCGTCTGCAAAATCTGGTACATAAAGGAGGAGAGCCGTCTGTCGTTATCAATGCCGATGAAGAGGTTACCCATGGCCGAGTCATTGCGGTGATGGATTCGGTAAGAAAAACCGGCATACACACTATGGCCATTGCCATCAAACCTGACCACTAACCGTTTCTCTCAGGTCCTTATGCAACGGATCTTCACAACACGAACAGTCTTCTCGGTTGCGGCAGGCGTCATTGTCAGTATTTACTTCTCGCTCGCGTTAGTCGCCTTCTTTTGCGCCACGACCCATGCCAGCCATCATGGGCATCAAGCCCCCCATTCATCATTATGTACTTGGGCGTGCCAAGCCAATAATTCCGTTAGCCTGATATCCCTCGCCATACCCCTTCTGGCTATTCTGATTTCGCTTGTGATTTTTGAACGTGAATTTTCTGCCTCTCTCACCCCAACCAGAGTGTTCCACACACCTCGCGGTCCTCCTCGGATTTAACTTTCCACCATTATTTCTTCAGTCAAAAACCGTACATTGTAATCCGTCGTTCGTATTTCGTGAAAGAACAATTTTCGAAATACACAGTCGATTCAGAGAGTGGAGGCAATCGTGACATCTTTGATAGGGAGACTGTTTCTTGGACTTGTCATCATGGGGATTGGAACTGCCTTGTGCGTGAGTGTATGGGGCATGGGATCGCGTGTCCCGATCCAAGGCACCACAGCCGCTGAATTCGAATTAACCGACCTTCAGGGTGGCAACCATCGCCTTTCACAATATCGAGGAAAGGTCGTGCTTCTCAATTTTTGGGCAACGTGGTGTGTCCCCTGCACCAAAGAAATGCCCGCGATGCAGGCAGCCTATGATCGCCTCAAGGACAAAGGACTCGTCGTCCTGGCTGTAAACGAATTGGAAGATGTGGACCAAGTGAGGGCTCACATCGAAGAGCATGCCCATACGTTTACCGTTTTACTCGACCCCAACAACGATGTGGCGAATCTTTATGGCGTGTACGGACTTCCTGTCACGGTGTTCATTGATCGACAGGGAGTCGTTCAGGAATACCTGAAAGGTGGGCTGTTAACCGAAGAACGAATTCATCGGATCTTTGAACAACTCACAACGGATCGACAGAAATTGGCATTGCGAAAATAATAATAATAATAAGGATCAGGACACTCGTGATTCGAAATTTCGTGACAGTGACCGTGCTGGGGTGCCTGCTGTTACTCAACAGTACGGCGTTGCCCCAAGTGGTCATGCATAGCATGCACCATGACCACCACTCTTCCTCTACCCACAATTCTCCCATCTGTTTCTGGGTGTGTACCGCGGGACAGATGGAAGAATCAACGACTATCCTGCCTATTCAAATCACGCAGATCATCGACATCATTGACCCTCAACTTTTTTCGTTTCATCCCACAGCGGCAATTTCCTACCAATACGCTCGTGGCCCTCCGCCATCATTTCTCGCGATATCGACTGCAACAACACTCTAGGAGCCTGTCCCAGATTAGACGAATCTACTGCGAATGTGCTGGAGGTGGCCAGATCTTCCGATCCTTTTCGGGGAAGGTTGAAAAACAGCTGCGTTCTCGGGCTTTTTGCGTGCTCACGTACTCCGTGTACGCTCCGCGCGCCAAGCCTACTCCGCCGAAGTAGCCTTTGGCTACGAAGGCCGGGAAGCCCTGCGGCCTTGCTGGATGACCTTTTTGAACAGTTCCCGTTTTCGTTGCATAGCCCAACTATTCGCCTCAAACGATCGAAACATCTGGCTCAAACCAGCACCTCCTCGTGACGATGGCTAATTTCGGACAGGCTCCTAGGACTCTTCTCAATTCACGATTGACCCCCTTCCGACCTATCGAAGGGCCATCGGGGTAGGGAAGTTGTATTTCTGCAGGTCTACCATTCTAGGGATGCTGATGGCGAGAATGTAGATCTATGCAAGGAGGAAGGAGTTTCACGAAATGAATATGCGCGTTTCGACTATAGGTGTTGCCATTGTGGCTGGATGTCTCACAATGTGGGTTTCAGGCCAACCAACCATGGCCTCATGTGGGTCGGTAAACTGTTTTATGGTCATCGGGTCGCAAGCGGGCATTCCACAAAAAGGAACCGTGACGACGAACATCATGTACACCAACATCAATCAAGGGGATCTCCTTGATGGGACAACCGGTGTCATCCCGGCCATCGAAGTCGATGACCGGAAAATCGTCCTTGGCGAACACCGTGAACGCTCGACCCGCACACAAATCATCACTGTTGACGTCAACGTGGGGATCACCGACCGAGCCGCTATTCAGGTCACCGTTCCGATTGTCGACCGCTCCCATCTTCATCAGATTGAAATTAACACTGCCGAACAAGCCGACGAGATGTTTAACGACACGGGACTGGGCGATATTCGCCTCACAGGGAAATACAATGTCTTGACTTCTCTGCAGGACCTGGTGGTCCTTGGCTTTGGTATGTACATCCCTACCGGAAAGACCGAATCCAAAGCCGATGGCAAGCAAAAGATACAGGAACCCACTCTACAGCTTGGCCGAGGCAACGTGGGACTCATTGGTTCAATCTACCAAGTTCACCAAATTATTCCTCAAGTCCTTGGCCAGTTTGCCTCTGCCTCCTACCGACATACTTTTCGGAATGACGCGGGTTATCAATTCGGGGATGAGTATATCCTCAGCGCAGGATTGAACTGGCAGACCTTCACGTGGTTGGTACTGACCGGACAATTCAATTGGCGTTATTTAGTCCATGACAATTTTAGTGGGTCCTTAAGGTCACACCCTGGTAGCGTCATGATTGACGCAGCAATCAAAAACCGACGCGTCCCAACGACGGGCTCGACCACTTTAATGTTTACCCCCGGCATCACCGTGCAAAACCTTCCCTTTGCTCCGAACACGGCCGCCTATATTAATGTTCAAATCCCGGTGGTTCGCGATTTCAATAACAACCTTGCGCAGGATGTAAGTTTCATTATTGGCATTTCCCATTTCTTTAACCTATTTGGCGATAACCCGTAAAAGGAAGCGACGAAGTATCAGGCATGGATACGCACCTCTTTCCAATTTGAAAAGGCTCTATGAAACATGCTTGTCTATTGATGGTGTTAGCCTTTGGACATTCCTCCATTCACTTCAGGGAATGTTGAAAAAAGCCGCCAGCGGCGTTCTCGCCCTTTTGCCGTGCTCACGTACTATGAGTACGCTCCGCGCGTCAAAAGGGCTGCGGCCTTGCTGGACGGACTTTTTTGAACATTCCCTCCCACTGACGATGTGGGG
>SMVB01071622.1_pt1 | contig 11973 bp, 13 predicted proteins | sample 2456461 | NCBI WGS metagenome assembly SMVB01 (sample SAMN11095934, study PRJNA526329) | marine sediment metagenome | biome: Marine sediment; feature: Surficial sediment; material: Deep marine sediment; isolation source: Hadal surficial sediment | place: Pacific Ocean | collected 2014-05 | depth...
GTGCGGATGGTACCGTGCGGAAAGATGACAACACTGACGATGTAATCAAAGTGCTGAAGGGCAATATGGGCTGGCATGTCGACAGTACCTACATGCCGGTGCAGGCAAAAGGTGCGGTGTTCACCGCTCATGTGGTCCCGGACGAAGGAGGCAACACAGGTTGGGCTGATATGCGTGCGGCCTATGATGCGTTGGATGCCCGGACCAAGGAGAAAATTGCTGACTTGAAGGCGTATCACTCTCTTTATTTCAGCCAGGCGAAGGTAGGTCATAAGCCCGAAGCCGGAGGTGATTACAGTGGCTATGGCTTCCATGAACAGAAACCACCGCTGCGCCCGCTGGTAAAAATCCATCCGGAAACCCAGCGGCCTTCGTTGCTGATCGGACGCCACGCCTACGGCATACCAGGTTATAGCGAGGCAGAATCCGAGGCGTTGTTAGATCAATTGGCAGATTTTGCCTGTCAGCCACCGCGTATCTACCACCATGCCTGGCAGCCGGGTGATGCGGTGGTTTGGGATAATCGGTGTCTCATGCACCAGGCACAACCATGGGATATGAGTAAGCCGCGGATCATGTACCACGCGCGCATTGCCGGTGATCATGTCAGCGAGTTTGCCGCCGCCTGAGCTATCGACCCGCCGCCCAGCCTTTTTCGTAATCTGCGCTTATACCCGGGCCTTTGACCCTCAAGTGTTTGATTTTCCATTCGCCGTTTTCCTTGGCGTAATCTTCTTCATAGCGGGTGGACTGCCATTTGGCCTGGTTGTTTTCGTACATGGTAAATGGACCGAAAAAATACCAGGTACCTTTTGCGCTATCGCCGTTGACCTCGATCCGCGGGTTCATCACCATATGTTGTGAAAAGCTGATCATTTTTTGAAACTTTTTAAACAATGTCTGAAGTTCGGTGTGCCCTTGTGCAGTGCCGATGCCACGCCCCTCCCATATGCCATCTGTGGTGAAAATAGTCACGATCCGATCCGCGTTGTGGTCGTCATCGCAAATCTCACAGTACAGTGCCTTGAGTTGCTTGATGGCCTCGATGTCTTCAATGCGCGTAATTCGCGCTGCCAGGTCCTCGATGTTCATATTAAGTTGCCTATGCCAAGTTCGAAAAAACTGACGCCACCCTGAAACAGCCAGGCCAAGGTTGCAACTCTTTATGTATACTCTGACCCCAAGTTTCCTGGAGAATGCGCGGCCTTATTAGACGCGGAGTCAGTATTGAACGAGTTTGATGTCGTCATTGTCGGGGCCGGACTATCCGGTATCGGCTCAGCGTACCATTTGTCCAAACACTGCCCTGGTAAGACTTATACAATTCTTGAAGGGCGCTCCGCCCTCGGCGGTACCTGGGATTTATTCCGCTATCCAGGTGTTCGTTCAGATAGCGATATGCATACGCTCGGCTATAACTTCAAACCTTGGCGCGCGGCCAAGTCCATAGCGGATGGTCCCGCGATTCTCGAGTATGTGCAGGAAACTGCGGACGAAAATGCCATCGTCGAAAATATTCGCTACAACCATATGGTGCAGTCTGCGGAATGGTCGAGTGACAATGCCCGGTGGTTGGTGACCACCACCCACGATGGCCAGGAAGTTCAATTCAGTTGCAACTTCTTACTGATGTGCAGTGGCTACTATAACTACGCACAGGGCTATACGCCGGAATTTACAGGCCTGCAAAGCTTTGGCGGCACGGTCGTGCATCCTCAACATTGGCCCGAAGATCTAGAGTACGCCGGTAAAAAGATTGTCGTCATAGGTAGCGGGGCAACGGCCATGACTTTGGTGCCGGCTATGGCGCGGGACGCAGAAAGTGTGACGATGCTGCAACGCTCACCTACCTATGTCGTCTCGCGTCCGGACCACGATGTGGTGGCTAACCTGTTGCGCAAAATATTGCCGGAAAAGTGGGCTTATGCACTCACGCGATTTAAGAATACTCAAATGCAGGCTTTTGTTTACAAGCAGACTCGTACTGCACCCGAGAAGGTCAAGAAACGACTTATAGAAATGGTTAGAAAGGCGTTGGGCCCGGACTACGACGTCGACAAGCATTTCACGCCTCGCTACAACCCTTGGGATCAGCGCTTGTGTCTGATTCCCAATGCGGATCTTTTTGACTCGATTCGTGGCGGTAAAACCAAGATCGTCACAGAAATCATCGACTGTATTACCCAAGATGGCGTGAAGCTTAAAAATGGTGAAGTTCTGGCAGCGGATATTCTGGTCACCGCAACGGGTTTAAATCTGCAACTACTGGGTGGTGTGCAATTCACCAAAGACGGCGAAGCGATTCATTTTCCCGATACAGTGAGCTACAAAGGCATGATGTATTCTGGAATTCCCAACCTGGTGCAGACTTTTGGCTACGTCAATGCGTCCTGGACGCTGCGCGCGGATCTTACCGCTGAATATGCCTGCCGGGTGATTAATCATATGGATAAGTTGGCTGTCAGTCAGGTCACACCGCAGTTGCGTGACGAAGACGCTGATATGGCGCTAGGTCCATGGATAGAGGATTTTTCCGCGGGGTATATGCAACGTGTCATGCACCTTTTCCCCAAGCAGGGGCATAAAGATCCGTGGCGCAATACCCAGGACTATGCGCTCGACAAAAAGCTTATACGTCGTGCCCCGATAGAAGATGGTGCCTTGATATTCGGCCCTTTGCCGGAGGCTACAACAACGGCAGTGCCTGCTGATGAGCTGGCCAGATCTGCGGCCTGAACCCGGCTGATGGACACCGGTTTATAGATGCAGATCTGGGTAGATGCCGACGCCTGCCCCCGGCCCGCTAAGGATGTGCTGTTCCGAGTTGCTGAACGTGCGCACGTCACCGTTACATTGGTGGCCAATCAGTATCTGAAAACACCGCCGTCCAGATATGTAAAAGCGTTGCAGGTGCCTGCCGGGTTTGATGTGGCGGACAATGAGATCGTTGCGCGTCTTGAGCCAGGCGATCTTGTTATTACCGCGGATATCCCGCTGGCGGATGAAATCATCAGTAAAGGTGGTGCCGCGCTTAACCCTCGCGGCACCCTTTACTCAAAGGAAAACATCAAAGACCATTTGCAACGACGGGATATGCTCGACGAGTTACGCGGTAGCGGCATGGTATCGGGCGGACCGGACACTTATGGTAATAAGGAAGTGCAACGTTTTTCCAATGCGTTGGACCGCTACGTGACAAAAAACGCAAACATCGGATGAATAAGGGCAGGCCTTGGAGAATCAAATAGCAACAGCCCAGCGAGTACATGGCGAGCAAGGCAGGTCTGTTACATGTAGCAGGCGTTAAGCCGACGCCTAGATGAAGGTGGCCCAGTTCTCCAGTGGTTCGCGATCGGCTACGAGCGTGTTGACGGGTTTGTTCGGGTCCGGGTAACCCAAGGCCATGCCGCAAAACAGCATCCACTGCGAATCTGCTTTGACGTACTCGCTGACAGCATTGGGCCGTATAGCCCACGCTTCTTGAGCACAAGTAGCCAGGCCGGCTTCGGTTGCCAACAACATGAAAGTTTGCAGAAACATACCCAGGTCTGACCACTGCGGCGGTCCCATCTGCTTGTCGATGAAGCAGAACAAGCCGACCGGGGCGTCAAAAAAACTGTAGTTACGTGCCAGGTGTGCGAACCGAGCCGCTTTATCCTCGCGTGGGATGCCGAGCATGGCGTACATGTCTTCACCGACCTTGAAGCGCGAGTCGCGATAAGGCGACTTGAGCGAGGTTGGATAGATGGCGTAGGCAGGGCTTTCTTTGCTTTCGAATGTTTTCATGAACTGTTGGAACTCAGGCATCGCCTCGCCATTGATCACGAATATGCGCCAGGGCTGCAAGTTGCCGCCGGATGGCGCGCGCGCCGCGTTGGTGAGTAGCTCACTAACGAGTTCATTGCGCACCGGTGTGTCGAGAAAAGCTCGGATTGATCTTCTGGTATTTACCGCGTCGGTCACATTCATTAGGTCAGGCCCTTTGGAAAATGCTCAATCTTTCAGCGTGTGGGCTGGTTGCGGCACAACATCGGCGATTTCCTGCATCGACTTCCACTCAGGCTGAGGTGTCTCTTGGCCATGCCGGGGCACAAATTTTGAAGCTTCCAGAGCCTGCATGCGGTGGATATAGCGTGGGCAGTTGATCCACATTTTGGTGATATCCACCTGCACCGCAAGTGCGGTTTCCGGCCACAGACTGAGGACTTCATCGTCCCTGACGAGCCGGGCGTTACCATGTATGCGCACGCGGTGAGGTTTTTCGAAGCTGATGAACAACAATCCCACCTGTGGGTGCCCGGCGATATTGCCTGCGGAAAAGTACATGCCATTGCCGTCTTAACAAGGAAACAGGAAAGTTCCCGGACCGGTTACCTTAACGAACCCCGGGTCGCCACCTTTGTGGGAAACGGTGGGAAAGCCGTCCTGATCGACGCTGGATAGAAAGAAAAAATCTGCGGCCTCGACAAAGTCTTGTGCTGCTTCATCGAATGTTTCGCGGACGATAAATTCTTCCAATCGGTCGGCTAGTCCGGCAGAGCCAAACTCACCTTGTAGCGATCGCTGGTGATCGCTGTAAAAATCGCTCATCTATCAGGTTCCCTGTGTCAGAAGTGCATATGGTAACCTGCGCGGCGAAATTTTTGAGATCTTATAAGCATGACGTCTGATGAAACCAAGGATAAAACCAGCCATCACAAAAACGATATGTATGGCGACATCACTGCACGCGCTGATTCGGAGGCTGGCGCCATAGCCGCCATACCCGCAGCGACAGTGGTCCTTTTGCGTGACGGTGAAACGGGCGTTGAAGTCCTCATGCTGCGCAAGAACTCGAAGATTACCTTTGGTGGTATGTGGGTGTTTCCTGGTGGCAAAATTGACGCCGCAGATCATCAACATGCCGTAGATGACGATCATGCTGCCCGGATCGCCGCAGCCAGAGAGACCCTGGAAGAGACCGGGCTGACAGTGCAACCTGAGGCATTCGAGTGGTTTGCCCACTGGACTCCGCCACCGGGTCCACAAAAGCGCTTTGCAACATGGTTTTTCGCCGCTCAGATCCAAGATTCAAATGATGTCGTGATCGATGACGGTGAAATCAAAGACCACGCATGGATCCGCCCGGATGCAGCGCTTGCTCAACATGCCGCCGGAGAGATTGATCTGGTGCCGCCCACCTGGGTAACGCTGTACCATCTGACAAAATATGCGCCCTCAAGTGCCGTGCTCGAGCACTTTCGCAGCAATGACGCCAAAGTCTATTCCACCCGAGTGGCTAAGGACGCAGATGGGCGTCGCGTCGCCATGTGGCACGGCGACGCCGGTTATGAACCGTGGGATGCCGATGCCGATGGCCATCGCCATCGCTTGATCATGGTAGAAGGCGGTTTCCTTTTTGAAAACACCATTGAACCTTATTGAGGTGTCTTGTCAGGGAGCCAGATCAAGTAAATACGCCGTTGTAGACCTCTTCGTTAAAGCCCACCAGCAGGGTTTTCCCGGCAACGACCAACGGTGCGCGCAGGTTGCCGGTTGTACCTAACATTGCATCTAGCGCCTCATCGGTTGCACCTTTGCCACCTTTGAACTGTTGTATTTTCTTGCCTTTGGAGACGGTCATGTTGCTGGCTTTTGATAACAAGGCCGCAGCATCGTCTCGCTGCAGCTTGCGGCTCGCAGGAATGGTCTCGTCTATTTCGACTTTACTGGCTTCCAAAAACTTGGATGCTTTTATGCAACTGGTTCAGCCGCCTCGAGTGTAGTACCAATCTACTTTTTTGGTCATATTCGTTCCCTGTAGGTATTTATCCGCTCAGGGGGCGGATTTTATGCCACCGGCTGCACAGTGCCAATGAAATTGAACGGACTTTTGACCACTGTAGCGACACCGTTCATGATGAAACGATCATACAAGGGGTTCGAGCATGTCCGGTGCAGCGCTACCGAGGTCGGTTGCCTTCATTAATCGTAATTTGCTGCTGCTGTTTGGTTGCCAGATGGTGTTTGTTTCTGGCTCCATCATGTTGGTTACGGTGGGTGGCATTGTCGGCTATCAGCTTTCGGCAAGCCCGAGTATTGCAACGCTGCCGGTCGCGCTGATGGTGGTCGGTACGGCCACGGCGACCGTGCCTGCTTCGTTCACCATGCAACGTTTTGGACGCAAACGCGGCTTCCTGCTGGCTACTGCCATGGCGGCCAGCGGTGCAGGTCTGGCGGCATTGGCGGTTGATACCAGCAACTTCTGGCTGTTTTGTGCTGCCACCGGTCTGGTTGGTATGAGTTTGGGTTTCAGCCAACAATTTCGTTTTGCCGCAGCGGAAAGTGTTGCGCTGGAAAAAGTCAGCCACGCTATCTCGTTTATTCTCCTGGGATCCATTGCCGGCGCCTACATGGGGCCGGAAGTGGTTGCCTATTCCGCCCGGTCCAATCCTGATGCGCCGTACACCCTGGGTTTTTTAGTCTTGATCGGCCTTTACGGAATCAGTGCACTGTTGCTACTGGGATTTCGCGATACCCACGTGGCGCATGCACAAGTGAAGACTGATGGTGAGCCACGGAGTCTCTTAACGCTAATTCGTCATCCGCTATTTCTGACCGCAGTGCTGGCCGGGATTGTTGGCCAGGGAACCATGACCTATGTAATGACAGCAACGCCTATCAGCATGAATGTTACTGAAGGGTTTTCCATTCTGACCACGTCCGAGGTTATTCGCTGGCATGTCATCGCCATGTATTTACCGTCCCTGGCCACACCATGGTTGGTTGGCAAACTCGGTTTGCCGCGCATGATGTTCCTTGGTGTTGTTGCCATGGGCTCTACGCTGGCCATCGGCTTAGCCGGACAGCATTTGATGCACTACTGGTTTGCACTGGTGCTGTTGGGGATCGGTTGGAATTTTCTGTTTGTTGCTGGTACCACGATGTTGGTGCAGTCGTATCAATCGAATGAACGTTTCAAAGCACAGGCATTGAACGATTTCAGCGTTTTTGCGACATCTGCAATGGCCTCATTGATGGCGGGCTCGGTGTTGCATTTACTTGGCTGGACGTCACTGCTGTTCAGTGCAATACCTGCCCTGATCGTCATGCTCGGCACACTATTCTGGCTGACTCGATCTAAACGATTGGGCAGTTGGCGCAAACAGTAACTAGTCTGGTCAGGTGACGGTCGGCGGAGGCATAATCCAGCCTCTGAGCAAATCTGGGGAATGGGATGCGAAATATAATTGTCACTCTGGTCTGCCTGTGTATACCGACCGTGGTCTGGGCTGACGGTCACTGTAAAACATCGAAATGGGGTGCTGCAGATGAGATAGGTAACGCCAATCTGATCAACGCGGCGACGGTCCTGCAGGCCGCACAGTTGATCAAGACCGGCAGAACTTACAGTCTTGGCATGATCATCGATTCGTCTACACCGGCATTCGCGCCTCGCGGTATGTCTCTGCAGGTGGTGCAGCCAGGGCAGCAAGAGGGCGCAAGACCCAACGCCGGCATGACCTACAACGACGATGTGTTTCAAGGCTGGTTCGGTATTGGATCGCAACTCGATGGCCTCGGGCACCTCGGCTACGACGGCATGTACTACAACTGTAACGACGCCAAAGACTTCGCCAACATCAGCGGTCTGACTAAGCTGGGTATCGAGAAGGTACCACCGCTTGTCGCTCGTGGTATCGTGCTGGATATAGCCGGTCACTACGGCGTAACGCATCTTGAAGCGGGTCAGTTTTTCACCGTCGACGACATTAAGGCAATCGAGAAAAAGCAGGGCACGCCCATCAGAGAAGGCGATGTGGTGTTGTTCCACACCGGCTGGACGGATGCCAAACTGGAAAGCGATCCGCAAGCCTGGATAGCCGGCGAACCGGGTCAGTCCGAAGAAGTGGCAGCCTATCTAGCGAGTAAAAATGTCGTTGCCGTAGGGGCGGATACTTGGGGCGTAGATGTTGTGCCGCCACAGCATGCCGACAAGCCTTACCAGGGACATGTCATCCTGCTCAAGGAAAACGGCATATATCTACTGGAAACCATGAATACCGGTCCGCTGGTCAGGGATGAAGTATTCGAGTTTTTGTTCGTATTGGGCCAGGCCAAGGTACGTGGTGCGGTACAGATGTATATCAATCCGATCGCTATCGATTAGCCGATTATCATCGGCTCAACCATCAAATCGGCGATTCTTTCGGCGACCATGATGGTCGGCGCGTTGAGGTTGCCGTTGGTTATGTGCGGAAAGATTGAAGCGTCCACTGCGCGCAAATTTTCAATGCCGTGTACACGAGCCGCGGAATCGACCACCGCATCATCGTCTTCACCCATGCGCCAGACTTCAGTTCCTCGCCGCGTACCTCATCGAACGCTTTTCGGGCAAATATTTTACGGGCTCTGCGTATCGCATCACGAAATACGTGCCAGTCGTCCGGGTCCGACATGTGCCTGGAAACCGTGCATATTGGCTTTCGCACTGCCATCGTATTGCATCGCTGCGGGCAGAAAGTGGAACTGAATGTCCGGGTACGGTACTTCGGCGCTACTCTTGATAAAGCCGCCGGCTTCGAAATGATTGGTGGCGCCGAGTCCGGATTGGTTCCACAGCCCGATCTTGCCACGGCCCCAAACACTCAGGTCTATGTACAGCGAGATAGGTTGCTTGTACGCCTGTTGAACATACACCTCCAGGTGGTCCATGAGGTTTTTGCCGACACCGGGCAGGTCGACCTGTCGTTTGATATCCATCGCTTGTAGTTCCGCGCCGGGGCCGAGGCCAGATAGCAGTAGTAGTTGCGGTGAATTGATCGCGCCAGCGCAGATGATGATGTTATTGGCGAAGTGATTTGTGATTTGACCTCGAACCTTCACTTTCGCACCAATTGCCTGGGTACCTGCAAAAAGTATTTTATGTGCGAGGGCGCCACTGACGATGGTCAGGTTGTTTCGATTTTTATCCGGATGAAGATACGCCTGGGCGGCGGATGCACGGACACCGGCGGCGACGGTCATTGGCAATGCACCGAATCCTTCTTGATCGGCGCCATTCAGGTCGTCGTTTGAGGCATGCCCGGCCTGTTTCGCTGCGTCGAGAAACATCTGGTACAGAGGGTTGCTCATGGCGCCGTCGGTCACGGCCAACGGACCGTTGTGACCTTTGAACGGGTGTTGGGTGTCGATGCCGGAGAAATGTTGCGCTTTTTTGAAATAAGGCAGAACCGAATCCGCGTTCCAGCCTCTGGCGCCGAGATCTTGCCAGCGGTCAAAATCCTGGCTGTTGCCACGTATATAAACCATGCCGTTTATCGATGAAGACCCCCCCACGACGCGCCCGCGCGGGCATGCTATGCGGCGATCATTCAAATTTGCTTCGGCTTCGCTGGTGTATCCCCAATTCAGCTTGCGATGCCGGTCATGGCCACCGGCTTCCAAAATCGTGACTCGATTACTGGCGTTGGCACTCAAGCGATTGGCCAGTACACAACCCGTCGAACCGGCGCCGATGATCAGATAGTCAGTATTTTCAGTTCGGCTTTGCATTTTACCAGCGATGATAGTGCTCGAAGCTGTGGGGCGCTAGAATGTGCGCCAGGGAGAGTGAGATGCAGTTGAACACAGAACAGATCGGATTCTTCAGGACCAATGGGTATCTTTTGCTGCCGGGCGTGTTGGATGCCGATTTGTGTGCGCGCGCACGAGAGGAAATGTGGGCGGCACTGCCGCCGGGAAGCGGGCTCGACGAAAATGACGCGACCACACATGTCGGACCGTTTTCTGCTGAAGAGAGGAGTACCGACCCATTACAGGTGCGTGATGGGTATCGATGGCTGAACCGTACGCTGGGCATTTCCCAAACGGTGATTGATCTTATTTATGCTGAATCGGTCTGTGCCATGGCCGATCAACTTTTGGGTGGTGAGTTGCGCCAGGCGGTGGTCGGTGGTTCCGCCATGGGTAGCCAAGGTTCAGCCTGGCCTGGCGGACCGACGGACCCAGTGCTTGGCAATGATGGCGCGCGGGGCGTCTATTTTACATTGCCTTATGGCGACAAACCCCGGGAGGCGGATACGTGCCACACGGATGGGCATCCTTTTCAACTCGGTGTGGTGGGCTTGATCGACGAAATACCGGAAGGAGGTGGTGCCTTCAAAGTATGGCCACGATCACATCGACGTTTGTATCCGACCTTCGAGTTACGCTACGACCAACCGCGCATTCCTTATTATGATCATTTACCCAGTTTCAAAGGGATCGTGCACACGCCGGAATATCTGGCTGAAATCGATCGTCTTAATCAGGATACGCAAGCCGTTGAGTGTTTCGGCAAAGCCGGTGACATCGTATTCTGGCACCATCGAACCGCGCATATGGCAGGCCACAACTATTCGAATGTAATACGTCAAGCGGTGTTAGCTGACTTCTGGAAACTTGAACTCGATGCCTATCGAGCCTCTCCTGCGGATGGTGATATGTGGCGTGATTGGTCCGCGGCGGTGCAGAATTGTGACGGTGGGTACTCTGCGGAGTTTGCCGCTGCCCAGCGTCTGTCGATAGAGGGCTAACTATCCCCAAGGGCGTCGTGGTACGGGGTCATATCGATCCCTTGAGCGGCATATCGTGCTTGCACTGCATTGATCGTTGCGCTTGTCCAATAGGAATTGCCTGGCATCGGGAAGCCCAGCACCGCGCGTTGTTCGACGCTGGCATTTGCGATCAGCTTTTCCATAAACTGGCTGTTGCGGTACATCGACCAGGACCAACCGGGGTGCAAGACATTAACCCACTCGCTCGCTGCTTTTTTGAACGTCATGTTGTGCACGATACGGAGCGCGCCAGGAGTCACTGGAGTGCCGCGATGCCAGGTGTCATGGCGATACAACAGTACGGAACCAAACTGATACTGGGCCAGAACTTCACGTGCGTAAAGATGTTCAGCGCGAAAGGTCGCAGCATCCGGTGCATGTTCAGCCAGGTAGGCTTCTGCACGAAGGCGATCGTTGATGTAAGGAATTGGACCCACTCCCGGCGTCTGGGTGATGGGCCAGGGGTAGGCCGGGTCGTCATTGCCGCGACGCGGCACCGCCGCTGTCGAACCCGCGCATGCATCGAGTTCAGACAGGTAGATAATTATTTCAACGGCCTCCGGTTGATCCCAAGGTGGTGGGTGGGTCAGAGAGTGATTCGGGTAGTCGCAATGCATACGCTGATCTGCGTTGTCCAGATCGTGAGCGGATGGGACTCTGCCATACTTGGGCCAACAGTCTGACTGAGTCAGACGGATACCAGGAACATCTACATCAAGCAGTTCCGCCACCGCGCCGAGCAAGTTCTGGTGCAAGGTAATCTGGTTGCAGGCGGCGGATGAGGAAGGAAAGACAAAGTGCTGACTACTGCCGAAATTGTCGATGAGTGATGCTTCTGCGCTACCTGCTGGCGGAAATTGAGCCACGCAATCTTCAGCGACAGTCCGCAGCAGCGCTTCAGGCAGCAGATCGTGGACCAGCGTAAAGCCTTGTTCGCGCCAACTTGTTTTTTGCGCGGCGGTCAGGCGACCGGCCTCAACCGGTTGAGATGCCAGCCATTTTGATGTGGCGATACTCATAGATGGTGTGGTTGAAATGTGGCTAATACGTTCAGCTATCCGAGTCCTTCAGGCCATGGTCCACGCGGCTCCAGAGGCATCAGCGCCTCAGCAAAGCCAACCGGTTCGCTGATCGTCACGATATACGTTACTTGCTCGGTTACCTCACCCTCTGCGTGCCAGGCGCCTTTTGGGATATTGAGACGGTCACCGGCGCTGACCGAGATACGTTCGTTGTCTTCGGAGAGCACATAGGTGGTACCGGACATGACATAGCCGATGATGTCGTAGTTGTGGTAGTGCACAGGCAATTCCGGCGATGCACCCGAAACGTATGTGGTCGGCCAGAACCCTGTTTTGGCGATGTCCTGCATCACTTCTGCGTGGGATGTGAAATA
>SMVB01057847.1_pt1 | contig 11971 bp, 22 predicted proteins | sample 2456461 | NCBI WGS metagenome assembly SMVB01 (sample SAMN11095934, study PRJNA526329) | marine sediment metagenome | biome: Marine sediment; feature: Surficial sediment; material: Deep marine sediment; isolation source: Hadal surficial sediment | place: Pacific Ocean | collected 2014-05 | depth...
AAAGCATCCCTTGCCGGAGCAGCACGTCGTTTACTGGCAAGCCCGGGAGATGAGTCACTTGAAGTGAATTACGCCAAGGCAGTTCGGTGGCTTTCACAGATGCAGTGCCAGTCTCAGTACAAGGATGCACTCGCTCCAATCTTCCAAGCTGTTTTTCGGATTCAACGTGGAGCCTTCTACTCTGCACCCGATCAAACGGTGATGGCAACTAGCTCGGACGAGTCGCTAAATGTCCTGATGGGCTAAAGCAACACCGACTGGAACTTGTCAAGGACGATGAGTTTCAGTCTTTTTTTATCTCATTTCGCTTTAGCCTATCCACAGACCAATTATCATTCTTATTAACTCTCTTACAGGAATGAGCAGGTTGCATTCGCAATTCTGTACCTAATCAATTCCCCAAGTATGAACAGTATAAAAATCAAATAGTCCCGACCAGGGCAGGTAGCTTATATTCTGCTAAAGGGCCAAAAGTAGCTCCAACAGTTCATTTGTTCACAGAAGGATAATCAAAATGTCCAAGGATACAAAGGAAAGACTCGATAATTTGTCAGCAAGGATTAACGTCCTTTGGGAAGCGATCGAGGCATTACATCTTGCAATCACTCAGATACAGACAGGTGAAACGGAAATAGAGAAACACTAGCTAAAGGGCGAACATGGAGAAGCGAAAAAAACTCAGATTTATAGCATTCCAGTTGCAAGACAGGTGGGGTGTGTTAGACCGCGAGAGTGGCGAGCTGGTCGAAAGGGCCAAGCTCATTGAACGATACCCGGAAGCATGGGCCAGGAACAGAGCAGATAAATTAAACAAGGACTAAGCACATGAGCAACAGAATCAAAGCGATCAAGATCCGCGAGGCCAAAGAAACAATCGAAAGGACACTCGAGCTGGCAGAGAAGCATCCAATCTTTGAAGCCAAGTTTCTGGATCAGGCAATCGAAGCCGAGAAACTTGTCAAAAGGTTGGAGGCTGAACGCTAATGCACATCGAAATACACATCTTCCCAAACATATTCCCAATCGATAGCAAGAGTTGGGAAAGAGATATGACTGAGTTAGGCCAAAGGGTCAACCAGGTTATCCTCGATGGAACGATCAACAAAAAAGCCTACGCAATAGGTAAGACCACATTGCTGCATCTTGATGATAGCGGCATTGTTGTAGCCACAATCGACATAAGGAAAGAATGATGCAAGGTATAGGCATCGGAGTTTGTTGCAGCGCGTGTCGAGTCAGCTACCGGCCATTGAAAAATGATATCGTAGTAGTTGAAACAATGGACGAAGCTATGAAACAGCCATATAGGTTGTGGTGTGCTGATCTAGTTGGCTGTCCAATTTGCAAACATCGATTGATTACAGGATTCGGTGCAAGTCATTATGCAGAACATTACGAAGATGATTTCCAAAAGCAGATGGATGGAGCAATTGAACGCGGAGTTCTGTTTACTATTACCGGACACTGCTACCCGATGAACGATTGGGATGGAGGCACAAATTAATGTTTTTTTTTCGAAGCAACCACAAGGAGGTAAAGGTCACAGCAACGACAGTAAGGATAAGAGGTGATTGGGGTGTCCTGCATGAAATCACTATCTACCAGGACACTCCAATTTTAACGGACCAAGAACTTGCCGATCAATTAGAGGTCGGGCTAATTACAGTCATAACCCACAGGAGAGACTGAAATGAATATTCATGTAATGATGGAAGATGCAATCAAGAAAAACAAATCCGATCACAAAGAAAGGATGAAGTTTCTGAAAAATCACAAGGAAGAATTTTTCCGTGTTGCTAATGGGCTAATCGTGATTCAAGAATGGATCATGCGATTTTCTTTTGACGTAGCTTCGCTGGATATACACATTTCCGGAGATCATCATGCATTCAAGGGAATGTTCAGTGCTTTGAGAAAACTTGGATATAATTGTGAATCTCGACCAATGGATAAAACTATGGCGAGCTGGTCTTGCTGGTGGTATCACGAAGATAAAGACAAGCATCCTTCGTTGTGGGTATCGTTCGGTTCAACCAAATGCACACGCATTCAAACTGGAACGAAGATGGTAGAGCAACCCATCTACGAAACAGTGTGTAACTAATGGCCGGCAAGATTCAAAAAGCTAATTTATTCAAGCTTGTTGATGAATTGTCAGTAACTCAGAAAACTTTGCTTGAAGGTTGCCAACTGCTGATGAAGACAAATACACAGCTTGGTATCAGATGTGACAATCTTGATGAACGTATCAATATTGCCAACAAGAGAATCAGGCGCCTCGAAGAAGCAATTCAAAGAATTATGCCGCGATGAAAAACAACTGGGATATCATCGATTATTTTCTATTTGGTATGCTTATAGCATTTATCTGGTTCTCCATTATGGTTGTTCTAGAGGCCAGGGCGCATCACGATAAAATCATAGCATCTCCACCAGCAATGCAATCAATGTATCCAGAAATCCAGCAGTGCGATAAGGAACTGTGGCTCAGGATAAAGGACGGATGCTAATGAATAAATGGCGATGTAAGCAATGCAAATGGGAAGGTATGGAAAAAGATATTGAGCTGAAAATAATTTTTGCTGCAACTCAATATGAACCATCAGAATACCTTCCTTACTGTCCATCATGCGATAGTACCCATATCGAAGAAGTAGAACAGATTCTTTGTAAAACTTGTGAAGATGAGCCTGTCAAAGACGAAGGTGATCAATGTACCGAGTGTTACACCGAAGAATGCGAGCGACACGTTGATGCTTCCAGAGGTCACTAAGTCTTCTGGTGCGTCCGTTCCGTGGATGAGGCTCCGCGGACAGTACTTTCCTGACTGAAAGAGAGTGGTAACTTAAGACCCCGCTGTTCCAGAAGATCCTGAACACCTCAGTCAACACGATCAGGTAAGTAAGCGGAACTGGATTCAATGACCGATAGGTGCAGTGGTCTAATTCAAAAGGTCGATTATGAAAAGAACATATCGAACTTGCACAAATAAAAAAACAGGTCTGATGCGTAACAAGCTAAAGACCAAAGAAATAAGCCAGCTATTCAAAAGTTGGAAACCAAACGGACCAAGTAAAGGAGAAAACTATGCAAGGTCTAATGATGCACTGCGGAGCCGAAGCAGTTCCGTATCCGATGCTAATGGAGTTACCAATTCCAGATCGGACTGATACCCACCTGCCTATTCCACATCACCAGTTCTTCGAGCTGGCACAGGACAAGCTACTCAAGCAAGGCTATGAAATCACCAATCCGCAACACTTCATCAATATGAAAGGTGCTCAGTACTTCGCAATGATGCAAATAAGGCATGAAGACGAGGATCAAAACGCGGAACACTCAACTGTATGTGCACTACGAAACAGCCATGACAAGTCTTTCACTGCGTCATTAGCAATCGGTGCAAGGGTGTTTGTCTGCGATAATCTTTCCTTTTCGGGGGACATTGTTGTAGGACGCAAGCACACGCCGCACATTTGGGACGAGCTTCCTCAAATTTTCGAGGGGGCAATCAAGAAGATTCGAGTGATGCGTAAGCGCCAGGATGTACGGTTTGCTGAGTATCGGCGAGCACCCCTTGACGATCATACGGTCGATCATCTCATCATGGAGACATACCGCGAGGGAATCATTAATCTCAGAAGGATCGGTAAAATAGATGAGGAATGGCACAACCCGAGTGCAGATCACGGCGACAAAAGTGTGTGGCGCTATTTCAATGCAGTGACAGCGGCACTTGAACCATCCAGTACACGTCAACTCATTCACTTGCCGAAGAAAACGATTGACCTGCACTTGCTCCTTGATAAGTACTGTCAAGTAGAAATGCCGGACGAGCTCTCATTAGAAGGTGAGGCCATTGAGGTAGAGCCTGAAAGAAAGAACTGGCTCAACAGGATATTGAATTGAAATCCACAAAGAGATTGAAGCCTAATGTGGGTGATATCGTCGAACATCATCTCATATCCAATGACATTGAAATTCGAGGCGAAGTAATTGACCTGCTTGATACTCAATTTACTGTGCATATTCATAAGCCTGATTCATGTAAAGGGACAACTCATTTCATTTTTTACAATGATGATTACGTTATCGTTTGATTTCTTTTCCATGCCATTTGAACTGCTGCTGTTGCTTCAAGAATATCTCTTACTATAAAAGCAGGAGCCTTTACCTTTTCAAAAAATCTTTTCTGACTGTTTTCAAGCGTGCCTTTCTTTGTCTTTACTTCCAACACGATCCATAGATTCCTGAACTGAACTAACAAATCAACTGGTTTATCAATGTCATAAACAATGCAGCCAATTTTCTCCAAGGCTGTGATGATCTCGGACTGGTTTGCATCAGGTGTACCTGTTTGTCGAGCAAATCTATTCGGCATCTCGCAGCCTTTCTTCCCATTCAGTTATATCAGTCAATTTGTACCTGATAATTCGAGGACCAAACCGCATCCAGGCTGGTCCATAACCACTTTGTCGCCATCGAAAAAGCGTTTGTTTAACTACACCCAAGTAGTCAGCAACCTCATCAGTGCTCATTAATTCTGTGGTCATTTCGCAACAGTACCACATGAGCATTTATGATACCATTCATAGTCATAAGGACTCAGCGATGTATGACAGAAGTAAGACCATCGGAGCAAGTGACGCAGTATATATCCAATCAGGCCAATGGGCCGAGCTATACGATCGAAAGCGCACGTCAGAGCCACCAGAATGGGGGCTAGCAGCCGAAATAGGCAAGCGGCTGGAAAGGTTCAACCTCGAACTGTTTAAGCATGAGACAGGACGTGAGGTACTCATAAAGAACAGTTGGCAGCAGAACCCAATCACATATAGGCTCAATAAGTGGTGTAAATACTTACCTGACGGCCTGACCATCGATCAAGACGAAGGCGCAGCCGAAGACGGACTAGCTGCAGAACCACGCATACCCATCGAAGCTAAGTGCATCAACATGATGTGGAAGCCTCATAATCTGTTGACCAAGTACATGCCACAACTTCAACACGCAATGCGAGTAATGGGCGCACCGTATTGCTGGTTCTCAGTAATCTACCTCAACACCAAGTACGAATGCACCAAGATTCCATACGACCCACCGTATGACAATGCCCTGTTCGAGAAGGAAGAACTGTTTGCTTGGATGCTCGAGACAGGCACCAGGCCACCGCAAAAGAAAGGGAGAAAATGGGTATGAAACTGTTACACGAAATAATTCCAATTGAAGACCTGCGAAAGCTGGACAAAGATAAGTACCCGGAAGGATTCTTTCACTGGCTCCAGTACAACGAACACATCTGGCTCCAATTCGAAAGGCACGCTCGCACAATGGCAGATAAGCGTGACCGCTATTCAGCAAGAACAATCATCGAAGTCATGCGATGGAACAGCGACCTGCGCGAGAAGCAAGGCAAGCCACTATTCAAACTCAGCAACAACATGACACCGGGACTGGCAAGGCTGTGGATGGCCAAACACCAGTTGAAGTATTGCAATAAGAAATTTTTTCAGCTCAACAAATGAGGAACGATCATGGGAAAGATGAAGGACGAAGCGATCAAGAAGGACAACGAGGAAAAAGAAACCGGCACGATGAGGATATGGGATCAGGTCAGCAAAACCGATATCGATCACACCAAGGAAGTTTCGTTCGGACGCAAGTTTACAGCGATCGATGCACACTCTCAAATTATGGAGGCGACAAAATTGTTTGGACCCATCGGCGAAGGATGGGGATACACAAACATCTATGGTGAACTGCATCTGACCGATGGACGAGTCGTTGCATGGTGTGATGTTACATTTTGGTGGCAACCTGAAGGTAGTTGGGAAGGTATTAAAACAGCCGGTTATCGTAGAGAGTTCGGACCAGTACGCGGCGCCGCCATGATGATCAACTTTGAGAAAGGCAAAGTCACTTTCAAAATACCAGATACAGATGCCTACAAGAAAGCATCAACTGATGGACTGACAAAACTCCTGTCTCATCTTGGATTCAATGCCGATGTGTTCCTTGGAATGTTTGACGACAACAAATACATCGCTGGCTTGAAGAAAGAAAAGGACGAAGAAGCAGGAACCTCGGCGGAGCTGTACCAACAAGATCGTAAAGAGTTCATCAGTAAGATCGAGAAATGTAAGACGTCAAAGGATATGAATAATGTCTTGGCAGATTACAAAATCTGGATCGACAGGCTCCCACCAGGAACAGCAGTAGAACTTCGTGGTTGGGTTGAAAAAATGAAGACAGCAGGAACGGAGAAAAAGAATGGATGAAAAAGAAGAACAAATAAAGAAGCTAAACCAAGAACTTCGGCAGCTCAGACTGGTTAATCAACGGCAACGCAGTGCGATCAAACACCTAATCAAAGCACTCACTGCACAAGGAGGATACGGATAATGGATCTTAACAAAGTAATGTTAATGGGCCATGTTGGTCAAGAGCCCACGTATCACCGAATGAGTAGTGGCACAGACCTGTGCAAATTCTCAATTGCCACATCAAGACGATGGAAAGATAAGAATACTGGTGAACGAAGGGAGGATACCAGTTGGCACAACATCGTTGTATTCAATCCTTACCTAGTAAAAAAAGTCTGCATGGTTTTTATAAAGAAAGGTAGTCGAGTTTATATCGAAGGAGAACTGAAGACACGCACCTATGACAAAGACGGCGAAAAGAGATACATAACAGAAGTTATCGTGCCGCAAGTAAAGGGTGAACTGTTCGTAGTCGAGAAGGGTAAAGGTTGGGACACCAACGAGACTCCGGGCAGTGAACGAGGCCGAGGCAGCGGCAGCGGTGGCCCGGTACAAGCCGGAGCAGCCGCACAAACTGCAATGGATAGCAACAGGGAGTTTGACGATGATATCCCCTTCTAAGAAATCAGATAATTACAAATGGACAGTAGTTCGTCACTCAGGATTCGGCTATGGTAATAATCCACAGTTTATAGGTGGATTGGAATCACACGATGTCAATACTAAAGCAGCTATTAAAAAAGTAGAAGCAGCAGGTGGTTTGATATTTGATGGCTATTCAGAAGCAGAAGACTTCGCTGAGTTTGCCATGTACTACAAGAGCAAAGGATTGATTCCAACTGCCGATTTGTACGGTGGATTCTCAAAGAAAGCTATTGATGGGTTACAAATATTCATACCAACCACCGGCATAACTGAAAAATGGAATACGTCCAATGAAAACTCCATCTAAAAATACAGTCTACGAAGTGCCAACACCATTGATGCAATGTGGACACGCAGCCAACGCAGTCTGCACCAACAAAGGGGGAGTCCATTACGATCCCCCTATTCCATCGTGTGCTATCTGTTCCTGCATTGATGTAGCAACCGATGCTGTTAACCTGACAAATCGTAAAGCACGATGCTGCAACCAAGCCAGCTTAAAGGATTCAAATCTCGATCTCGCATTCTTTGAATACAAAGGACCAGGCAGCATAAGAGCAGCAACAATGTGTGATAACTGCCACTACAGTCAAGTAGCACACGATCCAGAGGTAACAAAGAATTACGTTCACGGAAAACCAAAGAGAGTATGCGACCAATTTATGCCGCATGGCGCATACGAGTTCGACTCTTATTATTGCGGTCATTCAGGATGGGACTAATGACAGAAATTACAGTCAAGATCGACCAGCTCAAGCAGTCAGTTTCCAATGTGCGTAGCAAACACAGCAAGGAAGATATCGACATGATGACCAAGAGCATCACATACCGGGGAATAATCCACCCGCCCGCTGTTGCCAAAAATGGTGACGGCAGTTACGAAGTAGTAGCGGGGTTTCTCCGTGTGCTTGGAGCAACAAAGGCAGGGATCAAAGAGATCCGTTGCCTCGATGTATCTGCATTCACTCCAAGCGAACGAGTCGAACTGTCCTTATCAGAGAATGTGGACAGGCGGAACATGACTGCAATGCAATACTACGCAGCATTCAACAAGCTATTCAAAGCCGGAATGCCTGTCGCAAAAATTGGTGAGCGATTCAACAAGACAGAACGCGAGGTGCAGCAGCTTCTTGCAATCGGTAGCTTGCCAAAGAAGATTCTCGATTGGGCTGATGATGACCAGATCGGTGATCGCACTCTGGAAGCACTAGCTATCGCAAATGGCAAGGATGTTGTCAGGTATTGCAAGCTCAGTGCCAAGGACAGGCCACGGGATTGGGAAATTCAGAAGTGGCTGGCCGGCGAGAAGGGTATGTTCATGGAGAAATTCGCTATCTTCGATCTTGATAAGTATGTAGGTCCGAAGATAACTGACCTGTTTGCACCCGAAGATGAGGTATGGATAACAGACGGTGAACAGTTCTGGATTCTGCAGCACACTGCGATCTTAGCCAAGATCAAAGAGTACGCAGACAAGCACTACGTTGTCGAACAAGTTGAACACTTCCAATCATGGGCATACGAGCGTGTATCCAAGAAGAAAGGTGGCAAGGTAATCTGGTCAAAATCCGAAAGGACAGGCGAGGTACAGTTCTATGTTGGCTACAAGCGAATAGGCAAAGCTGGCACAGCACCAAAGGCGAAGGGATCCGACGGCAAGCCGCAGGCGAAGCCGGAAATATCCCAAGCCTTCAATGACTTCATGGCTGAGACACGCCACGCCGCAGTACAACGTCACATGATCGACAATAAAGGCAGTGGCCTGGTTGCTACCTTGATCTTGTTACTCAAGCAATGCGACAACGTGATGTTCCGGTCAGGTGGCAAAGCATTGAGCGATGCCTACGGAGATTCATTGCACAGCAGCGACAACTCAATCGTTGTTCACGATGATTACACCGAAATGCTAACCACACTTGGACTCAAGAACGGTCACACATGGGATGCAAAAATTGCCAAACTTGGGCCAGCATTGATGGAGTATTCACAATCCACATTGATAAGCTGGATCGTCTTGACGATTGCATACCAGTGGGACTGCGAAGGTAAGAGTGGAGATGAGATCGGCAAGGTCATTGGCCTAACTCAAGTCAACGCGTGGGAAGCAGACACAGCATTTTGGGATGGGATCAAGAACAAGGCTACGCTCATCAAGATTGCTAAGGATAACAAGATCGCGATCAACGACAAGGCAACAACGAAAGTGATCCGAGCTATTGTCTCGAACAAGATGCCTGATAGTTGGCGGCCGAGCTGGTTGAAGTTCTAAGGCTGTACATTACTGGCTGCAATCTTAGCCTGGTCATAGGTATCTTCAAGCGTTGCTTTATCACCAGCAGTAAACTCTCCGTCACCAGTAACTAAGCCGGCAGAGTTCTGCCCGATAACTGTGACGTTCCCACTAGGATTAAGGATACCATTCTCTACATCAAAAAAATTATTATTCGAGCCAGCCAATCGTACCGAGTAAGTAATATTTTCAAAGGTAAGGCTGAAGCCATTCACTTGTTCAATGACTCTAGCCAATGTTACGCCAGCAATTTCCACCTCGCCATTGTGATTAAAGACAGGGTCCATCCACATATATCGCTCATCATCGAGCAACGCTCCTACTGCTAACCGATACGCATTTGTATCCATTTCATATAGCGCACCACTTATGCTAATAAGATCAGCTTGATCTATTGTAATGACCTGAGTAATTTCATCGATTGCAATGGTCATTATTCATCCGACAAAAGGGTAATGCTTGAAGTGTGACCAAGTGAAGCATCTATCAACCCATCAAAGCGAACGGACTGATAAAATGGAGAAGTAGAAGATTTACGAGAAGTTCCTGTAAAGGGCTGAGAAAGTGTCCATGATTTTAACAAACTAACTTCACCACTAGAATCCGTTAGTCCACTTATGATTACACCAGTAGCTTTAATTGTGCCCGTGGCTGGAGTAGTCGGTAAAGCAACAGCAGTCAGCACCGTTCGTCTATAACGTCCAGGCAATGATGCTTGCTCGAGTTGCGCACCCCAGTAGTACACCGTGTCAGTTGTCTCTGACACAGCACTCTGGTTGTTTGCCACATTATCGACTGTAATCAATCCGGCTGTAATACCGCTGGCGAGCTGGCCGGCAATCCAGCAACGAAACCAACCATCACCCTCATCAATAATGCCAGAGGCCGTGAGTGTTGTGCCGGAACCAAATGTTTCAGCCGTTCCCGCTACCCCGGTATCCAATCGGAACCATGCCTGAATGCCGTTGCCAGAGGCATTATCTTTGTAGCGAATCTGCATCCAATCGTGAGCGCCAACATCGCCCTGTTTGAGATGAAGTGAGTAACAAAAAATCGTGTCAGCATCTACCGTAATTATCTGCTTAATGATTTGATCGGCTGTAAAACGAGCGTCATCAGCGGTCATGTTTTGATCTGGCGCAACGGCGGCATCTGCTGTTATTACTGAACTGGCAATGTTCCATGGTGAGACCGTCCAATCTTCAGATTGCAGAGCAAGATTGGCACCAACATTGTAATCGTAAGCATTGACTGTGACATTCGATATTACGAACACACCGTTGTACGAACTTTGATTAGCTCCACGAATTACTACCGGATCGCCGTCCAACATACCGTGTGCCGTATGCGAAACGCTTGCTATCGTGCCGGAGCGTGTGATCGTTACAGTATCTTCAAATGGCAAATCACCAGTTCCGTCTGATGCTTCAAGAAATACTCGAGCATTTTTAATTGCAGTAGCAGCTTCATCTTTTACTGTGATCTTTGTTTCAACAGGATTAAGAATGTTGACCAGTCCGTCGCCGGTGCCTGGTTCTGTTGTGGTGACCGATGAACCGTTGCTCAAGTTAATGGTCAAGGTGTTAAGACCAGCATCATTAAATACGTTTCCACTTATTTGAACATTCGAGAAATCCAGTGATGTATCGGCTGAGATTTGAATGCGCAGATCACCGTTGATAACAACCCCAGTTAAGTCCATAGCCTCACTGATCTGGACAAGTCCAGTCAGGATCAAGTCGTCACCAATAGTGGAGCTATTAAGAAAAGTAATGATGTCTGCCTTGATACCGGCAAAGGTAACACCGGGATCAAAAGCCGCAGCACAGTCAACGGTTATCTTGCCTGTGCCAGTATCGACCGCGAATACCGACGCTGCACTACTGTCAATCACCAGGACAGTGCCGATATCGACTGCCGCGAGATTGCCCTCGGCGGCAATTAGCTTGGTTTTAATCGTCGGATACTGAGTGTTGGCATCAGTGAGCATTTTCCAATCCGCTGCTCGATCATACAGTCGGTCGGTAATATCTATGTCGGTGTAACCCGCAACCGTCGCTTGAGTCGATTGGGTAATGCCAAGATCGGGCGGTTGTACGATTGTGCCGCCGAATATCAAATCCTCGGCAGTACCACTCAAGACCGGCGTAGTCGATTCGTCAATGTCAGCGACAGACGGATCGAACCCGTACATCCATGCGCCCATAGCAAACGCGGTGAATTTGTTATCGGACGTATGCCCGGTGACTTCCTCATGCAGCAGCCGGATCAATGCCTGACCATCAGCACCCGCAACGTCACTATCGGATACCACGTTATCGACATCGCGTTCGACCACTAAGCGAGTGTTCTGCACCAAGCCGGTATAGATTTCTTCGAAAGTGAAGTCCATCCCCACGTTATCGTTCGCATTGCTACCGGGTGACACACCGAAGCCAGTCCTTCGATCATCGGTGAGGACATTGATGAATGTGACCGTGGAAGCGACGGAATCAGTCCCCGTTCGATACAGGACCGTCTTGTTGCCACTTTGCAGAATGTTCAGCACCCGTAAACGAGCGCCGGTGACGCCAGCCTGTGCTACAGGCCCAATGTCGTGCGTAATGGTTACATCGGAACCAAACAGTCCAATAGAACCGTTTTCCCGAGCAAAGCCATAGGAACCTCCAATGATGACACCATTGCCCCAACGCACTCCCACTCCTGAACCGTTGGTGCCGGTGTTCCCTGTACCCCAATAGTCGAGATTGATTAGCCGCTGATCCGCAGCATT
>SMVB01090397.1_pt1 | contig 11971 bp, 15 predicted proteins | sample 2456461 | NCBI WGS metagenome assembly SMVB01 (sample SAMN11095934, study PRJNA526329) | marine sediment metagenome | biome: Marine sediment; feature: Surficial sediment; material: Deep marine sediment; isolation source: Hadal surficial sediment | place: Pacific Ocean | collected 2014-05 | depth...
CTGGGCTGGAAAGTGAGTTCGGCCGTAGTCTGGACGATGTGCCAGCTCTCGTTCATGCGTCACTGCTTCCCGCCCGACATCATCCGCCATTCCGTCTGGCTGTATGGCCCCTGACCTGCAGGACACCAAACCCTTATCCGGTTCGATGCCCGGGGTGGAAGGGCTTAGGATGAAAGAGGCCCCGTTTCGAGCGGCAAGCGGATGGCTGCAGAGGCTGCCTAATGTCCCCGACCAGATCGCCGAAGCCCGTAACCCTGGAACCATAGAATTCGAGTTTGAGACGACGGTCGAAATCGACCCGTAAATGGGCTTCTTTGGATTCACCCGCCGGGGGACACAGGGATTGCCCGTTGTGATGATGGTATTGCATTGATTCTTATAGCAGAATCACCCAAACAGGTCATCAATTTGGTAATCCATCTGGGAAATCCGGGATCAAAGCCCATTCATCATCCGTGCAATCACTTGAATAACGGCCCTGTTTGCGCTCATATTGTCTGCGGGTGATATCAGTCCACGGCATCATGATCTCCTTCGAATCTTCATCAATCCGATGGAATCACAAACCGCTGATATCACTCAATTAGTTTCGGGTTGGGCTCTAAGTGGCGTAGGCCATCAGGTGCATAACACACTACGGTGCGAGGACAGCACGCTGGGCTGGGATCCTGCAACGCGGTCGATTTCGAGTTCATTGCGAACCCTGTCCATCAGTGTTGCTCAGACAATACTCTGGCACCTCCAGCCGTCCGATCCGCGCATCCTGACAGGTAATAAAGAACTCATTCCAGGTTCCGATGAGAAAACCCAGCACAAAAAAAATGCCGGCAATTGCCGCCAGTATCGACCACAGGCGGAAACCCCGAATATCCGTTAGACCGGGATTCGCGACGCGGACGATCAGGTAAATCGCATAAGGGAAACAGATCACGAAGCTCACAATGCCCACGGCGAAAATCAATGGGTGTACATGAGCGCCAGGGCCGGAAACGCCGATGGCGAAGCGGCCGAGCATCCAGAGTGACGGGATCGCGAGAATCCACAATTGCCAGCGGGGTACCGGCACGAACTGCTTGGGCAGCACAGCGAAAACGATTAGTGTCGCGGTAACGGCAGTCCAGGCAACGAACTTGTTCTCGAACGACAACTCGCCATAAGCGCCAAGCTCGAAGCCGGTCTGTCCTAGCGGGTAGGCCAGCGCGACGGCGGCCACGATGAGCATCCGCCATCTGCCCTCCGTCTCGCTCAATTCTGCCATATTCCCTCTTGCCTGCAGCTTTGGTCATGCAACACTGTGCGGATTGCGATCGCGCATCGCTGGCCGCACTATCATAATACGAGGTGTATATGCAGGATTTCTTCGCGACTGTCGTCTTCGTTGTCGAGGCTGTAGGCGTGCTGATATTGTTGGCCGGACTGATCGTTTCGACGGTGCGGTATCTTTATGGAATCGCTCAGAAACAGGGGTCTAAAGCTTACATCGCCTATCGTCGCAATCTTGGCCGCACCCTGCTGCTGACACTGGAATTCCTGATCGCCGCCGATATCCTCGAAACGGTCGCCGTTGAGAGGACCTTGACGTCGCTCGGCCTACTGGGCGGGCTTGTGATAATCCGCACCTTCTTGAGCTTCGCGCTCGAGGTGGAGCTGAATGGGCGATGGCCCTGGCAGGGCAACCAAGGCAAGCCGGCCGGCGACTGATCTTTCCGACGCGACCGACGCCGGTAAACCTTCAGTCGGCGCTGACGAGCGGGGAGCGCGCGGGCCGCCTTGGCGGCTGAGGCACGCGTTATTTTATTCCACCACTCACCAAAAAGCCATACAGAAGCAACGAGGTCCCTCAAGGGGCGAGCTAAGGCTGCCAGATAGCAACCGGGCGCAGCGGAAGGGATACTTTCGTTGAGCATGGCGTTTGTGTGGTGGTAAGGCTTATCGACCCAACGATAAAGGAGACCATTTTGTGAGAAGCTGGATGCCGATTCTGACGTGGTTACCCAATTATCAGCTGGCTTGGTTGGCACCAGACCTGTTGTCCGCCGCCGCCGTATGGGCAGTGCTCGTTCCCACCGCGTTGGCCTACGCTGGGCTTGTAGGTGTGGATCCCATCGTTGGGCTATATACCGTGCCCGCCGCGTTGCTGGCCTACGCCATCTTTGGGGGCTCCAGGTTGCTCGTCGTTGGACCGGATGCGGCTGTCGCGGTATTATCCGGCGCCACCATCGCGGCTTTCGGGATAGGAACCAACACCCTCGATTTGGCTATCGCCCTGGCTCTGTTGGTTGGTTTTCTCTATCTGTTGTTCTCTTTCTTACGCTTGGGGTGGGTTTCTGATCTGATCCCAGATCCTGTGCTGAAAGGTGTCGTCGAGGGCGTCGTCTGGATTACGATTCTAAAACAGATCATCAAACTGTTCGGACTGAAGATTGAAACCGCGGACGAGCGGTTTTTGCCCAAATTCATTCATATCGTTCAAGCACTACCGGAAACACATATCATCACGGCAATTGTGGGTGTTTTGAGTATGGTGGCCTTGCTGCTGATCCCAAGATTATTACCCCGCATACCGGCGTCTCTCATCGTCTTAGTTGTTTCAATCGCCCTCGTAGGCGCACTGGATTTGGCTGGACAGGGCGTCTCAGTGCTCGGGGACGCAAGCAGCGATGCGGCCGGGTTCAGCCTATCGAACGTGTTAGATGTCGGCCAGTTCGTTGAGTTGCTGCCGGGCGCGCTGGCTGTCGTGGTGCTTGGGTCAACTTTGAGCATGGCTGCTGCAAAGCGGGCGGCGGAAAAAACGGGCGAACGCATCGATCCCGACCGTGAGTTCTTAGCCATCGGTGCTGCTAATCTTGGCGCCGGCCTCAGCGGCGGGTATCCGGTAACCGGCACGCTTTCCAAAACTGCTGTGGCCATGCAGTCGGGCGGTGTGACCCAGATCGGAAATTTGTTCACCGCTTTGCTCGCCCTGTTGACTATCCTGTTCTTGATTCCTTTCTTCGCGACTTTGGCTGATGCCTCTCTGGCTGCCTTGGTCATCGTGGTGATGTTGGAAGTCTCAGATATCGGCTACTTCTTCGCACTGTGGCGGGTGCGCCGGCTCGAGTGTGTTTTAGGCGTGGCGGCGTTTGCCGGAGTGCTTGCCTACGGCACACTGGCTGGCGTCATGATAGGCGTCATACTGGCGTTGGTGTTGCTGGCCGATCACATTCGCCGACCGCCCACGACCCTTGTGGGCAGAATGCCGAGCGGGATATTTGTGCCTCTTGATGATCACAAAGATGCTAGTGAGATTCCGGGCATGCTGATTTGGCGCCAATACGCACCGCTTGTGTTCTTGAATGCGCGCAGACTATCAAATGAGTTGCGCGCGCACGTTGAAGAACGCGACAATATTCGTGTCGTGGTGCTCGACGCCGCCGCGACGTCGGTACTCGACGCTACAGCGACGAGCGCCTTCCTTGCTGCACGCGATGAGTTCGCCGAAAAGGGTATTGCGCTGTGGGTGGCTAACGTGCGCGAAACAAATTGGAACCACACTGTTTCTGCGCTGTCGAACGCCGGCGCGCCAATCCCGCCGCACTTCGAGTCACTCGCCGATGCAGTGGCTCAGTTCGAGCAAGTCAGCGCCACCAAGGGTGGATAAGACGACTGATCCAGCGGCCAACTACTGAGATACTGAAACGAGGAATTTCGCGATGGACATTCTGCTCGCCTTCACCAGCCTCACCATTTTCACTCTGATGCTTACTATCGGTGTTAATCAGTCTCTCGAACAACTGACGTCTCTGTTGCACCAGCGTGCGGTTTTGTTCCGTGCATTGCTCGCCGTGCTCGTCGTGGTTCCTGCAGTGGTATTCACGTTGCTGTTGGTCTTCGACTTGTCGCCCGAAGTCGCGACCGGCTTGGCGCTGTTAGCCGCTGCGCCTGGAGCGCCACTCACAACCCAACGGTCGCATATGGTGGGAGCCAACATCGACTACATTACCAGCCTGCAACTCATTTTGGCCCTGCTGGCCATTGTGGTTACACCGCTCATCTTAGGGGTTTTTTATGGAATGTTCGAACTCACCACCGAGCGTGTGTCTCTGCTGCAGGTGGCTGGGCAAATTGCCAGCGTAACTTTCCTGCCGGTGATCGTCGGCATGGTCCTTAGAAGCTTTGCACCCAAGCTCGTTGCAGTGATTGGTAAACCGCTGAATGTTCTGGCTAACGTCTTATTTCTATTGTTGGTGATTGCGCTGGTCGTCGTTCTCGCCATTGCCCCTGATCTGCGGGTGAAGCTGCTATTGGGCTGGCCGGCAATCGCGGCGATCGTGATCATCGCTGTGGCCGCCGTGACCATAGGCCACCTGCTCGGAGGGCCCCACAAAGATAAGCGTGCCGCGCTCGCGATTGCCAGCCTTGCTCGCAATGTTGGGCTTGCTATGTTTATTGCGAGCGTGAGTGAAGATGGAAACGGAGTAATACCCACACTTCTGGCCTATATTCTTTTGGGAACTACTGTCCAAATTATCTATTCGGTTTGGATGAAGCGTCAGGTGACGTAACCAGCTGCTTCGGGAACGGCTGGGATGCCCGGGCACTTTCAGAGGAAATCGGCTTGAGCTGGCAAGTAGCTGTGCTTAGCGTGTCCGGATGAAAAATCCATTTCGCTATTTCAAGACATCGCCAGAGGTCATCCGTCTGGCGGTGATGTTGTATGTTCGCTATCCGCAGTCCCTTCGAAACGTATTCATGTTATTTTGACAGTGCCGGTACGGAGCTACCGCTTACGACCAGACAGATTCTTGCAAATGCTATCGCTGGTCCAATGCCGGTAAGTCTGCGTTTCGAGGCCTGCCGCTGTGGCGCTTATCTTGAGCGGTGCATACTGAGTTCCATTTTTCGATTGACAGCCGATGATCCTAACCGAGAATTTCCGACTGAACCGAGTTTCGGAGGTCGAGCCTAGTTGACTAAATTCCCACTCACAAGGTTGGCGCATTGTGAAGGCCGCTGCTCCCCACCGCCCGGCCGGACTGTTCCCTCGCTGCAGATTTTCCGGACTGGCCAATCGGTTTTTGTGTATCTAAATTGCAGCCAATGCCACCGGGATCCGTCTTGAGGTGCGACTGATAGGGAACATGCGAACAAAGAGCCGTTTCAAACGACGCGTGCTGTGGGGTACGGCACTGGTTGCGCTGATTCTCTTAGGGTTGGCGTTCAACGCTTATTTCGTGGGAACGCGTACCTTACTGGAACGCGCAGAGGCTTTTTCGTTCCGGCGTATGACTGTAGCGCAACTGGCTGAACAAGGCACTTTCCGATTCTTTTACGTTACCAATCGCCGCCTGGGCGTCGCTGACGGAGAAATCGAGGAGCGTTTCGAATCGGAACGGGAGGCGTCGCTGAAGTTCGGTTCTTTTGTCACCGAGATTCAAGCCACGCTCGGCCTGGGCATGATTATCAATCCGAGCGACTGGTTCCTTAATGAAGAGATCCGGCTGTCAGAGGTGCGTGCGCTGGAGCAGGAGGCGTTACTGGCGCAGCTTCGCCACCAGGTGCAGGCGTCCCCGTACCGTTCACTGCTGGTTGTCGTGCACGGTTATCGGGAGCGCTTTCCGTCGGCTTTGCGCAAGACGGCGTTCCTGGCCCATGTGCTGGACATCGATACGCCGGTACTGGTGTTCGACTGGCCCGGCAATCAGGGCTCGTCGCTGCGAGGTTATCGACGCGCGCGTCAGGTTGCGCAAGCCTCCGGCGCTGAACTCGCCGGCACCCTGGAGATGATCATCGAGGACGTGCGGCCCGACCGACTGTGGCTGATGGCAAACAGCATGGGCGCTCAGGTGGTCGCTGATGCGTTCAGCCTGTTGTATCGAGACGCCGATTTTTCCGACCCGCAGACCGAAATCGAGAAAGTCGTACTGACCGCGCCGGACGTTGACCACGACGAGTTCAACAATCAGTTCAAGCAGGAGATCATGGCCCTGGCCGGGAATGTCACGGTATATGTCTCATCCAATGATCGCGCGCTATTGGTCAGCCGCGTAATCAACCGTGGATTAAGGCTGGGCGAGAGCACGCTGAACCCCAACAACCCGGGGCAATTCGAAGAGGCCGCGCGCATATCCGAATTGCTGGAGCCAGGCAGTGACCGATTGGTATTGGTGGACGTGACACCGGTGAACCGGACTCGTAACTTTCACAATTTCAGCCTAGAAACGCCGGAATTTTTCGACGACTTATTCCAGCGGTTCACCAGTTCCACCATGCCGCAAAGCCGTGAAATCTATTTACTGCGTACACCGAACGGCGCGCGTTACTACGTGCTGACGCGCGGGCGTTGAACGGTAGATGAAACGCGCGACCGGCATATCGATCCGCTTTCTGGCCCACAGCGCCATGGGCCTGGCGCTTGCCGTGGTAGTGTTCTCTGTCCAGGGATGTAGCAGTGGTCCAACCCTGAAACTCTGGCACACAGAAGTGCTCACCGAAGAATTTACCGCAGACATGGCGGATGGCCAGGTCCGCAGCATCGACGACTACCTGGCGTTGGAGCAAAGGCTGTTCAGGCAGCTGGACGAAAACGTCTACGCCAAGACCGCGAGCGGTCCTGCCCATGCGCTGGAGCGTTACAGTACCGGTAGCACAGCAGACCCGACTCGCCGACAACCCAACTGGAACCGCAGCTTCGAGTTGACCAGCAGCCCGGCCGTCGGCGGCGTACTGTTGCTTCACGGCATGTCCGATTCACCCTACAGCCTGCGTGCCTTGGGCGAGGCACTCAACCTGCGTGGTTACCGGGTCCTCGGCCTGCGCTTACCCGGTCACGGCACGGCGCCGTCAGGTCTTAGGCATGTGACCTCTCAGGACATGGCAGCCGCGGTAAATTTGGGCATGGAACACCTGGCGTCCAATCTGGGATCCAAGCCCATACACATAATCGGCTATTCAGTGGGCGCGTCCCTGGCCCTGAACTTCACGCTCGACGCTATTGAAGAACGGATTGCGCCGATACCCACGAGCCTGGTGTTGATCTCGCCGGCCATAGGAGTCCACCCTGCAGCGGCATTGGCCGGGGTCAAGAATATCGCGGCGGCTTTGCCCGGGCTGGGCGGATTGGCATACCTGACTGTTATGGCCGAATTCGATCCATACAAATACAATTCCTTCGCCACTAACGCCGGTTCCCAGGTCCACCGCATGACGCGCGATGTAGACCGGCGCATCCAAGCATTGGCCCGGGACCCGGCTGCTGTCGACAAGCTGCCGCCAATTCTCGTGCTCAAGTCCACGGTTGATTCAACGGTGACCACCGATGCAGTGGTCGACAACCTGCTGATGCGTCTGCCAGTCGGTCGCAATGAACTGGTGTTGTTCGATATCAACCGCAACGCGGCCATTAAGTCGACCTTGCTGGTATCTGATCCGGGCCCGCTGACAAATCGCCTGATGGCCGACCAAAGCCTGCCATTCGCCGTGACCTTTGTCACCAACAAAAATCCGCACAGCTCCAGCGTTGTTGCGCGGCGCAAGGCGCCGTTTACACGTGGAACGTCAGATATCGACAATCTCGGCCTCGCCTGGCCCCGGGGGGTGGTTTCCTTGTCTCATGTGGCCTTGCCTTTCCCACCCGATGACCCGCTTTACGGTCAACGTCCGCCTAAGGAGGATGACCTTGTGTTTCTTGGCGATTTGGCAATCAAGGGTGAGCGGGGCTTGCTGAAGATTCCGGGAGAATGGCTGCTACGCCAGAGGTACAACCCGTTCTATAGCTATCTGCAAACGCGCGTCCTCCAATGGCTGAACGATGCTCCTGCGCCGTCCGCAGAGGACCCCTGAATGTCTCGCCGTCACCGGTGTTGAGTGTGTTCGGCGATGCACTTGTCAAACGGGCACCCCTGATGGCGGCGACCCGCGTAGGGCGTTGATACGGCTCTGTCACACGAACAGAGTGACCTGTCGCTGGCGGCGCAGTAATGTCGCTGGATGCAGAAAATCTCCTATGCCCGATACCGATTTCCACCGGTGATCATTCAGCACTCCGTCTGGCTGTATTTCCGCTTTCCCCTCAGCTTCCGGGATGTCGAGGATCTGCTGGCTGAACGTGGTATTGATGTTTCTTAACGAAACGGTCCGGCGCTGGGCATTGAAGTTTGGGCAGGCCTATGCCCGAAAACTGAGGCAGATGCGCCCTCGACCAGATGTCCGATGGCACCTCGATGAGATGTTCGTGTCGATCAATGGCAAGCGCATGTATCTATGGCGCCCTGTCGATAGCGACAAGCGAAGTGCTGGATATCCTGGTTCAATCCCGCCGAAACAAAACAGCCGCGCTGAAACTGATGCGCAAATTGTTGAAGAAACAGGGTTTCGTGCCTGACAGCTTTATCACTGATAAACTGCCGTCGTACGGTGCTGCTTTGAATGATCTGGGGCTTTCCAAGCGCCATGATTTCGGCGGCAGAAAGAACAACCGAGCAGAAAATTCTCACCTGCCAGTCCGACAACGCGAACGACGAATGCAACGTTTCAAATCGGCTGGATCAGCGCAACGATTTCTCTCCACCCACGCCGCCGTCTACAATGTCTTCAACGTCCAAGGCCATCTGATTTCCCGCAAGATACTTCGCCAGTTTCGCAACGAGGCAATGAGTGCCTGGCAGACTGTGACGGCCGCGGCTTGACCCAAACTTCCCCGCCAGATTTACGCGGCTGCAGTTTGACAACGTGACAACGCCCTTCTGATTGTGATCAATTGTTTGCCGGAGCAACAATATCTGGAGCAATGGATTTTCTTTAGCCAGTTCCCGTTGCAACTGATCATGTATGGGTAAACTATCGGCGTCGCAAGGGACCCATCCGATCTGCAATTCGCGGTTCGATTGGCAGAACGCACCCGGTTTGAATTTCTTCTCAGCGCCTGCAATTTGGACTGGACTTCGACGGGAAAGCACGCATTGCTGTGGGTGTCGGCAGGATTTGAAGATCGGCGAAAATCTTAGGGCTCGCCTCGCTGTTTGCGGGGCTTTGGGATGTGCGAGCATCGATTCCGACGCTGCATCAACAGGAGCTCTGACCCATGACCGCAAAATCAGCAAAACGCCCTCGGAAAACCAAAGCCTCCGAAATTACCAAGACGGCCAGCAGCACCGCCGCTGAGCCGAAAACCACCAAGCAGGACCTTCTTCTCACCCTTCTGAGTAATCCGGCGGGTGCCAGTATCGATGAAATGATGCGCGCCACCAACTGGCAACAGCATAGTGTTCGCGGCTTCCTGGCGGGGACGGTGAAAAAGAAGCTTGGCTTCAACCTGACGTCCGCAAAAGCGGACGGCGAGATACGCCGCTACTTCATCGAAACCCGCAAGGTATCGTGAGATGATTGCGGCAACTGACATGAACCTTGCAGATTTCATTGAAAGGCTGTCGGATCTGACGCTGTTTGAGATCCGCGCGGAATGGCGGCGGCTTCACCGGATGCCGCCGCCAATGCGATTGAGTCGCGACTTGTTGATCAGGGCAATAGCCTACAAAAAGCAGGAACGAGCCCACGGTGGGTTGTCAAAAGCCACCCTCCGGCGAGTGGCTAGGGTCGCTGATTCCGACGACCAAGAAACATTTCAATCGCTGTTACCCTCCTCCATATCGCTGAAACCTGGTACCAGACTCGTGAGGGAATGGCACGGGACCACACATTCGGTACTTGTCGTGTCTGACGGATTTGAATGGCGCGGGCAGAACTATCGATCATTGACCGCAATCGCCGGGGAGATCACCGGTGCCCACTGGTCGGGGCCTCGGTTTTTTGGGCTGGCCAAACGTTCGTCACCTAGCCAAACCCAACAGGACAAGAAGTATGTCCAAGGCTGACCGGCCGGCCCGCGGCGCTCATTTTCGCTGCGCCATCTACACGCGAAAGTCGACCGATGAGGGACTCGAGCAGGAGTTCAACACACTCGATGCCCAACGAGAGGCGTGTGAGGCCTACATCCTGAGCCAGAAGCACTCCGGTTGGAAGGCGCTACCCGACATGTACGACGATGGCGGATTCTCCGGGGGAACGATGGACCGCCCAGCCCTCAAGCGGCTTCTTGAAGACGTGGCTTCGGGAAAAGTGAATGTCGTTGTGGTCTACAAGGTCGACCGGCTCACGCGCTCGCTGGCTGACTTCGCCAAGATCGTCGAGATCCTGGATGCGCAGGATTCCTCATTCGTTTCGGTAACACAGCAATTCAACACGACAACCTCGATGGGGCGGTTAACTCTGAACGTGTTGTTGTCATTTGCACAGTTCGAACGTGAGATCGCCGGCGAGCGGATCCGTGACAAGATTGCCGCCTCAAAACGCAAGGGCATGTGGATGGGCGGCAATGTACCGCTCGGCTATGACGCCATTGACCGCAAGCTGGTCATCAACGAGCAGGAGGCAGATACGGTCCGCTTTGTTTTCCGCCGATACATCGAACTGGGAACGGTACTACTTCTTAAGGAGGATCTGGATCGCCGGGGTATGGTAGGCAAGCCCAGGAAGCACGGCGATGGCCGATATATCGGTAAGGCTTTTTCCCGCGGAGCCCTTTTCCTTCTCCTGCAAAATCGGATCAACGTTGGCAAAATCGTACACAAGGGTACTGCCTATCCCGGCCTGCATGAAGCGATCGTCGACAACGAGCTTTGGAATGCCGCTCAGGAGCAGCTCAATTCCAATCGACGAGTTCACAACGCTCAATCACGGGCAAAAGAACCAAGCCTTCTGTCAGGGCTGATCGTCGATAGCAACACCAATCCCATGACACCCAGTCACGCCGTGAAGGCTGGGAAGCGTTATCGCTACTATGTCTCCAGGACGCTGATGTCGGGTAAATGCAAGGCCAACGCAAAGGGACAAAGGATACCGGCAGGCGAAATCGAAACCCTCGTTCTGGATCGGCTACGGGCGTTCTTTGCATCTCACCAGGATGTCGGCCATGTACTTGCTTCATTGAATACCGCTGCGGACGAGCAGCTGTCAGCCTTCGAGCGAGCCAATCAAGTGTCGGAAGGTTGGCGAACACAATCGGCGACGGATCAAAGGTCGCTCGTTAGGTCCATCGTCGATCAGGTGGCGATCGGAACTGACGAGATAACAATATCGGTAAACCGGCACCACATATTGGCGGCGCTTGAACCCGACCCAAATGCATCGCCAAATGACGGTCGGAAAAAACCAGATGAGAACCCGCTGGTTCTCAAGATCACGGCCAGCCTTCGCAGAGCCGGCAAGGAAGTCCGACTGGTTATCGGGGATGGTAAGTCCGACAAAATCGATCCCGGTCTCGTCAAATTGATCGGGGAATCTTTTGCACTCGGCGATCAGCTGTTCTCGGGGGACGAAGACAGCATCGAAGCGATGTCTGGGCATCTCAATCTCGGCAAAGGCTATCTCACCGCCCGAATCCGCTTGACCTATCTCGCGCCAAGCATAGTCCGCTCAATCCTGAACGGCCAGCATCCTGTTGAATTGACTTCGAAGCAGCTTATCAAAGCCAGTCAAAATCTTCCCTATGACTGGGTTGAGCAGCAACGCTTTCTTGGCTTCGCCGAATGACGACCTCCGAAAAAATCCCAAAAAGCTCTACATCCGTCGTCGGAAAAAAGGCCTCGAGAGACGAATCGGCCTTTTTTATCCCGATTTCGCAAAAGTAGGGTCTCTGTCGTGTGCGCTCGCGATTAAACAGTGCGCTAACCCCCGGAAACTACGCGTCTATTCGGTACCGCCAAACAGTACGTAAGTTTCAACTATATCAAGGAGTTATTGTGGCTGGGGAACCTGGATTCGAACCAGGACCGACGGAGTCAGAGTCCGTTGTTCTACCGTTAAACTATTCCCCAATGCACGCCGCCGGCGGCGCGTTCCGTGCCGGCCTTCGCGAAGTTGCCGCTATATAGCGTCAGCCTTGCGCCTTGCAAAGACCAATGATTGCTGTCCCTGCCCGTTCTTGTCCCCGCCA
>SMVB01405075.1_pt1 | contig 11971 bp, 10 predicted proteins | sample 2456461 | NCBI WGS metagenome assembly SMVB01 (sample SAMN11095934, study PRJNA526329) | marine sediment metagenome | biome: Marine sediment; feature: Surficial sediment; material: Deep marine sediment; isolation source: Hadal surficial sediment | place: Pacific Ocean | collected 2014-05 | depth...
CTCAGGGAAGCGCTAATTTGTCTATGGCATTGGCGTATGCAGCATCACTGAATTGCACAAACAGAATCAATGGGGATGCCTGTGGAAAATGCGCTTCCTGTCAAAAGACCGGCAAAGCAATTCACCCGGACTTGCATTTTGTTTTCCCTGTAAGCTCTGCAAAAGGAATAACAGGAATAGCAGGGATAAGTGATAACTTCATCGCGGACTGGAGACTATTTATTGCTCAAAATCCATACGGTGGGCCCTACGAATGGTCGATTAAGTTTGGCGGTGAAAACAAGCAATTAAATATATCAAAAGAAGAAAGCCGGAATATCATAAAAAAGCTTTCACTAAAGTCTTTTGAGGGGGAATATAAAGTAATGATTATCTGGCTCGCCGAATATATGCACCCGGCTGCAGCTAATGCGATATTAAAATTGCTGGAAGAACCTCCTGAGAATACCGTGTTTCTTTTGGTTACTAATGATCACGAACAGATCATTAGTACGATTTTGTCAAGGGTTCAATTGTTGAAAATAAGACCTTTTAACAAGGAGGAGGTCAGCGGTTATCTTGAGGGAAAATTGGGTCTTAGTTCATCGAAAGCATTGCAAATTGCAAATATCGCCTCTGGTGATTTGAACTATGCCATCAATTTGGTAAATGAAGTGGAGGATGATACAAATCAACAATTTCAGGAATGGATGAGAATTTGTTTTATGAGCAATTATACAAAAATGGTCGAGTTGGCAGACGATTTTTTTAAAACGGACAAGATAAACCAAAAAGGACTTTTTCAATATGGGCTCTCCATTTTGAGAGAATCGCTGATAATTCAAAATAGCGCAAACGTAACATCGAACTTGATGGATTCTGAAAATCAGTTTGTATTGAATTTTTCAAAAACCCTGAATTTGGCAAAACTGGAAAAACTTTATACACATCTGAATGAGGCGCTATTTCATTTAGAAAGAAATGGAAATCCGAAAATAACTTTTTTAGATACTTCATTGCAGATATCCTCCACTTTTAGAAGTTAGAATCATTATTTTTGCCAAGTCAAATAATTGAATTCATGATCATTAAAATTGGTACGCGGAAAAGTATGCTCGCCATGTGGCAAGCTAACCATGTGAAAGATGAACTTTCAAAACATGGAATTGAAGTGGAATTGAATCCAATAGAAACTAAAGGCGATAAAGTTCTGGATGTTTCTATTTCAAAGATTGGCAGCAAAGGTGTTTTTACAGAGGAACTGGAATCAATGTTGGAAAATGGGGAGGTCGATATCGCAATTCACAGTGCAAAAGATTTACCGAGTGAACTTCCGGAGCAATTTGAAATATTGGCATTTTCCTCTCGTGAAAAGGAAAATGATGTATTGATCAGCAATGACAAATCATTGGAATTGAAAGATGTGAGCGCTGAATTTATAATTGGCACTTCTTCCACAAGGCGAATAGCTACTTTGGCGCATTACTATCCAAATATAAAAACTGTAGAAATCCGGGGGAATCTTCAAACAAGAATAAAAAAGATGAAATCTGGTCATTGTGATGCTTTATTGTTGGCGTATGCCGGGGTTACCAGAATGGAATATGATGATTTGATCAACCAGGAATTGTCCCTTGATATTTTCACTCCGGCAGTGGGTCAGGGCAGTTTGGCTGTTGAAATTGCGACTTCTCTTTCAGCGGAAAAGAAATCCAGAATCCGGGAAATTATTAATGATCCGACTACTGAAATAAAGGTGAAAGCAGAAAGAGCCTACCTGAGAAAACTTAAAGGAGGGTGTAGTATTCCGGCCTTTGCAAATGCACAAATTCAAGACAATTCGATTGTACTTCAAGCTGGGATTTTCAGTCTGAATGGTAAGGACTTTATTAATAAATCTGTGACCGGAAGCATGAATAATCCGGAATCCTTAGGAAAAAAACTTGGAGAGGAAATATTGAATGACGGAGGAGCAGAAATATTAGAAAAAATTAATAGGGATTTGAATCGATGAAACCGGCATGGCTGGAGCAAAATAGAGAACTGCTTTGCTTACAGACGGGCAAACAAAAGCACCCTCAGGATCTGTGAAATGCAGGGTTCTATAAAATTATAATATATGAAAAACGTACTTGTTTTATTAATCGGGCTTGTAATAGCATTATCGGCTTGTGCAAAAAAAGACTATTTGGTTACCATAAAAACCAGCTATGGAGATATCAAGGTTATTTTATACGACCAGACGCCAAAACACAAAGAGAGCTTTCTAAAACTTGCAAAAAATGGTGATTATGATAGCACCACATTTCATCGGGTGATGAAAGATTTCATGATCCAGGGGGGCGATGTAAATGCCAGACCGGGAAATGAAAAGAACATAGATTACACGATACCGGCCGAGTTTGTCGATACACTTATTCATCACAAAGGCGCTCTTGCTGCCGCCCGACAGCCGGATAATATTAATCCAACCAAGGCCAGCGGTGTTCAGTGGTATATCGTTCAGGGGACGGTTTATACAAAAGATGACCTGACAACAGATATGCAAAAAATAAGAGCTTCTATGAAGAAGCTCATGCAAATGCCCGAGTATGCCGATTTACAGGATGAGTTGTCAAAAATATATTATGAACAAGGTCAGGAGGCTTATGGAAAAAAGCTCATGGAAATGAAACCAATTTTGGAAAAAGAATTCAATACAACCTTTGAAAAGGATTTTCCGGAAGACCGGCTAAAAACATATACTACCCTGGGTGGAACACCGCATCTCGACGATGCTTATACTGTTTTCGGTCGTGTGGTGGAAGGATTAGATGTAGTAGATAAAATAGCAGCGGTAACCACCGGGGCAATGAATAAACCTACGGAAGATGTATTTATAACCATGGAAGTAGAAGAGATTAGGGTGAAGAAACTGCAAAAGCTATACGGAGAAAAGTAGTACCTTAAGCAGAATATTAATCACAGGTGCGAATGGCTTACACGGGCAAAAAATAGTTTTATTGCTCTCGAAAGATAATGATGTTGAAGAGATTGCCACGGGTTTTGAACCGGTAACTTTGGAGCAAGGATTGAAGAATGGTAAAAGAACAATTTGATATACTGCTCGGAAAATAGAATTACCGATTTTTAAACTATCACCCTTGTTGTGCCTGCCTGCGTACAGTAGATAGGTCTTTTGACCAGCAAGATTATGAATGGCATTTTTAGTTTGTTGATGACAACACCAACAATGGCGGGAATCGGAAATTTAGATTTCCGATGAGTATATAATCGGGAGAATAAAAATTTCTCCGGAAAGTTCATGCCCAATAAAATTCAATGGAGTATCATTAAAATTCACTGCTTCCTCCGCGATCATATTCCCGTCTTCCTATATTCCCTTGTAGGTACATTTCAGATTTTGTGGTGATATTCAATGCAGGTATTATTCCTAAAAGTTGCTCACAAACTTCTTGGAAAAACCAATGATATGTTCAGCGCCAAAATGATCCGTATATCCATGTAGATTGATAAGATGCTTTGTTCCTAATGGATTTCAGCATTGTAATTCCGGTTTTTTTTGTTATCAAAAAAATATGAGAATCGAGTTGTGGCTCATAAAGCATAGACCGGTTTGGACTATTTTTGCTGTTTAAACTGTAATTTTTAAATACCAAATATTGTTATAGCTAGAATTAATTTGTAAGTTACCTTACAGGTTTTGTATTAATTTTCAAAACACCCACAATCAACTATGAAACACTACCAGTCAATGTGTCTAAACCGTAGACTCCTCCATTTTGGCAAACTACTTAACGTATTAAAAAAATCCTTCCCAGTTATAAGCGTGCTTTTATTCGCTTTGTTTGCTACCATAAGTTATGCTCAGGAATCCTCCGAACCTTTGGCCCAATTAAAAGAGAACATTTTAAATGTTTCATTAAAGGGGGTCGTTTACAACCAAAGTTTACAAGAAAAAAACGGGTCGTGCATTGTATCCATTAAGGTTCTTAATACTGACAAACAAAAGGAAGAGGAATACGAATTTAATTTTTCTGACCTTAATGAATATAAAGTTAATCTTAATGCCACAAAGCGTAGTCTGAAGATTAGCATTGAAACCAAAGGAGGAAAAAAAATCATCCGGGTTTATGAAAACGGCAATGTAAAGGGATATGCAAATAAGTTTGATTTTTATGCCGGTGATGTAGAGAACGGCAAATTACTGGTAGAAGAGATTCAAAAACAAATCAAGCCTTGTGAAGAGAAGCAAAAGGATTTATCCATGATATTAGGAGGTCCCCCGGATATCAATCGAGCGAGTGAGTTTTTGAAAACCAACATTAAAAAAGTTTCTGTCAATGGAAATGTCATGGATCAACAATTCTCTGTTGACGAATCGTTCAAATCTTTTTGCAAATTTGACATTACCAATCAGAAAGTTGAAAAAAATATTAATTTTAATTTTAATGCAAGTGATATCAATTCCTCCACAATTGACTTTAATACTAAAAATGAATTTGTAATTGTTAGTGGACAAACAAAAGGAAATAAGAAGATAATAGAGGTTTTTGAGAATGGTGAAAAAGATAATTACGTCAATAAATTTCTTTTTTATGTCGAAGATATCGAAGTAGCCAGAAAAGTTAAAAATGTATTTGAATGGTATGTAAAGGAATCTGAAAAGTTAATTTCTCTGGAATTGAACAAGTTGGATAAAATAAATTCATTGGCTGAACTAAATGATTTTTTTAAGGCAAGATTTAAAGATGTTTCGGTAAGTGAAAAAAGTTTTAAACAATCATTCCTTTATGAAACTTCGAAGCCTTTCCTGGCGACCTTTAATGTTAATAATGTAAACAAGGGCGGGTCGGAAAGCCGGATACTCAATCTCGTTGACCTGAATGAATACGGGGTGAGTTTTGATACAAAAGGAAATGAGGTAAGGATAGAAATGCAAACGAACGGTGGGATGAATCTGGTAAAGAACACCACTGAAGGTGAGATTGGGAAATATACAGATAAAAGTACTATTTGGGCATCCAGTATCGAAGACGCTCGTGTGTTGGTGGAAACTTTAAAAAAAATGATATCAAAGGCTAAGGAAATATACAAACCCTACTTTATTGAGGGGGTGGAAAAGCCAACTAAAACACAATGCCTGACCTATTTGAAAGGAGCTTTTACCGAAGTGGTAATTGGTGATAATGCCTATAAACTTAAATTAGAAGAAGATGAATCTGACAATTGCAAATTAGTATATGAAGAGCATGATGTTACTAAAGATAAAACCTCACATTATACATTTAATATGCTGGATGTTAATGGGTATAAAATAAATTTTAATTCTAAGGGCCAGGAGGCATTGGTCTATTTAGAAATTAAAGGAGAAAAAAAGTTTATTGAGATTTCCGAACAGGGAACGAAAAAGGGATATAATTACAAAATTAACTTAAAAGCACAAGATATTGAAAAGGCCAGATTGATTACCGAAGCATTTAAAAAACTTTCAGAACATTGTTCTGAAGCAAATAAATAACCTTTTAATAAAAACCAAAACCCATAACATCATGAAAAACAAATTGATGATTTTGTCTGTAGTTCTTTTCACCTTGTTATCTACCAACAGTTTTGCCCAATTCAATCCTTATTCAGATGATGCGAAAATGCTAACGGCAGGTATAGGAGCCTCTGGCTGGGGAATACCCATATTTGTCAGATATGAGCTTCCTGTAGCTGATAATATAACAGTGGGGGGCGCGCTCTCCTATCAAAGTAAGGGTTACAGCAGTGGTGGGTATAATTGGAGAATATCTTATTTTGGTATTAGTGCCAGAGGAAGCTATCACTTTAATGAATTATTGGAGGTTAACGACTCCTGGGATTTATATGCCGGTGCCGGATTGGGTTATTACTTCGGAAATGTTAGTGGGGATGATTTTTTTACCGGCACTCATAGCGGAGGTGTTGGTATTGGGATTCATGTTGGAGCCAGGTATTTTGTTAATGAAAAAATAGGGATAAACGTAGATGTTGGTGGAGGTTCCTTATTTGGAGGCGGAACAGTAGGCGTAACTTTTATGCTTTAGATACGAAATCATCTATTATCCCTACTAAGAGCACTTTTGGAGTAACTCTTGAGAAGACTGGATAATAATAGGGGACCTCTATGGTTCCCCATTCAACAAAAATCCTCCTTGTCTATTTATCTTACACATTAAAAGCATTATTTTTATGTGTAGATATTTAAAGAAATAGATACCATGGCTACAAATCTCGCAATTGATGACAAGCTTATTGAAGAGGCAAAAACGATCGGAAAGCATCGCACAAAAAAAGGTGTTGTGACCGAAGCTCTGCAAGAATACATCCAACGCAGAAGGCAAATAGAGATTTTAAATATTTTCAACATGATAGACTATGACAAAGACTATGATTACAAGAAGCAAAGATCTGTTAAATGAAAATCATTGTTGATACCTGTGTATGGTCGTTAGCGCTCAGAAGAAATGTTGTCAAAAGCAATGTGTATGTTGAGGAATTAAAAAACCTAATTGAAGAAGTACGGGTTCAACTCATTGGTCCAATCAGGCAAGAACTTTTGAGTGGGATAAAATCAAAAAAACAATTTCATACACTTAAACTCCATCTCGAAGCTTTTGAAGATATTGAAATACAAAGAGAAGATTATGAGTTGGCAGCAGAATATTTCAATACTGCACAAAGCAAAGGCATTCAAGGTTCAAGTACGGATTTTCTAATATGTGCAATATCAAATAGGCACAAAATGCCAATTTTATCTACAGATAAAGATTATACAAATTTTAAATCTGTGATTCCAATTGATTTGCATACGCCTACTACATAAGCTATTAAGCATCAATTATCCATGAATTATATTTATACCCGATGCCGGTGATTAAAATTATCCAAAACAGATACATGAAGAAAGGGTTTGTGGGTTAGATCATGGTTATAAAACGACAAAATCCATATTCATAATTATGGCGAAAACAAAACCCCAATTGAGAGCTCATACCCAGTAAAATCCAGTTGCGCATCCTTAAAGTCAGCAGATTCCTGCACGATCATATCTCCATCTTCCGGTATTCCTTTATAGGTTCCTTTCAGATCGAGAGGTGAGGATCCTGACAAGTAATAGGCTTCAAGGCTTATCCCAAATTTTTTAGAAAAGTAAATAATATATTCTGCTCCAAAATGATATCCGTATCCAATGTTGTTATTTACAGTAAAATCAGAATTCAAGACTTCCCAATCCAAATATTCTTTGAGTTCTCTGTCGAGGTTCCCCTCAGTTATGTTTGTATTAAAATTATAGAACAGAAATCCACCACCTTTTAGTTTGATAGCCTGGTTATCAAAATTAAAGGTGATAACACCCTCCAGTGGTACCATCAGCGAAAAGAATGGTCCGATAAGTGGAGACTTTGATTCATAAGGAAGACCTTTCACTCCCATACCGGATATCCTGTAAAGTGTAAATCCACTTTCAATGGCAAAAAATCGATTTATGTCAAAGCCGACTCCGCGTATTGAAAAGGGAGTAACCGGGACTGAGAAATACCCATTTTTAGGGATGAAATATGAAAAGGATAACCCGAAATCCTGGGCATTAATAGATAGTGAAATAAAGGTCAACCAGATTATGATCACGAACTTTTTCATAACACATTCATTATTCCACGTTTTTATTATCTGTGATTAAATCATTTATTGAATAATCATCGTATTTATTGCTCTCTGCATTTAATAACTTTTTAAGTTCATTTTTTGCTTGTATCTCAATCCAAAGTATCGGATCGTGATTAAATAACTTCCCAAATATCAATGCTAAATCATAATTTATTGGTCGTTCTCCACTTATCAGTTTGCTCAAGTTAGAGGGTTTTAATCCAATATAATTCGCAAATCTGTTTTGGTGAATCTTTAAAGATTTTAGAATCAATTTTAAGAATTCACCAGCAGGCTTAACAACCTTTCCTTCAGATTTTATATAACCCTCCATTTGGTATTTAAGAGTCAACAATTCAATATTCCGTTTTTGTTGGAAAGTACGTTCTTGTGATTTTTTAAGAACAATTGCCTGGAACTCATCAAAACCATTTGTGCCAAAATCCATTCGGTCTGTTAACATTCCATCACTTGGTTTTACAATTAGCTTTTTCATGATTAATCAATTTTCGTCCTACATAAATATTTTTCAATCAATCTCTTCCCTGTTTCCCAATCAATAAACATTCTTTGTCCAAGAGCTAATTCTGCTCCATATTTATCTGAATACCATTTAATCAGGTTAGTTTTTGAAACAAATGTTAAAAATCCTTTGTAATCACCTACAATATTGAAACTTTCCCTGCAAGCATAGGCAATCAAACATCCAGCAACATAATCATATCGCTTATTTGTCCGACCAATATTATGTGGAGCTAATTCCAAAGCATCCATTACCAACATATCGTACTCAATCTTTAGTTGTAAAGCGCCTTCAATCTGTTCAGGTGAATTAAGTGTCCTTAAAATGAATGTTTGAGCATTTTGTGCTCTTGATAACTGCCTCCAATTAAAATTCCAGCCATATTTTTTGAGGGGAACCGTCTTTTTGTCAATTGGCACTATTTCTGACTCAATCAGTTTATTATTAAAGTTATCTAAAACGCAAATCATTCAAGTTTAATTACACTTTTAAAGATACATGTTATTATCTATTATGTATAATTAAATCATGATTTATTATCTTCGAATGTTGGTCAGCGCGCTAAATGAATATGTGGCATAACTGTAAAATATGAATAGAAAAAAAGCGGGATTAACCCGCTTTCATTATGAATTTACCTTCGAATAATGGCCGATGAAATATTCCTCAAATTTTTGAGCCAGCTCATTTTCATTTTCAGATTTCATGGTATTCATGAGGTCATTGAGGATAAGTAATTTCTTCTGGGTTTCATTCCCAATGTTGACATTATACTCTGTAAAATAATTCAGCGCTTCGTTTGCTCGTTCACCAATTATCGTGGCTATTTCTTTCGCTTTTTCTTTTTCACCAACACGATAGAGGAGTTTAACCATTTGAGAAGAAGTGTAGTCGAATAATATGGAGTTATCCGGAATCGTTTCCAGTGACTTAAAAAGTACTTCTTTCGCCTTTTCAATTTGACCCTCACGGATAAGCGCATTTGCCAGGCTGTTAAATGTTGATCTGTGGTTTAGCGCGAAATTTCTATGATCGATGGAATTATAAACCTTCGGATCATTCAATCCGCGATACCGGAATTTATTCATCACATTTTCATACATAACTTCGGTATTCACAAATTCGCTTTTTGGATTTGGGTTTTTAACCGGGAGAAGCCGGTATGCATTTCCTTCCTGTACGACATAATCATTTAAATTAATGCTTACTCCCTGCAAGGAGGTATTGTTAAAATAAATTGGCCTTTCCCAATTGTTATTGGCAATTAAGTCCAGGATCATAAGTGTGTTTTTCTCCAGTCCTCCCTTTTTCAAATTGAAAACCATCCGGTCTGTTATGTATTGAACTTTATCTTCCGGGACAATTTTTCTGCTTTTAATATCTGCAGTATCAATATTTAAAAATAAAGATTTGGATGGCACAGAGTTGTATTTGCCAAATTTGGTAGGCACTTGCAATCCAGGATGATCATCTCGTATCATTTTTAAATATTGATTTAAATTAATTGCAGCGCCCTTTATACTAGGATTTTCATAATGCGGCAGATAATCGTTTGGCCCACCTTGTCGGTAATGTTTTGAGGTCAATGAAAAAGGAAGTGGCTCTGATTCATAGGCCGGCCTGGTCATCTGGTCTATATACCAATCCGTATTGAAATAACTCAATACGATTACCCGCACATCCGTTCGATAGCCTTCTACCTCCTGGATATACCAAAGCGGGAATGTATCATTGTCACCACCGGTAAATAAAATTGCATTTGGCTCACACGAAGCAAGGAAATTTCTTGCAGAATCTACAGAAAAATATCTACCGGATCGGTCATGGTCATCCCATCCTTCTACTGCCATGATTCCGGGAACAATAAGACAAACGGCTGTTGCAATTAGGGCTCCTTTCACATCACTACCCATTTTTTCAGATATCCATTTACCAAGGGCCATAGCGCCAATACCGATCCACATAGCGAAAACATAAAATGATCCCGCATAAATGTAATCCCGTTCTCTTGGTTCGACAGGAGGGGAATTCAGGTAAAGTACCAGTGCTATTCCAGTAAGGAAAAATAGCAGAACAAGCACAAAAAAGTCATTGGATTTTTTCTTGTAATGGAAAAACATGCCAATAATCCCAAGTAGCAAGGGCAACATGAAGAAATTGTTTCTGGCTTTATTATTTGCAAACTCATCGGGAATTTCTTTTAGCGAATCCCAAGGAGCCAGCCAGTTGGCATGTTGAATATCACTTTCTCTTCCAGCGAAATTCCAGAGGAAATATCGCATATACATATGCCCAATCTGGTATTTGAACATAAAAGCAAGGTTATCAATGAAATTGGGATTTTCGTTGTCTTTCAAACCCATGTGCTCCCTGTAAAGGGCTACATGTTTCCCGTCAGAACTGTAGGCTCTTGGTAATATGGTTGTTCTCTTAGAGTCATAGATATAGTTGATTTTGTGGTCAGATATCTCGTATTTCTTCTCCCCTTTAATATACACCGGGGCTCCTTGTTTTTGATCTGTGATTTTAGCATCAAAATATTGCCCGTGAAGTAATGGCCTGGATCCATACTGTTCCCGCTTTAGATAAGAAACAAATGACATAATATTTTCCGGGTTATTTTCATCGATCGGAGGATTGTAGTTGGATCTTATTACTAAAGATGAATATGAAGAATAACCAATTAATATAAATGCAAAGCTGAGCAATGCGGTATTCAAAAGTACTTTTTCTTTTAGATTAGAATAGTAAATCCCATATACCAATACCCCAATCAGCAGCAGTCCAAAAAGAATGATTCCTGATCCGAATGGCAACCCAATGGAATTCACAAAGAAAATTTCAAATGATGCTGCAATGGAAGGAAATCCGGGAATGATAATGTTGTTAATCAATATTACTATAAATCCACTGACAATAAATGTAGCTATAATTCCATTTCTGGAGATCTTATATTTTTTGAAATAATAGATTAAGCCTAATACTGGAATAGTGACTAGGTTTAGCAGGTGAACCCCAATGGAAAGTCCCATCATGTAACTTATGAGAATAATCCATTTATTTGCCATGCTTTCATTTTCGATCACTTCCCATTTCAAGATAGCCCAAAATACAAATGCTGTAAAGAAGGAAGACATGGCATAAACTTCAGCTTCTTCTGCAGAAAACCAAAACGAATCAGAAAATGTGAAAGCCAATGCACCGATGATTCCACCGCCCATTAACAGTAACGTCTGTCCAAGAGTTTCTTTTCCCTTTTCAAGGCTGAATATTTTTCTTCCGAGGAGGGTTAGCGTCCAAAATAAAAAGAGAATACTAAACCCGCTTGCCAACACACTTATAATGTTAATCCAGTAAGCAACCTGCTCCACATCACCAAGGGCAAAGAATGAAAACAATCTGCCAATCAATAAAAATAGTGGAGCGCCTGGGGGGTGAGGTACTTCCAATTTATAGGAAACGGCAATAAATTCGCCACAATCCCAATAGCTGGCTGTCGGCTCAACAGTTAGCCAAAAAACTATGGTTGAAATGATAAAAACTGCCCACCCGGTAACATTATTTATTTTCTTATAATTCTGCATTCTTCCCGTATTTAACCGGCGAAATTAGTAAATATATTAGAATTGAAAGCAGATAAATTGCGTAAATAATAAAATGATTTAATCCTTAGGGCACCTCCATTAATTCCTTTTGGAAAACAACGCAGGTATTTTTTCAGATACAAGGCGCCAAAAACGCCAGCCTGCCGGCTAGGCAGGGAGTTTAGCATCGCTAAACGAGTATTTTGGTAAC
>SMVB01103866.1_pt1 | contig 11970 bp, 9 predicted proteins | sample 2456461 | NCBI WGS metagenome assembly SMVB01 (sample SAMN11095934, study PRJNA526329) | marine sediment metagenome | biome: Marine sediment; feature: Surficial sediment; material: Deep marine sediment; isolation source: Hadal surficial sediment | place: Pacific Ocean | collected 2014-05 | depth 0-1...
GGAACTGCCCGGCCCAAAAGGTAAATATCAAAAATACTCGTCAACAATGTTTGCCGCCAGCCCTGTTTTAGACGACAGTGGCAATATCAAGGCGGCGCTAGCGTTCCGTCTTAGACCCGAATCAGATTTTTCCAAAATACTTGAGACAAGCCGCGCGAGAAAAACCGGGGAATCTTACGCTTTTAACGCTAATGGATTTATGGTCACAGACAGCCGTTTCAATGTTCACCTCAGGCAGGTCGGTTTACTGCCTGACGCGCCCAACATAAGGGCAATCCTGAATATTCAAATCAGAGACCCTGGCGGTAATATGGTGGAAGGCTTTCTCCCTGCCATCGCGAGGAAAAATCAGCCTTTGACCCTGATGGCTCAAAGCGCCATTTCCGGCGAGACGGGTTTTAATGTCGATGGATACAATGACTATCGCGGCGTCCCGGTGGTGGGCGCCTGGACCTGGCTTCCGGATTATGATTTTGGCCTGACCAGCAAAATGGATGTGGACGAAGCATCCAAATCCCTCAATGTCTTGATTATATTTTTCATGATATTTTTTGGGGCCGTAATTTTATTAATCGTCGCGGACATCATTCTACGTCTCAAACAGTTGCAATCCCAGAAAAAGGCGGAAGGGGATGAAATCCGGCTGAGCGCCGTTATAAATAGTTTAGCCGATAGCCTCATTATCATTGACTCGAAAGGTATTATAACAACAATAAACCCTGCGGCAGAGGCTCTATTCGGCTATAGCGCTTCCATTGTAATTGGGCAAAATGTTTCAATGTTGATGCCCGAACCTGACCATAGTTCCCACGATAAATACATAAAAAATTACCTGGAAACCGGCAAGGCTCAAATCATCGGGATTGGCCGGGAAGTTAAAGGTTTAAGGAAGGATGGGACGACCTTCCCAATGTTTCTTACCATAAGCCCCATGACGATACAGAATGCAGAAGGCGGTTCTTCCCAGTTTTTCATCGGCGTCTGCGCAAATATTGAAGAACGAAAATTAGCTGAAAGAAAAATTTCTGAGCTTAATGAACAGAACCAATTGATACTTGACGCCGCAGGAGACGGGATCTTTGGCATAGATTTAAATGGCGAAACGACCTTTATCAATCCAGCGGGCGCGAAATTAATCGGATATGGAGTCGAAGAAGTCCAGGGGAAAAATATGCATCAGCTCATTCATCACACTAGACTTGACGGGTCGGTTTATCCTATAGAAGAATGTTCAATATTCAGGGCATTCAAGATGGATGAGGTCGTCAATTCATCGGGAGAATATTTTTGGAAAAAAGATGGGCTGAGTTTTCCTGTGGAATTCATATCCCGGCCTATTTACAAGGATAACGGGATAATAGGGGCCGTTGTTACATTTAAGGATATTTCTGCGCGTAAAGCGGAAGAACTAAAATTGCTGAACGCCATGATTGAGGCCGAAAAAGCCAACCGGCAAAGTCGCAATTTTTGTCCAAAATGAGCCATGAACTGCGCACACCGCTCAATGCCATTTTAGGCTTCTCCCAGCTTGAATTGATGAAAGGTGGCGATGGGGATGAAAATACGACCCGTTTAAATAATATTAAATTAATTAAAGACTCCGGCGAGCATCTGCTAACCCTAATTAATGAGGTGCTTGACCTGTCCAGAGTCGAATCCGGGGAAATATCGTTTTCTTTGGAACCTATCCACGTCAATAGCCTGCTGGATGAAGTTTATTCTCAATGCAAGCCGTTAGGCCTAAAATATGAAGTTTCCCTGGTCTTTGAGGCAAACCACAATTACAATCATTTACACATCCGCGTGGACAGGACCAGATTAAAACAGGTTTTAATAAACTTGTTGTCCAACGGGATCAGGTACAATAAAAAGGGCGGCGTCACCCAATTATCCTTCGGGAAGCTACCTGGCGAAAAAATCCGGATCTCAGTTGCGGATCAAGGAAAAGGTCTCCTGGAAAACGAAGTCCCCCCCGCGTTTGCTCCTTTCGACAGATTAAACATGGAGTGGTCGGGCATAGAAGGGACCGGGATCGGGCTTCCCATAGCAAAACAGTTAACTGAGGCGATGGGCGGGGTAATTGGCGTGAATAGCAAAGTTGGCGAGGGCAGTGTGTTTTATGTAATATTCCCCTTGGTTGCGGCGCCTGCCTCAAGCCCTTCGGTTGAAAATATTAACTATAAAAAATGTTCCATTGAGATTCCCGGCAGTAAAAAAGTAAAGATACTTTATATTGAAGATAATCCTGCGAATGCAAGTTTGATCAACCATTTGTTCAAGGAATATGACAATATTGAACTCCACATAGCCAAAGAATCTATTGGAGGGTTTGAAACTCTAAGTAGCCATTCCTTTGATTTGATAATGCTGGATATTAATTTACCCGGAATGGATGGGTTCGAAATATTTAACGCGCTTGCGGATGACGATCGATTTAAACATATACCAGTGATGGCGTTGAGCGCTAACGCATTACAGTCAAACATCGACAAGGCGCTCGATATGGGTTTTTGTTCCTATGTGGTAAAACCTATTGAAATCCCCAAGCTGGTCCAGGAAATTAATAAAATCTTTGCTTGATACGGGATAAATTCCTTTTCCAATCCAAAAGACTTCTTATGAAAAAAGACTTTCTCGCGCTGGCAGACTTCACGTCTGAAGAGCTGGGCGCAATGGTTAAACTTGGCGTCCAAATGAAAGCCAACCCTGAGAATTACCGGGAATCCCTTAGCGGCAAAACGCTGGGAATGATCTTTAATAAAAAATCGACCCGCACCAGGCTCTCCTTTGAAGTGGGCATCCTCCAATTGGGCGGGACGGGGATATTCATCAGCATTCAGGACACGCAGGCGGCGCGCGGAGAGAGCCTCGCGGATACGGCAAAAGTCCTTTCCCGTTATCTCGACGGCATAGTGATCCGCACCTACGACCACAATGACGCCATTGAGCTGGCAACGCACGCGACCATCCCCGTTATCAACGGGCTGACCGACTACAACCATCCCTGCCAGGCCCTGTCTGACATGATGACCGTTAAAGAAAAACTCGGGGAGACCAAGGGTAAAAAACTGGCTTACGTCGGCGACGGCAACAACATGGCCTTGTCGCTGTTATGCGCCTGCGTTAAATTCGACATGGACGTCGCCATTGTCAGCCCTGAAAACTATGCCCTTGGACCAGGAGTCCTGCCGGAGGTCAAAAAGGAAGCGCAGGAAAAAAACCTGAAAATTCAGTTCACCGCCAATATGGAAGAAGGCCTAGCCGGGGCGCACATCGTATACACGGATGTCTGGGCCAGCATGGGGCAGGAAGACGAGGCCGAAAAAAGGGCGCAGGATTTTGCCGGTTATTGCGTCGACTCAAAGGTCATGTCGATGGCAAATAAAGACGCCATCTTCATGCACTGCCTGCCGGCCCACAGGGGAGAAGAGGTGAGCGCGGAAGTTATCGATGGCAAAGCTTCCGTAGTTTTTGACCAGGCGGAAAACCGCCTGCATGCGCAAAAGGCCATCATGCACCAGTTGATGAAATAAAAACCCGTATCCACTGACGCCTCTTATCTCGAAGGACGCGCGTCACACAACGAGAAAATTATGAGCTTGCAGAGCCGCGACAACCTTATCTGGATGGACCTTGAAATGACGGGCCTGGACGTCGATAAAGAAGTTATTATCGAAATCGCAACCCTCATTACAGATGGCCAATTAAACCTCGTCGCCGAAGGCCCTTGCCTCGCCATCCATCAAAGCGACGATATCCTGGAGCGCATGGACGACTGGAACCGCACCCATCATTCAGCCTCCGGGTTGGTCCAGAGGGTCAAGGCGTCCAAAGTTTCACTGGCTGGCGCTGAAGACCTGACGCTTGAATTTATCAAAAAATATTGCCCCGCAAAACATTCGCCCCTATGTGGAAATTCCGTTGGACAGGACAGAAAATTTCTGGAAAAATACATGCGAAACCTGTCAGACTATCTGCATTACAGGAATATTGACGTCACGTCGGTCAAGGAAGTGGTCAACCGCTGGTACCCTGACGGCCCCAAATTGCCCAGGAAAAGCGAGGCGCACCAAGCCATGACAGACATCCGCGAATCCCTGCGGGAACTGACTTTTTATCGTAAAAATTTTTTCAAAGACGGCGCATTGGCGGACAAAAAACCAGCGCCCGCCAATGTGAGCGAACCATGAAAAAAGGAGCCGTTGTCACCATAGCTTTTCTAGGATTTATCGCCTATTTTTCCATCACGTCAATATGGACGGGTAGCGAGTACAAATGTGAAATATGCGTCCGCTACAAAAACGTCGAATCATGCCAGCTGGTCGAAGGGATGGATAAAAAAGACACCATCATGATAGGCATCAGCACCGCCTGCGGCGCCGTCGCCACCGGCATGACCGAATCAATAGACTGCCAGCAAACCCCGCCCACCAAAATGGTCTGCGAAAAACTTTGACCCTCCATCAGGCGATAAGTGGGAGTCAAATTTATATAGCCAACTCATCCAATGGAGATATGCAATTATGAAAACTTTTATATTTCTCATCGCAAGTATGGTTGGCCTATTAGGTTTCGGCGTAACCGGGGTATTCGCGGACGCGGGCGGCCATAAGGCCTATAAAGGGTCTGAAGCCTTCGAGCGCGTGAAACAACTCGTCGGCAAGTGGCAGGGCGAAATAGATATGGGCAAAGGACCGCAAAAGGTCATGGCCTCCTACAAACTGACCGCCGCCGGAAGCGCGCTGGTCGAGACGGTTTTCGAAGGCGCGCCGCATGAGATGGTTTCTGTATACCACGACAACGCCAAAGGCGCCCTGACCATGGTCCACTACTGCGCCGAACACAACCAGCCGAAATTGGCGCTGAAAAGCATGGACGCAAACCAAGTGACGATGGAACTCGCGCCGGACAGCGATATTGACGTCGCTGAAAAACACATCCACATCGCGACGATACGGTTCGACGGCAAAGAAAAAATGACCCAAATCTGGACCGCCTACGAAAACGGCAAGAAGGGGCATGTCGTCGAAATCTCTTACACCCGCGTCAACTGAGACTCGCCATTATCTGGCCCCACGCTACGCCGCTTTTTTTTAAGGAAAGGCTTAATTGGGTTTGCAGATCAGGTTGTAGACCTCCTGATATTTTTCTTCCACTTTGCCCAGGTTGAAGCGGAAACGGTCTTTGTCCATCTTTTCGTTGGTGTCCCAATCCCACAGGCGGCAAGCGTCGGGGCTGATTTCGTCGCCAAGCAGGATTTCTCCCTTGTGACGGCCAAACTCGATTTTAAAATCGACCAACCGGATGTTTCTAGCCTTGAAAAATTCGGTCAACAACTCGTTAATTTTCATCCCCCTCGTTTTGAGGATTTCAATTTCCTCCGTGGTCGCCAGTTCAAAAACTGTGATGTGGTCGGCGTTGATCATCGGGTCGCCCAAGTCGTCGTCTTTATAGTAGAACTCCAGTATGGGTCGGCGCAAAATTTTCCCTTCGTCTATGCCCATGCGTTTGGCGAGACTGCCGGCCACCACATTGCGCAGGACAACTTCTACCGGGATAATCTCCAGTTTTTTGACGACCATTTCGCGGTCGGAAGGCTGGTCGACAAAATGAGTGGCGACGCCGTTTTCCTCCAGGTACTGGAAAATTTTTGCGGAAATCTGGTTGTTCATCACGCCCTTGTCGACGATGGTGCCCTTCTTGGCCCCGTTGAACGCCGTCGCGTCATCCTTGAAATACTGGATCACAAGGTCCGGGTCATCCGTGGCGTAGATTATTTTTGCCTTGCCTTCATAAATTTTTCCCAGTCGTTTCATAACAAGTTTCAAATCCTTTTAAAAGACGCGTTTAAAAATATAGTCAACATTTTTTAGATGTTTTTTGAGGTCGAACAATTTTTCAATTTCCTTTTTGGATAAATATTTGGCGACCTCTTTATCCTTTTTCAAAAGAGAAAGGAAATTACCTTTACCGTTCCATGCCCGCATGGCGTTTTTCTGCGCGAGTTGATAAGCGTCGTCGCGGGAGGCGCCCTTGCGCGCCAGGGCCAGCAGGACACTGCCGGAAAAAACCAGCCCGCCGGTCAGTTCCAGATTCCTTTTCATATTTTTCGGGTAAACCAGCAGGCGGTCCACCAGCAAAGTCATCTTCCTGAGCATGTAATGCAGGAGGATGGAGCTGTCCGGCCCAATGATCCGCTCGACGGAAGAATGGCTGATGTCCCTTTCATGCCAGAGCGGCATATTTTCCAGCGCTGCCCAGGCATTGCCGCGGACCACCCTGGCCAGGCCGCAGATTTGTTCAGAAACGATCGGGTTTCTTTTATGCGGCATGGCCGAGGAACCCTTTTGCCCTTTGGCGAAAAATTCTTCCGCTTCCAAAACTTCAGTCCTTTGCAGATGGCGTATTTCGGTCGCGAACTTTTCCAGCGACCCGGCGATTATCGCCAGCGTCGTGAAGTATTCCGCGTGCCGGTCGCGTTGGATAACCTGGCTGGAAATCGGCGCGGGTTTCAGCCCCAGTTTCTTGCAAGTGTACTCTTCCACATCCGGGTCGATCCCCGCGAATGTCCCCACGGCTCCGGATATCTGCCCGAAGCTCACCCCCTTGCGGGCGCGTTTGAGCCTGTCGATATTCCGTTTCGTCTCCTCATGCCAGTTGGCGAGTTTCAAACCGAAGGTGGTCGGTTCGCCGTGGACGCCATGCGACCGGCCGATCATCGGCGTGTGTTTATGTTTAAAAGCCTGTTTGCGTATCGCTTTCTGAAACGCCGTCAACTCTTTCAGGATCAAGCCCGCCGCCTCTTTCAACTGGACGGCCAGCGCCGTATCCAAAACGTCAGAGGAAGTCAGGCCAAGGTGCATGTAACGCGCCGAGTCCCCGACCTTCTCGGCGACGCTGGAAAGAAAAGCGATGACGTCGTGTTTCACTTCCTTTTCGATCGCGTCGATGCGGGCGATATCGAACCCGGCGTTCTTTTTAATCTGCGCGAGCGCCCGGCGAGGTATCTCGCCCTTGTCAGCCAAAGCCTCGCAAGCGTATATTTCGATATCGAGCCAGATGCGGAATTTATTTTCCGGCGCCCAGACAGCCGCCATTTCAGGCAAGGTGTATCTTTCTATCAATTTTTGGTCCTCAGCAAAGTTGAGAAGAAAATCCAGGTTGATGGTTGGGCGCTTGTCCCTTACAATAAACATACAGACTGTAAATCACGCATGATCTTAAACATTATTCGCCCGCAAATCAACGGCCCATAGCAAGCTGACTGTGTATCCGAAAAAGAAGTTTGGTTAAATGCCGTAGCAAGCCGCTGGGTATAAAACCCACTTGTGGGAATCAATCCGTCAAATGGACAATAAGACGCCCTACCGCATCTGCTTCGTCTGCCTGGGAAATATCTGCCGCTCTCCCCTGGCCCAGGGCGTTTTCGAGCGTCTGCTTGCCGACGCGGGCCTGGCGGATAAATTTGCCGTCGCCTCCGCCGGGACGGGCAACTGGCATGTTGGCAACCCGCCAGACAGGCGCATGCAAGCCACAGCCGAACGCGAAGGCGTCCAGTTAAACAACCGCGCGAAACAGTTTCTGCCCGCCGACTTTCAACGCTTCGACCTGGTCCTCGCTATGGACCGCGACAATTTCGGGGAGCTGGAAAAATTGCGAACTCCATCGTCGGCAAAGGACAAGTTAAAACTTTTCCGCTCGTTTGACCCCTCGGCCAACGGCGACCTGGACGTGCCCGACCCCTATTACGGAGGCGCCGGAGGATTCGACAATGTGTTCGACATCGTCCACCGCTCCTGCCCGGAAATTCTTAAATATGCGAAAGCGAAGTTAAACCTTTCCTCATGAAAGAAGATGTCGCGTCTATCCTCTCAGAGGTCTACTCAGAGGCCATTACCATAAAATCGGCCCAGTCATCCGCTGGCGGAAGCATCAACCAGGCCCAGGTCCTCCTGCTGTCCAACGGAGAAAAAGTTTTTCTCAAAAGCAATCCATGCCCGCCGGAAAATTTTTTCGCGCGCGAGGCCAAAGGGCTGACCGCGCTCGCGCAGGCTGATACCGGAATGAGGGTTCCCAAAGTCCTCGCGCTGGACACCGCGCCCAACCCTCATTTCATCATACTAGAGCGGTTGGAGGAAGTCCCGCCCAACGGCGCCTATTACCAAAGGTTCGGACAAATGCTGGCAAAGCTTCACCAGACCAGCCAGGAAAAATTTGGCTTCGACCATGATAATTTTATCGGTAGCACAACTCAGATAAACGCGCTGGAAAGCGACGGCCTGTATTTTTTCAGAGAACACCGCATCCGTTACCAGCAAAAACTAGCGCGGTCAGCCGGGAAACTGCCAACCCGCTTAGACAAAGGCCTTGACCAGTTGTGCGATAAACTGGGGAGTCTGCTCAACCTTGGCACAGAACGGCCCGCGCTACTGCACGGAGACTTATGGTCGGGAAACCATTTCCCATCGTCAGGCCAAACCCCCTGCATGTTTGACCCCGCAGTGTATTATGGGCCGCGCGAAGCCGACCTGGCGATGACGGAACTTTTCGGCGGTATGCCCGAAACCTTCTACTCAGCTTACCGGGAAGCGTTTCCGCTCGACCCCGGTTACCATGAGCGCAAGAAAATTTACAACCTGTACCACCTTCTCAACCACCTCAACCTGTTTGGCGACGCATACCTCGCATCAGTCGAGGCGACGGTTAACCAATTTATCTAATGGACGCGGTAATTGGAGCAAGCAAATGACACAAATAAAGCAACCTGCCCGTTTAATTTTCCTGATGGTCGCCAGTCTATTTGTTCACATACCGTTTGTCGGCGCGGAGCAGAATGACTATGCCAGGCTGAAAGCAAAAGCCGAAAAATTTTTCGCCGAAGCGTCCTTTTCCCGCGCCCATAAAATATATAAAGAAGCCAACAAGCTTAACCTAAAAAGTAAAGACGCGCGCTGGGCCAGTTTCCGCCTGGCCGACACGCTTTGGCGGGCGCAGGCTGTCTCTAAGACCTCCGATTCCTCAAAGTTTGACGAAGCGCGAAATGGGCTTGAAGTCCTCATCCGCGACGTCAAGCGGGTAGAAGACCGGGACCGCGTCTGGGCCGAGGCCGAAGAATCGCTCGGGGATTTCTGGTGGACGCGCCGCGCCACAAAAAACTGGACCGCAGGCTGGACCCATTATCAAAAAGCCCTCGACTGGTGGGCCGGACATAAAGATATCGCTCTCGCCCGCGAGCGTTACATCGGCATAGTGTGGCGCATCGCCAGCCCGCCCTGGCGGGAGCCGTTTTATTACTACGGCTATTACGGCAATATGGTCCCGCTAAAAACTCTAGAGGACGTATTAAAAATAGCCGGAAACAAAGAGGACAAATATCACGCGCATTACCTCATCGCCATGACCCTGCGCAACCAGGGCGGGTGGGACCGGCAAGCCAGGGTCGGCGAAGAATTTCAAGCCGCCATCCAGGCGGGCAAAGCGTCGGAATGGCATGACGACGCCCTCTTCTATTACGCGGAATGGCTCGCCAACAGAGGCGAGGCCGTCATCCTTGAAAATGGCCAGCAGAGCCGCAAACAAAATTACCCAAAGGCGCTGAAACTTTTCAGAAAATTGCTGAAGACCTACCGCAAAGGCGAAACGCGTTTTTACGACCAGGCTAAAAGCAAAATAGAAAATATCACCCGTCCCGTGTTGGATCTCAATGTCGCAAATACCTTTCTTCCCGGATCGAAAATCCAGTTTTATCTAAACTGGCGCAATGTAGAAAGAGCGGACTTTGCTCTTTACCCCGTTGACCTCACGCGCGACGTCCATTTTGCGAGCAAGCAAAACGTCAACTCCTGGGTCCAGCAAATCAACCCTCTCATAAAAAGAAAACTGACGTCATGGAGCGAAAACCTTGACTCCGAAAATCACAAACCCGGCAACAAATCTTTCATCCTCGACAGGAAACTCAAGCCTGGCGCCTATATGCTCCTCGCCACCGGCGGCGGGAAAGAGGCCCGCCAACTGGTCCTTGTCACCGATACCGCGATTGTTTTAAAATCCGCCAAAGACCAGGCGTTGGTTTATTTCGCCAATGTCTTCGACGGGTCGCCTGTCGCCAACGCCAGAGTCAAGCTCTATGAGAGACATTACGATGGCGGAAAATGGCATTGGCTATCCCAGGTAGCGCGGACAGGCAAAGACGGGTTGGCGTTATTCAAGCTGAGAAATTCCGCGCACAGCGGCGGACTTTTCGCCGCCGCCAGCGCGGATGACCGGCAAGCCTTCAGTTCCGGATACAGAAGGAACTATGGCCGCGCCAGCCAACCCTGGAAAGTCTATGTCTTCACCGACCGCCCCGCCTACCGTCCCAATGAAACGGCAGAGTGGAAAATCATCGCCAGGACTCACGACGGCTCGGTCTACAGCGTCCCATCCGGCGAGGCCATCGAATACCGTATCGACGACCCCAGAGGCTCGAAGCTGAAAGAAGGCAAACTGCGCCTGAACGAATTTGGCTCGGCATGGGACTCGCTGGAACTTGGCGAAACCATCCCCCTGGGCGCTTACCGAATTACCTTCTGGACCAAAGGGCGTAAAAAACATATCGGCAGCGCCTCGTTGTTTCGCCTGGAAGAATACAAATTGCCTGAGTTCAAAGTCAGCGTCAAAACTCCCGAAGAGGACGGCAGGAAAAAAACGTTCCGCCTGGGAGAAACTGTCGAGGTCGATATCCAGGCCGAATATTATTTTGGCGCCCCGGTCGCCAACGCCAGCGTCGAGGCGGTCGTCTATCAAAAACCTTTCCGCCACCACTGGCGCCCCTCCCAGGAGTTCCCCTGGTACTACGCAGACCTGCATCGCCGGCCATATAATTATTATGGACGCGGCCAGCAGATCAAACGCGAGATCATCAAGACCGACGCCGACGGCAAAGCGCGGCTCACCTTTAAGTCGAACCGGAGCGGGCAGGACATCGAATACGTCATCGAAGCCCGCGTCATCGACGCATCGCGGCGGGAAGTCAGGGCCAGCGGCAACGTCCGCGTCACCAAAAAAAGTTATTACGCCTACGTCAATGCCGAGCATAACCTCTACCGCCCGCGCGACAAAGCCGTCATCAACATCAAGACAATGGACGCCAACGACCAGCCCGTCGCTGTCCAGGGCAAGGTAAAAGTCACCCGCGACTACTGGTTTGAAATTTGGGTTGACCCGGACGGCAACGAAGTCAAAGGCGATAAATTAAAAGCTCTGCGCGCAAGGGAAGACATCTTCCCTCCCCCGCCGCCGTATCCAGGGCGACCAGGTTGGAAGCTCAAGTTTCGCGGTTACCAGCATGATGAAATCCTGACGCAAACCGTGACAACCGACGCGAAAGGCGAGGCTGAATTTTCCTTCGTCCCCGCGCAGGAAGGGTATTACCGCATCGCCTGGACAAGCAAGGACAAGGGCCGGGAACCCGTTAAGTCTGAAACCACCATATGGTCAGCGACCGCCGACACCCGCGACGTCGGCTACCGCCACGGCGGCGTGGAAATTATCATCGACAAAGACACCTTTCGCGTCGGCGAAAAGACGCCGGTGATGTTGAGCGCGCCCGCGAGCGGCCAGTACGTCCTTTTCAGCGTGTCGGGGGACGACCTCTATAGCTACCAACTCGTCCATTTGACCGGGACGGTAAAACTGCTCCAGTTGGATATTGAGGAAAAGCATGTGCCCAACATTTTTCTCCAGGCAGATATGGTCCACGATACGCAATTTTTTCAAAACGTAAAACAAGTTATTGTCCCGCCCGTGAAAAATTTTCTCGACGTCACTGTGGAGGCTGACCAGGACCAATACCAGCCGCGCGATACCGGCATCCTCACAGTGACCGCGCGCGACCACAATGGCAAACCGGTAGAAGCCGAAATCGCGCTGGGGCTGGTGGACGAATCGATCTATCACATCCAGCAGGAACTCGCTGGCGACCCGAGAAAA
>SMVB01080469.1_pt1 | contig 11967 bp, 6 predicted proteins | sample 2456461 | NCBI WGS metagenome assembly SMVB01 (sample SAMN11095934, study PRJNA526329) | marine sediment metagenome | biome: Marine sediment; feature: Surficial sediment; material: Deep marine sediment; isolation source: Hadal surficial sediment | place: Pacific Ocean | collected 2014-05 | depth 0-1...
AACCAATGCATTTCTTACAGTTTCAAACGATTCAAGATCTGTTTGAATTTCAAAATATCCTTCTTCTGTTTGAAGATCTTCTGCGCCGGCTTCCAGGGCAATATCCATTATTTCATCTTCAGTTTTATCTAAGGATGGTAGTGAAATTATTCCTTTTCTATCAAACATCCATGCCACAGACCCGGTTTCACCCATAATTCCGCCATGTTTGCTAAATATATGTCTCACATCAGCAACTGTTCTGTTTTTGTTATCTGTTGCGACCTCAATAATTATCGCAATTCCCCCGGAAGCGTACCCTTCGTAAGTTAATTCGAGATAGGTGACGCCTTCCAATTCACCCGTAGCTTTTTTAATTGCTCGTTCAATATTATCAGCCGGCATATTTGCAGCTTTTGCATTATCAACTGCTAAACGTAATCTGGGATTAGCTGCAAGATCTCCCCCACCTTCTCTGGCAGCAATTGTAATTTCTTTAATCAGTTTAGTAAAAATTTTTCCTCGTTTTGCATCGGCAGCACCTTTCTTTCTTTTGATGGTTGACCATTTTGAATGACCGGACATTTCTAACTCTCCTGTAATGATACTTTTGTTTTAATATCTTTTAATCTGAACTGTGGAAAAGTTTTTTCAGCTCTTTCATATTTATCGATTGTGTAAACAATGTTTAATTCATCGCTGTTGGAATTCAGTAAAATATCATAATAATCTCCCATATTAAATCCAATGCAATCAAAAACTCTATCGGAGCCCACCTGTTTAAAACTACATAACAGATGGTTCTTCCCAACAATTCTCGGTTTACCTGATACATAAATATTTTCCGAAATGAATACGGGTCTCATATTTCCCGGACCGAATGGAGCAAACAGATCAAGAACTCTTAAAAACTTTGGAGTTATTTCAGAAAAATCGAGGGGTGAGTCAATTAATATTTCGGGTAGAAGGTCATCCGCCGAAACTGATGCATGTACAACCGCATTAAATTTTTCTTTAAACTTACTTAATTTGTCAAACTTGATTGCAAGCCCTGCTGCTGCACGATGACCACCGAATTGGATAATAGACTCTTCACACTTTTGAAGTGCCTCATATATATCAAAGTTTGGAATACTCCTTGCGGATCCTTTCACTACTCCATCAACTGTAGTTAACATAATCGTTGGTCGGTAGTATTTTTCAACCAATCTTGAGGCAACAATTCCTATTACACCCGGGTGCCAATCCTCCTGATGTAAAATAATTGCAAAATCCTTCTCGAGATCAAGTGTATTATCTACCATTTGAATAGCATCTTCAAATGTATTAACATCTATTTTTCTACGCTCATAATTTTCTGTTTCCAGAATTCTGGCCATGTCCAAAGCATCATTTTTATTTTTTGTAATAAGAAGCTGAACCGCACGTTCAGCATCACCCATTCTTCCCACAGCATTAATCCTGGGAGCGATAGTAAATACAATTTGTCCAGAATTTAAATTACCCGGTTGGAGATGACACATCTCTATTAATGCTTCAATAGCTGGTCGTGGAGATTGATTTATCCTCTTTATTCCTTCATTCACAATAATTCTATTTTCGCCTGTTAAGGGCACTATGTCAGCTGCCCCGGCTAATGCGGCAAGATCGAGATATTGCAGCGGCAGATCCCTTTTGCCGATTCTTTCAGCCAATCCCTGTGCAAGCTTAAAAGCTATGCCTGCACCGGATAAAAACTTAAAAGGATAATCACAGGAAGGTTTAAGAGGGTCCAATACTGCCAATGCGTTAGGAAGTATGTCTTTTGGTTTATGATGATCGCATATAATCACATCAATGTCAAGTTGGTTTGCATACTCGGTTTCTTCAATAGCGGTAATTCCGCAATCTACACTGATTAACAAAGAGGTACCCCTTTTCTTTACATTTTCTATTGCCTGTTTTGAAATGCCATAACCTTCTGTTAGTCTTTTGGGTATATAGAATTCTACATTTGCATCTAATTCTTTAAGGAATAAATAGAGTATAGCAGTAGCACAGGTACCATCAACATCATAATCACCATAAATTGTGATCAGTTCATTTTGGGTAAGTGCCTTAATAAGGCGATGAGTAGCTGTTTCCATTCCGTCCATTAGAAATGGATCGTGAAAAGATTCGAGCGATGGTCTGAAAAAATGTTTCGCATCATCAAAAGTTTTTATATCTCTTTCAACTAACAGTAGTGCCAGTATTTTTGAGATATTCAATGACTCAGCGAGTGATGCAACATCTGAATCATCCTTATATTCTTTAGTATTCCAACGTTTATTCAGCATATTCAGTACTTGATAAGGAATAAAAAGAATAATTAAAATAGCTCAGTCTTATAAGCCGAATTCTGTGTCCCGAAAAATATCGGGATGGCAATTATTTATCTTGTCCGGATGTTACCATCAGGATCTAGCGGTCTACCCGGAGACTATCGAGCGAACAACTCTAATTCCCGGACAAGCCGGGAAGCAGCCTCTCTATTTGACCTTGCTTCAGGTGTGGTTTACCTTGCCTCCAATGTTACCATAAGAGCGGTGGGCTTTTACCCCGCCTTTTCACCTTTACCCCGGTCTCAAAAAACCGGGGAAGTATATTTTCTGTGGCACTAGCAGTAAACATAAGATTACTCTTATATTTCCCGGGGGTTACCCGGCACCCTGTTCTATGAAGTTCGGACTTTCCTCCTATCCAAATTTTTTGGAGAAGCAATTGCCCGGACTGATCTATGTTTTATTCTTCTAAAATAAAATTGAACACTATATTAAGAGTGTACAACTTTGCTAATTACAAATTTATAATATCGCCAACAATTTTTCAAAAATCCAACACATTCTAATTCGGTAGTTAATATAATAAATTGTTAAGCGTTAATCAGATAAAAAAAACACCTGATTGTATCTCAAACTTCTACAGATTCTGCAATCTCACTTGAAACCAATATTCTCCCACAGTATTCGCAGTAAAACAACCTGTTATTCTGGCGAATTTCTAATTGCCTTTGAGAGGGAACAATATTATGGCATCCGGAACAAGCTGATCTTTTAATGGTAGCCACAGCTTTTCCTTTTTTTGCTTTTCTTATTCGCGCATATGAAGATAGATCAAGTTTTTTTATTTCATTTTCAATACTCTTTCTTTCACTCTGCAAAATGGTTTCTTCTTTTTCGTTGGCTTTTACTATCTCTTTAAGGTCGGCTTTTTTCGCCTTTAAGTCATCTTTTAATTCATCTAAAATTGGTTTCATCTCTTCTATGCGTTCAGTAATATTTTTACTTTTATCAGCCAGGGCATCGTTCTCAGAGCTCAGGTTTTTAATCTGGTTTTCAGTATGATCAATTTCTTTAGTGAGTGCATCGTATTCTTTATTGTTCCTGACCTGGTAAAGTTGAGACTTAAATCTTTTCTGATTTTCTGCAAGCTTCCCTGCTTCTTTTTCATTTTTGATTCGAGTCTTTAGTGAATCCTTTTGTTCCTTCTCCATATTTTTAATGTCTTCTTTAAAATTGTTGATCTTTTGTTCCAGATCCTCTACAGTTTTCGGAAGATCCCCCCTCAGTTCTTCTAATTCATCAAGTTGATCATCAATAATTTGAAGCTGATATATGATTTTTAACCTGTTATACAATTTATCTATGCTCCTCAGTTGTTATAAAAAATTATTGGGTTTGTAGAACCGCTATATTTAATAACTTTAATTCCCGATTCCTTTGTAAGAAAACGAGTTAATTTTTTTTGTATTTCTTCAAGTGTATGGATCTCAGTTTCGTAGTGTCCTGCATCAATAAAAAGAATTTGACCTTTGGCATCCTGAAAAGAGTGATATTTTATATCTGCTGTAATAAATGCATCTGCTCCTAAGTAGATTGCCTTATCTAATAATTCACTGCAAGATCCGCCACAAACGGCAACCTTTTTAATTTTACCATTCTTTCCATTAGAATATTTGAAATTCTTAATTTTTAAGCACCCTGATATGTGATTAAAAAATGCTTTCTTATTCATTGCGTAATTTAATTCACCGATAGCCCCAATTCCATAGTTCACATTATCATTTTTTAACGGGTAAAGATCGTACGCAACTTCTTCGTAAGGATGTACTGATTTCATTGCTTTGATTACCCGGTGTATTTTCCATGTATCAACAAGCACTTCTAATCTTATTTCGTTAACAGATTCCGGATATTCTTTTTTACCAATAGATGGATTAGTCTTTTCAGATCCTTTGAATGTACCGGTTCCGCCAGATCTGTAGCTGCATTTAGTGTAGTCGCCAATTATACCCCCACCGGATTGATATATAGATTCAGCAACAACATCGGCACTACTTCCTGGTACGAACACAACTAATTTTACTTGATTTTCCGAAAGGTTAACTAAAAAATTAATGTTGTGCAGGTTCAATTTTTTAGCCAATTGAAAACTTACTCCATCTCTGGTAAAATCAAGATTTGTATGTGCTGAATAAAGAGTAATATCATTTTTAATAAGTTTTTCAACAAGTTTCGATGTATAATCGGATTTCGTATCTATTTTTCTTAATGGTTTGAAAAGTAAGGGATGGTGAGTTATAATAAAATTACACTTCTTTTTAAGTGCCTGATCGATCACATTTTTGTTAAGATCCAGACTAAGTAATATATTTTTCATTTTCCTATCGGTTGTTCCGATTTGAAGACCAACGTTATCTTTTCCCCACGCAATTTCAATAGGAGCCCATTCTTCTATATATTTTATAACTTCTTCACATTTCATAATAAAAAAAGCACCCAGATCAAATCGGGGTGCTTTTATAATTTTATCTCATAACGGGGTTACTTTTTCCCCCTATGTTAATTATAGTAAGAAATTTCTTTCTGTTAATCATAAAGTTCTTTCAAAATAAGATATATAAAATAATAAAAATTAACAACATTTTCAATCAATTAAAAAATAATCAACTAAATCTTAGTGTGATTCCAACCAGTATCCGTCCTCTTTAATTAGTTCTATCAGTGCATCAACTGCTTCCGAAGCGGGAATATTGCGCTTAATAATTTCCTTTTCTTTATACAATGTTATTTTATCCACTCCTGAACCGACATAGCCATAATCTGCATCTGCCATTTCACCCGGGCCGTTAACTATGCATCCCATAACGGCTATTTTTAGTCCCTTCAGATGTTCTGTTCTTTTCCTGATCATTTCAGTTGTTTCCTGTAAATCGAAAAGCGTTCTTCCGCAAGAAGGACAAGCAATATATTCTGTTTTGGATATTCTAACACGTGCTGCTTGCAGTATCCCGAAAAGTGTCCTGTTAACTGTTTTTTGAGATGATTCTTTTGTGTCGATAATATTAAAAACATAGTTGTTATTGGTTTTATTCTCAGTAGAAAAACTGATATTGCCTGCCCAAACACCATCACCTAAACCATCAATTAATAATGAACCAAAATCTGTTGAGGAGAATAATCTGAATTGTTTTGTGGTAATATTGTTATAGTCTCTTTTAATAATTACGGGATTTAATATCTCGTGTTCAATAAGTTCAAAGAACAATCTTCTTTGATCTGCCATACCATGTTTGTTTTGTGTTTCTGTAATTAAAACAGTTTTTTTATCGGGTTTAAGTTTTTCAATCAATTCCTCAGATAAAGAATTAAGATCGATTGATAAAAAATTAAGCTTCGATGATCTCTCTTTTTCATTAAAGTATTGTTCTTTTGTCAACAAAGGGAAACTTCTATCTTTTTCCTCGATGTCAGACCAAAAATTATAGTCATAAATAATTTTCAATCCTGAAGGACAGTTGAATGGCAATTTATTTTTCCCAAGATATATTAAATCAGCGGCTGCATCGGTCATATTCCACTTATCTGTTGCTGAATCATATGTATAACCAATATCTTTTAAATCATATGCGGATTGAATTTCACGACAACTGAAGTCCGCAATTACAACCGGAACGCAATGTCCGCCAATACCTGCAATTTCGTTTGTTATTCTTCTTTTATAATCTATGGGATCAATTGGCAATTTATCAATTGATTTTATTAAATCGTGTCCGACCCGAGTGGTGTACCGGTTAACCAAAGATATGGCAACCGGCACCTCATATTCAGGATCTTCGGTAAGAGAGACTCTGATTGTATCACCAATTCCGTCCTCAAGCAGTGCTCCAATTCCGACAGCCGATTTTATTCTTCCATCCTCTCCGCCGCCCGCTTCCGTAACACCCAGGTGAAGCGGATAATTCATACCTTCTTCTTCCATCTTTTGTATAAGTAACCTGTATGCCTGCACCATCACTTTTGTGTTACTTGCCTTCATAGATAAAACTATGTCATAGTAATCCAACTCTTCACAAATTCTTACAAACTCCAATGCCGACTCAACCATTCCGAGCGGTGTATCCCCGTACCAACTCATTATTCTATCTGATAATGACCCATGGTTTGTTCCAATACGCATTGCTGTTCCGTATTCTTTGCAGATTTTTACAAGCGGCGAAAATTTCCCCCTGATTCTGTCAATCTCTTCATTATAGCTGTCTTCGGAGTACTCAATCGATTCGAACTTTTTTCTGTCAGCATAATTACCGGGATTAACTCTAACCTTTTCCACTATTCTTGCTGCAACTTCTGCTGCATTTGGTGTAAAATGGATGTCGGCTATTAGAGGAACAGTATATCCTCTTTTTCTCAGCTCGTTTTTTATGTTTTCCAGATTTTTTGCTTCATTAATACTTGGTGCGGTTATTCTTACATACTCGCATCCCGCATCAACCATTCTAATTGTTTGATCAACAGTTGCCGTTGTATCCATTGTATCGGTTATAGTCATCGATTGTATTCGGATAGGATTGTTTCCGCCAAGGGGAACCTCTCCGACATGAACTTCTCTCGTTTTGTAACGCGAATATTCTGTTAAACTGTTGCAATATCTTTTTATTGTTTCAATCATTTTATCATATTCAAAACTGTTTCGGCAAATTGTTCTGCAGAGCGAGGTCCGTCGGAAGTTATCACACCTTTTTCAGCGATTACTGATCTATCATTATAATTAATCCCTAACTTAATCAGTTCATTTTTATCTTCAGACCAGCAGGTTGCCTGGATATTTGAAAGCAATCCTGCCCTTGCAAGAATTACAGGAGCGCTGCAAATAGCAGAAACTATTTTTTCGGCCCGTTTAAATTTTTGTACAATATTCTGTAGTTGTTCATTATCCCAATAATCTTTACTTCCTTTTCCTCCAATTAAAACAATAGCTGAAAAATTTTTCTCATTTACATTGTAGAAATCGACATCGTCTTTTACTCTCATTCCATTATCGCCATTGCAAATTGTGTTAGAATCCGATGTTATAAATATTTTTTTACTTGCTTTCAGGAACACTCGTTTAATAATTAAATATTCCTCTTCACTAAAATTATTTGCTGCGAGGAAAATTAAAATGCTATTTTTGGTAAACTGATTTTGCAATTTTTATGATTATTTATATTTGTAATTTACAAATATAAGATAATGCACTGTTAGAGGAAAAGAACTAAATTTTATCTGAGATCTTAGTTAGTTTCGCTTTAATCTATCGCAACGAATATAAAATTTGTTATTAACATAAATGCTAATCCCTGAATCTAAAATAGAAGAAGTAAGAACATCTGTAAATGTAGTTGATGCTATATCTGAGTATGTGCAGCTTCGCAAGCGTGGAAAGAACTACGTTGGACTATGTCCATTTCACAACGAGAAAACTCCATCCTTTACAGTTAGTGATGAAAAGCAAATTTTTCACTGCTTCGGCTGCCACACTGGTGGTAATATTTTTAAGTTCTTAATGGAATATAAAAAGATCTCATTTGTAGAAGCGGTGCAAGAAGTGGCAGAACAACATGGAATAGATTTAGAATACCAGGATTCGGCCGGCTATGAAGAACAGCAATCCGAGCAGGAAACACTCTATGATATTAACACAGAAGCAGCAAAGTATTATTTAAATAATCTGCTCAGCGATAAAGAAGGTGAAGGGGCAAGGATTTATATTCAGGAAAGAAATATTAAGCAGCAAACAATTCGTGCATTCGGATTAGGTTACGCTTTGAAAGGTTGGGAAAATTTTATCAATTTCGCTAAAGGGAAGGGAATCAATTTAGATAAAGCCGTTGAGTTAGGATTAATTGGTAAAAGCGACGATGGCAGATATTATGATAAACTACCGGGAAGACTGATATTCCCAATATTCTCACCCAATGGCAGAGTTGTTGCCTTTGCCGGAAGAATTTTAGATCCGAATGAAAAAGCAGCAAAGTATATAAACTCACCTGAATCACTAATCTATTCTAAAAGTAAAATTCTTTATGGTCTCTCATTTGCAAAAGATGAAATAAGAAGACTGGGCAAAGCCATTATTGTTGAGGGTTATATGGATCTGATATCTTTATATCAAAGCGGGATAAAAAATGTTGTTGCGGTTTCAGGCACAGCGTTAACTGATGACCAGGTTCAATTGCTTTCGAGATATACAAAAGATGTTGTGTTATTGTTTGATTCCGATGTTGCAGGGATTAAAGCCTCGATGAGAAGCATTGAGATACTGTTGAAACAAGATGTGGAAGTTAAAATTGTACCGCTGCCCAAGGGTGAAGACCCCGATTCGTATGTTAATAAATTTGGGAAGGATAAGTTTGATGACTTATTGAAGAAAGCAGAAAATTTTATCGAGTATCAAACACGCTATTACGATTCTCTTGGAAAATTAAACGATCCTGCTTCTGCGGCTGAAACCATTCGTGAATTGGTAAAATCTTTAGCTCTTATTAGAGATGAATTGAAAAGAAATTTATTGATTAAGCATATTGCAAAAAAGTTTAACCTTAGAGAAAAATTGCTGGAAACAGAACTTGATAAAGTTATCAGAAACGAAATCACAAGAAGACCAGCAGTTATACGCTCTTCCGGTAAAGAAAAAACCGAAACTGAAACTTTACCTGAAATAATTGAAGAGAAGAATAAAAACCCTTTGCTTTATAATATGGAAAGGGAAATGATCAATTTATTGTTTGATGGGGAAAAACAGGTGGTTGAATTCATATTTGAAAACATTTCTCCCGAGGATTTCAGTATTGATGCACATTATAAGTTGGCTAACCTTGTGTACAAAGAACTAAACGAGAATGGTTCTGTTAATGCAAGTAATTTAATTGAAGATATAAAAAACGATAAACTTGAAGCGTATATAAGAGAAATCACCTTCGAGCAATATTCAATAAGCAGCAATTGGGAAGAAAGATATCCAGGCATTACTCCTGAAATGATTCTACATAAATATGCATGGGATATTGTATTAAGATTTAAACTTTTCAGGATTAATGAGCAAATAAAAGATAACCACAGCAAAATCGAAACTGCGGAGACCGAAGATATAGCTTTGCAATTAATGAATCTGAATAAAGAATTGGGAGAAAAGAAGAAGAGATTGAAGGAAAGTTTTGAGGAGATGGAAATTCGATGAGAGTAGTTGTCGCCGGATTAAAACACCATCTTCTTTTCTATTATCTTATTAACTAAAATTTGGTTTTGAATTGCCACGACCTTTAGGTCGTGGGATTGAATAACAGAATAAAAATTGGCTTTAGCCAAAATATGAAGGGATGAAGCATAAATGAACGCAAATTGGGGTTAAAACCCATATTTCTCATTTGTTCTTCTTTACCCACGCCTTGAAAGACGTGGGTATTTATATCTCTTAACAACAAAATAATCTATCACAAATAAAAATTATTTATCAAATTGTTTGAATTGCACCGCCCTACGAAACGTTGAACAGAATACCCTCAGGATCGTTCAACTTTTTTCAATATTAAAAAAGGTAGGGTTTTTTAGAAAAATTAGCTGATTTTGAAATTATATCAATTCGCAGGCTATAAAACAGAACTCCCCTCACTCCTCCTCCACGCTTTTAATCTCTTTAAAATAAGAAGAGGCATTTACAAGCAAAGTTGTTCCCACATCGTTAAGAAGTTTATTGATGTTTGTAATATATTCATCGGCGTTTTTTTCATCTATCTGAGGTATACCGAAAATTGATAGATCTGCAAGCTGAGACTCTTCTCTGAAAATTTCCGCACTGGATTTATCTTCCGAAGTGTTATCAATTATTTTCACAGTTGCATCAATTCGGAATGTTCGCATTACTCTGCGGGCTTCTTTTCCCAGAATTCGAACACTTGAAAATTTATTTTTTATTGTTAACAATCTTATTTCTGCATTTCTCCAATCTTCGTTTGTTGTAATAAATCTGGCTAAAGTTGAAGCAAGTGAAAAGTTGTTCCCTGCACCACGCCACCAAATATCAATTCTGTTCTTATCACCAAAACCTTCCTCTTCATTATAGTGAAGGAAAAGAGAATTATAATCAAGTTCGTTAAAAGTCTTAATCAGATGAGCAAACTTTAGGGGTTCTTTTGTATGCCTTGCCCAACCCATCAGGATTGTGTTGGGTTCGATGCTTGAAAAGCCATAGATACTTGCTATTACCTCCATTCCTTCATATACATCCCGGCATTCCTGCCTTCTCGTAAAAATACCTTGTTCATCTTCCGGTTCTTCCGTTTCCTGATTTGTGGATTGTTCAGCTTTTGTGAAGAGTATATTCGCTGAATTGTTTTCGATAAGATCAAAATTAGAAATTAATCCCAGCTTTCCTGCAAGTACTTTAGCCATTTCTAATAAATATGGTCTCGCATAACTTCCGCCGCTAAAAAGAATAATATTTGGTCTCCAATTTCTCCATTCAGTTGATCTGTTCTTCAATTTTATTAAACTGTAACGAATAACTGCCTCCCAAAAACCTCCCCAGGTATCACCGCTTTTTAACTTAAGTTCCTTCCTTTGTAAAAAGATGAATAACAACCCCAGGATTATTGTTGCAACTATCATTGCCAGAAAATCCAATTGGATCATCACAATAAAACAAGCAGCGCTGCCAAGAAGACTTACCCAAATAGGAATTTTAAACTCAGGATAAAAATCAGAACTAGCCCAGTTTTCTATTGCTGCGCTTAGATTAAGTATGCCATAAGTAGTAATAAAAAATATAGCAACTATCCGCGCAATTATATCAAGATCGCCAATCATTATACCCGCTTCGGCAATAAAGAAGGTGAGAAAGAGTGCATTTCGCGGTTCGTTTAATTCACCAACACCTTTAGCAAATATTTTAGGTGTTATTCTGTCTTTGGCAGTTGCTTGTAAAATTCTTGGCGCACCTAATATACTTCCGAATGCAGAAGAAAGCGTTGCGCCCCAAATACCGGCAATTACAAGTTCGGGTATGAAGGAAATTTTTAAAAGCACATTCGGGTCGTTAACCAATATATCCGGACTAACTGTGTATGAATAATAGAAGATAAGAAAAATGTAAACTGCCAATCCTACTACTATTGCAGCTATAGTGCCCCTTGGAATTGATCTTTTAGGGTTTTCTAAATCGCCAGACATCGAGACACCAGCTTCGAATCCGGTAACTGCAGGGAAAAATATTCCGAATAAAAGTATAAACGGTGCTGATGTACTGATTGGTAATAATAAGGGTTCGGTTGGAACGAAATCGTGTTTGCCAAAAACTATTGAAAGAAGTGAAAGAGCGATTGCCCCCATTATGTAATACTGAGTTTTTATGGCAAGCTTTGCGCCGATAAATGTTACGCCTGTTACCACTAATAAAATCAACGTGCCGGTAATTCTTATAGCTGTAAGCGATACATCAAAACCCCAATAACTTAGGAAACTTTCCGCAAAACCGATAAGGTATAAACTAACGCTGAATGATAATCCGACAAACAATGCAAGTCCTAAAGTACCGCCGATAGGCAGCCCAAGACTTCTCGATATTATATAATATGTTCCCCCCGTTTTTACTTTTTTATCTGTGGCAATTGAAGATACACTCAAACCTGTTGTTATGGAAATGAAGTGT
>SMVB01008932.1_pt1 | contig 11966 bp, 15 predicted proteins | sample 2456461 | NCBI WGS metagenome assembly SMVB01 (sample SAMN11095934, study PRJNA526329) | marine sediment metagenome | biome: Marine sediment; feature: Surficial sediment; material: Deep marine sediment; isolation source: Hadal surficial sediment | place: Pacific Ocean | collected 2014-05 | depth...
CCAACCGCCTCGAAAGCTTCCTTCGAGAAAAATAGAAATGCTCCGTTCACCCAATTGACTTCCAGTGGGTGGGTATATTCCTTTTTCCGTTTAGGATACTTTTTCGGGATGTTGCTCTCCAGGAAACTCCTTCCAAAAAGTAATCTGCGCAATCCCTTGTTATGATCGAATGAAGGCACTAAATTGTTATACTCGTCGTAGTTTTGAGCCGTACAGACACCAACTTTTAGATGGTTGTTCATAAAATCTTTCGACAGCGATAATCCATCATTCAAGAGCATCGTATCGTTGTTGAGAAACAAAAGGTAATTGGCTTTAGCAAATTGTGCCCCATACATATTTCCGCCACCGAAACCGGTGTTTATATTACTTCGATGCAGTGAGATATTACTTTTCTCTGTGCTGTTTGGAAAATTTTCTTTTAGCTTTTTATATTCAGAAATATTTGAATTATTATCCACAACTATCACTTGATACGAAATAGTAATGTCGGTTTTATCTGCTACTGAAGCCATACATTTGAGCGTATAGTCTGTAGAATTATAATTGATGATAATGACAGCAACATCGTACATAGTGTAAACTTAGGATAAAATACTCTTATAGACATCGAGATATTGCTTTGCCGTACTTTCCCAGCTAAATGTATCGGCGCGGGCGATATACCAATCCTCATAAAATTTCGGGTTATTTTTATAGGTAGTCATACCATTTTTAAGCACTTCAGCCATATATTGTGATTCGTAATGATCCCAATAAAAACTATGCTCACCCCCAATCTCAGGTAAAGAAGTATTATTCGAAATAAATATGGGTTTTCCAAATCGCATCGCCTCAATTGGCGGCATCCCAAACCCTTCCCTAAGTGAAGGAAACACAAAAGCCTCACAGTTTTGTAAATAGTATTGCTTCTGAAGATTTTCCACTTTACCGGTCAATAGTACCCGGTTTTTGATTCCAAATTGCTCCACTTTTGAGCGCAGATCATCTCCATAAGGAGTTGTGTTATTTCCGGAGAGAACTAAGTTATATTCAGGTAAAAAACGCAACATTTCAACCAGGCTAATAAAATTCTTGCGTTCGCTAAAATCACCGATAGAGAATAGGTAGGGAGTTTTGGGAACCACCTCGGGTTGGTAATTTTCAGCTATAGAAACATCAATAATAGTGTTACCATTACGTATGACGTATTGTGGGACGTCGGGTACTTCAAAATGCGTATTTGTATCTTTTTTTGTAAACTCACTGATGTAAACAATGGCGTGAGCACGGTGGAGTTTCTCTCGAAAAATCACCTTCAGTTTTTCTTGAATTCCCGGAGAGCCCTCCGTTACAAAATGAATATCATGTACCGTTAGCAAATATGGAATATCATAAAAAGGTTCGATCTTGATGTTTTGATTGAGACAATGCCATAGATCGTACTTTTTCTTTATTCTGAAGGGTTTGTGTCGGGTGATAGATCTGTATTTATTGTATTCGAATATCGCTCCGAATTCTTCTTTCCATAGTAAGGGTTTATTTACGTTCAAAGTGATTTTCAGATCCTTCGGATCCTGGCTTGCTAATGCTTTGATAAGATGGTAATTGAACTGACCAAACCCACTATACTTATTCTTTAGGTTATGTGACTCTAAAAAGATCTGTTGCATGGGTCAGTTAATTTTTCGGTATAACAACCATAAATTGACATACCGCTTAAATACCGAAAAAGCATTGATATACGCCAAAATAAAACCTTCTTTTCCGTCCAGAATTCCGAGCCGTAGTAAATATTGGTGCCAAAATCTATAACACGGCCGAAACAAAAAGTGAAATAAATTTGGTTTCTTTTTCTTTGCATACATCATTCGGGCCTGCAATACACTATATCGGTGGAGTTTAGAGGTGTAATCGTCAAAATTTTTATAAGTGTGGTGTGGTAGACGTGTTTTTAGTTTGGCTGTAGTTCCTTTGGCATCCAGTGTTTCGTGAACCAGATCCCCATTGAATTGGCAATGCTCTTTCTTGAAGGCACGGATCACCCAATCGGTTTGAAAACCGCTGTATTTAATGCGTTTCCCCATAAAATACATTTCCCGTTTTACATAGTAGGCGATAGCTTTAGGTGCTTTAAGGGCATCCAGGATTTCCTTTGCCATGTCTTGGGTTACTTCCTCGTCCGGGTCAAAAAACACGACCCAATCGTTCTTAGCCTGCGAAATCGCGTAGTTTTTTTGCTCACTGAAGTTATCGAATTTTCGCTTCAAAACAGTGACTTTTTCATGCTGTGAAGCCAAAGCAACTGTGTCATCACTACTATAAGAGTCTATGATGATTATCTCATCGGCAAACCACAGGCTTTTGATGAAATCTTCTATAGCCTCTGCTTCATTGAGAGTTATGGCTAAAGCACTAATTTTAGTGGTATTCTCCAAGGGTTGTGATAAGTTTGCGTAAAAGTAATAATTTTACAAGGATTTATTCTGAATAGTGCCGTGGCAAAATTACCAATTATAATGTATCATCAGGTGGACCTCAACGAAAACGCAGGTCTCATTATTTCTACAGAAAAACTTGAGGCTCAGTTTGAGTTCCTGGCTGAAAATGGCTATCACAGTTATCATCTTTCAAAATTGATACAACTTCGGGAACTTACCGGCAAGAAGAACATCGTTATTACTTTTGACGACGGCTATGTAAATCAGTTGGAATATGCCTATCCATTACTTCAGAAATACAATTTGAAGGCCACCTTCTTTATACCCCTGAAATACATTGGGGGTGAAGACACCTGGAATTCACCTGCATCTCCTGTTATGGATCAGGAGGCACTCAATTCACTTGATCCCACCGTAGTTGAATTGGCGTATCATTCTTACGAGCACAAAAAATACACCGAATTATCTCCTGAGCAGATCGAAATCGATACTCGAAAAGCGTTCGAGGTTGTTTCTGAGAATGCCTTATCCTTTGGGCCTTATCTGGCATATCCCTATGGCAAATTCCCTCGAAAAGATCCTGAGAGAACATGGTTCTTTCAGCAGTTACAAAAAAATCATTTCCAATACGGACTTAGAATAGGAAACCGACTGAATATTTTTCCGTTTAAAGATCCTTTTGAAATACAACGAATCGATATAAAAGGTGAATACAGTCTCTCCAGGTTCAAACGAAAAATTAGATACGGGAAACTTTTTTGATGTTTAATTTTCTTAAACCTTAAACCTTTATTTCGTCGCTCTATCGAGTAATATCAACTTCACATATCTGGTAAAAACTCCATAGGCATTAACGGCAGAAACCACCATTCCCGGGACTCCATCGCGAAAACCACCCTTTAAAAAGTAAGAACTAAAAAAACGGTAGGTAGGTTTTATAAAGAGTAAAAGGAGGGTAGTCTTCTTTCCTTTTTTATGAAGTTGTTCCGCCTGAATCCAGGCATAGCTTTCCTTTTTGGCAATGTAGTGTTCCAGGCCTCTGTAGGTAAAATGCAAAACGGGGTTTTTAAGCTGTCCAATACTGCCTTCACAATGTAATTTTTCATGTACCAAACCTGTATAATGTGTTCCTATCCGTTTAACTACGCGGAGGACCTTGTTATTGTGGTGGTAAAGGAAGCGGTTCATGTAAAAATGTGGAAAGTCGAGCTTGTATCCTCCATGCTTACCGGTTTCAATGGCGTGTTTTAATTCGATTTGCAGGGAATAAGTGATACGCTCATCAGCGTCCAAAAATAGTACCCAATCACTGGTGGCGTGTTCTAAGGCATAATTCTTCTGATCCGAAAAATTATCAAATTTACGTTGTAGAAAGTGAGTAGCATAGATCCTGGCTATATTTGGTGTGTCATCTGTGCTGAAGGAATCCACGACAATGATCTCATCGGCAAATTGCACCGACCGGAGGGCAGCTTCAAGATAAGCTTCCTCATTGAAGGTTGGAATGATCACGGTTAGACTAGCCACACGACAAACTTAGGAAATGTTTATTTAAACATTCCATCTGTCCTCTAAAAACAACAATAAAAACAAATGAAATAACTTTATATTTCGGGTTTTAACGGATAAGATCTCAAATTCCCTATGTCGAACACACTTTCTGAAAAATATTTCTGTCGAATCTGCGGAAAAAGTAACTTACCTTTGTCCCGCAAAATTCGTTCTCGTTTTGAAAGATCTTACAACATCAATAATAATAAGCACTTACAATTCGCCGCACTATTTGGAAATGGTGTTGCATGGTTATAATAATCAAAGCTACCAAAGTTTTGAAATTGTTATCGCCGATGATGGATCTACACATGAAACCAAGGAACTTTTGGCGCGGATGCAAGCTGAAGTTTTTTATTCAATTAAGCATATATGGCATGAGGATAATGGATTTCAAAAGTCACAAATTCTGAATAAAGCAATTGTTGCCTGTAGTGCACCCTATATTATTATGAGCGATGGAGATTGCATTCCGCGTCAGGATTTTGTAGAGCAACACTTTAAATATAGAGAAGAAGGGTATTTTTTGTCCGGAGGATATTTTATGCTGCCTTTGAGTATCTCCAAAACGATCACTAAAGACGATATATATACTCAGCGATGTTTTAATATTTCATGGCTAAAACAACATGGCTTAAGATCTTCATTCAAGAATAATAAATTGTCTTCAGGTCCACTGAATGCCTTTATTCTGAATACGATCACGCCCACGAATGCTAGCTGGAACGGCCATAATTCTTCGGGTTGGAAAGACGATATACAGGCCATTAACGGATTTGACGAACGTATGCAGTATGGAGGACAAGATCGGGAATTGGGAGAGCGGCTCAGGAATTTTGGATTAAAAGGTAAACAGATCAGATACCATGCGATTGTGATTCATTTGGATCATCCAAGAGGATATAAGACTGAAGAATCTTTAGAGCGAAATTTGGAAATCCGGAAGGTGGCGAAGACCGAAAATAAGAAATGGACGGAGTTTGGAATAAAGAAAGGTTTAATATTCAATGAATAATGCTAGTCCGTCCGAAGTACCTGCCCGTCCGAAATACTTGCCCGTCCGAAATACTTGCCCGTCCGAAATACTTGCCCGTCCGAAATGAAATGTAGGCGGGAAATGTAGGCGGGAAATGTAGGAGGGTAAGGAAGGCGGAATTAATGTGTAATGAAAAATGTATAGTTTTATTCAACTCCTCAACTCCTCAACTCCTCAACTCCTCAACTTTCTTATATACCCCGATCTTCCAATAGGTTTGTTCTTTTTTTGTAGTAATGGTTTCAAAGGCAATCTCTTTCAATCGGGGATTTTCTTTAAAATACTCCCAACAGCCCGTCCCCTCTCTAAAAATAGAGGTTATCAGAATGCCATCATTTGTGAGATGATCCAGCATTAGATCGAGTACAGGTGTTTTTTCGGATTCCGGGATATAGTAAAATGCTTCGTTAAATACAATGGCATCAAAATCTCGTTTGGGTCGAAATTTGATGGCGTCTTCTGCTAAAAACTCTGCTTTAGGAAATTGTTTTGCTTTTGCCTTTTCAATAGAGACGCGTGAAAAATCAACCCCTAAAAAATAATCATACTTAAAATCTCCTAATCGTTCATTAAGAACTCCATCACCACAACCTATATCCAGTATAGCAGGGTTCTCAGGCGCAAATTGATTGAAATAATCGATGATCTTATAATATCGCTTCGCCTCCATATCACTTTTCAGGCTATCCCATCTGCCCCTTTTGTATTGCTTGTTCCATCGTCTTTTACGGCGCCAATGGTGAAATTTATTCAGGAGATTCATCAGGTTAGATTTTTAAGTTGATATTCTAAATAGGGTTTCAGTCTATTCAAGATAATTTCGGGTGTTAATTCGAGGTAAAGTTGCTCGGGATTTTTTTCAATATTTTGTCTTTCTTCGCGAGTAAAGTTTTCAAACAGATTTGGTCTCTCCTCCATTAAGTGAACAGATTCGTGTGTTATTCCATTTTCAAAGCTATTCCAATCTCCTTTGTTGATATAGGGTGAATAAATAGTAAAAGTTGGTTTCCCAAGGGCTTTCGCAATATGCACACTTCCTCCCTCATTCGAGATCAACAGGTCGCATTGGTTCATCAATTTTATAAAACCACGAATGGAATCCTCATAAATATCCAGATCGATCTGTTCTTTCCTGCTGCAAAGGTTATATATCTTTTCAGCCTCATGTTTTTGATGAGGAGCATAATTGAAAAGCAGGGTACCGTGAGTAGTTTCTGCTATATAATCTATCAATTGTGCCGTATACTCGTAGGGCAATGATTTGTTAGGTGTACTACCCAAAACTCCCAACATTATGACGGGTTTTTTAAGATCTGAGGTTTTTGAATAGGCTTGTTCTTCCTCCGTGAGAAAGATATTGTAACGAGGATCGGGATTGGGAATTGTAAATACTGAATTGAGCATATTGATCCTGTCTTCGATCGCTTTTCCGCAGAAAAGAGTCGCCTTTTCTAAAAAGTCAACCGGATGGGTATAGAATGGTAATTTTAGTTTTTTATGTGCCCTTTTAAAGCCCGCCCGTATCGGTGCTTTGGAAAAAAGGCACATCATCTTACTTTGAAATTTCGAGTAGGGATCCAGGACGATATCATATCGTTCTTGTCGTACCTGAAGAATTGCTTTCAATAGAACCAAAGGCTTTTTTAAGTCTTTGTCATTTGCTAAAATCAACCGATCGATATTCGGATTTTGCTCTAATACACCGGCTGTATAATCGTATACAAAGTAAGAGATATGGCTTTGAGGGAAGATGATCTTCAAATTATTGGCAAGTACCGAAGCTATGAGCACATCGCCAATTCTTTTGTTTTGTATGACAAGAATTTTCAAGCGTTTTTATTAAATAATTATCGAGTAAACCAATTAAAAAACAGAAACGCATGGAATCAATCATTTCATTCCTTCTTTCAATAAAAAAATAAAACATTCAAAAATCTTCTTTTTATTTTTTTATTTTTCGTTTCTTCATATAGTTTACCTTCGCAAGGTATCTTTTTTTTAAAGTTAATTAAAATTTATAATGAAGGAAACTTTGGTCGTTCATCCCGATTATAGCGATAAAACATTCAGGTTACGAGATGTGATCAATCGTTTTGATGATGTAAGTGAACTTGTGATGGAAGGGGAACGCAATACCCTGAAAAAGGTAAAGATCGAAGAGGAATATTTCAACATTAAGAAGTTTAAAACACCGACTTTTATTCAGGGATTGGTCTATCAATTTCTTCGGAAGAGCAAGGCGAGACGTTCTTTCGAATACGCCAAAAGACTGTTGGATGCAGGCCTCAAAACTCCCTTCCCGGTCTCTTATATGGAGTGTTCAGCATTCGTACTTAAAGAAAGTTACTATATCAGTCGGCATTTGGATTACCATTTCGATTTCCGTGTATTGAATCATAATCCGAAATGGCCAAATCGAAATGTAATTCTGCAACAATTCGCAGCGTTCACGTTTCAGCTACATGAAAAGGGAATCAACTTTTTAGATCACTCTCCGGGAAACACCCTGATTGTCGAATCCGAAGAAGGAAAATACGATTTCTATCTCATCGATCTAAACAGAATGCGCTTTGAGTCAATGGATTTCAATAAGCGAATGAGAAACTTTAGCAGAATGTGGCTCTCAAAGACAATGATCGATATAATGGCACCGGTTTACGGCAAATTATATGGTAAAACTTCCGAAGAAACCCATCACTTGATGACCCTTTATAGCAGGAAGTTTCAGAAGAAAGTGAATTCGAAAAAATTGAGAAAAAAGAAAAATAAATAAATGTAATTTCCTTTTATTATCTAACCACAAAGGACAGCAAAGAAGGCGCTAAGTTCATGGATAAAGTTGGAATACTATCAACCATCAACTAACAACTACACTGCTACATTAGACTCTCTTAGCGCGTCGTTCAAAGACGTCTTTTTATCGGTACTTTCTTTACGTTTTCCAATAATTAAAGCACAGGGTACGTTATAATCACCCGCCGGAAATTTCTTGGTGTAACTGCCCGGAATGACCACAGAGCGCGCGGGAACAAATCCTTTCATTTCTATTGGACTGTCACCGGTAACATCGATAATTTTTGTTGATGCAGTTAAAACGACATTGGCACCTAACACGGCTTCACTTTCTACACGAACACCTTCTACCACCACGCAACGGGACCCGATAAATGCATTGTCTTCTATGATCACAGGTGCTGCTTGTAAAGGTTCTAATACGCCTCCTATACCAACACCACCACTAAGGTGTACGTTTTTACCGATCTGCGCACAACTGCCCACCGTGGCCCAGGTATCGACCATGGTACCTTCATCAACATATGCGCCAATGTTAATATAACTCGGCATCATGATAACGCCTTTGGAGATATATGCGCCGTATCGAGCTACTGCATGTGGTACCACCCGAATACCTTTGGCTTCGTAGCCACTTTTCAACGGAATTTTATCGTGGTATTCAAAAATTCCTGCTTCCATTGTTTTCATCTTCTGGATCGGGAAATATAATACCACGGCCTTCTTAACCCATTGGTTTACCTGCCAGCCATCACTAGTAGGCTCAGCACAACGCAGTATCCCCTCATCACACATGCGCACGACTTCGCGAATGGCATCAATTGTTGTTTGATTTAGTAATTGGGAACGATCGTCCCATGCGGTTTCTATGATTTGTTGTAATTCGGTCATTAGAATATAATTTACAGCAAAGATAATTCTCCTGTTTAATAAAGAACGGAATTTTGGCATACTATTTTCTAAACACTTATTTTTGCAGCGAATATGGCAAGAATACTGGCTTTAGATTATGGAACCAAGCGCACGGGAATAGCAGTTACCGATGAACTGCAAATCATCGCTTCGGGTTTAACAACCGTTGAGACTAAAAAGCTACTTCTTTTTTTGAATGATTATTTTGCTGAAGAAACCGTAGAGTTGGTACTTGTTGGAGAACCCAGGCAACGCGATGGAACACATTCGAGTGTGGAGGAGGAAATTGGTAAGTTCTTATTGGAATATTCGAAAAAATTTCCGGATATACCCCTGCAAAGGGTGGATGAGCGATATACTAGTAAAATGGCATTCCAAACCATGATCGATAGTGGATTGAAAAAGAAACAACGTCAAAATAAGGCATTGATCGATGAGATTAGTGCCACCATTATTCTCCAGACTTATTTGTATAAAAAATAATAGTAACAGAAAAACAATGATTCTACCCATTTTAGCCTATGGTGATACAATATTGAGGAAAAAGACAAAATCCCTCTCCAAAGACTATCCTAAATTGGATGTACTATTGGACAATATGTTCGAAACCATGTATGCGGCTAAAGGTATAGGTCTGGCCGCACCGCAGGTGGGATTACCTGTCCGTTTGTTTATTGTGAATGCGACCCCTTTTGAAGATGATGAAGATCTGACGGAAGCAGAGAGAGAGTTTGCGTCAACATTCGTTCAGGTGTTTATCAATGCTAAAATGGTGGAAGAAACCGGAGATGAATGGGCCTTTAATGAAGGTTGTTTGAGCATACCCGATATTCGGGAGGAGGTGTTTCGTCAGCGAACTATAACGATCGAATATTACGATGAAAAATTTGTGAAACACAAAGAAACCATCGATGGAATTGTAGCAAGGATCGTTCAGCATGAGTTTGATCATATCCAAGGAATTTTGTTTACCGATAAACTATCTGCTCTAAAAAAACGTTTGATAAAAGGAAGATTGGCAGACATTACCAAGGGAAAAGTTGAAGTGGATTATAAAATGCGGTTTCCTAAAGTTAAAAAGAAATGTTAATGCGTTTGGAAATCTATATCGAAGCCAACATCTTTGAACCCTATTAAGTGAAAACTGCGGGAAACAAAGCATTTCAAACTTAAAATAAGCTATGAGTTTAGAAAAAATACTATCCATTTCCGGAAAACCCGGGTTGTATCAATTGAAATCCCAAACCCGATCAGGTCTTTTGGCCGAATCTATTGTTGACGGAAAGAAAATATCGGTGAGTGCACGTCAAAATGTAAGTTTACTTTCCGAAATAGCCATTTACACATTGACCGAAGAATTACCTCTGAGTGAAGTTTTCAGCAAAATTTCAAAAAAGGAAAATGGAGGAGAGGCCATTAGTCATAAGTCGTCCAAGGATGAACTGGAAGAATATTTCTTTGAAGTCTTGCCCGAATATGATGAAGACCGGGTATATCCAGGAGATATAAAAAAAGTGATACAGTGGTATAACCTGCTGACAAAGAATGGTATCACCGATTTCTCCAACAAATCCACTGAAGAAGAGACTTCCAACGCAGCCACCGAAGATTTAACGAAGAAAGTAGAGGAATAGCTCTTAATAACTTTCCGATAAAAATGCCGTCCATATCCCTTCAAATGAGGTGATTTTTTTAGTTTTATTGAATGAATTCAAGACAAGACCAACTCAAGGCATACGACCGATTATTAACGATAATGGACGAGCTGCGTGAACAATGTCCCTGGGATAAAAAACAAACCATTCAAACCCTGCGTCATCTCACTATTGAAGAGACCTACGAGCTGGGTGATGCCATTCTCGAAAACGATCTTGATGAAGTCAAGAAAGAACTGGGAGACCTTTTATTGCATATTGTTTTTTATGCCAGAATAGGCAGTGAAACCAACGATTTCGATATGGCAGATGTCGCCAATGACATTTGTGAAAAACTAATTTCACGTCATCCTCACATTTACGGCGATGTAAAAGTAGCCGATGAGGAAGAAGTAAAACAAAACTGGGAAAATATAAAGCTGAAGGAAGGCAAGAAAAGCGTGCTTGAAGGCGTCCCCAAGTCCCTGCCGGCTATGGTAAAAGCCTACCGTATTCAGGATAAGGTTTCCGGAGTAGGTTTTGATTGGGAAGAACCCCATCAGGTTTTCGAAAAATTAAAAGAAGAGCTGGATGAGCTGCAACACGAGGTAGCCGAAGAAAATTCGGAGAAGATCGAACAAGAATTTGGTGATGTGCTGTTCTCGCTGATCAATTATGCCCGTTTTCTAAAAATAGATCCCGAAAGCGCCCTCGAACGGACCAATAAAAAATTTATCAAGCGTTTTCAGTATTTGGAAAGCAAAGCAAAATTGCTGGGCAAGACCTTAAAAGAAATGAGCCTGGCAGAAATGGATGTGTACTGGAATGAGGCGAAAAAATTATAGAATTCTGTTTTTGTGTATTTTACCCCTCAGCGTCTCTATTTAATTAAAGTTCGAAAACGATCAACCTTCCGTCTATTCTAACTTCGGAAAGACCAACATTTTCTTTTATCCACTTCAAATTCTCTTCAGAATAAAAAACAATATGCGTGGGATCATTTTTGTAGTACCAGTTATCGAAAGAGATATCTTTTGGCAATAATTCACTCATGCAACACAGTTTTCCGCCTGATTTCAATAAGTTTCTCATAAGTTCGAATTCCTTAAATGGATTGTGGAAATGTTCCATTGTTTCACAGCAAACAATGAAGTCATAACGGTCGTTCAGAACTGATTCATCAAAATGAAAGAACGGATCCCAGAGACTCATCCGATACCCTTTATCCGTCAGTAATTTTGAAATTACCGGCCCTGAACCGGCCCCAAAATCAAGGCCTTTGCTATTCGAGTCAAATGATTGGCAAACTTCATCGACAATTGGCGTGACGAACGATTGATAATCGATGTCATCAACATTATTGTTGTGTGACAAGTAGCGTTCTTTCTCTTTTTCTGAAGTTAGATAATGGTTAGAGTGCCGGAATATTGTTCCACAAGTATCGCAATTATAGAACTGTGGTGAAAGTTGCCGCTGATTGGAAGTTGATCGATTACACAGCGGGCATTCCATGAGGTACTATTGTTTACGTAATGACCGTATTTTAACCAACTTGGATTTCCACACATCCAATTGTTCTTTTTGTTCGGCTATGTTCTTTTGAACTTCTTTTACCAATGG
>SMVB01119915.1_pt1 | contig 11966 bp, 8 predicted proteins | sample 2456461 | NCBI WGS metagenome assembly SMVB01 (sample SAMN11095934, study PRJNA526329) | marine sediment metagenome | biome: Marine sediment; feature: Surficial sediment; material: Deep marine sediment; isolation source: Hadal surficial sediment | place: Pacific Ocean | collected 2014-05 | depth 0-1...
CGCGGCTTGACGATGCCATCGCCTTCCTGCAGGGCCGCGTCATCGAGGACGACAAGCAGATCGCCCTCGCCGACCTGAGCGACCGGCTGGCCGTCGCCACCGACGACCGGACGCTCAATCAAGTGCGCAACGAGCTCGCCGCCGACTTCAACGGCTACGCCGCCGGCGAGACACTGTTCGGCCCGCAGATCGGCGCCACTACGGCCGCGGCGGGAACCTACCGGCTGACGCTGACCGTAAACGGCCAGACCTACGCGGGCAGCGTCACGATCCGCGACGACCCGATGATGGCGGAGCACGGTGGCCGATGACAACCGTGCGACGACCCCCGGATACGGGCGCAACACGAGCTCGTCACGTCCGAAGTCGTTCTCCAAGAGCTTCGCCGCGTCCTCGCCGACAAGATCGGTGCCCCGCAGGCAGCCATCGAGATCAAGAGAACTCGAACCGCGATTTCGGGACCTCGCCCATTCCTTGCTGATTTGCACGGACTCCACCGCCTCACGAATGCCCGGCTGTCGAAAGTGAACGTAGTTCTACAATGGGCGCAGACGGCACTCATCGTCCGACGACCGCACGCCCGAGGCGGCGTACAACGACGACGACGACGCCGGCCGCCGCCGTGTGGTAGAAATCCACCTGGCTGCGCCCCCGGCCGAGGTTGCTTCCGTGTCCCGCATCGTTCTCATCATCGCCCTAGCGTTGTCGCCGCAGGCCGGCGGCGGCCCCTACGACCTCGAGTTCGTCGAGGTGCGCGACGGGATCTGGATGGCGTACCGGCCCGATCCGTACCGCCCGCCGGTGCACGGCAACGTCACGATCATCGTCAACGACGAAGACGTGGTCGTCGTCGACGCGGGCTCCTCGCCGCGCGCCGCGCGCCGCGTCATCGCCAAGATCCGCGAGCTCACCGACCAACCCGTCAGCACGCTGATCAACACCCAGGGGCACGAGGATCACGTTCTCGGCAACCAGGTGTTCGTCGAGGTCTACCCGGACATGGAGATCGTGGCGCGCCCCGGGACGCGCGACTACCTGGAGAGCGGCCCCCTGCGGAGTCGGGTTCGCGCCCTTGCCCGCAACATGCGGGACCAACAGGAAGCCGGCGAGAGGGAGGCGGCGCGGGTCAGGCGGCGCGGGCTCAACGGCGACGCGCTGGTGGCCGAGCACCTGATGCACTACTACCAGCAGGACATCTACGCGGTTCGCAACGAGTATCGGGGCGTGCGCATCACGCCGCCGACGCGAATCTTCGAGGGCCGCATGGTTCTTGAACGCGGCGACCGCACCATCGAGCTCCTCGACCTCGGGTACGGCAAGGCGGGCTCGGACGTTGTCGTCTATCTGCCGCATGAGCGCCTGGTGATCGCCGGCGACATCGTCACCCATCCCATCCCCTACGGCTTCGCCCGCCTGCAGACCGAATGGCTCGCTACGCTGCGGCGCCTGGTCGAGCTCGATTTCGACGACCTGATCCCCGGGCACGGCGAGGAGCTGCTGGATAAGCAGTACGTCGAGCAGATCATCGACCTGGTCGAGTTCGAGATCCGCTCGGTGAGCACGTCGGTCCGCGCCGGCCGCGACGCCGCATCAACCGCCTGGGACGTGACGTTCAGAGACTGGGCCGAGCGCTTCGTCGGCAACGACCCGATCGGCCTCTACTACTTCAACGAATGGTTCATCAAGCCGGCCGTGGAACGAGCCCACGCCGAGCTCGCCGGCCGAAACTAACGGAGAAACCTGCTGACCGATGAGCGACCTGAAGACCAAGAGCCTGCACGCCGGCGCGCCGCGGCCCCGGATCGGTGGCGCGGTGGTAACACCGATCTTTCAATCGAGCACGTTCGAGTACCACGGCGAGGACTATCACGATGTCGGCTACATCCGGCTGTCCACAACGCCGAACCATGTCGTGCTGGGCAAACGCATCGCCGCGCTGCACGGCGCCGAGGCGGCGCTCGTCACCGGCAGCGGCATGGCGGCCATCGCCGCAACGACGCTCACAGTGCTGTCGAGCGGCGACCATCTCATCGTCCAGGATTGCCTGTACGGCGGCACCAGCGGCCTGCTCGGCGATCTGATTCGGCTCGGCATCGAGCACACCGCGGTCGACGCCCAGGACCCATCGTCGTGGGAGGCGGCGCTACGCGACTCGACCCGCGCCATCTACTTCGAGACGCTGACCAATCCGCTCGTGCAGCTCGCTGATCTCGAGGCCGTCGTCGAGTTCGCGCGCCGCCATGGGCTCGTCTCGATCATCGACAACACCTTCGCCAGCCCGGTGAACTTTCGGCCGCTCGGGGCCGGCTTCGACCTCGTGGTCGAGAGCGCGACCAAGTACATGAGCGGTCATAACGACATCGCCGCCGGGTGCGTTGCGGGTAGCAGCGAGCAGGTCGGGGCGATCAAGCGGACCCTCGACCACCTCGGCGGGAGCCTCGATCCGCACGCTTGCTTCCTGCTGGAGCGCGGCCTGAAGACGATCGGCCTGCGGGTCCCGCACCAGAGCGCCAGCGCCCTGCGCATCGCCGAGTTCCTGTCGGCCCACCCGGCGGTGAAAGAGGTCAGCTACCCGGGGCTGCCGGAACATCCCCAGCACGACCGCGCCCAGCGGTTGCTGGACGGGTTCGGCGGCATGCTGGCGTTCGAGCTGCGTGGCAGCGTGGAAAGCGCCGAGCGGTTCCTGGCGGCGCTCGAGTTGCCGGCGGTCGCCGTGAGCCTCGGGGGCGCCGAGTCGCTGATCGTGCGGCCCGCAGCCGCGATTCACTCGGACCTGTCACCCGAGGAGCGCGCCGCAACCGGCATCGCCGACGGTTTGATCAGGTTTTCGGTCGGGCTGGAGGACACCGATGACCTGCTGGCGGATCTGGAGGCTGCGCTTCGGACCGCCGAGAGCGGCTAGTTCCTGTTAACACTTGCCAGATCCCTGCGACCTGGCAAGTGTTAACAGGCCTAGCCCGCGCTTCTCGCCCAGCTTCGTAGCTGCGGGCGAGATCGAGAAATCAGGCCAGATTGGTGATCGCCCAGATGACGGCGAAAATCACCGTCGTGGCAACCATCAATAGCTTCTGGCGTTCGATGTCCGTCATGATCTCGGATCCTTCCAAGCCGGGCTGCGCGCCGGCGGCTCCTCTACGGGAAGCGTGTCTACTCTTACGACGCACGACACCCCCTCCCGGTTGCGTACTTTGGGAAAAAAGTTGAGAGCCGTCCGTTGGCCCCCCCGCCGTCCGTTGCCCCCCCCGCCGTCCGTCGTCACCGACCTTCGGAACACGAGCGATTCGCCGGCTTTACACCGGACCAGGCAGCGGTAATCGTTGAGTACCTCACGCACAGAAGGGCGGAAGCGCTCACCGATCTCGAGCGATCACAAATCGATACGGCAATCGACGGCTACTGGGCTCGTCGTGCGAGGAGTCCCCGAGATGAAGACAATGCTGAACGGTCCTGAGAACCTGAGCCGCCGCTGCTATCGACTCTTGGCGATCATCGCCGGCGTCGCTGCGGTCGTGCTTCCGGCCGCGGCGCAAGAAAGAGCGACGGTGCTGCGGCCCGCGCGTGTGTTCGACGGCGACACCATGCACGAGGGGTGGATCGTCGTCGTCGAGGGCGACCGGATCACCGCCGCCGGTCCCGCCGCGGGCATCAGCGTCCCCGCCGCTGCGGAATCCATCGATCTGCCCGGCCAAACCCTCCTTCCCGGCCTCATCGAGGGCCATTCCCACATTCTTCTGCACCCCTACAACGAAACCTCCTGGACCGATCAGGTTCTCAACGAGTCGCTCGGCGAGCGCACGGCCCGGGCCGTGAACCACGTGCGCGCCTCGCTCATGGCCGGGGTCACCACGATGCGGGACCTCGGCACCGAGGGCGCCGGTTATGCGGACGCCGGCATCAAGGCGGCCATCGAAAAGGGCGTCATCCCGGGGCCGCGGATGATCATCACCTCGCGGGCCATCGTCGCCACCGGCACCTACAACCCGACGGGCGCACCCGAGTTCACCCTCCCCAAGGGCGCCGAGGAAGCCGACGGCTACGACGATCTGGTCCGTGTGACGCGCGATCAGATCGGCCGCGGCGCCGACTGGATCAAGGTCTACGCCGACTACCGCTGGGGCGTCGACGGCACCGCGGCGCCGACGTTTACCGAGCGGGAGCTGCGCACCATCGTCGAGGTGGCGGCGAGCTCGGGCCGCTACGTCGTCGCTCACGCCAGCACCACCGAGGGTATGCGCCGGGCCATTGAGGCCGGCGTGCGCACCATCGACCATGGCGACGGCGGCACCCGCGAGATCTTCGCCATGATGGTGGCCCGCGGGATCGCGCTGTGCCCGACCCTCGCCGCCGGCGACGCCATCAGCCAGTACGGCGGCTGGCGCAAGGGCATCGATCCGGAGCCGGCGCGGATTCGCCGCAAGCGTGAGAGCTTTGCGCTGGCGCTCGAGGTTGGCGTTCCCATTTGCTTCGGCGGCGACATCGGTGTGTACCCGCACGGCGACAACGTGCGCGAGCTCGAGCTCATGGTCGACTACGGCATGGACACGACCGACGTGCTGCACGCCGCCACCGCGGGCAACGCCGGCTACTTCGGCATCAACGACCGCGTCGGCTCGGTGCGACCCGGCCTCTACGCCGATCTTATCGCCGTCGACGGCGACCCGACCGCCGACATCTCCGCGCTGCGCGACGTGCGTCTGGTAATGAAGGGCGGCGAAATCTACCGGAGGCAGTAAACCGATGAGCGAGGGAACCGACGCGTCAAATCCATCTCCGGCCCCGGCAGGGGGCAGTGCCACCGGGGTACTGCGGGTGCGCGGCGTCATCGAAACGACGTTGAGCTGCGCCGACCTCGACGTTGCCGAGCGTTTCTACACGGAAGTCCTCGGTTTCGACGTCTTTGCCAAGGATGCAGGCCGCCATCTCTTCTTTCGCTGCGGCGACGCGATGCTGCTGCTGTTCAACCCCGAGCACACCTCAACGATGGCCACCAGGGTCGGCGGCGCCCCAATTCCGCTGCACGGGACGACGGGAGCGGCGCACGTAGCGTTCCGCGCCAGCGAAGCAGAGATCGATCTTTGGAAGCGCCGGCTTGGCGAGCACGGCGTCGACATCGAGTCGGAGGTCCGTTGGCCCGAGGGCGGCCGCTCGATCTATTTTCGGGACCCGGCGGGCAACTGCCTCGAGTTCGTCACCCCGGTGACCTGGGGGCTCGACTGAGATGGAGCTTGCTCTGATCGGTCTGCCCAATTCGGGCAAGACAACCGTTTTCAACGCCATCACGCGCGCCGACGTCGAGGTGACCGCGTACGCCAACCCCCGGGCGGAGCCCAACGTCGCCATCGTCGAGGTCGACGACGCCCGCGTCGATCGCCTGGCGGAGATCTACGAACCCAAGAAAACCGTCCGCGCCATCGTGACCTTCATCGATTTCGTCGGCGTCGCCCACGACGACGCCGGCAGCGGTGAGATCTTCTCGGCGGCGACCATGGGGCTGGTCAAGAATGCCGACGCCCTCACCTACGTGGTGCGCAACTTCACCGATCCGGCTGAGGGCGCCCCCGATCCGGCGGGCGACGCCGGCAAGCTCGACGACGAGCTCCTGATTGCCGACCTCATCGTCGCCGAGCGGCGCATCGAGCGCATCGAAAAGGCCGAAAGCAAAGGCATCGCCACGCACGAGATCAAGCTCGAGGGCAAGGCGCTGCGCCGCGTGCGCGAGCAGCTCGAGGCCGGCCGGCCGATCCGCGATCTCGACCTGACGAGCGGCGAGAACGTCGCCATCAAGGGCTTCCAGTTCCTGACCCAGAAACCGGTGCTGGTGATCGTCAACTCCGACGAAGCGGGCTTTGGGCAGAACCGGAAGGCCATCGACGCGATCGGCGCCAAGCACCGGGTCCTCGAGTTCGCCGGCTCCTTCGAGATGGAGCTCGTGCAGTTCGACAAGGAGGAGGCGCTCGCTTTCCGCGAAGACATGGGCATCGAGGCGTCGGCGCGGGCGCGCCTCACCAAGCTCGCCCATGAAGTCGTCGGCTACATCAGCTTCTTCACCGTCGGACCGACCGAGGTCCACGCCTGGAACGTGAAGGAGGGCGACAACGCCGTCGACGCCGCCGGCGCGATCCACTCCGATCTGGCCCGCGGCTTCATCCGCGCCGAGCGCTTCACCTACGAGGAGATCGTCGAGCATGGTTCCGAGAAGGCGCTCAAGGAAGCCGGGCTGATCCGCCTCGAGGGCAAGGACTACCTCGTTCAAGACGGAGACATTCTGCTGGTGCGTTTCTCGGTGTAGCAGGGCGAGGAAGAGCTCCCCCGGGGGTCGGTTGCAGGCGCGCGGGGCGAGCACGCGCCCTCGCGCTCGCGCCGCCGTGACCCGTCGAGATATCCGGGCTACAGTCCGCACCTGCGGCGCCGACCAAACAGCACTGAAAACGCGCCGACGATCAACGCTTGTGGGGGGGGGGGAGTCGAAGTGGATCCGGGGACCCGACTGGGTATTTACGAGATCGGCGAGCTGCTCGGCGAAGGCGGCATGGGCAGCGTGTATCGGGCCCGCGACACCAAGCTCGGCCGCGATGTCGCCATCAAGGTCCTGCTCCGCAGCCTGGCCAACGACCCGAAGCTCCTGGCCCGCTTCGAGCGCGAAGCCAAGCTGCTGGCGTCGATCAATCATCCCAACATCGCGACGATCTACGGCTTCGAGGAGAGCGACGGATCCCCCTACCTGGTGCTCGAGTTTCTCCGAGGCAAGACACTTGCGCAGGCGCTGGAGAGGGGCAGGCTGCCGACCGCTACGGTGCTTGAAACCGGTATCCAGATCGCCCGCGCCTTGGAGGCGGCGCACGAGCAGGGCGTGGTGCACCGCGACCTGAAGCCCTCGAACGTCATGCTGTGCCGGGAGATCGTCAAGGTCCTGGACTTCGGCATCGCCAAGTCGTTTGCTTCCGCTGCCCCCGACATGACCCACGGCGATACCAGCGCCGGTCCCATCACGGAGACGGGGGCCTTGATCGGCACCGCACCGTACATGAGCCCCGAGCAAATTCGCGGCCGTGATGTCGACAAGCGCACCGACGTTTGGGCCTTCGGCTGTGTGATGTTCGAAGCCTTCACCGGGGCCGGCCCCTTCACTCGCGAAACGGTGGCCGACACGCTGGCGGCAATCCTCGAACACGAGCCCCGTTGGGAGCTGCTACCCGATGACTGCCCGCCGAACGTCAAAAAAATATTGCGTCGCTGCCTGCAAAAGGACGTCGCGCGGCGCGCCCGCGACCTGTGGGACGCTCGCCTCGAGCTCGAGGAGGCGCTCGCTGAAGTCGCCCGGCAGGATCCGGCCCCGCCCGAGCGACCCGGTGGACCTGCAGCGGCGGCGGAGCGACCCGATGAACCTCCCGCCGCGGCTACGGAACCCGCTGTCAGCGACCCGGGAACCGCCGAGCGGCTCAGCCGCGGCGAGCGACGCCAGACGACGATTCTGACGTCGACCGTAGGCGCTTACGGAACGATGGCCGAGCAGCTCGCGGTCGACGAATCGGAGCGCGCCCTTGCCGAGATCCATCGCATCGTCAAGGCGATCGTCGCCACCCACGGCGGCATCGTGAACCGCTTCGCCCGCGGTGAGCTGCTCGTGCTGTTCGGCGTTCCGACCGCCCATGAGGACGATCCTCTGCGGGCAATCCGAGCGGCGCTCGACATCCACCGGCAGGTTCGCGCGGCGCTCGCCGATGTCGAAGAGCGCATCGGCGAGCCGATTCGCATGAACACTGCCATTCACTCCGGGCCTGTGGTTGTCCGCATCGCCACCGCGGGCGGCGAGGAATTCACCATTGCGGGTCCCACGCTGCAGATCGCAGACCGGCTGGCAACTGAGGCCGCGGCCGATGAAATTCTGATCAGCGCCGATTGCCATCGTGTCGCGGCGCCGTTCTTCGACACCGAGCCGATGCCGGCAATCACATTACGTGGCACTGCAAAGCAACTTGTGCCCTATCGGGTGATCGGCGAGAAGGAGCGACAGAGCCGGTTCGAAGCGACCGCCGAGCTCGACCTGACCCGCTACACCGGCCGCGACCGCGAAATGCACATGCTGCGCTCTTCGCTCGAGGCGGCGATGACGGGTAACGGACAACTACTCACTCTCGAGGGCGAGGTCGGAGTCGGCAAGAGTCGCCTCCTGTACGAGTTCTCCCGCGGTGGCGATTGTGACCGAGCCGCTCTCGTCCGCGGGCGCTGCCGCTCGGACGGCGCCGGGCTCCCTTACCTGCCATTCATCGACGCGCTCAAGAGCGTCCTCGAGATTCCCGAGGAAGCCGCGACGATCGACGCCGAATCCGTGGCCTCGAAGATCGTCGCCATCAACCCCGCTCTTGACGACTTCATACCGCTGTACCTACATCTGCTGTCGATCGAGAGCCCGGACTACGAGTTGCCGCAGCATCTACAGGGCGACGAGTTTCGTATCGCCATGCTCGAAGCGTTGTCGGCGATCTTCACGCTGCCGGCTAACGAGAAGCCGGTCGTCATGTTGTTGGAAGACTGGCACTGGGCCGACGAGGCGTCGCGTGAAGTGTTGTTGCAGCTCGGCAGTATGCTGGCGGCGGTCCCGATGCTGGTCATCGTGACCTATCGGCCGGAGGGCGAATTCGATTGGGGTCGCGGTAGCGAGCGGCGACACCTGACCCTGGAGCCTCTGTCGGAAGACTCCTCGATCGAGGTCATCAAGTCGGCACTCGACGTGCAGAGCTTTCCCACCGATCTCGCCCGGATGATTCACGAGCGCACCGGGGGCAACCCCTTTTTTCTCGAGGAAATATGCCACGCGCTCGAGGAAGAGGGCGTCGTCCGCATCGAAGATGCGCGGGCGACGCTGACTGGCTCGCTGGATGCCGTCTACCTGCCGGACACGGTTCAGGCGGTGATTCTGACGCGCCTCGACCGCCTCGATCCCGAGCCCCGGGAGGTCGTGCGCCTGGCATCCGTTGTCGGCCGCGAGTTCGGCCGCCGCATTCTGGAGCGGACGATGGCGGACACCGGGCAACTCCTCACGGTTCTGGGGCAACTCAAGGAGCTCGGCATCGTGCAGCAAATGGCCGTGGTGCCCGAAGCGATGTACCGCTTCAAACACGCCCTCACCCGCGAAGTCGCGTACGGCAGCCTGCTGCCGCACCAGCTACGCGGCCTTCACGGCCGGGTGGGAGAAGCGATCGAGAGCCTGTACCCGGACCGCGTCGACGAGCACGCCGCTCGTCTGGCGCACCACTTCGGCGCCGCCGAGGAATGGGACAAGGCGATCGAGTACGGTGGCCGCGCGGCGCACCAGGCAAGCCGGCTGCAACGCGCCGACGAAGCGTTGCCTCTGCTCGAGAGCGTGCGCCACTGGCTCACGAAGCTGCCCGAGAGCACCGATCGCCAGGCCCGTCTCGCCGATGTGCTTCTCGAGATGGAGCGGGCCTGCGAAACGCTGGGCCGGCGCGACCGGCAGGAGGATCTGATCGACGAGTTGACGCGGTTGCTCGAGCCCGCCGGTGCAAGCGTCAGGTTGGTAAAGACCAGGATCCGGCAGGGCGAGCTGAACGTCCTGCTCGGACAATTCGAGGCTGCCGACAGTCCTCTGAGAGAAGCCGTCAGCATGACCGTGGAACTCGGCGACCGGGAGCTGGAGCGGGCGGCGCGGCGCGGCCTCGGCTTTCTGCGCTGGCAGGAGGAACGCTACGACGAGGCCATCGAATGCAATGAACGGGCGTTGGAGATCAGCGTCGAGCTCGAAGACGCCGACGCCCAGGGACGCGATCGCAGCAATCTGGCCTCCGTGTTGCGCAGCGCCGGCGAGCCGGAAAAAGCCCTCGAGCACTTGAACCAAGCGTTGGAGCTGACCGAGCTCGAAGCCAACCACGCCAACCACGCTTATATGCTCAACATTCTCGGCAAAATCTATCGGGATCTCAGCGACGACGACAGCGCCCTCGCGGCCATCGAGCGGGCGCGCCAGCTCTGCGCCGACGAACGCATCCACATCGGGTTGTGCTTCAACCTCAGCGCTATGGCGACGATCTACATGGAGCGCGGCGACACCGACCGGTGCCTCGCGCTCTACGAGGAAATGGCCCAGGTCAGCCGCGCCGTGAACTATGCCGAAGGCCTGACGATCGCCACCCGGCGCCTCGGCGAAATGTTGTTCTCGCTGCATCGCGACGACGACGCGTTGCTCTACCTGGAAGAGAACGCCGCCCTGTCGGCGCAACTTCGCGATCAAGAAAGTGAGGCGACGTCGTGGACCCGCATCGGCGAGCTCCACGAACGCGGTGGTCGTGCCGGGGACGCCGTTGCGGCGTGGGTGAAGGCACAACAATTGCGCGAGCAGACGCGCGATTCCGGCGGCGAGATCGAAGCCCACGAGGGCATCGCCCGAGCGACCCGTATGCACGACAGCGACGCCGCCATCAGCCATTACGATGCTGCGCTGACGCTGGCGACCGAACTGGACGACAAGCCGAAGCAAGGCGAGCTGCTCAACTCGATGGCGATCACGCAGTGGCGGGCGGGCAACTTCAGCGAAGCCCTCGAGTTGTACGAGCGCGCCCTGCGGGTTTTCGAGGAGCTCGACGACGTCGTTCACCAGGGGCTCGTGCTCAACAGCATCGCGGTGGCGCTGCGAGACATGGACAGGCCTCTCGACGCGTTGCGGCGCGCCGAAGACGCGCTCGAGGTGAACCGCCGAACCGGGCAGGAGGTCCTCGAGGGCCATTCGTTAGCCGTGTTGGGCGATCTGCATTTCGCTATGGACAATCTCGTCGAGGCGCTAGATCATTACCAAGCTTCCCTCGACCTGCGCCGAAAGATCGGCGACCGTCCGGGTGAAGGTTGGATGCTGTATCGCCTTTCGCAGGTGTGCGCCGACCAAGAAATGACTGACCTCGCGGGCTCGTACGCGCACGAGGCCACACAGATCGCGGAAGAAATTGAAGACACGGAGCTCGGAGCCGCCGTTCGCGGCTCGGCCCCGGCCGACGACTAGCAGGCCGTGGTGAAAGTGTGACCAGACGCATCACACATTCACCACGGCCTGCGAGGCAAACAATCGCGTGTCGTCCCTTCGGGCGACACGTCGAAACACAGGAGGACGGATGCCCCGCTACATCATCGAGCGTAATGTTGGCACGCTGACCAAGGAAGAGCTCGACGCCGCCGGCAAGAAGTCGGTCGAAGTTCTCGAAGAGATGGGGGGCGTGGTCGTTTGGATCAAGAGCTACGTCTCGGAAGCCGAGGGGAAGATCTACTGCGAGTACGACGCGCCGAACCCCGAGGCCATCATGGAACACGCCCGCCGCGCCGGCCTCCCGGCCGACAAGATCTCCGAGATCAAGCTCGAGATCAGCCCCGACATGTTCCGCTAGGCGCCACGAGAATGGCCAAGAAATTCACGCTTGATGAGGAAATGCTCGCGCGCTTCGCTGAGCGGGCTTCCGAATACGACCGCGAGAACCGCTTCTGCCAGGAGGATTTCGACGAGCTGACAGAGAGCGACTACTTGCTGATCGCCGTACCGGAGGAGTTTGGCGGCTACGGCATGGATCTGGCCCAGGTAGCTGAGCAGACCCGCCAGCTCGCCTACTACGCTCCGGCAACAGCGTTGTGCGTCAACATGCACAACTATTGGGTCGGCCTGGTCGCCGATCTCAGCCGGGCCGGCGACAAGTCGATCGACTGGCTGCTCGAGGAAGCCGGCGACGGCGAAGTGTTCGCCGTTGGTCACGCCGAGTCCGGCAACGACCTGCCCGTACTTCTATCGACCACCCGGGCCGCGCCGGTCGAGGGAGGCTATGAGTTCACCGGCCGCAAGTCGTTCGGCAGCTTAACGCCCGTCTGGACGCGCCTCGGGATGCACGGGATGGACACCTCGGACCCGGACAACCCGAAGATCGTGCACGCCTTCATGAAGCGCGCCGACGACAACTACGAGATCAAGGAAA
>SMVB01006877.1_pt1 | contig 11959 bp, 13 predicted proteins | sample 2456461 | NCBI WGS metagenome assembly SMVB01 (sample SAMN11095934, study PRJNA526329) | marine sediment metagenome | biome: Marine sediment; feature: Surficial sediment; material: Deep marine sediment; isolation source: Hadal surficial sediment | place: Pacific Ocean | collected 2014-05 | depth...
CGGTGGGGTAAGAGCCCACCAGTGCCGGCGGTGACGCCGGTAGCTCGGTAAACCCCACGTGGAGCAAGGCCAAATAGGGGAACAATGGGGGGGCCCGCCCCGTTCCCGGGTAGGCCGCATGAGGCGGCGGGTAATCGCCGTCCCAGATTCATGGTTCCCACTCCGGCGACATCGGAGCAACAGGATCCCGCTTATTCGCCTCGTGGATCGGGTTTTTTTAGAACGGGATGTCGTCGTCGGTCACGCCGGCGTCGTCCGGTCCGGGCGCGGGACCGCCGCCACCACCGCCGCCGTCACCACCACCGCCGCCGTCACCACCGCCGCCGCCGTTACCACCGCCGCCGCCACCACCGCCGCCGCCACCGCCGCCAAAGTCACCACCACCAAAGTCACCACCACCGTCACCGCGGCCGCCGAGCATCTGCATGTTCTGGGCGACGATCTCGGTGGTGTAGCGGGTATTGCCGTCGCGGTCTTCCCATTTCCTGGTCTGGATGCGGCCCTCGATGTAGATTTGGCGGCCCTTCTGCAGGTATTGGTTGCAGATTTCGGCCAGGCGCGCCCAAGTGACGATGTTGTGCCACTCGGTCTTCTCCTCCCTCTCGGCGCCGTCCTTGCCGCCCCACGACTCGGTTGTGGCGAGGCTGAAGTTGCAGACCGCGGTGCCGTTCTGCGTGTAACGGATCTCCGGGTCTTTGCCCAGGTTGCCGATCAGGATCACTTTGTTTACGCCCCGTGCCATTCCGTGCCTCTCTTCGCTGTTCTGTGTCGGGAAAACTAATTGCGCTTGGGGTGATGCTGGTCAATTTCGTACGTCTCTATGTACCACAAGAATGAGACGGTCACACGAGGGTTGATTCAGGTGCGGCCGGCGGCGAACGGTCCAGAGTCAGGCCGCCATCGGGACTGTGGAACATAGGGTTTTGCACGCTTCGAGATTAGTGCGACGGAAGCTGGCAGCCCGCCGGCAAGGTTTGGCCGAGGCGATCGAGTTGCATGCAGCCGATCAGGGCCGCGTCACTACCGCGGTACGCTGCCACCAACTGCCGCAGCTCGCGGATGGCGTCGTCGCGCTGGCCTAGTTCGACGGCTTCGAGCGCGGCGCGCAAGACGGCGTCGGGGACCTTCATGCTGCCCGGGTAGGCCTGTGTGATCTCGAGAAAGCGGCGGCGGGCGTCCTCGTGCAGAGCTTGTGCGGCGAACGATTCGGCGATCCAGTAGAGGGCGTCGACGGCACGCTCCGACGCCGGATGGCGGACGAGAAATTCCTCGAATCCGCTCACCGCGAGGATGAACTGCCCGGCGGTGTAATCGGCGTACGCGCCGTTGAAGAGCGCTTCTTCCTCTGTCTCGGAGGTGGTGGCCGGATCACCGCTCGGGTCCTGGCCGCCGCCGGCCGGCATCGGCGTGGTCAGGGGCGAGGTTGCCGTTGCCGGCGCAGTTGCGGCGGCACCTTGGGCCTGGGCGAGCGCCGCGGTCAGCTCCTGAACCTGCTCGCTCAGCGTTGCGACCTGCGTTTGCAGGGCGCGGAGGTCGGCGCCGCCGCCGGCCTGTTGAGCCCGTATCGGGTCGAGCGCCGATTCGAGCTCGGCGCGCAACGCGGAGAGGCGGCTGATGATGTTTTGCTGGGACGCCTGCAGGTCGGCGACCTGGGCTTCGAGGGTGTTGGAGCGGTTCTCGGACTCGGTGACCCGCTGTTGCATGGAGGCGCAGGCAGGGGCCGCAAGAACGAGCACCAGGACCGCAATCAGCGGGAGCGTGGGCGGTTGCCGGCGTTCGTTCAAGGCCTCTCCGGGGCGTTCGGGGAGAACGTGTTCGGGGGCGGCCGGTCGGTCACGACACCGCCCCCGAAGATCCTGCGCTTAGCGGTCGTTGCCCTCGACCGCTTGAAACTGAGCGCGGCGATTCTGTGCCCACGCCGACTCCGTGTTGCCGGTCGCGGCGGGATTTTCCTCGCCGTAGGAGATAATGTCGACGCGGTCGCGCGGCACGCCGAGCGAGACGAGATATTGCATCGTCGCGCTGGCGCGTTGCTCGCCGAGCGCCATGTTGTATTCGCGCGTACCGCGTTCGTCGCAATGGCCCGCGATCACCAGGCGGAAGCTGCCGTTCTCGCGCAGGAACTGCGCGTTGGCCTGCAGCGTGGCGCGCTGGTCGGGGCGGATCTCCGATTGGTCGTAGTCGAAGTAGATCGTCTTCAGGACGCCTGTCTCGTTGATCTGTTGGATCGTGAGCACGTCGCTGCCGGGCTCGGCATCCTCGAACGCTCCGGCTTCCGGATCCTCGATGTTCGGCGTCGGTGTCGGCGCGGGCGTCGGTGCCGGCGCGGGGGGCTCAGGCGTCGCCTCCGGAGGCTCCTGGCCGGAGCACGCCGCGAGCGTGCCGACTGCGATCATCAGGACAATGAGGCCTGTGCGTTGTAGGAGAGCTTTCATCGATCTCTTCCTCCGTTCGGTGAGCAATTGCCGCTCATCTGCCACCCCAAGAGGGGCTCTGGTTGTTGCCTTGTCTGGTCAGTTGTCGTAAACGCGAGCCGTCCAGACCGACCGCAAAAATGTGGGTCTGGCCACCCTGGGCGGACTCGAAAACGATCTGTCGTCCGTCGGGCGACCAACTCGGAGAGTCGGCCCGCCCATAGCCTCGCGTCACGGGAATGCTGCGCCGCGAGCTAAGAGAGTACACGAAAATCTGAAACCTGTTACCCCCTTCGGAAGCAACATACGCGATCAGATCGGAAAGCTGGGGATTCGGGTTCCAGGTCGGGGAATCGATCTGCGTGCCCTCCACACGAAGGCGTTGGAGGTTGGTTCCGTCGATGCTGATCTTGTACAGGTGCTGGCCGCCGCTGCGGGTCGAGATGAAGGCGATCTCCCGGCCGTTGGGCGAGAACGTCGGCGACGTGTCGATCTCGGAGTTGTCGGTGATGCGCTGCATGTCGCTGCCGTCGGGTTTCGACGTGTAGATCTCGGAATTGCCGGTGTCGATGCCGTCCTTCGTGGACGAGAAGACCAGGCGGCTGCCGTCCGGCGACCACTCCGGGCTGCTGTCCTGGCCGTCGGTGCGGATGACCACCGGCGGAATACCGCCGCCCCGGTTCAGCATCGCGATGTCGACGTTCGGGATGCCGTTGTGGGAACGGTAGGAAACGTAGGCGATCCGATCTCCATCGGGGGAGTACGCCGGGTTCAGCGCGAATCCGCCGTCGTTGGTGATGCGCTGGGCACCGTAGCCGTCGTAATCCATGACGTAGATCTCTTTAGGGCCACGCTGGCTGGAGACATAGGCGATCCGGCTCGAGGCGACGCCGTATTGGCCGGTGAAGTAGAAGACGGCCTCGTCGTTGAACTCGTGCGCGATGCCGCGCAAATCCGTATTCGAGATCGTTGCCGCCGTGATCGGGATCTGCTGGTAGTAACGCTTGCCGATGATCTGCTGGCCGCTGGCGACGTCATAGAGACGGAACTCGACGACCAGGTCGTCACCCGGTATCGGAACGCCGTCCGGGCCCGGCTCGGCCGGACGGCGGACGAAGGCGCGAATCAGCGCCTCGGCGCCGGTCTGGCGCCAGGCGGTGAAATCGGGTGGGCCGTCGCCGGACTCGACGTCGGGGTAGAACTCCGGATCAACGAGGTCGAACACCATCGAGTAGTTCAGGTCGCTCAACAAGACCCGATGCAGCAGGTTCGCTTCCCCCTCGGCGCCGGAAATCATCGAGAACGTCGGTACTGCGATGGTGATGGGTTGGACGGCTCTGTTCGTGAGCTCGAGGTAGATGTCCTGGTCCTGCTGATTCTGTGTCGGTGCCGCGCCGGCGACGGAAGCCGCGGCGGTGACGGCCATCGCTCCGATGAGAGCTGTGAGGGGCCAACGATGTCGGGAATCCATGTGCGTTCTCACTGTCGGAAACCGAGGCTGATGCCGAGCGTCCTGCCCGGGTACGCCTGCGGCAGGGGTGGAAAGGGCTGCCCCGACAAGATGGCGCGGACGGCGGCGGCGTCGTAGCGCCGGTTGCCGCTACTCGAGCGGGTGTCGGGATCGACGATGATCCGGCCGTTGCGCCCGACCCGAAAATGCACGACCGCCAGGATCTCCCGCGAGCCCGGAGGCCGGGACGGTGGATCCCACTTGGTGGCGATGTTGGCGAGCACGCGGTTGATCCAGAACGTCAGCAGGGTGCGCTCCTGTTCGCTCACCGTTCCGGTGTCGCTGGTCAACGACAGGCCGACCTGGCCACGTCGGGCCTGCTGGGTGATTTCCTGCGGCGGCGCCGGAGCGACCTCCTGCCGGGTCGCCGTCTGCGGGGCGGAGCGGCGCGCCTCTTCTTCCTCGCGACGGCGCCGTTCCGCCTCTGCTCGACGACGTCGCTCGGCTTCGAGCTCCTCCTGCCGGCGTCGTTCCGCCTCGCGGCGCTGCGCTTCCGCTTCTTCTTCTTCTTCTTGGCGGCGCTGCGCCTCGAGGTCCTCGGGTACGCCGTCGGGCGGGGGTGGTTCGATTTCTTCCGGTTCGGGCGCCTCTTCGGGTTCCGTCGCGGCCGGTTCCTCGGCCTCGGGCGCCGGCGGCGGCGGCGCTTCGGGTTGTGGTGTCAGCTCGACGAGGTTGACCGGTGTGAAGTTGAAGAGGACCGGCGCGGGGGCCAGCAAGGGGGCGAGCAGGACCGCGAGAGTGACGCCGGTGTGGAGCGCCGTCGACGTGATGATGGCGGATCGAAAGCGGAGCTCGGTCTTCTGCCGGCCCTCGAGAACGGCGTACACATGGTCGGCATGCAGCGTCTCGGTCGAGCTCATCTCTCCAGACCCATCACACGTTCACGTTGGTCGGCTAGCGCTGGCCGGGCGGAATCGGCGTCGTGACCAGGGTCACGTTCTCCAGCCCCGCGGAAATGATGGCGTCCATCACCTCCATGACGCGTCCGTAGTTGATCGCCTTGTCGGCCCGCAGATAAACGGATTGCCCGAGCTCGATGAACGGCACCAACCGTTCCTCGAGCTCGGCGATCTGGAGCGGTGCCTCGATGTCGTTCAGGTAGACGTCGCCGCTTTCGTCCACGGTGACGAACACATTGCCGCTCGGCAGCTTGCTCATCGCCCGTGTCTGCGGCAGGTCGACGCTGGCACCTTGCACCAGCATTGGGGCGGTGATCATGAAGATGATCAACAGGACGAGGGAGACGTCGACGAGCGGCGTGATGTTGATCTCGGTGAGCCCTTCTTCGTCGTCGTGAAACCAACCGAATTCCATCGTTCTCTACGCCTTGGTGGGGAAATTACGCTCGATAAGGGAGAGAAACTCGAGCCCGAAATCTTCCATCCGGCCCGCAAACCCACGAATCCGCGTTTGTAGATAGTTGTATGCAACCACTGCCGGGATGGCGGCGGCAAGGCCGGCCGCCGTCGTCGTCAGTGCCGCGCTGATCCCGGGCGCCAACACGCCGATGTCCGCGGTGCCGTAGCTGCCGATGGCGGCGAAGGCGTCCATGATGCCCCACACGGTTCCGAAAAGGCCGATGAACGGGCAGACGGCCGCTGTGGTGGCGAGAAACATCATCATGCGCTGCAGGCGATCGCGTTCGGAACGCGCCGCTCGCTGCAGGCCACGCTGCAAGGGCGACAAATGGATGGGCGTTTGCTCGCCGCCGCTCTTGCCGCCTTCCATCTGCGCGGCGAGCTCGGCGTGGCCGGCGAGGAACATCGCCGATAGGGGAGTGGTCTCGAGCTCCTCGGCAGCCGATTTCGCCTGGGAAAACTTGGCCGAGCTGCGGAAGGCCTCGAGAAACTGCTGCGATTCCCGGTCGGCTTTGCGGAAGAGCATGACGCGATCGAGGATGATCGCCCACGAGACGACGGAAAAAATGGAGAGAACGAACAACAGAAACCAGGCCATCCACCCGGCGCCCCATACCAGGCCGATCACCCCGTCTCCCGCTTGCAGTACGAGCGCAGCGTTCAAATTCGGGACTCTACTCGGGGAATAGTGCGAAATCGTGACCGATTCGCGTGTATGCCACGTGGCAAGCTGCTGCGCACAACCATGCACGCGCATGCACACTTGTCACCACCCACCGCCAAATTAGCATGGGCGCGCCCGTCTGTATAGGAGTAGGGGACGACACACCGGTTAGGATGAGTCAAACGTAGCGGACGCCGTAGGAACACGAGAAGGATCGAGAGCCGGGGAGGACTCGGAGCCGCGCCGGTCAGCGTTTCGTGCAGGTGGCGGATTCGCGCCGGGGCGGGAATACTGGACACGAATATGCTTGTCTACTTGCGGATCAAGAACCTGGCGGTCGTCAACGACCTGTCTCTCGAGCTTTCGCCCGGGCTCACGGTGTTCACCGGCGAGACAGGGGCCGGCAAGTCGATCATCCTCGACGGATTGGGACTGGTGCTCGGCGAGCGCGCGTCGCTCGAAAAGGTGCGGGCCGGGGCCGACCGCGCGGTCGTCGAGGCGGCATTTGCGGCACCGCGCGACGAAGAGCTTGCGGCGGAGCTCGCCGACGCCGGGTTGGCTGCCGAGGATGGCTCCATCGTCGTGCGCCGGGTGATCACGGCGTCCGGAAGCCGCGCCTACGTTAACGATCAACTGGTCAGCCTGCAGAAGCTCAAAGCGATCGGCGATCGCCTCGTCGATCTGCACGGACAGCACGCCCATCAATCGCTCCTCGCCGTTCGGGCGCATCGCGACCTGCTCGACCGTTTCGCCGCCGCCGCGCCTCTCCGCGACGCCGTGGCCGCGGCGTATCACGACGCCGTCAGGGCCGCCGATCGCCTCTCTGCCACCACCATGGACGAGCGCGACCGCGTCCAGCGAGTCGATGTGCTGCGCTTTCAAGCCGACGAGATCGAAACGGCGCAACTGCGGGCCGGCGAGGATACCGAGCTCGAGGAAGAGCGTACGCGCCTGGCACACGCCGAGGAGCTCATGCAATTGGCGGGCGATTCGGTGGAAGCCCTCTACGAGGGGGAGTCGTCGGTGGCCTCGTTGCTGGCCCGGGTCGAGCGCGACTTCGAGCGCTTGCTTGAGCTCGATCCCGGCTCGCCGGTCGAGACCGAGGCGGTCAGCGGCGCCCGCTTCGCCGCCGAGGAGGCGGCCCGCGCCCTGCAGCGCTACCGCGATTCGCTGCAGATCGAGCCGGCGCGCTTGGCCCAGGTCGAGGCTCGGCTCAGCACCCTGCACGGGTTGCGGCGCAAGTACGGCGACGACATCGAGTCGATCATCGAGCACGGCACGGAGGCACGCTGCGAGCTCGAGCGCCTCGAGCGCCACGACGAACGCCTCGAGGAGCTACAGGCGGCGCTCGATGCGGCCGCGGACAGATATGCCCGAGCCGCGACAGAGCTCGGCGCGACGCGGCGCAAGGCTGCCGCGGAGCTGGAGCAGCAGGTGCTTGCCGAGCTGTCGGAGCTCGGCATGGAGGGGGCGCGCTTCGATGTCGTCGTGGCCCCGCGCGGTGGCCAAGCCCGGGCCGGGCTGCCGGAAGGCGCCGGTCGCTTCGGTAGCGATCGGGTGGAGTTCGTCCTCGCCGCCAACCCCGGCGAAGCACCGGGCGCGCTGGCGAAGGTTGCTTCGGGCGGTGAGCTGTCGCGCGTCATGTTGGCGCTCAAGCTCGTCGCCACCGACGGCGATCCGCTCGAGACGATGGTCTTTGACGAGGTCGATTCGGGGATCGGCGGAGGTCGTGTCGCCGAGCGGCTGGCGCAAAGGTTGGTGGCGCTCGGGCGTAGCCATCAAGTGCTCGTCGTTACCCACCTGCCGCAGGTGGCCGCCTATGCCGACACCCACGTCGGGATACGCAAGGTGGAGACCGACGACGGCCGCGTCGAGGTCGCGGCCCGGACCCTCGGCGAGAGCGAGCAAGTTGAAGAGTTAGCGCGTATGCTTGGGGGCTTGGAAGTGACCGACGCCACACGACAACACGCGCGTGAGATGCTGGCGACGCGGCGCTAGCAGGGTGTTGGAGAATCCTCGGAGGCGCCGCGCGTGGGTCTTGGCGACCACAGACTCGACGGATGACGACGAGAGAAACTATGCCTGAGGCACGAATCGGCGTGATCGGAGGCAGTGGCCTCTACGAGATGGAGGAGCTCACCGACCGCCGCGAGATCAACGTATCGACCCCGTTCGGAGATCCATCCGACGCGTTCATCCTCGGGACGTTGGAGGGCAAGCAGGTCTGCTTCTTGGCACGCCACGGCCGCGGCCATCGTTACCTCCCGTCGGAGGTGCCGTTCCGGGCCAACGTATACGGGATGAAGAGCCTGGGCGTCGACGCCATTCTCTCGGCCAGCGCGGTGGGGAGCCTACGCGAGCATATCGAGCCGTTGAGCGTCGTCCTCCCGAACCAGTTCTTCGATCGCACCCGCGGTCGCGTCGCCACGTTCTTCGGCGACGGCGTCGTCGCGCACGTCGCGTTCGCCGATCCGCTGTGCCCGGATCTGCGCGGCGTCCTGGCGGCCGCCGCCGAGGCGGTCGGCTGCACCCACCACATGGGCGGCACCTACGTGTGTATTGAAGGGCCGCAATTCTCCACCCGCGCCGAGAGCGAGCTGTACCGTTCGTGGGGCATGGACGTCATCGGCATGACGAACCTCACCGAGGCCAAGCTCGCCCGCGAGGCCGGCATCTGCTACGCCACGCTGGCGATGGTGACCGACTACGACTGTTGGCATCCGGACCACGACTCGGTGACCGCCGAGATGATCATCGCCAACCTGACGCAGAACACTCGCGACGCCCAGAACATCGTCAAGGGCGCGGTCGCCTCGTTCTCCGACGAACGGGGTTGCGTGTGCCGCACGGCGCTCCGTAACGCGGTGCTGACCAGCCCCGACGCCATACCGGCGGCGGCGCGCGAGCGCCTGGCGTTGCTCCTCGACCCGATCCTCGGTGACGACGCCGCGCGTAGCGGGGACGGCGGTGACGGTGACGGCGGCGACGGTCGCGACGACGGTGGCGACGACGGGAGGGTAGAGCGATGAGCATCGTCGTCGTCGGCTCCATGGCATTCGATACGGTCAAAACTCCCTACGGCGAGGTCGAAGACGCTCTCGGCGGCGCGGCGACCTATTTTTCGCTCGCCGCTTCGTATTTCTGCCCGGTGCGGGTCGTCGCCGTCATCGGCGACGACTTCGGCGACGAGCACCTGGAGCTGCTCCGCCGTCACGGCGTCGAGACCGACGGCATCGAGCGCGCCGAGGGGCCAAGCTTTCGTTGGGGTGGGGAGTACTCGTGGAACCTCAACGAGCGCACGACGCTGTTCACCGAGCTCAATGTCTTCGAGGACTTCGACCCCAAGTTGCCGGCTGAGTTCCGCCGGTCGCCGTTCGTCTTCCTGGCAAACATCGATCCCGAGCTGCAGATGTCGGTTCTCGAGCAGGTCGAGACGCCGGAGCTCGTCGCCTGCGACACAATGAACTTCTGGATCGAAGGCAAGCCGGACCAGTTACACGATCTACTGCGCAAAATCGACGTGCTGGTGATCAACGACGATGAGGCGCGCGAGCTTGCGGGCTCGTACAACCTGGTCGAAGTGGCGGCGACGATCCACGAGATGGGCCCCACCGCGCTGATCATCAAACGAGGCGAGCACGGCGTGCTGGCGTTTTTCGGCGATGAGATGTTCCACGCCCCGGGTTATCCGCTCGAAGCGGTGGCCGATCCGACCGGCGCCGGAGACACGTTCGCCGGCGGCTTCTTCGGCTATCTCGCCAAGCACGGTGAGTACGGTCCGGCGGCGATCCGGCGCGCCGTAGTCGCCGGCAGCGTGATGGCTTCGTTCTGCGTCGAGAAGTTCAGCGTCGACGGCATCGTGGACCTCGACCAGGGGAGGATCGCGCGGCGCTACCGCGCCTTCCAGCGACTTACCGACTTCGGCGACCTCTAGCAGAGGCTGCTGGCCGCCATGCTCTTCGCGATCGACGTGGGCAACACCCAGATCCTCATGGGGGTCTACGAGGGCGACGAGCTGCGCTTCCACTGGCGTCTGTCGACCAACCGGGCGCGCACCGTCGACGAATTCGGCATCCTTGCCCGGACCCTCTTCAGCCTCGATGGGCTGCAGTCGCGCGACGTCGAGCAGATCGTGATTTCCTCGGTCGTTCCGCCGCTGGATGGTGCTCTGGATCGGCTCGGCAAGGAGTACTTCGACGTCGACCCGCTGTTCGTTACCCCGGCGCTGGTGCACGACATGGAGGTACTCTACGAGCCGGCCTCCGACGTCGGCTCGGATCGCATCGTCAACGCGGTTGCGGCGCGCGAGATCTACGGCAAGCCCGCCATCGTCGTGGACTTCGGCACGGCGACGACGTTCGACGTCATCAACGCCGATGGCGCCTACGTCGGTGGCGCGATCTCACCGGGGATCGGGATTTCCGCCGACGCTCTGACGCGGCGTGCAGCGCGTCTGCCGCGCGTCGAGATCGCGCGGCCGGATACCGTCATCGGTCGCACCACGGTGGGTAGTATGCAGGCCGGGATCTTCTTCGGCTACGTCGACCTGGTGAACGGCATCGTCGGCCGGATCACCGAAGAGCTGGGGGGTGAGCCGGTTGTCATCGCAACCGGCGGTTGGGCGCCGGTCATCTCGCCCGAATGCCCGCGCGTCCAGCACGTCGACCCGCTGCTCACCCTGACCGGTCTACGGATCATCGCCGAGCGTTACGGCCTCTAGCCCACAAAAAACGGCGCGGCCGAAGCCGCGCCGTTGAGTGTTACGCACGCCGCCGGTCAGTTGACCGCGTCTTTCAAGGCCTTGCCGGCCGAAAACTTGGGAACGTTCTTCGCCGCGATCTGGATGGTGGCGCCGGTCTGGGGATTACGGCCGGTGCGCGCCTTTCGATGCGAGACGGAGTAGGTACCGAAGCCTACGAGTGTGACCTTGCCACCCTGGCTCAGAGTTGATGCGATACTGTCGAGCAGCGAGTCAAGCGCAGTGGCGGCCGCCGTCTTGGTGATGTCGGCGTCGTTTGCCATCTTGTCAATCAAGTTAGCCTTGTTCATTGGTCCGGGTACCCTCCTGACATTGGAAACAGGTTCCTTGAATGATCACCTACGGCGCGTTTATAGCAACGGAGGCGCAAAGCGTCAAGCCTTCAGTTGGCGGAAAGCCCTATTGGACGCGCGATTGCGGCGATTTCCATCACCTTTCCGGGGACGGAGTACTGAGTGGTCGGCGCTGATAGCGGACCCTATAATCGCGACATGAACGAAGACCCGAGCCCCGAAGTCCTGAGAGCCGCCCGCCGGGCGGTGTCCCGAATTCGCTCCTACGGCATCGACGGGCCGCGCCCGATCGAAGAGATCGACACCCTTTTCGAGCACGAGGACGAGCTTGACGGAGCCCTGCGGGCGACGGTGTTTGAAGCGAACGCGGCCGATGTCACCGCGGCCATCCATTTGGTATCGCTGATGCGGCGCGGGGCGGTGATCGACGCCGTGCGCGAGGTGGCGTTCGCGCGTCCCACCGGGCTCGACGCCAAGCGGGAGGCGGTCGAGGCGATGCGTCGTTGCGACGCCGACCCGGATCTCGATGCGGTCGAGAAGCTCGGTGTCGTCGATGCGCTCGGCGCCCGTCCCGATACCGGATCGCTTTCTGCGGTGATGGAATGGCCGGAGGCTTGGCGCCGCCCGGCCCTCGACGCGTGGCTTGGCGCCGCCAGTGCCGGCCAGCTTTCGGCGGTCGAGATCGCCGTCGGCATTGAACCGGAGCTCGACGCCCGGTTCCTGGACTGGATCGCGGCGCTGGGAAGCACCGAGGCCGCCGAGGTGCTGCAACGATTCCTCGCCTCCGCCGACGACAAGGCGCGCATCAAACAGGTAAAGAAGGCATTGCATCGACTGCGGTCGCAGGGCGTCGAGATCAAGGATGTGCCTGCCGAAGCGGACGGCGGCGCGACGTTCTCGATGGCGATCGGGTCGGGATCGCTCGAGGATGCGCGCGCCTACGTCACCAGCATCGACGGGC
>SMVB01142203.1_pt1 | contig 11958 bp, 11 predicted proteins | sample 2456461 | NCBI WGS metagenome assembly SMVB01 (sample SAMN11095934, study PRJNA526329) | marine sediment metagenome | biome: Marine sediment; feature: Surficial sediment; material: Deep marine sediment; isolation source: Hadal surficial sediment | place: Pacific Ocean | collected 2014-05 | depth...
AACCACCACCATGGAAGTAGTTCCAGAGCCCGCCGCCGATTTGGGAAGCTCTGAGATAGACGCGTTTGAAAAAGAAAAGCAAATCCTCGGTGAAAAGAATGCTGAAATGGAAGAAATTCGCCAGTCCGTGAAAGACTTTGCTTCAAATGATCCTAAATACGCCGCTGGCGTGGTTAGAAAGTGGTTGAGAGAAAAAGGAGGTCCCCGATAGGGGTGTTAAGTTGAGCAATGGATAAAAAATACACCGGTCCGGAAAAAGCCGCCATTTTATTGATGTCAATGGGCGAGGAAACTGCCGCCAGCGTTCTTTCCAATTTAGACGAACGGGAAATTCAGCAACTGGGAAATTATATGTCCTCGCTGGGGGATGTCGATGTGCCTAGCATGGACTCCATTACCAGGGAGTTTTACGAGGCAGTAGATACCGGCACAGGAGGACTGGGTGTCGGCGGCATGGACTTTCTACGAAGCACCTTGATGAAAGCATTGGACCCCGCCAAGGCTGCGGAGATTCTCAATAATATCACTAGCCCTGGCGAAGAATTGGGCGGTGGTTTAGAAACAGTTCGCATGCTGGAGCCTAAAGCTGTCGCCCATTTTCTAGTCAACGAACATCCGCAAACTGCGGCAATAGTGATTGCCCATTTGGAAACCCTCATGGCCAGCCAAACCATCCGCGAATTACCAGAAGAAAGCCGCATGGAAGTGGTCCACCGCTTGGCAACCCTGGAACGGGTTTCCCCTCAGGTCATTCGCGAACTGGATGAGGCCCTGCAAACAGAGTTTCGTACTTCTGGTGCCATGTCCGGAAGCAAGTTGGGTGGCGTAGAAACCGCCGCCCATATCATGGGCACTCTCGATAGAGCTACGGAAACTTCTATTCTTACAGCGATGGATGAAGTCGACCCGGACATGGCCAATGAAATTCGCAATCTTCGATTCACTTATGAAGACATCACCAAGATTGAGGATCAGGGCATCCAATTGGTACTCAAAGAAATTTCTCAGGAAGATTTATTGATCTCGCTCAAAACCGCCAGCGATGCATTACGCGAAAAATGGTTTAACAATATGTCCGAACGCGCTGGCTTAATGCTGAAGGAAGATCTGGAATCTCTCGGACCCACCAAGATTAGCGATGTGGAAAAGGCTCAGCAAAAAATAATCGGAGTCTGCAAAAAATTAGAGGAAGATGGAAAAGTTGTCATCGGCGGAGCTGGAGGAGAAGAACTTGTCTGATAATCGCGAAACTTTTACACCCAGTTTTAAAGAGACTGATTCAAAGCAGGAAGGGGTTGAAGAGACGTCAGGGAAAATACGCCGCTTCGAATTGGAGGATCTGAATATCAGTCAGAAGAAATCATCCTTCAATTTTGATTCAGAGACAGCGAGAAACTTTGACACTGAAAATATTGATAAGGCCCATATCGGGGTTAAGGAAGTGGTGCGTGATGCCCTTGAAAAGGCAACCGCTCAGGCTCGCTTGCTGAAGGACCAAGCAATAAAGGAGGGCACTGCAAAAGGCTATCATGAGGGTTTTGAAAAAGGACGAGAAGAAGCAAAAATCGAATTTAGCCCCGTTCTGGAAACCCTGCAAAAAAGCATCGAGGAATTGTCCGGTTTTCGCAAAATGATGTACACCAAAATGGAGCGGGAAATGATGGAAATGACCCTCGCTCTTGTCAAGAAAATCATTCATTTCGAACTGTCCGCCCGCCCGGACAGTGTCCAGGAAATGATCCGGCTGGCAGTGAATAATGTTCTCGATAAAGAATCCATGACCATCAAGATCAATCCGGAAGATAAAACCCACGCCGAAAGCTTTCGTCCTGAACTACAACAGATGTATGACGAAATCAAAAATATCACTTTCGAAGTCCATTCTGGAATTCAACGGGGAGGTTGTGTGATCGAAAGCAATTTCGGCACCATCGATGCCCGCATCGAAAAATTGGACGAACAAATCGATCATATTCTGAATCTTGCCCCGCCTGGCAATGAGCCTCAAGACACAAACGAATAATCCTTATCCATGGAAAACACAATCGATTTAGGGAAATACCGTAGGTGGATCGACAACAATTCCTTTGTCCGCAAAAGTGGACGTGTAAGCCGAATCATCGGCATGTTGATCGAAGGGGATGGTCCTGCAGTTTCCATTGGCAGTTTGTGTACAATCTCCTCCAGAAATGATCGCCCGCCAATAGAAGCCCAGGTGGTGGGCTTTCGCGATAATCGCACTCTGTTGATGGCGCTTGACGACATCGTTGGAATCGAGCCTGGCAGTTCGATCGAAGCCACTCAGGAATACCCGACATTCAATGTCAGCTCCGCTTTGATCGGACGAATCATCGATGGCAATGGCCGCCCTCTGGATGGTAAGGGCAGTCTTCCTTTTGAAACGGATTACCCACTCATGGGTGTTTCGCAAAATCCGTTAAACCGGAAACGCATCAACCAACCTTTGGATTTTGGTGTGCGCTCCATTAACGGGCTCTTGACTTGCGCTAAAGGACAGCGAATCGGTATCCTAGCCGGAACTGGTGTGGGAAAGTCTGTGTTAATGGGAATGATCGCCCGTAATACCTCGGCCGATATCAATGTGATCGCTTTGATCGGGGAGCGTGGCCGTGAAGTCAAGGAATTCATCGATGATAATTTAGGCGAGGAAGGACTGAAGCGCTCTGTGGTTGTCGCCGCCGCATCGGATCAACCTCCCTTGGTCCGACTCAGAGGTGCTTTCATTGCAACGACTATCGCCGAATTTTTTCGCGATCAGGGAAAAGATGTCATCCTGATGATGGACTCCGTCACCCGTTTTGCTCTGGCGCAAAGGGAAATCGGTCTTTCAGTGGGTGAACCTCCGACAACCAGGGGTTACACACCATCGGTTTTTTCTTTGTTGCCCAAACTGCTGGAACGCGCCGGGACGAATCCTTCTGAAGGCTCCATCACGGGCTTATATACCGTGCTGGTGGAAGGGGATGATCTGAATGAACCTATTTCGGATGCGGTTCGAGCCATTCTCGATGGTCATATTGTTCTCAGTCGTGACCTTGCCGCCCACAATCATTTTCCGGCTATTGACGTGATGCAAAGCATCAGTAGGCTGATGATTGATGTCACTTCCAAGGAGCACAATGATTTAGCTATGCGTTTCAAGGATATCCTCGCCACATATCGTGAAGCGGAAGACCTGATCAACATTGGCGCATACTCCAAAGGGAGCAATCCTAAAATTGATTTAGCTATCGAGAAAATTGATCAGATGAATCAATTTCTGCGCCAGGATATGAGAGAAAAAGTCACTTTGGACGAAAGTATTAGCGCATTAAAAGCCATCGTTGAAAGTTAACTACCTCCTTTACCGGAGCATGGCGGATTGCATCCGCCTCAATATATATTAAATATGAAATTCCGATTCGAAACAGTTCTAAAACTCCAGAAAAACCGGGAAAACCAATTGAAGGTGGAGATGGCCCGAATCAATAGTCATCTGCATACGCAACAGATGCAACTGAAATTCATGGAGGATATCGCGGTCGAAAGAAAAACGGAGCTGAACCAGGCCATGCGGGGCAACTTAGATGTCAACACATTTGTATTGCATGGAAATTTTTATCAGGGGGTGAAACTGGAAAAGGTGCGCCAAGCCAAGGTCATCAGCGAAGTTGAAGAAAAATTCAAAATCAAACGCGCTGAAATTGTTCTGGCAATGAGAAAAAGGCGAGCGATGGAGATCCTAAAAGAAAAAGATTTAGAAGAATATAGTAAAATGCTGGAAAAGCGTGAAATCGCCGAACTCGACGAAGTTGCTTCCACTCGTAGGTTATTGGGATTATGACGAACCGTTTATTAATTCAACCTGGCGGCACTAATTATAGCGTTTTGCCAGAAGCCAAACTCGAATTTGGTGGGCTTTGCAAAAGGAAGCACCTGAAATTTGTCTTGGCAACCTTGGTCATGCTAGCGGTGCTATTGTCGCCTGTTACGAATTGCCTGAATCTCGGAGTACAGATGAGTTTCGCTCAGGAAACCGCTCTTGATGGGGAAGAAGGCGCAGAGGGCGCAGAAGAAGTTGCGGAGGAAGAGGTCGAGGAAGAACCCGCCAAACTGCCCGAACGTCCTCCCAGCATCAGCCCGGAAACATTCCGCATGATCGAGACTATCGAACAAAAGAATCGTGAATTGAAGCGTCGCGAGGAAGAAATCCGCCTGAAAGAAAAACACTTAAAAGCTTTGGCAGATGCCATTCGGGAGGATTTAGCTAAAATCGAAGGGGCCTTGCAACAAAGCCGTGAACAGATCGGCATCAAAGACGAATTGGTCCAGGAAAACATCAACGCTCTGGTCAAGGCCTATTCCACCATGAAAGCAGATAAAGCCGCAACCTTGCTTGAGGCCCTCAACGAGGATCTGGCACTGCAAATCATCTCTGGAATGAAAGCCAAAATAGCGGGGAAAGTCCTAAGTCGCTTGAAGGTACAAGTGGCAAAAAATATCAGTGAAAAATTGGCTGGACAGGGGAAAAAGAAAGCGGACAAAAAATAGAGCCGTCTAATTCTGCAGAAAACCGTCCTCAGGATTTTTCTTCGGTGGGATTCTCCTCTTCCAATTCCACTAAGTTGTCATTATTTTTGGTTGCCACCATGCCGAAAGAAATAATCATCTTAAGTCCTTCCTCAACTGTCATATCCATGAACTGAAGGTCTTTGCGATCCACCATCAAGAGAAATCCGGTTGTGGGATTGGGCGAAGTGGGGACAAATACATTAATGGAATTCCCCCCAGTACTGCTTAGGATCTCTCCACGAGTATCGCAACAAACAATCCCCAAGGTTTTGAGTGGGTGACGCGGGTAGGTCAACAACACCATTTTTTGGAAGGTGGGGGTTTCCGTCTGCGAAATTGTATCCACCACTTTTTTGATGCTGGTATAGATCACTCGCACAAAAGGGATTTTGTTGAGAATCTGCTCACCAACTTTAACCAATCTGCGGCCCAGAAAATTGGTTCCCAGGACCCCCACACCGGCAATGAATAACAGCAAGGTCAAGAAACCCAAACCAGGAATATGATACTCCTCCATCATCTTCATGCCGGCGTCCCCCAATAGCTTGCTCGTCACAGGCATCATCCAACCATCCACATTCGTGACGACAAAACTCAAAATCATATAGGTCAACGCAATCGGGATCGTGATCAAGAGTCCCGCGATCATATTTTTTTTGATGGCCTTCTTAAATTTTTTCATACTAGAAACCCGTTGCTACAAACAAATGGCCGCCCCGAAAAATTCAGTTTTCTACCAGCCAGCCCAGGCTCCTGAACTGACCTTTTGACCAAAGTCAAAGACTTGAAGAACCAATTATCTCATGCGAACCTTTAATGATGGGAAATTTTACCGACCGCAGAAGAGTTATTCAACTCATTGGGTCAAGGACGCCAGATGATTCTGTACTGTAAACACCAGCGCGGGATGGCTTTCTCTACCAAACCGGACAAAGCGCTGATAATAATATACCGCTTGCGGTACTTCATTTAGCTCTTCGTGCAGGACCGCAAGATTATAATTGGTCCCGGCATGTTTTGCATTCATCGACAGCGCCTGGTTCAACACGGATTTTGCCTTCTTCATTTCGTTCTTTTTTTTATGAACGATTGCAAGGTTATTCAACGCCTCCAAATTTTTATGATCCAGGTCGATGGCTTTGCGGTAGCTACGAACCGCACTGTCAAATTGGTTTTTTAAATAATAGACGACTCCCAGATTATTATAGGCTTTGGCATAATCCGGATTGAGATAAACTGCTCGCAACAATTCTTCTATGGCCTGGTCAAAGCGCCGCATCTCCTTGTTGACGACTCCCATATTATTATAAATATCCGCATTATTTTGATCCCGCTCCGCCGCCATTTGATAATTTTTTAGCGATTGCTCCCAATCTTTCGACTGCTGGAAAAAGACCGCCCGGTTGAAATAATATCCGCTGGATCGAAACACATCGTCGCTTTGATCGAATTTCCGGGACGTGACCAGAAGCGGCAATTCATCGGATACTGGCTCCTTTTTTTCGGTGACTTTAGAAACTTCCAATTTTTCTTGCACCGGCGTGGGTTTCTCCATATCCACTTTTGCTTCGACATGCATTTCTTCGATAACTGGCTTTTCTGCCGTCAGGGTTTTTTCAGGAGACTCCAATTCTGTCGGCTGAATTATTTCCGCCGCAGATACCGGAGAAGGTTTCATGCCTTGGGCCATTTTCACAGGGAATGTGGGAGCCAAAGGTTCTACTATTTCCTTAGGCGAGGTCATGGCTGGCATTATTACCAGAGGATTTTCCTTGACCAGATTTGCCGGTGATTTTCCTTCCAGCACTTCCTTGTCAGGCGCAGGAAGAATAGGTTTGGCTGGGACCACCTCTGCCATCATGACCGGATTGGTGAGTTCAGCGGGAGCCACAATTTTCTCTGGAACAATCTCAACCGGTTTCACCGGGGCAACTTGGGCCGGCGGTATTATTTCCGGTGAAACAATTTTTTCCTGGGGAACAACTGTTCCGGCTTCCACTTTCTCGACGATAATTTGCTCAACATCAGGTGCTGGCGATTGGACTGTCTTGGGACTTGCGAGCGGTGGCGTTTTCGTCTCTGCCATCGGCATCACTGGCTTTGTCGTAGCGGGAATTTTTCCCACAGGAGGAGGCGGAGTGATCAGGTTCCGGTTTTGCAATTCGGTGTGCAGGGATGCAGATTCAGAAATTTCCTGCATCGGCTCCGATACTTTCGATAAGGGCCTGTCGCTTGTTAATATTTGTTTTCCTGAAAAAACTCCTGATTGAACCAAATAGATTAAAATCATCCCCGGCAAGGCTACCAGAAAAGTGATTTTGGCAATTGTGGGTAATCCAAATCCCCGAGAGTTTTTTTTCATGGCAAGCGGATCCCTGACATGCGGGAATGCTCGCCTTTCTGTGTGGACTTTGTTAGCTTTTTTCAGGCTATCGGCAATGAGACTCAAAACCTACCTCAAGGTGCTTTGGTAATGGATAACAAAATTGGTTTTTTACGACCAGAAAATTTTAGCGCTTTTAAATGGATTCTGGCGGATTTGACATTTTCAAAGGGTCCAATATAAACAATATACCAATCCTGCTCTGGAGATTCAGCCTTTTTCCAATACGCCTGATAACCCTCGCTTTGAAGTTTTTTTACTTCAATTTCCGCCCTATCCTGATGACTCAGGGAAAATATCTGGATAAGGTATTTGCCTCGATTATCCATCGGACTCGGGGTTGAAGCCAACTTTGCTGAAGTCTCTTCTATCCGAGGTGGATTTTCATTCATGAGCGCTGGGATAACGCTCTTTGCGACCACAGGGGCCGGCAATATATCCCTGGAAACTGGAGCTAAGGCCACAGGAGGAATGCTGGCTGGTGATATCTTAGAGGCAGACCCTGAAGCTTTATCAGCTATAAAATTTGGCGCTAGAAAAAATGCCAATCCCATTAAAAAAAATATCACCGAGGCCACCAAGGGCAAACGACCCTTCAGCCGGGTAATAAAATAATTTTTATCTTCATCTCCCAATAGACTGCGAATTCCCTGGTTGACATGCGAGCGCTCTATAGTATCCACCTGAGCGTTGAATCCCGCCAAAAGAGCGCGGTCGCAAACCAGATTGATCAAGCGAGGACAGCCCTGGGAGTAAGAATAAATTTCCTTTAAGGCAAAATAGGTGAACGCGATACGCGACCCTGCTCCGGCTATCATAATGCGATGGTTGATGTATTTGATAGTCTCGGATTTTGAAAGCGGCGTCACCTCGTAACGGATGGAAATCCTTTGGTTCAACTGCTTGAGTTCAGGACGCTGAAGTTTCTGGTTCAATTCCAGTTGTCCGACAAAAATGATCTGCAACAATTTTGCTTTTTCTGTTTCCAGGTTAGACAGCATCCTCAGTTGTTCCATCACCTCAGGAGAAAGGTTTTGCGCTTCATCAATAATCAGAACTGTCGATCCCCCTTGATCATGTTGTTCCAGAAGAAAGGCGTTTAAAGAATCGATCAATTGCTTTTTTGATGCGTCATGAATCCAATTCAGGTCCACCGGTTCTTTCGTGATCGTAGCAACATCTCCCTCTGCTCCGACGTCCTTAGCCACAGCCATTTGCAAATTGGCGGGTTTCACACCGAGATCGTGAACGCAGGTTCTCAGCAAATCCATGTCTGACATCATGGGGTTTAGGATCAAAGCCACCTTGAACTTATCCTCCAATAGATCCAAAAGACAGCGACACAGCGTGGTCTTGCCCATCCCGACATCTCCCACCACAGCAATAAACCCCTCTCGCTGGCGAATGCCATAGACCATATGATCCAATGCGCCCTGATGCTGTTTGCTTAAATATAGAAACCGTGGATCAGGTGTCAGGTTGAAGGGTTTTTCTTTGAACCGGTAAAAATCTTCATACATGATGAACTGTTCTCACTGTTTGGAAAAAGAATCGGCTCCCCAAGCCCCAGAATCACCCAGGTGGAGCAGACGATTTTCTTCAATTTTATAACGGTCTCGGATCGCCATCCCGGTCATGATCTCGGTTGTCAACAGGATCACGACTTCAGTTTTTTCTTCGTTCAATTCGTCTATTTGAAATACTTTGCCAATCACTGGCAAGTGACCCAAGCCTGGGACCGGGTAATAGCCCACCTCTCTGTGGATTTTCGTCAAACCACCTACCACGATAGTTTGGCCGTTTTCGCTCAAAATGACATTATTGTATTCCCGCACTTTTAGAATCGGCACCACGATTTTCCCATCCGGTGACCTTCGTTCGCCAATTTTTTCCGTTAGGCTTGCGTTGATGCTCATCATGATCTTGCCATTGACATTGATCTGCGGCAGTACATCCAACACCAAACCTATGGTCAGCGGCTTGGCGATAAATCGTTCACCGGCAGATCCATCGGTCTTTGCTTCGGCAGTAAAGACGGTGTCTTCTATTCCGATTTTGATCACCGCTCTTTGATTGTTGAGGGTAACGATTCGGGAACTGGACAAGACGCTCACATCTCCTTGGCGGGACAGGATTGCCAACAAAGTTTCTTGCCGGGTCGTGCCCATCCCAAAAGTAAATCCCGAATTATTTTCCACACCCGTGTATTCTTGCGCATCACTTTTTGGAGGAAGCATTCCCGTGATCTCCGTCCAATCAATGCCACGATGGTATTGCTTATTGAGAACCACCTCAATGACTTTAGCCTGGATTAAAACCTGACGCTGAACGGATCCCTCAACCGCCTCAAGAAAGGCACCTACCCGATTCAGATTGTCCGAAAAATCCCTCACCACAATGATGCCGGACTGTTTGTTAATCGAAAAATAAGCTGAATTACCGTTCCTGAAATTCCCCTTTGGCAATGAAGTCACCTGGTCGCTTTTTAAAGATTCCGGTCCAGAAACAATTTTTTTCAGACCCAACTCAATTTCCGACCATAGGTCGTTTTCCTCCGATGTCCAGACATTGCTGGAAAACGTTGCATCTGCCGGTTTCAGTGAGGTGGCAATATGCCCTCTACCCTGCCTACGCGAGATAATGTAGTTCATCTGAAAAATTCGCGATTCCATTTCCAGCGGAGAAATCCGGATGAATCCATCCTCTATTTCATACTTCAAGCGAACAGGTAGAAGCAGGCTATCGAGCGCTTCCGTAAGAGTCACATTCTTTAAATCCACTGTCACTTTTTCGTTGATGCCGGGATCGACAATGATGTTCTGATCAATTTTTTTGCCGATCGCCATCAGTATGGTTTTGAGGTCCCGATCTTTCACTGCCAGAGTCAAACGCGGCCCCCTGTCCACCGGTTTCTTCAACTCCAGTTCCGGTTGGGTCAACGATAGATCTTTGGGCCTTTTGCTTTTGAGGGAAGGTTTTGAAAATTGCATTTCCACAAGATTGTCCAACGTTTCAGGAGTTTCCACCTGAATTGGAACTTGTTGCGACACACAGCCCGTCATCAGCAGGATTCCCATTAGACAAAACAAGAACCCATGCTCAGTCCATTTTGGATGGTCACTCAAGCGCAATTCCCCTTAAATTAGCATAAAGTTACATTAAATTAATATAACGCGAAATGGGGCGTAAGTCTAATAAATTCTTGATTTTACGGGGCAAAGGGAGAGGTTCCATCTGTCCCTTTTAGATGAATTTTTACAACATGGATGTCCGGGAATTTCCCCTTTTAGGAAGGCACTCGTAGAATGGATTAGGAGGGAGGATTGCTAAAATCCTGCGAATTCGTCGAAATCCAGATTTCAGACGAAATTCACAGTAAAGTGTGGCCAAACTCCCACATCATCCAACGGTCATTTCACAAACATTAGTTTGCGAGGCATTGCCATTTGTCGAGGGTTTATGCCCGTTGGTTTTAGGCTGGGGCTGGGGATACCGATATTCCTTGCCCTCAAAATTGCGGATGATGATTTCCTTATCGTTGTGTTCGATGACAGAATTGGGCAGAAGCCGCACTTTGCCACCGCCACCCGGCGCATCGATCACATAATAGGGAACCGCCATTCCTGAGGTGTGGCCCTGCAATTGACTGATAATCTCCAGACCTTTTTCTACCGTCGTACGAAAATGATCGGTTCCTAAAGTCATGTCCGCCTGGTAGATATAATAAGGCTTGACCCGCATTTTGAGCAGTTTGTGCATCAGTTCTTTCATGATCTCGGGATCGTCGTTGATCCCCTTCAACAGAACCGTTTGACTGCCTAGCGGGATTCCCGTATCTGCCAGCATATTGCAGGCTTTTTCCACTTCCGGCGTGATTTCCGACGGGTGGTTGAAATGAATATTAAAATACAAGGGATGGTATTTTTTCAGCATCGAGCACAGCTTCTCCGTCACCCTTTGCGGCAGAGTCCCTGGGACGCGGGTGCCAATACGGATGATCTCCAGATGCGGAATGGCCCGTAGTTCCCCCAAAATCCGCTCCAGTTCCTTATCCGGGACCAACAGGGGATCACCGCCAGATAAAATAACATCACGTATTTCCGTGTGCTCGGCAATATACTCGATTCCTTGTCGCAGAGTCTCCCGTGTGACAATGCCTGGAAAACCGATTTTGCGTTTTCTGGTGCAGAAGCGACAGATAATGGGACATTGGTTATTGACCATTAACAGCACCCGGTCCGGATAGCGATGCACCAACTCAGGGACCGGCATGTCTGACTCCTCGTTCAGAGGGTCGGATTCCAATAACTCTTCTTCACTGAGAAAATCGTCCAGCTCTTCCAGAGTTGGCACCACCTGTTTCCACAAAGGATCATCGGCACTCTGGATCTGGTCCATGAAATAAGAATTGATACGAATCGGAAAAACTTCCGCAACCTTTTTCAGTTTTTCTTTATATTCTTCGGAAGTGTCTGATAAGAAAGGTAAATCTTCAACTTTGACAACACTCCGACTGAGTATCTTCTGCCACTGTTCCATGTTTATCCTTTGAGAAAGTTTAGGATTGAGCTTGGTACGTCCGCTTCAGGTAATCGATAATATCGTACTCATCGTCCAGAATAGTATCACCATCCACCATTACCGGAACCGTATATTGACCGGAAATTTCATAAACTTCTTTACGAGCCGGGTGCGACCAGGGAACATCAATTTTTTCATACTGCAGTTTTAGTTGGTCCAATACTGACCGAACCATCGCACAATAGCCGCATCCGTCAATGTTATAGAGCTTGATCATAGTCTTGTTTAGACCGGAAAACTGCCTCCGGTCTCCCTTATTATTTCTTCACTGCACATGGAACCATGATAGCTTCTTTCATGCCATGAATTTTTTTCTTATCTTGCGGACATAAAGTCGCGAGTATTCCTCCCAGCTGTGGTTTTTCCTGAGCTGAAAAATAATAGGGCGTCAGGCGCACACGGCATTTCATTTCCACCAGAGC
>SMVB01190080.1_pt1 | contig 11958 bp, 10 predicted proteins | sample 2456461 | NCBI WGS metagenome assembly SMVB01 (sample SAMN11095934, study PRJNA526329) | marine sediment metagenome | biome: Marine sediment; feature: Surficial sediment; material: Deep marine sediment; isolation source: Hadal surficial sediment | place: Pacific Ocean | collected 2014-05 | depth...
ATTGCCTCGACGGCCGGCCCGGGCCCGGCCAAAAGCACCTCCACGGAACCGTCGCGCCGATTGCGCACCCAACCGCGCAGCCCCAGGGCGCGCGCGTTCTCGGCCGTCCATCCGCGAAACCACACGCCCTGTACGCGGCCACGAATGCGCAGCCGCACGGCAATTTCGCCTTCGTTCACGCCCATCGCGGATATGATGCCACGAGATCATGACAAACGCAGCACGCGGCGCGATGAAAAAGCGATACAAAAAAGAAATGTCATCTCAGGAACTGGCCGCTCTGTCGGACGAGGACATCGATACCTCCGACATTCCGGAACTGGGCAAGAACTTCCAAGAACAAGCCCACGTGGTCATGCCCGAAGATCGAAACAAACCCAAATGACCGCGAAATTCGACACCGATGTGGCGCCCTGGTCTGACCGGACGCGGGCAATGGTCGGACCGGCGCACAAGGTCCGTCTAATCCAACGGCAAGCCAGACTCTTTGAAGGCGGCGCGGCCGCCACGGTCGCCCGATCTTTCATTGAGTTCGTTGCACGCGTTTCAATCGCCCTTCCTTATAGATGGCAAGAAGTCGGTCACGAATCTGACGGAAGAATTTTGGTGGAAGGGGACCGTACACGAATTCTGTTTCTTTCCCTCCCGACTTTGACCGCAGGTCTGGTCCCGGCCAGATAAAATCATTCGTTTCATCCAGGACGATCCAAGATCGCTGTCCATCGAGGCCAAGACGAGACTTCGTGGCGGCGGGAATTTGTATGGCCGTTGCGGAGTCTGATGGCGGGCTATGTGTGATGGGCACGACCGTGACAACCGTGTGATCACCTTCCATCCGGCGGGACGCGACGATGGCGCAAGGCCTGTCCTTACGGCCCTCCTCCCGCCCGCGCCGGGCTTCGTCCCGCCAGAGATAGGCGTAAGAGATAACGAGGCCGGGATACGGGTCAGGCAGACTCACCTATTTCAGCTCGGAATCGAGGTGGTCGAACCCGGCGGGCATCTCCGCTTCAGCGATAGCTTTCATCGTCGCGTCATCCATATCCACCGTACGGCGCGCCAACCGGCCCTGAACCAGGAGTTCATACTGCTCGGCTGACAACAATACCGTATGGGGACGGCCGTTCTTGGTGATCTCCACCGGTCGCTTAAGAGCCTCATCCTGATAGCGCCCGAAATTGTTCTGGAATTCCGTTGAAGTGACGCTCATGGGATTTCCTTCAAAGTTAGCTATTATCCGTAAAATAGGCATTTCCGAGATAAATTGCAAACCCCGGTTCCCACGCCGAGTTGTCGGTGGTCAGACAAACGACCGGAATGGCCGACGATGACGATCCAGAGAATCCGACCACGGGCGCCAGACGCGCGGCGCACCCTGTCGTGGTCCAGCGGTTCTACGCGAACTCGAGAATCACCTGGTCGACGACGAGGCTGTCGCCGGCATCGACCTTGACGTCGCTCACCGTCGCGTCGCGTTCGGCGCGCAGCACGTTCTCCATTTTCATGGCGTCGACCACGCACAGTTCCTCGCCGGCCTTGACCCGATCGCCGGGCGCCACCGCGATGGAGACCACCATCCCAGGCATCGGCGAGAGCAGATATTTGGACAGGTCGGGCGGCGCCTTCTTGGGCATGCGCGCGGCCAACGCGGCGGCGCGCGCCGTGCGCACCCGGACCTCGGCGCTGGCGCCGCCATGGGTCAGGCGGTAGCCCTCGGTGCGGCGGTCGATCTGGACATGGATGCCGGAATCGTTGACCCGACCCTCGAATAGCGGCGCGCCGATCGCCCAGGCGCTCCGCACCACGATCAGCCGGCCCGCCGCCTCGACGTTACAGCCGCCGGCCGTCGCGTTGACCGTGACGGCGTGTTCCTCGTCACCCAGCGCCACCACCCAATCCGCGCCGGGCCGGTATCGGCCCGCGTCGCTCCGGCCCGAGATTTTTGCGGCGCGTTCGGCCTCGCGCATGTGAATCAAGGCGGCGACGCCGATCAGCACGTCGCGTTCGCCGTCGGAAAGGACCGCGCCGTCATAGCCGTCCGGATATTCCTCCTCGATGAAGCCGGTGGTCAACCGGCCCTCGATAAAACGCGGCCGCGACAAAACCGAGGCCAGAAAGCCGATATTGTGCGACAGGCCACGAATGTAGAACGCGTCCAGGGCGGCGATGAGCCGGCCCCGCGCTTCTTCGCGGGTGGCGCCGTGGGCGATCACCTTGGCGATCATCGGGTCGTAGAATATCGACACCTCGCCACCTTCATACACGCCGCTGTCGACGCGCAACGATGGCCGGTCGGGCGGCGGCACGTAGTGGGCGAGCCGGCCGATGGACGGCAGGAAGCCCCGGGTCGGGTCCTCGGCATAGACGCGCGCCTCGATGGCCCATCCGTCGAGCTTCACGTCGTCCTGGCCGAAAGCGAGCTTTTCGCCGGCGGCGACGCGGATCATCTGCTCGACCAGATCCAGGCCGGTGATCATTTCGGTAATCGGGTGTTCGACCTGGAGGCGGGTGTTCATTTCCAGGAAATAGAAGGTCTTGTCGGCGCCGACGACGAACTCCACCGTGCCGGCGGAGCGGTAATCCACCGCCTGGGCCAGCTTGACCGCCTGCGCGCCCATGGCGGCGCGCATCTCGGCGTCGACGAAGGGACTCGGCGCCTCCTCGATGACCTTCTGGTGGCGGCGCTGGATCGAGCATTCGCGTTCGTTCAAGTGCACCGTGTTGCCGTGGCTGTCGGCCAAGACCTGGATTTCGATATGGCGCGGCTGTTCGATGAACTTCTCGATCAGCATCCGGTCGTCGCCGAAGGCCGCGCGCGCCTCGTTGCGCGCGCCGCGCAGGCCCTCGGCTAGTTCGGTTTCGTCGCGCGCGATCCGCATGCCCTTGCCGCCGCCACCGGCCGAGGCCTTGATCATCACCGGATAGCCGATGTCGTCGGCGACCCGGCGCGCTTCCTCCTCGTCGGCAATTTCACCGAGATAGCCGGGGATCGTGTTCACGCCCACCGCTTGCGCCAGTTTCTTCGATTCGATCTTGTCGCCCATGGCCGCGATCGCCCCCGGCGGCGGTCCGATGAACGTCACGCCCGACTCTTCCAGCCGTCGGGCAAAATCCGCGTTCTCGGCCAGGAATCCGTAGCCCGGATGCACCGCGTCGGCACCGGTTTCCTTGATCGCCGCAAGGATTCGATCGATCGCCAGATAGCTTTCGGCCGAGCGCGCCGGGCCGACGCAAACCGCTTCGTCCGCCATGCGCACATGCAGCGCCTGGGCATCGGCCTCGGAATAGACCGCGATGGTGGCAATGCCCATGTCGCGGGCGGTGCGGATGATCCGGCAGGCGATCTCGCCCCGATTGGCGATGAGAATTTTGGAGAACATGCCGCGTTTATAACGGAATGTTGTCGTGTTTTTTCCAGGGATTTTCCAGGCGCTTGTTGCGCAGCATGCGCAACGCCCGGCAGATACGGCGCCGCGTGTTCAAGGGCATGATCACGTCGTCGATATAGCCGCGCGCGGCGGCGACGAAGGGGTTGGCGAACTTGTCGCGGTATTCCCGGGTCTTCTCCTCCACCGCCTCGGGGTTGTCGAGGGCGCCGCGGAAAATGATCTCGACGGCGCCCTTGGGGCCCATCACCGCGATTTCCGCCGACGGCCAGGCGTAGTTCACGTCGCCGCGCAGGTGTTTGGAGCTCATCACGTCGTAGGCCCCGCCATAGGCCTTGCGGGTGATCACCGTGACCTTGGGCACGGTGGCCTCGGCGAAGGCGAACAGCAGCTTGGCGCCCTGCTTGATGATGCCGCCATATTCCTGCGCCGTTCCGGGCAGGAAACCCGGCACGTCGACGAAGGTCAGGATCGGAATATTGAAGCAATCGCAAAATCGCACGAACCGCCCCGCCTTGCGCGCGGACTCGATGTCCAGGCAACCGGCGAGGACCATCGGCTGGTTGGCGACGATGCCCACCGTGTGGCCTTCCATGCGCGCGAAACCGATCACGATATTGCCGGCGAAGGCCGGTTGCAGTTCAAAAAAATCGCCTTCGTCGACGACCTTGGCGATCAGTTCCTTGATGTCGTAGGGCTTGCTGGGATCGGCCGGCACCAAGGTATTGAGCGACTCTTCGGCGCGCTCGGCCGGGTCGTCCGTGGGACGGACCGGCGGCGCCTCGCGGTTGGACAGGGGAAGAAAATCGACGAACCGGCGCAAGCCGGCCAGCGCCTCGACATCGTTCTCGAAGGCAAGATCGGCGACGCCCGACTTGGTGGTGTGCGTGATAGCCCCGCCCAGTTCCTCGTGCGTCACCTCCTCGTGGGTCACGGTCTTCACCACGTCGGGTCCGGTGACGAACATGTAGGACGAATCCTTGACCATGAAGATGAAGTCGGTCATGGCCGGCGAATAGACCGCCCCACCGGCGCACGGCCCCATGATCATGGAGATCTGCGGCACCACGCCCGAGGCCATGACGTTGCGCTGGAACACTTCGGCGTAGCCCCCCAGCGACGCCACGCCTTCCTGGATGCGCGCGCCGCCGGAGTCGTTCAGTCCGATCACCGGCGCGCCGACTTTCATGGCTTGGTCCATGATCTTGCAGATCTTCTCGGCATGGGCCTCGCTCAAGGAACCGCCGAACACGGTGAAATCCTGGCTGAACACGAAAACCAGTCGGCCGTTGATGGTGCCGTGGCCGGTGACCACGCCGTCGCCGGGAACGCGTTGCGCGGCCATGCCGAAATCGGTGGCGCGGTGTTCGACGAACATGTCGTATTCCTCGAACGAGCCGCCATCGAGCAGTAATTCAAGACGCTCGCGCGCGGTCAGCTTGCCCTTGGCGTGTTGTGTGTCGATCCGGCGCTGTCCGCCGCCGCCGCGCGCGGCATCGCGCTTCTTTTCCAATTGGCGGATGATGTCTTCCACGGCCCCTCGCGGACGCAACAAATCGATAACCGAGGGAGATAGCATTTCGCCGGGGATCGCGCCAGATCAGGCGCGACAAAGCACCATGAATCGGCCCGCGGCCGCGATTTCAACCTTCAGCGCCGCGCGTCGCTCCGACGCCTCGCTGTCCTCGCCCCATTGCTCGATCTGAAACGTCTCGTCAAGCTGACTGGCCGCCCAGACCGCTTCCGGATCGATCCGCTGTTCGGCCAGCGCCAGGCCCAGCACCGCCGATCCCGTGACCGTGGTCACCGCATGCAACGCGGTCAGCGGCATCGGCCCATGGCCCGCGACCGCCGTCCGCAACGCGGCCACGGCGCGCGGCGGCTGCGTCAGCGGCACCACCCCGACGGTGACTTCAAGCGCCGCGCCAAAACGATCGCGCGCCCAGTCCAACAGCGGCTGCCAGGTCTCCCGCTGGCGCGCGACGAGGTCCGGCGGGTGGCCGGCGCGGTAACACAACAGGTCGGTCGCGCCGTAGCGCGCGATCTCGTCGATCACCTCCTCGGGCCGATCGGCGACCCGGTCGATGGCGGTACTGGCGAAGCGCATCAGGGGCATGGAATCGGGATTCACCTGGTCCTCCTGAGCGTGCCATTCGGCGGCGATCGCTTCGGCCAGCGCGCGGTTGGACAGCGCCAGCACGCGCTTGGCCGGCGTTCGCAGCGCCTTGCCGTCCAGCGCGATCCCGTAGGCGTCGCCGTCCGGCGCCGCCGTGGCGTCACGGTAAAAGCGCTTCACGGCTGGGCCCTAATCGCCGCCACCACCGCGTCCACCAGATCGCGAAACAGGCTAGAGAGCCCGGTCGCCGAGCCCCCGTAAGGGTACGGAACGGACGCGTCGTCTCCGCTCGCGACGATAGTTCGGCCGCCGGGAGGGTCGGGCCAAGGCCGCAACGGTTCTTCGGTCGGCTCGTTGCTCGCCACGACCATCACGCGGCCGCTCGGATTGGGCAATACGGCGGGCTCCGTCAACCGCCCCGTGACGATCAGCGGCACGGTAAGATCGGCGATGGCGGGGTCTTTGGCTTCGGGCGTGAGGTCGAAATGAAGAATCTCGCCGGCAAGGTCGATCGCCCCAACGCCAACCAGGATCATGCGGGGGGTTTCAAGCGCGAGCTCCCGCGCGGTCGCGACCCCGTCGACGATGTCGAAATCGACAACCAGACGCATGATTTCCGTGACCTCGTAATCCTCGAACCAAGGCACGATCAACTCGATCACGTCGAGCGGTCGCGCCGCCAGATAGGCGCTGGTGATACGCCCGCCCGTTACGGTCATGCCAAAGCCACCGTCCAGACTGGCGGCGATATCGCGCAACGTGTCGCCGCGGCCGGAAAGGTCGACGCGCACCGTCAAGTCGCCGCCGATCAGGTCCGCCCCGGGGTCGGTTCGCGCCATTTGGGCGATGTTCAGACCGTCGGCCACGAAATCCAATGACAGACGCGGTGGAATGCGCGAAGCATCGGCCTCGAAATGCCCCCGCGCGACACCGCCCGCCAAACCCACCCGCACGGGTCCGATGCGCAGCCGCCCGTCCACAAGCGCGATGCTCACGGCCACATCCGTCAATTCCTGGCCGGCGAAGGTCACGCTGTCGCCACGGAAATCTAGGTCGAGGTCCAGCAGACGCAAGGCGGCGAAAGGAAGCGTCCGTTCGCCGAACAGAGGGGCCGGGTCCGCTTCCTCCGATTCCGTCGGCGCCGGCCGGTCACGCCCTATCACGCCGGCCCAAATTGCGCCGGCCAGGGCTTCCGTTTCCAACCGTACCGCCGAAAAATCGCCACGCAGGCGTGGCCGCTCTCCGGTCAGGTCGATATCCAGGGTTCCGCTGACATCGTTATCGCCCGCGAGGACATGGGCATCGTCGAATCGCAAGCCGTGGCGCCCGACGGACAGGTGTCCCGACAGGAAGGCTTCGCCAAGGCCGGGCAGTTCCGTTCCCACCAGCGCGCCTAGCCCGTCCAGACCGTTTATCGAAGCCGTAATCCTGCCATCGACGACCGGCGCGTCGGGCAGCCCCGCAACCACTCCGACGAACGTCATAGTCTCCGAGCCAAACCGCCCCTCGATTCGCGCCGGGACGCGGGCGCCACCGATCAAGGCGGGCAGCTTAACGACTTGCGCCGACAGGCGTACAACGCGCTCGCGGTAAAGGCCGTCCAAAGATATTTCCAGGGACCGAGTCGGCGCGTCGGCGCGAATGGCCAGGGACGCGAGCCTCAGTTCATGGGTTTCGCCGGTCGCCGAATTCACGAACCGCGCCACCGCGTCATGGACCGTCACCGCGCTTAGAGAAAACGAAAGGCCCCGCGCGGGGGCGCCGGCGGCGGGCCTGAAACGCCAGTTCGCTCGGCCACGCGAATCGATCTTCAAGTCCAGCACGGGGCGTTCAAGGATCAGCCCGCCTATTACGACCTTGCCGCTCAACAGCGGCAGGAACGCGATTTCTGCCTCCAGCCGATCCACGGAGAACAGGTTCACGCCGGAAAAGCCGGACGGGTTAGCGATGGCGAGCCGGCTCACAACGATGCGCGGCGACGGAAAAAGCGTCAACCTTGGGGTTCCGGCAATGGTGACCGCGCGGCCCGTGGCGGTCGCAATGTGGTCGGCTATTTGTTGGCGCAGCACATCCGGGTCGCGGGACAGGAAAAGCGCAATGACCACCACCACCCAAACGGCGATGGCCACGGCGACGGCCCGAATTGTCCGGGCCAGGTCCATCATCCAGACCCGATCAGGGTTTCGATCGCGGAGTCCAGATCGGCGAACGACGACAACACGCATCCCGCGCCGGTGGCCATCAAATCCTCCGGCGGATGGTTGCCCCAAGCGACCCCGATGGCCGCGACCCGCGCGTTTGCCGCCATCTCCATGTCGAAACTCGTATCGCCGACCAGCACGGTTCGCGCCGGCACCGCTCCGGTTTCCGCCATTGCCCTCTCCAGCATGGCGGGATGCGGTTTGCTGGGCGCGTCGTCGCTGGTCTGAAGAGTATGAAAATGGGTGCGCAAAGCGAACCGATCCAGTGTTGCGAGAAGGCCACGACGCGATTTTCCGGTTGCGACGCCAAGCAAATAACCGTCCGCCGCAAGCCGCCGGACAGCGTCGCCGGCACCAGGAAACAGTGGTTCCTCGTGGGCGCCCTGACGGCGAAGGGCGCCAAACGCCGCCTTATAGTGCTCGGCGAGATCGTGGTGCGTTTCGGCGTCGGCCTCCGGCAGCAGGCTGGCCATGGCCTCGACCAGAGACAGGCCCACGATGCGGCGCACCGCGGCCGGCTCGGGCGGCGGCAGGCCGACCGCGCGGTAGGCCTCGGCCATGGCCGCGAAAATCATCTGTTGGCTGTCCACCAGGGTGCCGTCGACATCGAACACCACCAGGTTCGGCGGCGTGTCGGTCACGGCGAGGTATCGAAGCCGAGTTGCGCGAACGTTGCCTTCATATGCTCGGGCAAGGGCGCGGCCACGCTTAATTGGCCGCCGGCGGGATGCGGCAGGATCAGTTCGCGCGCGTGAAGCTGGAGCCTGTCGCCGCCTCGCAGACCGGTCAGAAAAGCCGCCTTGCCACCGTATTTGCCATCGCCCAGGATCGGCGTGCCCAGCTCGGCGCAATGGACCCTGAGTTGGTGCGTGCGCCCGGTCAGCGGCGACAGGGCCAGCCACGCCGCGCGGTCGCCCGCCCGATCCAGCACCCGGTAGCGCGTGAGCGCGTTTTTGCCGGCCACCGGGTCCGGGACCACGCGCTCGCCGGCGGGGCCGCCGCGCTTGCCCAGGGGCACGGCGATCTCGCCGGCGCGCGGTTTGGGCACGCCGGCGACCAGCGCCCAGTAGGTCTTGCGCGCCCGGCCCAGGCGGAACTCGCGGCTCAGTCGGGCCGCCGCCTTGGTCCCCCGAGCCAGGACCAGAACCCCCGACGTGTCTTTGTCCAGGCGGTGGACCAGACGCAGCGGTTCGCCCCCGGCGCTGAGCGCCACCGCGATGGCGTCGATATGGCGGTGTTGGCCGGTCCCGCCTTGCACGGCCAGACCGGCCGGCTTGTCGATCACGACCAGGGTCTCGTCCCGGTGAAGTATCCGCGCCTCGATCCAAGCCACGTCGGCGGGGTCGGGCGGCGGCCGCGTGGTCGGCGCGGCGGCGGGTGGCATTGGCGGCACGCGTATCCGTTGGCCGGCGGACAAACGGGCGCCCGGCGCGGCGCGGTGGCCGTCGATGCGGACCTGTCCCGTCCGGCACAGCTTTTGCGCCCGGCCATAGCCGAGCCCCGGGTATCGGCGCAGCAGCCAACGATCGAGCCGCGTATCGGCGTCGTCGGCGGTGACTTCCACGGTCTGAACGCCGCTCACCCGAGCAGGCTCCGAAACAGGTGTAGGCCCGCAAAAAACGCCGCGATCGACAACACGACCGACAAAGCGATATAGGCGCCGGCCGCGGCGTGGGCGCCGCGGCCAATCAACGCCGCGACGTCCAGCGAAAACGTCGAGAACGTGGTGAACGCTCCCAGCACGCCGACCACGAGCAAGGCGCGCAACTCCGGGCTCGGCGACCACGCCAGGGCGCCGATTTCGACCAGCGCGCCCATGGCGAAGGAACCCACCACGTTAACGATCAGGGTTCCCCAGGGAAAGCTCAGGCCGAACCACAGAGCGACCCCGGACATCACCAGATAGCGGCCCACCGCGCCCAACGCGCCGCCCAGCGCCACGGCGGCCAGCATTTTCACCGGGTCTCCTCCGCGCTGTCAGTCATCGCCACCCTTCTTCTCGCGCAGGCGTTGCCAATAGGCCAGACGCTTGGCGATTTCGCGCTCGAACCCTCGCTCGGCCGGCCGGTAGAAACGAGTCCGTTCCATGTCGTCGGGGAAATAGTTCTGGCCCGAAAAACCGTCTTCGGCGTCGTGGTCGTATTCGTAATCGGCGCCGTAGCCAAGCTCCTTCATCAGCCGCGTCGGCGCGTTCAGGATATGCTTCGGCGGCATCAAGGAGCCGAACTCGCGCGCCGCCCGCGCCGCCGCGCCGAACGCGCGGTAGGCGGCGTTGGACTTCGGCGCGGTGGCCAGATAGATCACGCATTGGGCCAGGGCCAATTCGCCCTCGGGCGAGCCGACGAAATGGTAGGCCTGCTGCGCGGCCATGGCCTGGATCAGGGCCTGGGGGTCGGCCAGGCCGATATCCTCGGAAGCGAAGCGGACCAACCGGCGCGCGATATAAAGCGGATCGTCGCCGCCCGCCAGCATGCGCGCCAGCCAGTACAGCGCGGCGTCCGCATCGGAGCCGCGCAAGCTCTTGTGCAACGCGCTGATCAGGTTGTAGTGGCTTTCCTGGGACTTGTCGTGGACCGGCGCTCGGCGCTGCACCGCCTCGACCAGGCCGGCGGTATCGAGGGCCGGTCCCGGCGGCCGTTCAGACAACAGCTCCACCAGGTTGAGCAGGTAACGCCCGTCGCCGTCGGCCATGGCGCGAAGGCTGACACGCGCCTCGCCGTCGACCGGGACCGGGCGGCCGATATCGGCCTCCGCCTTTCGCAGCAGACGGTCGAGCGCCGCGTCGTCGAGGCGGCGCAGCACCAGCACCTGGCAACGCGACAGCAGCGCGGCGTTAAGCTCGAAGGACGGGTTTTCGGTGGTCGCGCCGACCAGTACCACCGTGCCGTCTTCGACATAGGGCAAAAAGGCGTCCTGTTGCGCCCGGTTGAAACGGTGAATCTCGTCGACGAACAACAAGGTGCCGCCGCCATCGGCGCGGCGCGCCTTGGCCCGGTCGAACACCTTGCGCAAGTCGGCGACGCCCGAGAACACCGCCGACAAGGGTTCGAAGGCCGAATCGGTCGCATCCGCGAGAAGGCGCGCGATGGTGGTTTTGCCGGTGCCCGGTGGGCCCCAAAGGATGGTCGACGCGAGACGTCCCACCGCCAGCATGCGCCCGATCGGCCCGTCGGGGCCGAGCAGATGGTCCTGTCCCAACACTTCATCCATGGTGGCGGGTCGCAGCCGGTCGGCGAGCGGGCGCGGGACCGCCTGGTCCATGCCCGCCGCCTCGAACAGGGTCGCCATCACCCCTGCACGACGACGCTCAGCTTACGTCCCGCCCGGTCCACCGTGATGCGCCATTCACGCCGTGGCCGGCTCAGAACTTCCGCCAATGTCGCCGTGGTATCGATAACGCGCGCGCCAATGCGAACAATCATATCGGCCGGCCTGAGCCCGAGCCGCGCGGCGGGGCCGCGATCGGCCTTGAGGACGATCACCCCCGTCTTGTTGGGGTCAAGGCCCAGTTCCTCGGCAAACGCCGGCGACAGGTTGCCCACCGTCACGCCGGCCAGGGGATGGTTGCCGGACAGGGCGCGAATGTCGCGCGGCGGTTCCTCCGGCGCCGCCAGCAGAGGAACTTCGATAACCAGGCTCTCGCCATCTCGAAGCACGCTCAGCCTCATCGTACCGCCGAGCGGCCGCGTGGCGACGCGGAAGCGCAGGCCCTGCGGATCGTAGATTTCGTGGCCGTCGACCTGGCTCACCACGTCGCCCAGGCGAAGACCGGAGGTCCGCGCCGGGCTGAGCGGATGAAGATTGTTGATCAGGATCCCCGCCGGTCGCCGCAGACCCAACGAGTCGGCGATATCCGCCGTCACGGCCTGCGAATCAACGCCCAGCCAGGCGCGCGCCCGGCCGCCCGAAACGATATTGTCGGCGACGACGCGCGCCAGGTTGGCGGGAATCGCGAAACCAATCCCGACGGAGCCGCCGGATCGCGAAAAGATCGCCGTATTGATGCCGACCAGCTTGCCATCGAGGGTGACCAGCGCGCCGCCGGAATTGCCGGGATTGATGGCGGCGTCGGTCTGGATGAACGAGCCGACATTGGAGATGCCGACGCTGGTGCGCGCCAACGCGGAAATGATCCCGCTGGTCACGGTCTGGCCGACGCCGAAGGGGTTGCCGATGGCCAGCACCAAGTCACCCACTTCGAGCGCGTCCGAGTCGCCAAGCTCCAAATAGGGCAACGGCTCGCCGCCGGTGTCGA
>SMVB01291392.1_pt1 | contig 11954 bp, 13 predicted proteins | sample 2456461 | NCBI WGS metagenome assembly SMVB01 (sample SAMN11095934, study PRJNA526329) | marine sediment metagenome | biome: Marine sediment; feature: Surficial sediment; material: Deep marine sediment; isolation source: Hadal surficial sediment | place: Pacific Ocean | collected 2014-05 | depth...
AAGGGTGGAAGGAAGTTAAAGATTTTGATGTTGGAGAGTGTATAGGGTTTCCGATCCGCACAATCACTTCCAATATAAGTGAGGTTCAGTTCGATTTCGGAGTAACTCAGAACAAGCATGGAGGAGGGAGGACCGAGCAAGTCCCTCAGAGCACTCCACTTGACTTTGAGCTAGGGAGAATCGTAGGGCTTTATCTGGCGGAAGGAAGTATTAAGAAGCAGTGCAAATACCCTGATAATGCATGCGCTGTGGTATTTACCGTACACGAGGACGAAGTTCCTCGGACGGTAGAATGGTTGGAGGCCAAGGCTGGCCTATGTAAGTCGATCACAGTCAATACTCGCAAGACTCAGAAGTCTGTAAATGTTCAGATGTACGGGCGATCCATCTCTGAGTTCCTGCGGAATTTTGTTGGAGAGAAGGATGAGAAGCACCTCCCGTTCAACTGGTGGAAGATGGGCAAGGACTTCGTAGAAGGGATAGTGCTCGGCTACTTAGCGGGAGATGGGCATGTGTGCAAGACGAATAGGCTAATTGCAGCGTCCTCAATTCGAGAAGCCATTACGGTTGGAATTCGAGATGCTGTCGCGGCATTAGGATATGGATGGGGTGCGATTTCGTATAGGCCCGCAGGGACATACTATAACCGTAACTGCAAAGCGATCTACACGTTCAAGCTCTATGGCGACGGTGTGAACGTACTAGCCGTTAAGTTAGGAAAGGTAGCGCCTGCGCTGAAGACGAAGACGCGAGCACCATATGTAGAGATTGCAGACGGATATGCGTGGATACCAGTGCTAGATATTGAGCCTTTGGAAGCGCAGAAGGTATACAGTTTAGAGGTAAATGTTAGTGATCACTCTTACTGTACGCCGCATGGAGCCTCGGCGAACTCAGAAGTTGCTTATTGGAACGCCGCGGAGGAGATTTCTTCGGGGGCGATGCAGGGGATACCGGAGGAGCCGGGGACTGAGTGCTACATGGAGTCAACCGCCGCGGGCGCGGGCGGGTACTTTCATTCGTTGTGGCAGAACGCCTGTCACCCGGATGACGAGCCGGGCGGTCATTGGAACGGGTATTGGAGGGTGTTTTGTCCGTGGTTCTGGGACAAAGGGTATAGAAGGAAGGTGCCGAGAAACTTCGAGGCGTCGGACAGAGAGAAGTTGTTGATGAAGCTGCATGGTCTGGACATGGAGCAGATGGCGTGGCGGCGGTACAAGATCGCCAATATGAAGAATGACGAGTCACGGTTCCAGCGGGATTATCCGGCGACTCCGGCGGAGGCGTTCAATTCGAGCCTGTCGAACGTGTTGATTTCACCGGAAGTGGCGTTGACGGCGATGCAGGCCGGGCGGGATCAGGTCTACGACCCTGTCGGCAAGATGATTTTGGGTGTGGACGTGGCGCGGGAGGGTGATGACGATACCGCGATGGTGATCCGCCAGGGGCGGGTGATGCCGTGGTATAAGAAGATGAGCAAGTTCACGACGGTGCAGGTGGCGGGTGAGATTGTTCGGATCATGAAGCAGTTTCCGATAGACCATGTGTGCATCGATGCCACAGGTGGCTACGGTGCGGGCGTGTATGACGTGCTGGTGAGCTGGGGCTACGGAGCCAAAGTGACCGCGGTGAACTTCGCGGAGCGGGCGTTCGAGAATGACCGGTATCGGAACCGGCGCACCGAGATGTACTGGCACCTGAAAGAGTGGCTGGAGGCGGGGGCCGGGATACCGCACCACGACGAGTGGCTGGTGGAGTTGTGTGCTATTACCTATAAGCACGATCCGACCAGCGACCGGCTGCAGTTGGAGAAAAAGGACGAGATTCGCAAGCGGATCGGGAAGTCTACGGACATAACCGACGCGGCTGCGTTGACATTGGCGATGCCTTCAATAACGATAAGTGGCACGTCTGAGAGTTTTGACCCATATCAAATGTTTGGAGTAGTGTGATGGACAGCAATATAGTATCGCTCGTAGATCGCACCGGCAGTAGCAAGTTTCAGAGCCCGGAGATGGCGCTGCGAGAGGCATTGGAGGACATCAAAGAAGGCGGCTGTTGGGAGGCGTCTTCGAAGATGTTGATCATAGTCGTGGACGACAGCACTGACGAGTTCAAAATAGGGTTTGCCAACGCCGCGATGAAGGCTTCAGAAATTATAGCGGCGTGCGAGATACTAAAGTCGAGGATGTTGGTCTCGATGGGGCATATAGGGGAAGGAAATGGCTAAGCCGATTTCACCGAAGGTAATATTCAAGAAGGTCAGCGTCAAGGCACTGGTACAGCAGTTGGACGGAGCCCCGGAACCGCCGTACCCGGTGTACCGCCTGGGGCGGACGATCAAGACAGAGCGCCCGGAAGTTCCGGGGCAGCCGTATAGACGATATAGGGACTTTCCATGACAGCGACTCCGAGCTACGTCCTCTCTAAATCACGCCGGTTGGCGCGGGAGAGGTTGGCGCAAGTGAAGGTCGAGCAGGGCAGGCGAGACAAGGCGAAGTTGGTACTGGAGATCGCCACAGACCCGGTGGATGCAGAGTACAGAGTAAAAGACCAGAGCGTGGCACGCCTGATCGGGGCAGAACTTGTGCGTCGATACCCTGGGCGAGGCTGGATGGTGGAGGCGGATGTCAGAAATGGCATCGCTAAGATTTACAACGGACATGTCTCTGGACAGTTCGGGTGGATATTGAAATTAAAAGACATGCGCGAGGCGTCGTTTTCGGCGGACATCGCGAAAATAGGTGGAGAGATGTTAGAGAGATCAGGACTGAGCTGTGGGAAGTTTAGCGAATCCGAGGTGATCAATCTCCAGCGAACATTAACAGGACAGGCGAGGGTAGATTTATCGTGAGTACAATCAGTCCGCAGGACCAGGATGTAATAGTAGTCAAAGATACCGAGGCAACAGGGCAGGAGCGCGATGAGTCGTTCTGGCTTGGGCTCGCCTCGGCCAACTTCGACACAGGTAAGTCATACCAGGACTCATCGTTGACATCGCAGTGGGAGAAGAACGCCGACCACTTCAACTCGAAGCACTATCGGCGCAGCGCCTATAATTCCAAGCTCTACCAGGGGCGAAGCCGGTTGTTCCGACCGCTGACGCGCGCGGCGGAGAGATCAGGGGCGGCACAGTTCGCCACGGCGTTCTTCTCGAACGAGGACATCGTGTCAGTGAAGCCACAAAACGAGTCTGACCCGGAGCAGGTAGCTGCCGCACGCATGATGAAGCAGCTCCTCCAGTACCGGTTGGAGAAAACGATACCCTGGTATCTGACCTGCATGGGAGCGTGGCAGGATACAAGAGTCTACGGACCGTGCGTGACTTATACGGTGTGGGATTATCAGGAGCGGGTGAAGGACATTGGCGACGGACTTCAGGAAGTGACCATCGTGTCCGACAAACCTGTGATCGAGATGGTGCCGCCGGAAGGACTGCTGCTCGACCCGGCGTGCGATTGGCGAGATCCGATCAATACGAGCCCCTATGTGATTCGGCTGGTGCCGATGTACATCGTGGATGTTGAAGCCAAGATGGACTCGAAAGATCCTAAGACTGGGAAACCTGAGTGGCGTAAGTTGTCACGGGCGCAGCTGCTGTCATCGCAGAGTGATCGGTACAACACGGTACGCCAGGCGCGGGAGGGCGACAACCGCCCTGATAAGATGGACTCACAGGATCGGATCGAGTTTCAGATCGTGTGGATGCATGAGAATTTTGTCCGCATGGATGGCCAGGAGTGGGTGTACTGGACTGCGGGTGCCGAGCACTTGGTAACCGAGATCAAACCGCTGAAAGATGTGTACCTCCATGGGCAGAGGCCACTAACTTACGGCTTCAGCATCATTGAAGCGCATCGATTTGCGCCGAGCTCAGCCACGGAGCTGATCTCGAACCTGCAGGCAGGTGTCAACGACATTGCGAATTTGCGGATCGACAACATCCGTCTGGCGCTGAATAAGCGGTACATCATTCGTCGTGGTGCCACCATCGACCTTGAAGCTTTGATGATGAGTGTACCGGGCGGCGGAATTTTCACACAGGACCCAGAACGGGACGTCAAAGTGCTTGAGACGCGAGATGTCACAGCATCCAGCTATAAAGAGCAGGAGCGCATGGAGACGGAGAGTAACGACATCTCCGGCACGTTCATGGGCAGCGCGGTGCAGAACAACCGCTCGTTGAACCAGACAGTCGGCGGCATGGAAATGCTGGCGGAAGGCAGTAACGCGATCAGCGAGCTCGACATTCGTACTTTTTCCGAGACGTGGGCCAAGCCGCAGTTAGAATTGCTGATGGCCTATATTCGCGCTTATGAAACAGATGAAGTTATCTTTGCCCAGGCGTTCGAAGAAGCGAAGAAGCTCGGAGGGTTCGAAGTCCCTAATAAGATGGAGGCTACTGACTACAAAGAGAAGCTGATCGAGCGCATCCGCAAAGATAAGCTGATACTGAAGGTCAACGTAGGCCTGGGCGCAACCAGTCCGACACGTAAATCTGAGACGCTGAACCGGACGCTGAGTGTTATCGCGCAGGTCGAAGAGCAGCGAGCCAAGATTGATTGGGACGAAGTGACAAAAGAGCAGTTCGCCATCGCAGGGTTCCAGGATGGCAAGAGGTTCCTGCTCTCGGAGAATGACGAGAAAGAGATCACAGAAGAAGATTTGCAGCAGGCGCATGAGCAAGGCATCGAAGCCGCGAAAGATCAGGCGAAGATAGCTGAGGTCGAGTCTCGCGAGCGGATCGCCGGGTCGAAATTAGAGCTGGAACGTGAGCTAGGCTACGCGAAGCTAGCACTGACGGAAAATATTACAGTCGCTCAACTACAGGCGAAGCTACAAGTCGAAGCATCGAAGGATGCCACACGCCGAGATTCGGCGGCGGCGCAGGCGCAGAGCAACACGAATGAACTTGACTTCAAACGAACTACAGGGAAACCAGGAATATGACAGGCTTTACAGGTAACGACGTACTCAGCAGCGAAGACCAGCAACTGATCGACGCGAACCAGTCCAAGCTCGTAGCAGAGCTGGAGACGGCGATCAGTGCGTCATCCGAGACGAAAGTATGGCTCAACACCGCGATGGGCAAAGCTGTACGCGAGGCAATCATCGTCAATAAGCAAGAGGCGATGCACCAAGCAACAACGGGTGCCACCGATGAGGTTGACAATGCTCGGAAGGACTTTGAAGTATGGTGTGGCGTGGAGAGTGTTTTCGCGGCGATCATAACGGGCGGTGTCGAGGCGACAAGTACGCTAGCCACGATGGAGGCTATATCAGATGAGTAAGGTAGTAGCAGAAGAAATAGCAGGTGAGGATGAGCCAGAGGCCGTCGCCATACCTCCGGTGTCGAACCCCCGCAACTCCGCGATGGATGAAATTGCAGAGGCGGCGAGGCGTCATCGGGACAAGGAGATGGAGGCGGATAAGCTGATCGTGGCGGAAGAACCCGCCCCTGCTGAGGTAGAGAAGCTGGGCAAGCTGGAAGAACCTGCTGAGGTAGAGAATGTTGACATATCCCCAGAACCTGCTAATAATCTAATTATCGAGCGCGATGGACAGCAGTTTATTCAGCTGAATGTCAATGGCCAATCTCAGGAATTATCCTTGGAGGAAGCCAGATCGAAGCTGCAGCAAGGCGAAAACGCCAATCTGCAGACAAAGTTAGCCGTTGAGAAGCAGCAAGCTGCTGATCTAGTAAAGGCTGATTATGAGGCGCGACTTGCGAATGACTCTACCCAGCCGGATGACAATTCTGCAAGCCAAGCTGAAACGAAGTTGCGGGTAAAAGACGCACTTCAAAAACTCTATGATGAGGGCGATGTAGAAGGGTCAGCGGATATTATTGTGGAAGCACTGCAGCGCACACCCGCGCAGCCAGTTCAAAGCATTAGTGAGGCGGATGTCGATACAATTATCGATCGCCGTGAAAACCGCAAGGCTCTAGGAGATGCGTTCAAGCAGTTCACCGCAGACGAGAGATTCACATCGTTGGTGGGAGACGAAGACCTGATGTCCCTTGTGGACAAGAAGACAGCGAGATTGCAAAACGACGCTGAGTTCATGGGTACGAGTCCGAGCTACTTCGACATCTTCACTAAGGCTGGGGAACAAGTATTGAATCAGTTCAGTGCCACACCTCGAGGGGAAAGCGAAAAACCAGACACCGTCATGGAGCGCAAGCGGAAACAACCCGCTGCCGTAACATCACGAACTGCCAGGCGGACTGCTCCAGAACCTGTAAAGCCTAAGACTACAAACGACGTCATTGCAGAGATTGCGAAAAGTCGCGGTCAAACAGGTTACTAATTAATAGGAGCATCACCAATGGCAGGACAACTCTGGAGCGTAAACACACTAGGCGGATTCATGTACTCGGACGAATTGTCTGACTACCTCCGTACCGAACTACAACCCTCAAGCCGATTCCGTCAGTTCTGTGACGTTAAAGAAGGTAAAGGGAAAGACAAAGGCGAGCTATTTAACTGGAACGTCTATTCCGATGTCGAAACAGAAGGCGACTCAGTCAACGAGACTGATGCGACCCCTGAGACGAACTTTACCATCACGCAAGGACAGTTGACGATTACTGAGTATACCAACTCTGTACCGTTCACTAAGAAGCTTGATGATCTGAGCCGACACCCTGTTAAGGAAGTCATCCAGAAAGTTCTGAAAAACGACGCCCGTAAAACGTTAGATCGTGCAGCTCACGCTCAGTTCGACGCTACTGTAGTAACAGTATCTCCGACAGCTGGAAACTCTGCGACTGCTGTGACTATCGAGACTGGCGGTGCAACTATCACTAATAACATCGGTATGAACAAAGAGCATGTGAAAGGTATCGCTGATGAGATGAAGGAGCGTGACATTGCCCCTTACTTCCAAGACGATTACTTCGCTATCGCTCGTCCAACTACGTTGCGACCATTCAAAAACGACCTGGAGACTATTCACCAGTACGTTGAGTCTGGAATGCAGTTAATCTTCAATGGTGAAACAGGCCGTTACGAAGGCATTCGCTTCGTTGAGCAGACCAACATCCCTTCTGAAGCATGGGCTAACGGTTTGTCTGACGCTGCTTTCTTCTTTGGTGCTGACACTGTGGCGGAAGCTATTGTCGAGCCTGAGCAGATCCGTGGTAAGATTCCTACTGACTTCGGTCGTAGCAAGGGCATCGCGTGGTACTACATGGGCGGCTTCGGGATTGTGCATAATGCAACCGACGGCTTGCAAAACCGTATCATCAAGTGGGACACCGCTGCTTAATCAGGAGAACCAACATGGAAACTAAGACTGGGTACGACAAGATGCAGAGTGGGTACAACCATAACACTATGGATTACAGCCCCAACGCAGGTGAAGGCCACATGTTTTACAGTGATGGCGAATATGGCAGTGTCGGAGATTCTTCCGGCGTTGCGGATGGCCTCTCCTCTGTGGAGACTATGGACATCAAAGGGACGCAGGTTGCTCAAGACCAGCGTGTGATGAGTCAGCGTGAAAGCGCTGGTGGAAACTTTGAGATTGGATGCTAAGGAGCTGACTGATGAGCTACGACTTACCCCTAGTACAAACATACACGCTGCCGAACTCAGCAATTGACACCGCGAGCGTTAAGCTCAGTGTTGTCGGCCCTGCTGGGCTCAGAGGTCGGCTAGAGTCCATCGGCGCAGTAATTACTGCCGATACGACTGACGCAGCCTCTGTAGTGCAAGTAGGCACAGCAGCTACTGCTGATGCGTTCGGCACACTGTCTGTTCCTGTCGCCTCTGCGGGCGCGTCCACTAACGCCGCTGTGATCCTGACCGACGATGATAACTTTATGGCTGCTGACACTGTTGTGGAGATCGCCTCTGACGGCGGGTCGACAGCAGGTGACGCGGATCTGACAGTTACTATCGCCTGGTTCTAAGCACGTTAGATAGAAGTATTAAGGTCGCCTATGCTCAGGCTGGGCGACCTTAACTTTTAGGAGTACGCTATGGAACTTATGCACGATTTCCGCAACAACGTAGACCGCTCTCAATCGCCGAGTACGCGAGTTGAACAAGGCGACTCACCTACATTAGTTGTGACTGCTCCCACGAGAGAGTACCTGGAGCCAGAACTGGCGCGTGACGGAAGCCTTGAGAACGGAACATCGTTCGAGAAAGGACTTTACGAGTCCGCCGATTTTAATCCGAATGAGGAAGGAACACACCATGCCACTGGATATTAATGCCCCGTTTGGCGTAGTCAAAGGTATATGCGCTGAGTACCCCGGCGCGAAGTTCGAGCAAGGAGGGAAGCTGTACAACGCCAAACACGAGCAAATTCGTGCAAATGGTGCAGTTGTACCAGTAGATACACCGCCCGCTCCACCAAAATTCGACGACCAGATCCTAGAATTAGAGACGAAGCTGCTTGAAGCAAAGCGTGCGTTGGAGGCAGATCCTAGCCCCGGTCGTCGATCTGCAGTCACCAAGTTAGAAAATAAGATTGCGGTACTGAACCGCTAACATGCAAGGAGTGTCAGGATGCAGGTTCGGACATTTCTTGAGATGTGCCAGCAACTCATGCGAGACGCTGGCATCTCAGGGACAATCACAAACACTGAAGGGAACGCAGGCGAGCGGCAACGTGTAGTTGACTGGGTTGCGCGTGCCACAACCGAGATCGAAGGGATGTGGTTCAATTGGAACTTCCTTCATTCGTTCTACTCACTGGCCACTATCGAAGGGGTGAGTGACTACCCTCCACCTCCCGACTTGAATATGTGGGACCGTGAGACCTTCTCTATTGTTGAGCGGGAGCAGCAACTCGGATTCATAGACTGGAATGAGAAGCGCACCGACGCAACTGATCCGGTCGAAGGCGATCCGTACATGGTTACGATCCTACCGACCCAAGCGTTACGGTTTTACGACACCCCAACTTCTATACTGACGATTGCCACGCAGTACTATAAGACAGCCACTGTGCTGATCGAAAATGCCGATGAACCTCTGATACCGCTACAATTCCGGGACATCGTTGTATATAAGGCATTGCAGTACTACGCGAACTACGAAAGTGCCGACGAGTCGAAGCTAGCAGGTATCGAGCAGATAGAGCCACGACTACGCCAGCTCCAATCAAGAGAGCTTCCAGCGAACCAGAACTCCGGCTCGATCAATACCGGCACGATGATCCAAGTAGTTGCGCCGGGGGCTACGGCTGAGGACTTCTACTAATGAGGTCGCAGCGATCGTCGGCTGTAGTCTATAGCGGCGGTCTCGACCTTGTCACACCTCCACTGCAAGTTGCGCCCGGACGTCTGATCAACGCCAAGAATTATGAGTGCGACCTCAACGGCGGATACAGAGTATTCGCAGGGTTCGAGCGTGTCGATGGGCTGACATCACCGACAGGCGGGAGTTGGACTGTGCTTGGCGTCACCGATGTCACAGGATTCGTACTCGGCGAAACAGTCACAGGCGGCACGTCTTCTGCGACAGGAGAACTCATCGCGATAGGTGCTGCTGAGCTGTACATGGCGAGCGTCGTAGGTACGTTCGTCGATGCGGAGGCACTGACGGCTCCAAGCGCGAGCGACACCTCGAACACAGATCCGTTTGAGGATGTAACGTTAAGTGACGACGTGTCGTTCAACGACGTGCGATACCAGAAAGAACTCCACTATCGAGACCTCATCAGCGCAGTGCCGGGCATCGGCCCCGTGCGTGGCGTCCATCGTCACCTGGGTGAGCTCATTGCGATCAGAGACTTTGACGGCTCAGAGGCGAGAATGTACAGAGCCACTGCATCTGGATGGGCACAGGTCGTGCTAGGGCACATTGCCTACTTCGACAATCGTATCAACAAGCCCGAGAGCGGGGTCCCAGCCCCTGGGGTCATCGTCATCAACGATAGCAATGGCAACGAGGCAGACCTTGTTGCTGTAGTATGGGTCACAGTTGCGGAGCTGGAAGGATACGCAGTTATCCAGAATTACACGGCAGGATTTCTGGAAGGCGACACTATAAGAGAAGACACTACCGCTATAGGCACACTGACAACGGACGCGGTGCCGATCACGCTGCTTCCAGGCGGGCGCTTTGAGTTCGTATCGCACAACTTCTTTGGTGAGACATCGACATATGATGTATACGGCTGTGACGGAGTCAATCCAGCGTTTCGATACGCACCGGATACGCAGTATTTTACGCCTATTTACACCGACCAAGCGAACCCTACGATTGACATCCCGTCGTCGATAGCGGTCTATCGGAATCACCTTTTTGTTGGCTACGATCGAGGCATCATCCGTAACAGTGAGCCAGGCGACCCGCTATTATGGGACGCCGCCGCAGGATCGATTGAGATCGGAGTCGGTGCAGCGGTAACAGGGTTCGACCCGACGCCTAAGTCGCTGTCAGTAATGACGAGTCGGACCACCTACGCACTGACAGGCACAATCTCAGAGAACTTTGAATTGGATGTCTCCAGTACTCTGACAGGAGCGCGTCCGCATACGATCCAGCACTTAGGGACGACATATATGCTGGATGATCGGGGAGTAATCGAGCTAAGTCGAGTTCAGGCGTTCGGTAATTTTGAGAACGCAACGGTGTCCAGAGCGATTGAACCTCTGATCCGGCGACTCCGTCCGACGATCATCGCATCGACAGTGTCCCGCTCAAAGAATATCTACCGGCTGTTCGCAGCGGATGGCCGTGGGCTGTCCATGACGTTACAAGACAACAACGTTGTCAGCTTCAGCGCGTGGGACGTAGATCGAGCAGTGTCCTGTACTGCCAACGGAGAAGATGAGACAGGCGCAGAGCGGACTTACTTCGGCTCAGATGACGGATTTGTATACGAGATGGATCGAGGACGCTCATTCGACGGCGACGAGAAAGAGGCGTGGCTACAACCAGCACATCACTTCCTGGATTCACCTACAGTAATCAAGCGGTTCTACCGGATGTTTATAGACGCCGTTGTGAGTGGGGAGTCCTCCATGACTGTATTCGCAGAGTTTTCGCTGGGCGCGTCTTCTACACTACCGACGGAGCAGATCGTTGCGACATTCAGAGGGTCAGAGTCGGCATGGGACGTAGGACTGTGGGACGTGGCGCTATACGATGGCCGCCTCTCAGCGGATACGCACATAGAGCTGACCGGGAGTGGTGACGCCATCAGCACAATCTTTTATAGCTTTTCGGCTACGGATGACATCGCAATATTGAAAGATGTCGTATACCACTATAAATTACGCCGCGCCATGCGAGGATCACGATGAGTAACGACTTTTACACGAAGCCTACGGACGCTTTGCCGTTAACGACGGTAAGGTCTGCGCAGTTCAATTCAAACAACAGCGGATTGGAGGGGGCGTTCGACAAACTCCCTGACGAACAGGCCATACATCGGGCACAGTACGGCACAGACGTCAGCTCAGCGGATACGCTCTACGAAGTCACGATAACCACACTGGTTGGTGATGCGTACTACGAAGGCTTGGAAGTAGTTTTTAAGACCATTTTTGAGAACGCTGTGCCTGCCAATGTGTCTGTCAACGGCAAGACGAACGAGCCGATTATTGACGGCACCGGCACCCCGATCATCGCAGGTAGCATCAAAGCAGGGCAGATAATCACGCTGGTCAGAAACCCCGGCGCTTCAGGCACTGGATTTCAACTGACGTCTACGGTGCTCTTGCAATCCGATATACAGTCAGCGATCGACGCAGAGGCAGGGGCTGAGGCAGCGCAGGCAGGGGCGGAGGCAGCTGAGACTAACGCCGCCGCGAGTGCGAGTGCAGCAAGTACTTCCGAGACTAATACAGCAGCTGACCTTGTACTAACCAACGCTGATGTGGTGCTGACAGGCTTAGATGTAGACAGTACCAACGCTGATGTGGTGCTGACAGGCTTAGATGTAGACAGTACCAACGCTGATGTGGTGCTGACAGGCTTAGATGTAGA
>SMVB01146633.1_pt1 | contig 11949 bp, 10 predicted proteins | sample 2456461 | NCBI WGS metagenome assembly SMVB01 (sample SAMN11095934, study PRJNA526329) | marine sediment metagenome | biome: Marine sediment; feature: Surficial sediment; material: Deep marine sediment; isolation source: Hadal surficial sediment | place: Pacific Ocean | collected 2014-05 | depth...
CATTTTATGCTTAAGGAGATCTATGAGCAACCAACCGTGATCAGGGACACTTACCGGGGCCGATTATTGGCTGATAAAGGCATTATTAAATTGGGGGGTTTGGAAGACCACATTAAAAAATTTACGAATGCAGAAAGGATCATCATTGTAGCCTGTGGAACTTCATGGCATGCCGGGTTGGTAGCCGAATATATTTTTGAAGACCTTGCTCGCATACCTGTTGAAGTTGAATATGCCAGTGAATTCAGGTATAGGAATCCAATTATCACACAAAAGGATGTGGTTATCGCCATTTCACAGAGTGGTGAGACGGCCGATACCCTTGCTGCCATTAAATTGGCTAAGGAACATGGGGCCTTCGTTTATGGCGTTTGTAATGTTGTGGGATCCACTATTTCTCGGGAAACCCACAGCGGTACCTATACGCATGCCGGCCCTGAAATAGGGGTGGCATCTACGAAATCCTTTACAACCCAGATCACGGTCTTAACTATGATGGCTTTGAAAATTGCAAATGTCAAAGGGACCATTTCTCAGCGTGATTATATGAAGTACTTACGTGAGCTGGAAATGATACCAACATTAGTATCTGAAGCCCTAAAAGGGGAAGCTAAAATAAAGGAAATCGCCGAAGTTTTTAAAAGTGCCGGTAACTTTCTGTACCTCGGAAGGGGATACAATTTTCCAGTTGCGCTCGAAGGCGCTTTAAAACTTAAAGAGATCTCATACATACATGCCGAAGGATATCCGGCAGCCGAAATGAAACATGGCCCCATCGCTTTGATCGATGAGCAAATGCCTGTTGTGGTAATCGCGGTGAATAGCAATCACTACGAAAAAGTGGTTAGCAATATCGAAGAGATCAAAGCCCGAAAAGGTATAATTATTGCGGTAGTTACCGAAGGGGATACCCGGGTAAAGGAATTGGCAGATTATATCATAGAAGTCCCCAGGACTCCTGAAAGTTTGAGTCCGTTAGTAACTACGATTCCCCTTCAGTTACTCTCCTATCACATAGCTGTCATGCTAGAGAAAAATGTCGACCAACCCCGTAATTTAGCCAAGTCGGTTACAGTTGAATAGATGGGTGCCATTCGAAAGAATTGAACAGGATTACCCTCTTTAAAATAGTCTCAAAATTTTACTAAAATCCATTGCATAATTGTGATAGAAAAAACTATCTTTGCCCCGATTTTGGAGGTAGATTTTTAAGCTTCTGGAAGCACTAAAAAATAAACACTTATATCAATGTCAAAAGTAATAGGAAAAGTTGCACAGATTATCGGCCCGGTAGTAGATGTTTCGTTTGCCAATGGGGCTGAACTTCCAAAAATTTACGATTCACTTGAAGTGGATAATAATGGTTCCTTGTTGATACTCGAAGTTCAGTCACATATCGGTGAAAGCACCGTACGAACTATCTCAATGGACTCAACAGATGGATTGAGCCGTGGTGTTGATGCCGTTGCTACAGGGGCGCCTATTCAAATGCCGATTGGTGAAAATATATACGGACGTCTTTTTAATGTGATCGGAGATGCCATTGATGGTATTGGGAACCTTCCGAAAGATGGAGACAATGGTTTGCCAATTCACCGGGCGCCGCCTAAGTTTGAAGATCTGTCAACTTCCACAGAGGTCTTATTTACAGGGATCAAGGTAATTGACCTCATCGAGCCTTATGCAAAAGGAGGAAAGATTGGATTATTCGGTGGAGCCGGGGTAGGTAAAACTGTATTGTTGATGGAGTTGATCAATAATATTGCCAAGGGACATGGTGGATTATCCGTGTTCGCCGGAGTAGGAGAACGAACTCGTGAAGGAAATGACCTTTTACGCGAGATGCTGGAGTCCGGTATTGTGAAATATGGAGACGCCTTTATGAAATCTATGGAAGATGGTGGATGGGATCTCAGTAAGGTCGATAAGGCTGCGTTGAAAGAATCGAAGGCTACCTTCGTATTTGGACAGATGAACGAACCTCCCGGAGCACGTGCCCGTGTTGCCTTATCTGGTTTGACGATTGCTGAATATTTCAGGGACGGAGCCGGCGATGATCAGGGAAAAGATATACTTTTCTTTGTAGATAATATTTTCCGTTTTACACAAGCAGGTTCTGAAGTATCGGCTCTTTTAGGGCGTATGCCATCTGCGGTGGGATACCAACCTACACTTGCAACGGAAATGGGAGCATTGCAGGAAAGAATTACTTCTACCAAAAAAGGATCTATTACATCTGTTCAAGCGGTTTACGTACCTGCAGATGATTTAACTGACCCCGCACCTGCAACTACATTTGCTCACTTGGATGCAACAACAGTATTATCTCGTAAAATTACCGAATTAGGCATTTATCCTGCTGTGGATCCGTTGGATTCTACCTCTCGAATACTAACTGCTGAAATTTTAGGTGAAGAGCACTACAACTGTGCACAACGTGTAAAAGAGTTGCTACAGCATTATAAGGAATTGCAAGATATCATCGCCATCCTTGGGATGGAGGAATTAAGTGAAGAAGATAAACTGGCTGTAGGACGTGCACGTCGGGTACAACGTTTTTTATCTCAACCATTCCATGTAGCAGAACAATTTACAGGGATTCCGGGATGTCTGGTGGATATTAAAGAAACGATCAAAGGATTTACAATGATCATGGATGGTGAGTTAGATCACCTACCTGAAGCGGCCTTTAACCTAAAAGGAACCATCGAAGAAGCGATAGAAGCCGGTGAGAAAATGTTAGCCGAAGTATAATTTGGTAAATTGTTTTTAGTTGATTGTCATGCCAATGCGTAATTTACAAACAACTAACAACTAACAACAATAATATATGTATTTAGAAATAGTGACTCCAGAAGCATCCTTGGTAAGTGGCGAAGTAACTTCGGTCATAGTACCTGGGGTGGATGGACCATTCCAAATGTTGAACAATCACGCGCCCATTGTTTCATTATTGGGTGCGGGTAAAGTAAAATTTGTTGGAAGCCCAACTATTGCAGAAGGATTTGAAAGTAAATTTAGCAAGGACGATGGTAAATGGGTACTGGAAATAAACAGTGGTACCGTTCAAATGAACGATAACAAAATAATTGTTTTAGCAGACTGATTCAGCAAATAAAAATTAATAAAAGTTAGAAAACCTTCCAATTCGGAAGGCTTTTTTTTATCCATATCTATTTGTGATTAAGTAATTTGCTAACTTAGCTAGCTTAACTTCGTAACATTTTTTATGATATGCAAATATCACAGGACCAATCGATTTTATATAAAGAACCCGGTAAGTTTGAAGAAACACGATTTGAAAAAATTCACAATGTCATATTCAATTCTTCTGTTGAAGCATCGGTTTTAGTCGCTAAAGAAATAGCCGATCTAATTAAAGAAAAACAAAGACTAGGGAAATCTTTTGTATTAGGATTAGCCACGGGATCATCCCCTATTAGGGTATATGAAGAACTTGTAAGGATGCATCGGGAGGAAGGCCTGAGTTTCAAAAATGTAATCACGTTTAATCTCGATGAATATTTGGGTATGGATTCCCATAATATCCAAAGTTATAATTACTTCATGCATGAGCATCTTTTTAATCATGTAGATATTCCGCCGGAAAACGTAAATGTTCCTGATGGAATGATCGACGTTGAAGAATTACGAAATTACTGTTTGGATTATGAGGAGAAAATAAAAAAAGCCGGCGGTTTAGACTTTCAATTGCTGGGAATTGGAAGGACAGGCCATATTGGATTTAACGAACCTGGATCACATGTAAATTCGGCTACGCGCATAATAACACTCAACAATTTGACACGTGTGGATGCAGCCCTGGCCTTTTTGGGAATGGATAATGTGCCGAGAAAAGCCATTACCATGGGGATTGGTACGACCAAAAGTGCTAAAAGAATTGTACTGTTGGCATGGGGGATCAACAAATCGAGTATAATAAAGCAAACGATCGAAGGAAACGTAACGTCAAATGTTCCTGCTACCTACCTTCAGGATCATCACAATACAACTTTTGTGTTAGACTATGCGGCGTCTTCAGAGCTTACACGTATAAAAACCCCTTGGTTGGTCACTACTTGCATCTGGAAAGCGACACTGCGATTGAAAGCGGTAGTATGGCTTAGCGAATTATTGGAAAAATCGATCTTAAAATTAACAGATAAGGATTATACAGATAATGGAATGTCCGGTCTATTGGCTGAAGCAGGAACGGCATATGATCTGAATATTGAAATGTTCAATAAGTTGCAACATACTATTTCTGGATGGCCGGGAGGGAAGCCAAATGCCGATGATTCAAATCGCCCGGAAAGAGCGGAACCTTCGAAGAAGAGAGTGATCATTTTCAGTCCACACCCGGATGATGATGTGATTTCCATGGGCGGAACGTTAGATAGACTTGTAGAGCAAGGCCATGATGTTCACGTTGCATACCAAACTTCCGGAAATATTTCTGTGTCTGATGATGAGGCGTGGAAATTCGCAAAAATTGCTTTGGCATTGACTCCAAATTCTAAAAGAATGGAGAAAATCGTAGCGTTTCTCTCTGTTAAAAAAGAAGATGAGGTTGATCCTTTGGACGTGCAAAAATTAAAAGCATTAATAAGAAAGAACGAATCCATACTCGCAACGAATTATTTAGGATTGCAAGAGGAAAATCTGCATTTCCTGAATATGCCTTTTTATGAAACCGGCACAATCAAGAAGAATAAGTTATCACAAAAGGATACCGATCTGTTGTATGACCTGATCGAGGAAATAAAGCCTCATCAGATATATGCGGTAGGAGACCTGTCAGATCCTCATGGCACACATAAAATTTGCTTGGATGCGTTGATCAATGTATTGGACAAATTGAAATCCAAACCGTATATGAAAGATTGTTGGGTTTGGCTGTATCGCGGTGCCTGGCAAGAATGGGAAGCGTACGAGATCGAAATGGCTGTTCCTTTGAGTCCGGATCAGGTACTCAAGAAGAGACACGCTATTTTTTATCATCAGTCCCAAAAGGATGGCGTGATGTATCAGGGTGATGACTCCAGGGAGTTTTGGGTTCGTGTGGAAGATAGAAATAGATCGACGGCCGTAAAGTATAACAATTTAGGCCTGGCGGACTACGCTGCTATTGAAGCGTTCAAACGATATTTTTATTAGGGAGATCAGGACAATGAGATCAATGCCCAATCCTGACCCCCGGAATGATAGCTCGACAGTAATTTGAATCCTACCGCATAATGAGCCTGTAGTGAACGACCGTTTTTTATATCTACTTCGGTTATGATAGTATTGAATTGTGGCTGAATTTCCTTTAGCATGGTCTCGTATAGTTTTCTAAAAACCCCTCGCTTTCGATATTCTTTATCAATACATATTTGCCCCATAACCATAAAATTTTCCCCAGCAGTAACAACCTTCTTAATTTCAGCGAACATAGGTTGTAGTACTTCGATCTCATCACCGAATTTAGGGTGCATACAAAGCGAATAACCAACTACCTGGCCCTTAAAAATCGCAATTATGTGCGCGCAAACATCGTTCATTCGTTTCAGCAGATCGAAGGTATGATGTACGGTAACAAATCCTTCGAGTATTTGTTCTTCTTCGGAAATAGCCCCGGGTAGATTTTCTAGCTGAAGGGCAAGTATCTGGTTGAGTTCCTCGATCGTCGATGCCGATTTATAGTGTATCATAGGTGTAGTGTAATCTAAAGATACTTAATTTTGAAATGTGGGTTGTGCGACCTATACTTCAGAAATAACAAAATGGCTCTGGTCGAAACCTACAATTTAGCACAACGAAGAAGCTAAAACCAAGGCTTTACTGAACTAATTTTCTTTTTGCTTTTTCTTCGGAATCCAACGCATATACAATTTTTAACCGGGAAACAGCGTTTTAGGAATCTGCCAAATACTACATAAATCTATAAACCTGATATTATGAAAAAAGTGTTCTTTTTGGCTTTGGCCTGCTCCATTATTATGAGTTGTTCCAAGAATGACGATTCCTCAAACAAAAATTGTTCAAAACCTGAAAATATCTCAATTGACCAGGTAAATAGCACTTCGGTTTTCTTTAGTTGGGAAACGGGTGGTGAATCGGCTTTTGAAATTGAATACGGAGAGCGAGGTTTTGCCTTAGGTACCGGTTCTTTAGTGCAAACTTCTCAAACCGAATATTTGATCGATGAATTAAATTCTTCCACTAATTACGAGATATTTTTACGTTCCAATTGCGGAAGTGATGGCTTTAGCGATTATATTTCGGCTTTATTTTTAACCCTGGAAAACGTGGAGTTGTGTAATACACCAACAAATTTAGCCTTGGTTTCGGTAAGTTCCACAACGATCGAGTTAACCTGGGATGAAAATAATGAAACAGCATGGGAAATTGAATATGGTCCATCTGGATTTCCACTAGGAACCGGAACAAGCATTCAAACTTCGCAAAGCAATTTTGAAATAGGAAATTTAACCGCATCCACGACCTACGAAATCTACGTCCGAGCGAATTGTGGTGTAGACGGATTTAGTGATTTTTCCGATCAACTTGTTGTAACTACAGACGGAGAGTAAGTAGTGATTATAAATAAAAGGCCGGTTATTGGATTGACCCTTCTGCTTTGACAATAGTTTTATCAAAGTTTTGTAATTTCGTATGACGATTTTGTTTTATGTATTTACAAGTAATAGATAGAGTTACGACAATTACTAAGGAAGATTTCCGAAATAATTATTTTAAACCGCAAAAACCGGTTATTATTGAACGGTTTGTGAATGATTGGCCTGCCATGAGTAAATGGAATCTTGAATATATGTCGGAGCTTGCCGGTGATATAACAGTGCCTTTATACGACGATCGTCCTGTGCGCCACGAAGAAGGGTTTAATCAACCCCATGCCAAAATGAAGATGAGCGACTATATAGATTTACTGAAGAAAGAACCCACGCGTTACAGAATCTTTTTATGGAATATTTTAAAAGAAGTTCCAGAACTGCAAAAGGATTTTTCATATCCTGATTTTGGTCTAAAGTTAATGAAGGGATTGCCAATGATGTTCTTTGGAGGGCAAGACAGCTACACTTTTATGCATTATGACATCGACCTGGCAAATATTTTTCATTTCCATTTTCATGGAAAGAAACAAGCCATTCTTTTCGATCAAAACCAGACAGATTATTTGTATAAAATTCCTCATTCATTGATCGTGCGTGAAGATATAGACTTCGCCAATCCGGATTTTGACAAATGGCCGGCTTTAAAAAAAGCCAAAGGTTTTGTTGGCAATCTCGAGCATGGAAATGTCCTGTACATACCGGAAGGCTATTGGCATCTTATGCGTTATCTAACCCCGGGTTTTTCTATGAGTTTACGTGCCATTGCCCGTAATCCAAAAAATTTAGGGAAGGCGATATATAACATTTTTGTGATGCGACATTTCGATAACTTAATGCGTAGGATGAAAGGGCAGTCCTGGATCGATGCTAAAAACGAAAAAGCAGTGATGAATACGCACCGTAAGTTAGGCCTGATATAATTTAAAATTTGAAGAGCATGATGTTATAAAAATACTAGGAGATTAGTTCTCTTACCTTCTCCCAAACCAAATCAGATTCCCAGCCTCGATACAATAGATAATCGGCTAGTTTTCGTCTTTTTTTTTGAAGGTTATTTTCTGAAGTCAATTGCCGGAATCGTTTTTCAACCAACTCCTCAAAAGTGGTTATATAATCATTATCCGGAATTTCTTTCATCGCCAGATCGATATTGTACTTTGAAATGTCCCGCAACCTTAGCTCACGAATGATCCGTATCTTACCCCACTTCTTCGTTCTAAACTTACCTCGGGCGAAGGCTTGTGCAAACCGGGTTTCGTTGAGGTAATCGTGTTGTAACAAATGGTGTATAATTAGATCGATGGCATCCCGGATCATATGCATTTCCTTCAGCTTTTGATGTACTTCTTTGTGACATCGCTCCTGGTATGCACAGTAGTTTTCCAGGCGGGATTTCGCCTCTTTTACCGAGTATGTTTTGGCAGTTTTCAGAATTGAAAATTAAGGAATTCTTTTAAGAATTACCCATAAAAAAACCCCTCCAAAATGGAAGGGGTTTTTCAGGTTATTTGATCTTGTTACCATCTTTGTCATAAAAATGATATTCAAGGTATGTGTAAGCATCTCTAGGTTGAATAGTCACCCATTTTTTGTGCTCCATAAACCATTTGGTTCGCACAGATGGAAATCCTTTTGTTAAAAAGGCTGCTATAAAAGGATGTGTGTTTAAAGTTATCTTTTTATAGTCTTTTTGAAAGAGTATTTTCATCTCTTCCGTGATCTTTTGCACAACTAGAATAGGAGCTTCAATCTCCCCACTTCCACCCATATTTGGGTTCTCTTCGCGGGTTTCAATATTCACTTCCGGTCTTACTCGTTGGCGTGTAATTTGAATTAAGCCAAATTTACTTGGCGGGAGAATTTTGTGTTTGGCTTTGTCGTCTTTCATTTCTTCCCGTAGGTGATTGAATAATTTTTTTCGATGTTCGGCTTTGCCCATATCGATAAAGTCAACCACAATGATGCCTCCCATGTCTCGAAGTCTTAGCTGTCTTGCTACCTCGGTAGCGGCTATAATGTTGACCTCGAATGCTGTGTCTTCCTGGGTTTTGGATTTATTACTTCGGTTACCACTATTCACGTCAATTACGTGAAGGGCTTCCGTATGTTCAATTACCAAATAAGCACCTTTTGCTCCGGAAACGGTTTTACCAAACGAAGTTTTAATTTGCCTTTCAATTCCAAATTTTTCAAAAATAGGAACCGAGGATTTATAAAACTTAACAATATTCTCCTGTTTGGGTGCAATCTCTCGCACGTAATCTTTTATTTGTAAATAAAGGTTTTCGTCATCTATTTGAATAGCAGAGAACGAATCGTTAAAAATGTCTCTAATAATAGAAGCTCCTCTATTTAACTCTCCTAGCACCTTGCTGGGGTGGTGCGCTCCCCGTAGCTTTTTACACATCGCTATCCAGCGATCCTTGAGATTTTGTAAATCTCTATCCAGTTCTGCTACTTTTTTACCTTCTGCTACAGTTCGTATAATTACTCCAAATCCTTTTGGTTTAATGCTCATTATCAAGCGTTTTAACCTCTCTTTTTCTACGCGGGATTCTATTTTTTGTGAAATAGAAACTCGATCAGAAAATGGTACAAGGACAATATATCGTCCGGCAATTGAAAGCTCCGAACTAATACGTGGTCCTTTTGTGGATATGGGTTCTTTTACGATTTGTACCAAAATAGATTGATTGTTTTTGAGAGCATCATTGATACTTCCATGTTTATCAATCTCCTTTTCAAATGGGAAATTTTTTAAAGAGAAATCTCTTAATTTACCTGTGCTTACACGTTTTACGAATTTCATCAACGAAAGTACTTTGGGGCCTAGATCATGATAATGCAAAAATGCATCTTTCTCATACCCTACATTTACAAATGCAGCGTTGAGACCAGGAACTGTTTTCCGTATTTTGGCGATAAACACATCACCTACCGAAAACTTATTGCCTTCTTCTTCCTTGTGTAATTCGATTAGTTTTCCATCTTTTAAAAGGGCAAAATCTACTTCTTGTGAACTGGATCTGATAATTAATTCGTAGTTCACGTTTCATGATTTATATCCGTTCCGAAAATTTAGGAACAGATGGATTAAACAATATTTTTCACAGGGTCTTTTCCGCCCTATGGCGGATAGATAAAACCTGTAGAAATCACAGTGCTACTTCACACTATAATCTCGTTGTCAAAGAACTATTTTTAAAACTTTTAAAAGAAAAAAGTAGTTACAAAAACTACTTCTTCTTGTGGCGATTAGCGCGACGTCTTTTCTTGCGCTTATGCGTTGCAACCTTATGTCTTTTCCTTTTTTTACCGCTTGGCATACTTACTAACGTTTTTTTAAAAAGTCCCAATCCAAAAAATGGGATTAGTTGTTATTATTTTACTTCGACATTCGTTTTAACGCTTTCTACAAAAACTTTTGCGGGTTTAAATGCCGGTATGTTGTGCGCCGGTATTTTGATGGTCGTGTTTTTTGAAATGTTTCTTCCGGTTTTTTCAGCTCTTTTCTTAATTATGAAGCTTCCAAAACCTCTAAGATATACATTATCTCCACTTTCAAGTGAGATTTTTACTTCGCTCATAAAGGATTCAACGGTAGCTTGTACGTCACCTTTTTCCATTCCTAGTTTTTCTGAAATTTTCGCTACAATATCTGCTTTTGTCATTTAAATGGGGTTTTAATAATTAATAAATATGTTCGATCAAATATTAGGTTTGCTTTTTTCAAGAGGGCAAATATAAGGATTTTAATATAATAATATCATATCGTAATCCATTAAAATATAATTAGATAACTGTTACATTAGCCAAATGCCAAAAAATACGACATATTTTTCTAAAAACCTCATAATGTGGTATTTACAAAACGGAAGAATGCTGCCCTGGCGTGAAACCAAAGATCCGTATCGTATTTGGATCTCCGAAGTTATATTACAGCAAACTCGTGTTACACAGGGATTGCCCTATTATAGAAAATTTATCGATGCCTTTCCGAACGTTCACGATCTGGCAAATGCTCCGGAGGAAAAAGTACTCAAATTGTGGCAGGGTCTGGGGTACTATTCCAGAGCGAGAAACCTTCACTTTACAGCCAAATATATTTCATCTTCACTGAAGGGGATCTTCCCCGATAATTATAAAGACCTCCTGAAGCTAAAAGGCATAGGCGATTATACGGCCAGCGCCATTGCTTCCATATGTTTTAACGAACCGGCGGCCGTTGTAGACGGTAATGTATATCGGGTACTTTCGCGGGTTTTTAATATCGAAATACCTATAAACAGTACTCAGGGGATCAAGGAGTTTAAACGGATGGCACAACTCCTTATCGATCCCGTCCAACCCGGAACATTTAATCAGGCAATTATGGAATTTGGCGCCCGCTTTTGTGTGCCACAGAAACCGGATTGTGATAGCTGTCTCTTCTCTGCAACTTGCCTGGCCCTGGAAAGGAATAAAGTTATGCAGCTGCCTGTAAAACTCAATAAAACCAAGATCAAAAAGCATTACTATAATTATATAGTGCCAGTTTCATTAGACCATAAAACATTATTGACACAACGAACCGGAAAAGGGATATGGCAAAATTTGTATCAATTCCCTTTAGTGGAAAGCCCTTCGGAAGTCGATGTGACCAGGCTAAAGGATATTTCAGCATATAAAGATATTTCAGAGAAACTAAAAATAAAATCCCTCGTACCTCATATGGCGACCTCAGTTGTCCACAAATTATCACACAAGCATTTGTATACCCGATTTTGGATCGCGGAGGTTTCAGAATTAAAAGAAAATGGAATTTCTTTCAGTGAAACACAATCGTTCCCTGTACCAATTCTTATAGGAAACTTCATTTCAGAATTTTCACTGTTCAAAGATTGAAAAATTACTTATATTTAATTTACAAATCCTACCTTTGCAGGTGAGTTTAAATTAAAGGAAATTTATGAGCGGGACATTGAATAAGGTGATGCTTATCGGGCACACAGGCGACGTGGTTAAAATGAATTATTTTGAAGGTGGTGGATGCATTGGCAGATTTTCTCTGGCGACCAATGAAACCTATACCAACCGAACCACAGGAGAAAAGGTGTCGAATACCGAGTGGCACAATATTGTTGTAAGAAATAAGGGAGCTGAAATTTGTGAAAAATATTTGAAAAAAGGCGATAAAGTTTATATAGAAGGGCGTATAAAAACCCGAAAATGGCAAGATGACCAGGGAAACGATCGCTATAGTACAGAAATTCAGTGCACGGATTTCACTTTTTTAACACCAAAATCCGACAGCGGTGCGCCTACACAAGGCCAAGAAAATACAACAGGGCAG
>SMVB01057911.1_pt1 | contig 11948 bp, 9 predicted proteins | sample 2456461 | NCBI WGS metagenome assembly SMVB01 (sample SAMN11095934, study PRJNA526329) | marine sediment metagenome | biome: Marine sediment; feature: Surficial sediment; material: Deep marine sediment; isolation source: Hadal surficial sediment | place: Pacific Ocean | collected 2014-05 | depth 0-1...
CTTCTGCTGCAGCGTCCAAAAACGCTCGAGCATGATTCCCAGGGCGATGATCGCGCACAGGATGATGGGCACCATCAACCAGCCGCCGGATTTGACTATCTCAACCATACAAGCTGACTCAGAGGAAAAATGGAATATACAGTTTATTCGTGCCAGATTCGACGCTCCTCCGCCCTGAATCGGCTGATCCGCTCGATTCCCGATCCCCTGCACATGCGAATACCGATCGCGCCAGATGCGGCAGTCGTGTACACGGCGGCTCCTTCTGCCTGCCAGCGCTCAACAATGTCCTGTTTTGGAAATCCCCAGCGATTCTGGAAACCCGCCGAGACGATGGCAACCGCCGGGCTCAATGCGCGCACAAATGGCAATGTTGACGAGGTACGACTGCCGTGATGCGGAACGACAACAGCGTCTACCGCTGCGGCCGCACCGCTGCGCACCATCTCGCCCTCGACCGGGCGTTCGATGTCCCCGGTCAGGAGCACGCGATAGGCGCCTGTTTCGATCATCAGGACGCAGGATGCATCGTTGCCCTTGCGGGCGACCGTCGCGGGCGGTTGCACAAAGCGAAATTCAACACCGTCATAGCTCCAGCTCTCGCCGGCGCGACAGCTCGCCGCAACAGATTCGAAACCGTGCAACGACTCACCGACGAGCAGCTCGGCGACGTCGGTGCCGCCGACGATGGCGGCAACACCCCCTGCATGATCAAGATCCGCGTGCGAAACAACTAATTTGTCGACGCGACGGACGCCGTGACTGGCGAGGTACGGCAAGACGACGGACTGCGCTGCACCTCTGCCGCGAAAGGACGGGCCGGTATCGAAGACAAGGACATGCTGGCGTGTCCGCACGACGACCGACAGGCCTTGCCCGACGTCCAGTACATCGATTGCGGCACAGCCAACCGCCGGTCCGCGCGGCTGGTACACCACGAGCGCGGCGACAGCTACCCAGGCGACATAGCGCCCCGGCCACCCCGGGGGCGCGACAACCCAAAGCAACGGTACAACAAGGTACAGCCAGGCCATGCCGCTCAGCGATGGAATCACGAGGTACGCCCCCGGCAGCTCGGCGGCGACCGCGAGCAACGATTCGATGACTTGCAGGCTCGCCGCCGCGACCCGCAGTGCCGAGTCACCCAGTGGTTCGAATACGCCATCGAGCAGCAAGCCTGCGAGTGAAAATGGAACGGTCACAAAGCTGAAGAGTGGGACAGCGATGAGATTGACAGGCGGCGCCACGAACGCAACGCGGCTGAATTCCAGCGCGGTGAGCGGCAGCAATCCGAGCAGCAGCAATAATTGTATGACACTGAGTTGCCGCGCAGCGATCAGCGGCCGCAAGAGCGCTCGGCTGCCCGCGCCCGCCTGGCGCCGCCGGGCGACCCAGATAAGCACCAGCACGGCTGCGAAGGACAGTTTGAACCCCGGCGCCATGGTCATAAGCGGGTTTGCCAGCACCAGCGCAACGCACGCCGTGGCGAGGATCAGCAACGGATTCGGCGACCGCCGCTTCAATATCGCCGCGGCGATCAGAGCGATCATCAGAACCGCCCGTTGCGCCGGTACTGCGAGCCCCGATACGACAGCGTAGAGAATGGCAACGACCAGCGCGGCGACGGTGGCGTGCTCGTGGTGATTGCCACGTCGAAGCAATAGCCCGCTGAGTAAACTCGCCAGAAAATAGCCACCGCCTGCCGCCAGGCCGATGTGAAGACCGGAAATAGCCATCAGGTGACTCGTACCCGTTCGCGCATAGCGCTGCCACTGCTCTGGCGTGATGAGTTGCCGCGCACCGACCGTAATGGCGGCGAGCACAGCTGCGGATTCGGTCTCCGGAATCAAGGTCGTAACCCGATCAACGAAGTGTTGGCGCAGGCGTTCCGTGGCACTCAGCTCGCCGGAGCGCAGCAGGTGGTTGCGGTGGCTGTTAACGACGTAACCGGTCGCCCCAACCCGCTCACGAAACAACCAGGCCTCGTAGTCAAAAGTGCCCGGATTGCGATTGCCGCGGGGACGGCGCAGGCGCAGCTCGAACTGCCAGATGTCGCCCAGTCGCGGCAGCACGTCCGGCTCGTACCAGCTAACGCGAACCCGATGTGGCACGCGAGCGTCCTGCAAGGGTTCGGCGACGATACTGATCATCGACCCGGAGGTTTTAGGGAAATCGACGATCCTGACCTGGGTCACGATGCTGTCGCCCGAGTATTTCGGCGCCAGGCGCTCATCGACGACATCGATGGCGGCCAGCGCGAAGAGTACGAACCCGCTAATGAAAATAATCGGACCGCGCCAATCCCGGAAAAAAAGTGCGGCGCAGCTCACCAGCAATGAGACCGCGATCAAGTCGGAATCCAGCGCAAAGCTGCTAAGCTGCAGCGCGTAGACACCTGCCAATAGCAACAGGCAGGCTCGGATCATCGATAAGTCTCTCTGGCTTTAGATCATCAATCTCTATCGAAGCGGAACCAGCAACGGATGCCAAGACAGTTTTTTAGGAAGTTTGCACGCAAACGCCACGAAGTGAGCGAGAAATGGTTCATGGCGCCCTTCCGGCACCTGCTGCACGACAATCGGCTGTGGGTTGCGCGGCGAAAGTCCGTGGTGCCAGCATTGGCGCTGGGCCTTTTTATCGCGTTCTTGCCATTCCCGGGGCATTTTCTAACCGCAGCACTCGTCGCACTGGCCCTGAAAATAAATATTCCCGTCGCCGCGTTGGCGACCATTGTCGTCAACCCCCTGACGGTCTATCCGGTGTTTCGCTACGCATACCTGATTGGCTCGCGCCTGCTTTCGATCGACGCTGGCCCGTTCTCGTTTGAGCTGTCATTCGACTGGCTGACTCACACGGCCGTGTCAGTGTGGCAACCGTTGCTGTTGGGCAGCGTACTCATCGGCACGATTGCCGCGCTGGTCGGTTTCATCCTGCTGGATGGGCTGTGGCGCTATTCCGTGCACGACTACAAGAGCAAGAAACGAAATCGCAGCCCTCGCAACTAAGCACGAGCGGCTTCAGCCGCGATCCAATTCCCTCAGGCGACCGTTTTCCAGAACCAGTATTCGGTCCATTCGAGCGGCGACGGATTGATCGTGCGTCACGATCACCAAACTGGTGTGAAATTCCTGGTTGAGCTCGAGCATCAGGTTCAGGACATGTTCGCCATTGCCTGCGTCCAGATTGCCAGTTGGCTCGTCGGCGAGAACAAGTTGCGGTCGGGTGATCAAAGCCCTCGCCACGGCTGCACGTTGCCGTTCGCCGCCAGACAACTCGCCGGGTTTATGCGTCAGGCGCTCGCCGAGACCCACACGCGTCAACAATTCTGCGGCCTTTTCGAGCGCTGCGGCCTTGTTTTCACGACGAATTAACAGCGGCATCGCGACGTTTTCCGCCGCCGTGAATTCAGGCAGCAAATGGTGAAACTGGTACACGAAACCGATATAGCGATTGCGCAGCTCTCCTTTCGACAACTCGTTGCCGCCACGCATTGGCTGGCCGCCGACGAACACCTCGCCGTCGTCAGGGTCATCAAGTCCGCCCATGATCTGTAGCAGCGTTGTCTTGCCCGAACCCGATGTGCCGGTGATGGCTACGCGCTCCGCAGGTTGCACCACCAGGTCGACGCCACACAACACTTCGAGCACTGAGTCGCCCTCGCGAAACCGCCGCGAGACACCGCGACACTCCAATACCGGGGACAGCGCATCAGTCATAGCGCAAAGCCTCTGCCGGCGCGATTCTCGCCGCGACCCATGCCGGGTAGATCGTTGAAACCAGCGTCAGGGTGAGCGCTATAGACGTTATTCGCACCACGTCAGCGATGCGCAGCTCCGCGGGCAGGTCGCTGATGAAATAGACATCGGCGGCCAAAAATTTGATGCCGAAAACGGACTCCAGGCTGGTCACTATGTTCTCCAGATTCACGGCGAGCAGAATACCAAACAGCGCGCCCGCAGCAGTGCCGACAATGCCAATAACACTGCCTTGTGTCATGAATATTTTCAAAATGCTCGATGGCCGCGCACCGATGGTTCGCAAGATCGCTATATCCGCTTGCTTGTCTTTGACGACCATGACGAGCGTGGAGACAATATTAAACGCAGCGACGGCAACCACGAGCAACAAGATGACGAAGAGAATCGATTTCGTAATCTGAATCGAACGAAAGAAATTCACGTGCCGGCGTGTCCAGTCGCTGACAAGTACGGCGACGCCATGCTGCAACGCGACTTCCCTGACAATGGCAGGCGCTTCAAAAATATCTGTCACTGCCAGCCGGATTCCGCTCACGGCATCTTGCTTGCGATACAACTTCTGCGCGTCACCGATATTGACGAAAGCAAGCCGGCGATCGAACTCGTACATGCCAACGCGGTACAAACCGCTGACGACGAATCGCTTCATGCGCGGTGCGACGCCTGCCGGCGTGACGATACCTTCTGCCAGCGTGACCGTCACTTTGTCGCCGACTCCGACTCGCAAGGCCTTGGCGAGCTCAACACCGAGCACGATATTGAACGATCCCGGCTCAAGACTAACCAGATCGCCCTCCGTCATCATTTCGCCAATCCCGGAAACACGATTTTCCGCCGCCGGATCCACGCCGCGAAGCTTTACTCCGCTGATCTGTTCGCCGAAGACGAGCAGCGCCTGCCCGTCAACAAACGGTGCGACCGCCCTGACGCGCGGATTGTCGAGCGCCGTCGCGGACAAGGCCTCCCAATCCGTCATTGCGCCATCGACATGTTCGATGCTCGCATGCGCCGTCATCGCCAGCAGCCGGTCTTTCAGTTCTCGCTCGAAACCGTTAACCACTGACAAGACCAGAATCAGAACGGCGACCGCGATGGCGATGCCGAGCATCGAAATCGCTGAAATGAGGGATACAAATCGATTGTCGCTGCGGGAGCGCACGTAGCGACTGCCGATCCAGAGTTCGAACATCGGTGTCATCGGCTCACTCGTATCGCAATGCGACTGCGGGATTGACCAACGCGGCACGGCGCGCCGGATATAAGGTCGCCAGTGACGTCAGCACGAATGCGGCGATCGCGATCGTCGCGACATCGGCCATCTCGAGTTCCGATGGAATGCGGGTCACGTAATAAACGTCACCGGGCATCATTTGAAAACCAAACATCTGTTCCAGGACAGGAACGATAACGGGGATATTGATCGCAACAATAACGCCGAGCAACACCCCGAAAAGCACACCCGTCCAACCGATGACGGCTCCCTGCACGAAGAAAATACGCACAACGCCGCTCGCCTTCATGCCCAAGGTGCGCAGAATTGCGATGTCGTTCGTCTTGTCTGTCACGACCATGACCAGACTGGCGACGATGTTGAATGCCGCGACGCCGATGATCAGCGACAATATCAACGACATCATCATCTTCTCGACACGGATAGCGCGAAAATAGCTCGCGTTCTCGATCGTCCAGTCGCTCGTAACGAGTTCGCCGTTCGACGCGCCGCTAAGACGCTGTGCAATTACCGCTGCCTCCATGACGTCGTCCGCGCGAAACCGGACAGCCGTCACCTCGTCACCGATCGCCATGATATCGGCCGCATCCTGCAGGTTTACCAGTGCGAGCAAGCCGTCGTGATCCTGCAAGCCGACTTCGAACACACCGCGCAAGACGAATCGCTCGAGGACAGGCTCCAGCGTGCCATCGCCGACCGGTCGCGGAATCAGCAACACGACGCCATCGCCGATCCGCACGCTGAGTTCAAGCGCGAGCAAGCGGCCGAGAATAATGCTGCGCTCGCCAGGCTGAAGAACATCAAGGTCGCCCTCGATCAAATTAATCGTCGAACCGGACAACGCCGCCTCGTAGACCGGGTCAACGCCGTGTACCAGCACCGCCTGTAACTTGCGGGCCGACTGAATCATCCCTTCCATCTGTACGATCGGCGCCGCCGCGGCCACGCCCGGTTGTGACGACACCTCATCGACCAGCTCGCGCCAGTTGTTCGTCACACGATCAGGGCCGGTCACGTAACCGTGTGCGGACATGCTCAGCAAGCGCGTACGAAGCTCGCCCTCGAAGCCGTTCATGACCGACAAGATAATGATTAACGCAGCAACGCCCAACGCTATTCCGAGCAAGGAAATAAGCGTAATGAAAGACACGAATCCGGTGCGGCGCTTCGCGCGCAAGTAGCGAAGCCCGACGAATAGTTCAACTGAGTTGATCATCGCCACGCATTAAACCATATCAACACGGTCGCGACCGCAAGGGCTCGGAGTCCGTGCTGTGTGACGCCTGTCACAGATTTGGAATAAGTATAAAAAACCTTCTAAATCAAGTATTTCTTGGCATGACTTAGAGTGATATAGTCAAAGTGATTCCTGGGAGATTTGTGATGGCTAAGCTGCGGATTTTGACATTTTTCGCCCTGTTTTTTGGCGTTGTCGGATTGAGTTTTGCCGATACGCTGGAGATGGAAGGTATCGCACCGGCTGCCGACGCGGACCGGCCTGCCCGCGGTATGACCGCAGTGAGTGTCGAATCCCGATACGGCGCTCCGGAATCGAAACAGGCAGCCGTTGGTGAGCCACCGATTTCACGCTGGGAGTACAAGAATTTTATTGTTTTCTTTGAGTACAACTACGTCATACACGCTGTCGTGAAACGCCAGACGGCAAGCTAAGAACCACCAAAAAGATTTCTGCAAACGCCCGGGCCGACATCTGTGTGATAATCGCCGACCCCTAACGACCGGCGCTGTTCGTGGCCCACGACAACCTCCTCATTCCCTCGGCGCACACGCCGTTAATGGCCGGCCAAAGTCGCGGCTGGGGTCATCTCATTGGGGCGAGCGCCGCTTTGGCAGCGACTGAGCTCGCGCGTCAAATCGATGTGCCGCTGCTGGTTCTCGCCGACGATCCTCACCACGCTAACCAGATTGAAGCCGAGATCGGTTTTTTTGCAGGCGACGATGTGGACGTGCGCCACTTCGTCGAGTGGGAGACACTGCCGTGGGACAGTTTTTCGCCCCACCAGGACATCATTTCCGAGCGCCTCGCGGTGCTTTCGACCTTACGGGACATGCGCTCCGGAATTATCATCGCATCGGCCCCGGTGCTGTTGCAGCGATTGCCTCCGGTCAACTATGTCGCAGCCCGCTCCTTGTCCCTGCGCAACGGGCAGACCATACCGAGAGCGGAGTTCATTGACTCACTGACGGCCGCCGGCTACTTGCGCGTGCCGCAAACCAGCGAACATGGCGAATTCGCCGTCCGCGGCTCCCTGATCGATCTGTTTCCGATGGGTTCGACCCGGCCCATCCGCATCGATTTCTTCGACGACGATATCGAGTCACTCCGTTATTTTTCACCGGAAACGCAGCTGTCGGGTGAGCGTATCGACAAGGTCAAAATACTGCCGGCCCGGGAAATTCCGCTTGATGCTGACGCCATTCGCCACTTTCGTGAAGGTTACCGCGAGCGCTTCGAAGGTCAGCCCGGAAAATCGCGTGTCTATCGCGATATCTCCGACGGCATTGCGCACGGCGGCATCGAGTACTACCTGCCGTTGTTTTTCGAATCGACCGCCGACTTGATCGATTACCTGCCGCAGAACTGCACATTATTCGTACCTGACGCACTCAGCGCCATTCTGGAACAAACATGGGCTGAAATCGAAGAGCGCTTCGAGTTGTGCCGCCTGGATCCGGAAAGACCCATCCTGTCACCTGCGGAGACGTTCAACTCCCCGGAGGCGATCTTATCGCGCCTCAAAAGCCTGCCGCAGTATCGCTACTGCGCGCAATCGATCGCCGACACAAGGCGTAATCGAAATTTTCCGACCAAAATGCCGCCGGCGCTCAAAATCGAGACGCGCTACGAAGACGCCGCAGGCGCGCTGATGCAATTCCTGGAATCTTTCGCCGGACGGGTACTGTTTACGACAGAATCACCGGGGCGCCGCGAACAGCTTCACGACATGCTGGCCGGGCGTGGACTGGATCTGGCACGCATTGACGATTGGACGTCGTTTGCCTCGGGCTCGCATCGCATCGGCATTGCGCTCGCGCCGCTGGAAAACGGAGTCCTGCTGCCCGATGCCGGCATTGCGATCATCAGTGAACAGCAATTGTTCGGTGAGCGTGTTCGACAGCGTAGCCGGAGGCGGCGCGCTGAGCGGGATCCCGAGACGATCATTCGCCAACTCAACGATCTGCAGCAAGGCTCTCCCGTTGTCCACGCGGAATACGGTGTCGGACGTTATCTGGGCCTGAAAACGCTTGAGGCCGGCGGTATCACGGCAGAGTTTCTGCATCTCGAGTATGCCGACGGCGACAAGCTTTACGTGCCGGTACACGCGCTCGAACTGATCTCGCGCTACACCGGGGCAGCGGCTGAAAATGCGCCGCTGCATCGGCTCGGCAGCGATCAGTGGGCCAGGGCGAAGAAACGTGCGATTCGAAAAATCCGCGACGTTGCGGCAGAACTTCTGGACATTTACGCACGGCGAGCCATGCGCACCGGCCATAGTTTTCACTGGTCCGAGGCGGACTACCGTGCCTTCGAGTCAGATTTCCCGTTTGACGCTACCGAAGATCAGGCGCGCACGATCGACGAGGTGCTCGCGGACCTCGCGTCGCACAAACCGATGGACCGCATCGTGTGCGGCGACGTCGGGTTCGGCAAGACCGAGGTCGCGTTGCGCGCATCCTTCGCTGCGGTCCACGGCGGCAAGCAAGTCGCTGTCCTGGTGCCGACCACGTTACTCGCACAACAGCACGGCCAGACCTTTAATGACCGTTTTGCCGACTGGCCCGTGCGGATCGAGGTTCTGTCCCGGTTTCAAACACCGAAGGCCGTGCGTTCGATCGTCGCTGGTCTGCGTTCAGGCAATGTTGATATCGTCATTGGCACGCACCGCCTGTTGCAACATACGAAAGACATCAAGGATATCGGGCTGGTCATCATCGACGAAGAACATCGTTTTGGCGTGCGCGACAAAGAAGCGATCAAGTCCCTGCGCAGCGAAATAGACGTGCTGACATTGACCGCAACCCCAATTCCGCGAACCCTGAACATGGCGCTGGGCGGCCTGCGTGATATGTCGCTGATTACAACACCGCCCGCCGACCGGCTTGCCGTCAAAACCTTCGTTACCGAATGGAACGACGTCCTGATTCGTGAGGCATGCCTGCGCGAGATCAAGCGCGGCGGACAGGTGTACTTCATTCACAATCGCGTTAAGGACATCGGCCGGATTGCCGAACAACTTGCAGCATTAGTGCCCGAAGCCACGATTCGTGTAGCCCACGGCCAGATGCCCGAGCGCGAACTCGAACAGGTCATGCTCGATTTCTACCGTCGCCGATTCAACGTTTTGCTGTGCACGACCATCGTCGAAAGCGGCATTGACGTACCGACGGCGAATACGATCATTATCAATCGTGCCGACCGCTTCGGGCTCGCGCAGTTGCACCAGTTACGTGGCCGGGTCGGACGATCGCATCACCGCGCCTACGCCTATCTCTTCGCGCCACCAAAAGCTGTGATGACGGCCGATGCGATCAAGCGCCTTGAGGCGATCGATGCGCTCGAAGACCTCGGCTCCGGCTTTACGCTGGCCACTCACGATCTTGAGATTCGCGGTGCCGGCGAGTTGTTGGGAGACACGCAAAGCGGTCAGATTCAGGAGATCGGATTTTCCCTGTACACAGAGCTGCTCGGCCGTGCGGTCGATTCTCTGCGAGCGGGCGAAGAACCGGACCTGGAAGGACCGCTTGACGCCGGCGTCGACATCAACCTGCATGTTCCGGCTTTGTTACCGGATGACTACGTTCCCGACGTGCATCTGCGCCTGATTCTCTACAAGCGCATTTCGTCTGCGGCCACTGCTGCGGATCTGCGAGAACTGCAGGTGGAGTTGATCGACCGATTCGGACTACTGCCGGAGGCCGCCAAAAACCTGCTGCACATCGCAATCGTCAAGCAGCAGGCCACAGCGCTCGGGATCGAGAAAATTGATGCGGCGGACGCCGGCGGCTACCTGGTCTTCGGCCCGAATAGCCATATTGATCCTGTCGCACTGGTGCAATTAGTGCAAAATGACAGTCGGACCTACAAATTGCAGGGCTCGCATCGATTGCAGTTTCGCCAGGACTTGAGCGACCTTGAGAGTCGTTTCCAGGCCGTCGAAAATCTGCTCGCAAAGCTTTCGATCAAAGACCAGCAAGTGAAGAGCGCCTGATGTTCCGCGACCAAGAGTGAGACTATGAAGCGATTTTCGACATTTTTGCTGGCGCTGCTGCTATCGACGACCGCTGCGGCCCAGGACGACTTGCTCGAGGAAGAGCAGGAAAACATTCGCCGCTATACGGTCGAAATCGTTATTTTCAGGTACGTGGAGGAAGTCTCGACCGGCACTGAGATTTTTCCCGCCGATGAACCTCCTGACGACCTGCAAGTGCTGAGCGACGACGAACTGGAAGTCCCAGCTGACGAAGACGTCGAACCCGAACCACGCGACCTCGACATCGTCATGCTGACCGAAGACGAGTACACAATGTCCGACGTCCTGCGGCAATTCGAATTGCTCGATGTGTACGAAACCACGATGCATTTCGGCTGGACGCAGTCTACCTATCCAAAAGATGAAACACCGTCCATTGAACTGCGCATGTTCGGCAAGCCGCCAGCGGGGCTCGACGGCAGCCTCACGCTGTATCTGGGTCGTTATCTGCACCTCGTCGTAGATCTTGCGCTCGATGCGCCGGAGGATTTTAGTATTTCCGTCGCCAACGAAAAGCCAAGACGCATTTTCGGTGATTCGCGAATTCGCTACGGCGAGAATTTCGGGCAAGTGGCGCTACCCGTACGGTATCGAATCCAGGAAAATCGCATCATCAAAAATGGCGACGTGCGTTATTTCGATCATCCGAAGTTCGGGGTAGTCACGAGGATCACTCGCGTCGAGGAAGAAGAGATCGATGCAGACGAAATATTGGAACCAGCGCCTCTAAGCCCCCGATCCGGACAATAATTCGTCGATCAACATCTTTGCAGTTTGGGATTCGTCTCCGGCGGCGCCAACGACAACGCGAAACGAAACTGTTACGAATTTTGAAGCCTTCGAACGCGGATGATGCAGACCGAGTTCTCTGACTGCCGACGAAATTCTCGCCGCAAATTCCCGCACGCCAGCTTCATCCGACGCGTGTGACAGCACCACCAGCTCGGCGCCACCCAGTCGACCGACAACATCGCTTGCCCGGCGCAGGCAACGTCGAATAGCCTGGCCAACGCGGCGCAGGCACGAATCTGCCGCATGCCGGCCAAATACATCCGCGTAGGCGTCGAATTCATCCAGCGTAAACCGCACCAGCGCCAGCTGGCTCTTCTCACGCGCCGCAACTGCCCAATCGTGCTCCAGCACCTCGCGAAATGCCCTGCCGTTGAGCAAGCCGGTGACGGCGTCGTTGCGCGACAGATCGCGAATGCGCCGTTTTGCGTTGAGGAGTTCGTGGTGCATGTCGCTGCCGGCGGCAGCCCCGCCACCATCGCCGCCGCGCCAGTAGGCCACATAGAATCGCGCATCAGACTGCTTGGGCAGCAGCAGCGGCTTGAGGACTAACAGATACTCACGACCATCGAACTCGACTGGAAAGCTGGTTTCCTGTTTCGACCGCATCGTTTCAGAAATTTCCAGGGCCAGCTCCCTGCCGACCAGGTTTTCGATGACGTCGGCAAACGGCTGCTTGCGTACATCCTCTCCGCCGAGTGAATTAAACGCAGCATTGCTGAATTCAACCGGCCAGTCAGGGTGGTCGACGCGGACGATGACCAGTGGCTCTGCCGACGACTCGATAACTTGTTCGAGAATATTACGATTGACGGGCATTACTCCATCATCCCCGACTCAGGCGCCAAGCTCCAGTTCGGGCCTCTCATTCCATTGCGCGAACTCGCTGTTTGCCGC
>SMVB01156949.1_pt1 | contig 11948 bp, 12 predicted proteins | sample 2456461 | NCBI WGS metagenome assembly SMVB01 (sample SAMN11095934, study PRJNA526329) | marine sediment metagenome | biome: Marine sediment; feature: Surficial sediment; material: Deep marine sediment; isolation source: Hadal surficial sediment | place: Pacific Ocean | collected 2014-05 | depth...
AGATGTTGTCGATGAAGAGCAACACATCGCGTCCCTCATCACGGAACTGCTCGGCCAGAGTCAGGCCCGTCAGCGCCACACGCAAACGGTTGCCGGGCGGTTCGTTCATCTGACCGAACACCAGTGAGATTTTGTCGAGAACCCCGGACTCCGCCATCTCGTAGTAGAAGTCGTTGCCCTCCCGGGTCCGTTCACCCACGCCGGCGAACACCGACAGGCCCGAGTGCTCGGTGGCAATATTTCGGATCAGCTCGAGCATGGTCACCGTCTTGCCCACCCCGGCGCCACCAAACAGACCCACCTTGCCGCCTTTGGCGAACGGGCAGATCAGGTCGATCACCTTCACTCCGGTCTCCAGAAGCTCATTGCCGCCCTTCTGGTCTTCATAGGTCGGGGCCTTGCGATGTATCGGCATATGTTGCTGGGCATTCACCGGACCCTTTTCGTCGATGGGCTCACCGAGCACATTTAAGATTCGTCCGAGAGTTGCCTCTCCCACCGGAACCGTAATCGGCTGCTCCGTATTCGTCACTTCAAGACCTCTTGACACGCCATCGGAGGAGCCCATGGCAATGGCGCGGACGACACCGTCGCCCAACTGCTGCTGGACCTCGAGGGTGAGCCCGGTTCCAGTGACCTTCAATGCATCGTAAACCTTAGGTACGTTGTCGCGCGCGAACTCAACGTCGATGACGGCGCCGATGACTTGTACGATGTGACCGCTGCTCATGCTTAATGCCTCTTCAATCTAAGCTTTCGTTTGATCTTCTGTGCCGCTTTCTTTGGGGTGCCGCGGGCGCTTTAAACCGCCGCCGCGCCGCCGACGATCTCGGCGATTTCCTGGGTAATGGCCGCTTGACGTGCGTTGTTGTAAATAAGCTTCAGCTCGTCGATGAGCTTCTCCGCATTTTCGGTGGCGCTTTTCATCGCCACCATCTTGGCCGCCTGCTCGCAGGCACCGTTTTCTACCACCGCCTGATAGACCTGGGATTCGATAAAGCGGGTGACGAGGCCTTCGATGAGCTGCCTGGCATCGGGTTCGTAAATATAGTCCCACCGATGCTGATACACCGCGTCGGCTTCAGGGTCCAGCGGCAGCAACTGACGGATCACCGGTCTTTGCCTCATGGTGTTGACGAACTCGTTACTCACGATGAACAGGCGATCGATGTTGCCTTGTTCATAGGAATCGAGCATCACCTTGATGCCACCGATGAGGTCCGCCAGAACTGGCGTCTCGCCGACGTTGTTGATCGCAGCCGTTATGTTGCCGCCCACGGAACGGAAGAACGCCGCGGCCTTTTTACCAATCAAGCCGAGATCCACTTCGACGTTCTGTTGATGACGCTCGGCCATCGCCCGGACAATCAGCCGAAACAAGTTGATGTTCAACCCGCCGCACAAACCCTTGTCTGTGGAAACCACCAGGTAACCGACTCGAACGATGTCCCGGGCGACCATATAGGTGTGGCGATATTCCGGATTGGAGTTTGCCAGATGCCCGATCACCGAGCGGATCTTTTCAGAGTACGGCTTACCTTCGCGCATCCGTTCCTGGGTCCGGCGCATCTTGCTCGCCGCCACCATCTGCATCGCGTTGGTAATCTTCCGCGTGTTTTCGACGCTTCCGATCTTCTTTTTGATTTCTTTACCGATGGCCATGGTTAAAAGTTTGCCTGGGCTTTGTATGCCTCGATGCCCTGCTTCATCTCCGCGACGATGTCATCGTCGAATGCGCCGGTGTCGTTGATCTTCTTCATGAACTCGCTCTTCTCCGAATTCATGTACGCCAACAGACCCTGCTCGAACTCGAGCACCTGAGCGACTTCAATGTCCTGCAGGTAGCCCTCATTGGCGGCGTAGAGGCTCACACCCATCTCGGCCACTGTCATCGGCGCGTACTGCTTTTGCTTCATGAGCTCGGTCACCCGCTGGCCGTGCTCAAGCTGACGCCTGGTGGCGTCATCCAGATCGGACGCAAACTGAGAGAAGGCCGCGAGCTCACGATACTGCGCAAGGGCGAGCTTAATGCCCCCGGAAATTTTCTTCATGAACGCGACCTGGGCCGCTCCACCTACCCGGGACACGGAGATCCCCGGGCTCATGGCCGGACGCAATCCCGAGTTGAAGTTGTCGGTCTCCAAAAAGATCTGTCCATCGGTGATGGAGATGACGTTGGTCGGAACGAACGCCGATATGTCACCGGCTTGGGTTTCAATGATCGGTAGCGCGGTCAGCGAACCGGTTCGGCCCTTCACTCGACCGCCCGTGAACCGCTCGACGTACGCCACGTTGACCCTTGCAGCACGTTCCAGCAATCGCGAGTGCAGATAGAAAACGTCACCGGGATACGCCTCGCGCCCGGGCGGGCGCTTGAGCAGCAGCGAGATCTGCCGATAGGCCCAGGCCTGTTTGGTTAGATCGTCGTAGATGATGAGCGCATCTTCACCGTTGTCGCGGAAGAACTCTCCCATGCTGCAGCCGGAGTATGGGGCGATGAACTGCATTGGCGCGGGATCCGAGGCGCTGGCTACAACCACGATGGTGTTGTCCATGGCGCCATATTCTTCGAGGGTGCGCACGATGTTCGCAACCGTGGACATCTTCTGACCGATGGCTACGTAAATGCACTTAATACCACTGTCTTTCTGATTGATGATCGCGTCGATGGCGATGGCGGTCTTGCCGATCTGTCGGTCACCGATGATGAGCTCACGCTGCCCGCGACCGATCGGCACCATGGCATCGATGCACTTCAACCCGATCTGCACCGGTTGATCCACCGACTGACGCGCGATCACGCCAGGTGCGACCTTCTCAATCGGTGCGGTTTCAGTGGCGTTGAGAGGGCCTTTGCCGTCGATGGGATTTCCCAGCGAATCCACCACGCGCCCGAGCAGCTCACGACCAATGGGCACTTCCAGAATTCGACCCGTGCAACGCGCGGTCATGCCTTCGGATAGACTCTCGTAATCACCGAGAACCACGACCCCGACCGAGTCGCGCTCCAGGTTCATCGCCATACCGTACAACCCGGCGTTGAACTCGATCATCTCGCCATACTGCGCGTCAGCGAGCCCATGAATGCGGACGATGCCGTCGGAGACGCCGACGATCGTTCCTTCATTCTGAGCCTCGGCACGTACATCCAATCCTTCAATGCGATGCTTGATGATGTCGCTGATTTCGGAAGGATTCAGTTGTTGCATTTCGAGTTCCTCAATGTCTTTGTTGACGCCTTTTCTTGGCCCGAAGGGCGCGAGGGCGTTTGGCCCCTGCCTTGATGTTCTTCTATGTTCTTTGCAGCGATTCCGCGAGTTTGTTGAGTCTACCGCGCACGGAACCATCGATGACGGTGTCTCCCGCGCGAATGATCGCGCCGCCAAGCAGATCGCGATCGACAACGCTCGTGAGGTTGACCGCCTTGGAATACTTGGCGGTCAGAGACCGCGCAATCGTCGCGCTCTGTTCGTCGGTGAGCGGAAACGCCGACACAACCTCTACATCCAGGATCTGTTCCTCGGCAGCCCGCAGCGACTCATATTGCTCGCGGACCTCGCCGATGATGTGCAGTCGCTTGTTCCGGGCGAGCACCTCCACCAATTTGCGCGCCCCGTGATGGAGCTCGTCGCCGCACACCTCGGCCAGCTGAAAGGCTTTTTGTTCGGATGCCACCTCCGGTGAATCCAGCAGCACCTTGACCTGCGGATCCACTGAAGCGACTGCCAGCAATGCGAGCATGCGTGACCAACGTTCGAGGTCGCCGTGCTGTCTGGCGACGGCGAACACCGCGTTGGCGTACGGGCGCGCTAGGGTTCTTAGTTCTGCCATGCGTTACAGATCCGCAGCCAGCTGGTCCAAGAGATCACTGTGCTTGTCTGCATCGATGGTCATTCCGAGCACTTTCTCGGCCCCAGCCAGCGCGAGCGTGGCGACCTGGCCGCGCAGGACCTCCTTGGCGCGATTCACTTCCTGCTCGACCTCTGATCGAGCGGCCTCTTTGATGCGCTTGCCCTCCTCTCGCGCGTCGTTCTTGGCCTCATCGATCATCTGAGTCGCGCGGCCACGGGCCTGCTCAATGATCTGCTGGGCTTCCTCCTTGGCTTCGCGCAGCTCTTCCGTCGCGTGGTCCTGCGCAAGCTCCATGTCCTTGGCGGCGCGCTCCGAAGATGCGAGACCTTCGGCGATGGTCGCCTGCCGCTCCCGCATGGCGTTAACGATCGGTGGCCATATGTACTGCTTGCAGAACCACACGAACACGAAAAATGTCAGGCTCTGTCCGATTAAGGTCCAGTTGATATTCATCGCCTCACCTCAAAAACCGGCTCAATGCGTCGCTGTGCCACGGCAGATGGTGGCTACGCCACCGCAAAGAGGGTGTACAAACCGATGCCGACTGCGATCATCGGTACCGCGTCTACGAGCGCGAGCACGATGAACAATTGGGTCCGCAACATGGGGAGCAGCTCGGGCTGTCGCGCCACGCCTTCGAGAAACTTACCACCAAGCACGCCCACGCCTATGGCCGCGCCGACGGCGCCCAGACCCAGCATGAGTCCGCCTGATACGTATAAAAGAACCTCTAGTTCCATGATTACTCCCGGTTACGAGTTGTTTTACCTTCTTGGTTTGCTGCTTACGCTTGTCTGGCGCGCCGAATCTGCACGCTAGTGTTCTTCTATCACATCGTGCGCCTGCGCCATGTACACGACCGTCAGCACCGAAAAGATGAACGCCTGCAGCGTGATGATCAGTATGTGAAACAACGCCCAGCCCCACTGCAGCACTCCGCCCAGCAGGCCGTAAACGATGCCAGCCGGGAACAGCAGCGCAATGAGCACGAATATCATTTCGCCGGCATACATGTTGCCGAAAAGACGCAACCCCAACGACAGCGGCTTGGCAATTAGCGTCACGCCTTCGAGCACGAGATTTACGGGTGCAGCAATCTTTGGCAACGGATGAAACGCAAGCTCCGCGAGGAAACCGCCCACGCCCTTGCATTTAATGCTGTAGTAAAGGATCAGTCCGAATACTGAAAGCGCCATGGACATGGTGATGTTCACGTCGGTGGTCGGCACGATCTTCATATGGCTGACCCCCAGCCAGGCCGCCAGGCCCGGGATCCAGTCTACGGGAATGAGATCCATCAGATTCATGAGGAATACCCAAACGAATACGGTAAGCGCCATGGGCGCGATCAGATCGTTCTTGTGGGAAAAAATGGTTTGGGTGATGTCATCGATGAACTCGATGACCATCTCAACGAAGTTCTGCAGGCCGCCGGGTACTCCGGACGTTGCCCGCCGCGCGGCAGTATAGAAGATCGCGATAAAAATCAGACCCAGCCCGATGGCCCAGCCCATGGAGTCGACGTTGATGGCGTTGAACCCCATGGCCGCAGCCTCGTCGGCATTATGGGCAAACCCCCAGCTGCCGTCGGGGTGCTGACCATACGTGAGATTGGTCAGGTGATGCTGGATGTACTCCGCCCTAGCGCTCGCCATGCTGTGTCCGTCTTTTCCTGATCGTTTCTATCTGTTCGTGTACGCCTGCACGTGCTACGACACGCCGCGTACGCCCCTGTAGCGTGCGCCACGTCCTCAGCCAGACCCCGGCGCGGCCGTCATTCGTGCTCCGCCTACCACGTGTACGATTTGCAGCGCGACGAAGGTTCCGAAAAACCCCAGAGGCGACGGCTTGATCGTCGCAAACGCCACCGCCATCAACACTACCGTACCGACAAACTTCGCGGCGCCTGCCCCAAGCAACCTGCTGGCGGACCGCTCAAGGTTAGCCCGCCAGGCGAAGTAGCCGTTGGGTATCACACACACCACGCCCGCCGCCAACGCCCCCACCGCATCTGGCATGTTCCACAACAGCATACCGGCCGCAACAATCAATGCCGTAGCGACCTGCAAGGTCACGATGCGATAAGACAGTGGCACTCTAGTAAATGGCCGTCTTGGGCGCGGCCGGCGGACTTCGTAAGGCGCCCGAAAGGCGGCGCATATTATAGTGACGCGTTTGTTCACCTTCAATTGGAAACCGGCGGCAAACAAACGTTTTTCCCGTTTTTTCCCCTAAGGGGCCATGTGCTTGAGAATGCCCTCAAGTTCATCGAGGCTGCTGTAACGAATCACAAGCTGACCTTTACCTTTGGCATTGGCGGTAATGGTCACGGGTGCGCCGATCTTTGCGGTGAGGTCCTGCTCCAGACGCCGGGTATCGGCATCTTTCACAACGGCCCGCTTGCCTGTCGGTTTGCCCTGCTGAATTTGCCGAACCAGCGCCTCGGTCTGGCGCACGGAGAGTTGCCGTGTTGCGACCCGGTTGGCGATTCGCTCCTGGGCGATCGTGTCCAGGGACAACAGCGCTCGAGCATGTCCCATTTCAATGTAGCCTCCAAGCAGCATGTCGCGGACGGGCGGCGCCAAGTTGAGCAAACGCAGCAGGTTGGTTACCGCAACTCGCGACTTGCCAAGCGCATCTGCCACCTGCTGCTGGGTCAGGTCGAACTCCTCCTTCAAGCGCTGCATGGCCTGGGCCTCTTCCAGCGGGTTCAGGTCTTCGCGCTGAATATTCTCGACCAGTGCCATGGCGGAGGCCTGTTCGTCGGTTACGTCTCTGATGACCGCGGGAATTGTCGAGAGCCCCGCCATCTCGGCCGCCAGCCAGCGGCGCTCGCCCGCGACCAGTTCGTATCCGCCCTGGGGTCGCGGCCGCACCACGACCGGCTGCATGACACCCTGGGCCTTGATGGAGGCGGCGAGTTCAGCCAGGGCGTCTTCGTTGATGCCGATCCGGGGTTGGTAGCGCCCCCGCACGACCGAGGTGATGGCCAGCTCATCGATGCGTGAAGCGCGCGCGCCGTCCGTGCCAACGCTTACAGTTCGGCTACCTTCCTTCAGGTCGTATGCGACATCGCCCGACAGCAACGCATCCAGACCCCGCCCCAATCGCTTTCTGCTCACGCGGAACTACTCCAGCGTTACCCCAGATTTATGTTTCCGCTTGATCTCACCAGCAAGAGCCATATACGCCACCGCGCCGCGGGATTGTCGATCGTAAAGAATGGCCGGTAAACCGTGGCTGGGCGCTTCCGCCAGGCGGACGTTCCGTGGAATCACCGTGCGGAAGACCTGGTCGCCGAAGTACTGGATGAGCTGCCTGGAGACATCGCGCGTCAAGCTGTTGCGCGGATCATACATTGTTCGTAACAAGCCCTCTATGCCGAGGCCGGGGTTGGCGTTCTCGCGAACTCGATCCACAGTCTCCAGCAACGCGGTAAGCCCTTCCAGCGCGTAATACTCGCACTGCATGGGAATCAGGACGCTGGCCGCCGCGATCAGAGCATTGAGAGTCAGGATATTCAATGACGGCGGGCAATCGATAATCACATAGTCGAACCGATCCGTTGCACCCGTCAGGCGCTGGCGAAGTCTGAGTTCGCGTTGCGCCTGGTTCAGCAGTTCGATTTCGGCGGCAGTCAGGTCGGTGTTCGACGGCACGAGTTCATAGCCGCTGGCACAACGATGCAGCACCGACACCAGCGGCACCGCTTCCATCAACCAGTCGTAGACGCTGACTTCCAGCCTGGTTTTTTCTACCCCCGACCCCATGGTGGCGTTGCCCTGAGGGTCGAGATCGATGAGCAGGACGCGCGAGCCCGACAGTGCAAGCGAAGCGCTCAAGTTGACGCTGGTCGTGGTCTTGCCGACCCCACCTTTCTGGTTGGCAACGGCGATCACCCTGGCCACTGGGATGCCTCGACGATGAGCACCTCGTGGGATCCACGTAACCCCGGAATCTGTACCTGCTCCCTAACGACGTTCACCCCGGCGGGTAGCTCTGCTGCATCCACGGGTGGACTCAGGCTCTCTTTTGATTGCACGCCGGTGCGATTCATGAACACCAGCCTGCCACCTTCGTTCAGCAGCGGCCCCGCGATCTGCCACACATTTGCGAGTCGCGCGACCGCCCGACACACGATGGTCGAGAACCCTGGCTCGCCGGTGAGATCTTGGGCATCTGTACATTGCACATCTACGTTGTCGAGCTCGAACGTCATAACCACCTGCTCCAGAAAACGCGTCTTGCGCTTACCACGATCGACCAAGATGAATTGCCGGCCGGCATTCACCATCGCAAGCGGTATTCCAGGTAGCCCCGCGCCCGAGCCGATATCTAAAACCCGCTTGCCGTGCAACCACTGGCTGATGCTCAGGCTGTCCAGCAAGTGTCTGGAGAGCAAACGCGCCACATCCCGACTCGACACTAGGTTGAATTTCTCGTTCCAACGCTGCAGCAGGCGCTGGTAGCCCACCAGCCGCTCCGCCTGATCGGCCGACAATTCGAGGCCGAGCGCGGCGGCACCGCAGCACAAGCGCCTGAGCTCCACTTGCTCAGGCACCTGTACCGCTGGCGCGTTCGCCTACATTGTCCTCTTCGGCGCGTGCTTTTCGCGCCCGCACGAACAACACGGACAACCCCGCGGCAGTCATGCCGGGTATCCGCGCAGCGTGTGCAAGGCTGGCCGGGCGGACCTCGGTTAACTTCTGCTTGATCTCGCTGGATAGACCCTCGATGCAGCCGTAGTCCATGTCCGGCGCTAGAGCGATGCTCTCATGGCGACGAATCCGGGCGATCTCCTCGTCCTGACGCTTGATGTAGCCTTCGTATTTGGTTTCTATTTCAACCTGAGCGAGGATGCCACCCATCGCCGCGTCGTCAGCCTCCAGGCCCAGCTCCGCAGCAAGTGCTGCGAGCGTGACCCCCGGACGTTTGAGGTAGCCAAGCAGCGATACATCCTTTGTCACGCGTTCCCCGGTCAGCTCGAAAAGCTTTCCGGCAAGCCGGGAATCGCCAGTGACAATTGTTTCGCTCAACGTGTCCCGAACGCGCTCGACCCGAGCGCGCTTGTCGCTGTAAGCGCTCCAACGTTCCAGGCCGACGAGCCCGAGGTCTCGGCCGATGGGCGTGAGCCGATGGTCTGCGTTGTCTTCGCGCAAACGCAGGCGGAACTCGGCACGGCTCGTGAACATGCGATACGGCTCGTTGGTGCCGAGATTCACCAGGTCATCCACGAGCACCCCGAGATACGCCTCGTCACGGCGCGGACACCAGGGTGGTTTTCTCGCCACCTTAAGCGCGGCGTTTGTGCCCGCAAGCAAACCCTGGGCCGCGGCCTCTTCATAGCCTGTGGTGCCGTTGATCTGCCCGGCAAAGAACAACCCCGGCAACGCCTTGGTCTCTAGCGAGTAGTGAAGATCCCGCGGATCGAAATAGTCATACTCGATGGCGTAGCCCGGCCGGGTCACATGTGCTTTTTCGAACCCCGCAATGCTGCGGACCATGGCAATCTGCACATCGAACGGCAGGCTGGTGGAGATACCGTTAGGATAGAGTTCGTGAGTGTCGAGCCCTTCCGGCTCAACGAAAATCTGATGCTGGATACGCTCGGCAAAGCGTACGACCTTGTCTTCGATGCTCGGACAATAACGTGGCCCGACACCCTCTATGCTGCCGTTGAACAGCGGCGAGCGATCCAGCGCATCGCGAATCACCGTGTGAGTGTGTTCATTGGTATAGGTGATGTGGCAGCTCACCTGCCGTGGGTGGTCGTCTGGTTTGCCGAGAAACGATAGACTCGGAAGGGGCTCATCGCCCGCTTGCTCCTGCATGACCGAGTAGTCCACGGTGCGCCCATCGATGCGCGGCGGGGTACCCGTTTTCAACCGGCCTACCCGGAACGGCAGCGCCCGCAGACGCTCGGCCAGCGCGTTCGATGACGCATCGCCGGCACGGCCGCCGGAGTGATTTTCCATGCCGATGTGGATGCGCCCACCGAGAAAAGTTCCTGTCGTCAATACCACGCTCTGCGCGCGGAACTCGAGCCCCATCTGGGTCATCACCCCCACGACACTGTCGCTCTCTACGACCAGGTCCACGACCGCTTGCTGAAAGAAACTGAGGTTGTCTTGTGCTTCGAGCAGGTCACGAATCGCCTTGCGATATAACACGCGATCTGCCTGCGCGCGGGTCGCGCGTACCGCGGGACCTTTGCTCACATTGAGTACCCGAAACTGGATCCCGGCGCGATCCGCGGCCTTCGCCATGATCCCGTCGAGCGCGTCAATCTCCCGAACTAGATGAGATTTTCCGATACCACCGATGGCCGGGTTGCAGGACATCGCGCCAATGGTTTCCAGCGACTGCGTCAGCAGCAGCGTGCGCGCACCCATACGCGCAGCAGCAGCAGCGGCTTCACAGCCGGCATGGCCCGCGCCAATCACGATCACGTCGAAGCTTTCTGGGAACTGCACCGTTGCTTGTCCGTTCGTCCGGTGGGTTTTCAAGCCCGCGAAGTATAGATTCTGCCCGGCCGATTGGAAGGCCGAAGGTTATCGCGCATTCAACGTCGCGGTGGCAAACGACCGTTTACTTACCGACCACCAACCGAGCTGAACTCTACTGAGAGTGAGTCAAATCAGGGATTTCACCTCTCGCATGCAGCGGATAGCCTCGGTTCGTGGGCAGCCGATAGAGAGGTGGTGGCAATAAATCGCTGGTATTCCACGCCACTCAGATCGAGCAAACGTCAGGTGATTCTGCTTGGTGTTCCGCTCTTGCGCAGTCCATTGGACGCCTATCACACGGGACGCCTTCTCTCCGAAGAAAAGCAGGACTTTGGAACTCTGTGCTTCCAGGAGGCGTTCTGCCCATCGCTTCGAGAATTTCCGCCATTCTGTTTTCGGGCCGGGGGTCGATCTCACCCAGCTTGCTGCATCCTGTGTTGGTGCCTGAGGAAAAACGGTGGCATGGGCGACGGTGCGCTTCACTAACGTCTCGTGCAACCCCGCTTCCTGCATGTACTTACGAAAAGTCCTGCCGAACTTATGGTCGTCATCAACATAGAGAAGTCGCTCGGGTGGGCGTGTCTGGACTCTGTTGTCATCGCCGCCTCCTTGAAAGGTAATGATGGCGACGTCCGGGTTGACCGTCAACGGTCCGTACAGGGGACTTAACCCGTGCTTTGTCACCGAAGCCTTCAGGATCAGCCATCAATGCGTCTACTTCGTCATACATTTCGCGGGTGAGCCGTTGCAAGTCCGGGTTTCGCATCACCCTCTCGGACTCCACGTATGGATGAGCGTCTCCTTCGCGTGGTTGTACATGTCCTGGAGGAAGCTCTGCCTGAGCGGTTCCGATGTGCCGGTCTGTCGGATTAGCGTCTCCCTCAGGGGATGGTTGCTCTCGATGAAGCCTCGCGGATGTTGACCACTTCTTTCCGCACATGTTCAAAGACAGCGTCACCACGCCGAGCTTGATCGATGGCGTCTGGAGTCTCGTGCTTGCCTGCTATAGCTGCAACCGTGGACCGGATGGAAAGTCCGCCAAGCTCCCGGAAACGAGTTCGCTTAAACGGCTGCATACGCGGAACGAATATTCAGATGCGGTCTCTCCGGCCGCACCCGATTTCGTTGATCACACTGGATCCGTGAAGTGTCTGGGTGATTGCTCTTCCGTTTCAGGACCGGTTGGCCCGTTGTTCTCTATCCGCTGGTTTTCGATCTCATCAACAGTCTCGCGCTTCGCGGGCACCGTCTCCTCGGATCTGAACATCTCGCGGATACCCCCTAATGAGGCCAGAATACCGCTGGCCTCGAAGGGCAGGAAAATCTTGGTCGCCTGGCCTGCGGAAATCTTCTCAAGCGACTCGAGGTACTTCAGGGCAATCAGATAGTTCGAGGGATTTTCCTCGTTAAGCGCTTCGCGCACACGTTTGAGCGCCTCCGCTTCGCCATGGGCAATTCTTTCCCGTGCTTCTGCGGTTCCTTCAGCCTCCAAGATGGTCGCGCGTTTTTCTCCCTCGGCTCTAGCGATGGCGGCCTCACGCTCGCCCTCTGCTTCCAAGATGGCCGACTGTTTTGTGCCCTCCGCCTCGG
>SMVB01367671.1_pt1 | contig 11942 bp, 9 predicted proteins | sample 2456461 | NCBI WGS metagenome assembly SMVB01 (sample SAMN11095934, study PRJNA526329) | marine sediment metagenome | biome: Marine sediment; feature: Surficial sediment; material: Deep marine sediment; isolation source: Hadal surficial sediment | place: Pacific Ocean | collected 2014-05 | depth 0-1...
ACTGGATGGTGAACTCGTGTGTCTGTTTGGAGCCAGGCTCGAAGAAACCGAGTCGGCACCGGCACCGGGCACGGTAATGGCGGTATTGGGCGGGTCACTTCAAATTGCCTGCGGTCACGGTTCAGTCGTGGTCGACAAGGCGCGCCGACCGAAGGGCAAGAAGCTCCCCGCCGCTGAACTCGGGATTCGCAAGGATGGTCAGTTCCACTAAATCGGTTGATTCGGACAGTTCCAGCAGCTTGGGCCTCGATCCGGCGCTAGCCGCCGCGGGCCTCAACGTCGCCGGATGGCTCGCCCCCAGCCAGTACGACGCCCTGGTTCCGGAGTCGTGGCAAGCTCGGCAGCTACTGCCGACTGCCGCGGTGGTGTTCGTGATTGGATCGGGTGGCGACAATTTCTATTGGGCGGCGCGAAAGGCGCGACCCGGATCTCGGCACCCGGTCGACGACTACTGTGCAGAGTTGGTCGGCCGGGCCGCGGACCGACTCGAGGCCGCAGGGTTCGCGACCTGTGCGGCATTCTATTGGGAGCAACGAGCCCAGAGCGGTCGCGAGCCAGGGGAGTTCGCGGACTTCGTCGCCCTGGCCAAAGCTGCCGGCTTGGGTGCAGCGAGTCGCTTGGGGTTGCTTCTGCATCCGCGCTACGGGCCTTGGTTTGCCATTCGCGCGGTGCTCTTGAGCGAGCGCCCTGCGCCGGTTGCACCAGACGATTGCGCCACGGCGGCGGAGCCCTTCGACCCGTGTCCGAGTTGCAGCGCGCCGTGCATTGCCGCGTGCCCCGGAAACGCGGTCGCGATGCGCGAAAAATTCTCTGGCGATCGCTGCGCCGAGACCCGTCACAAACTTGCGGGGTGCGCAGCGCGCTGTGACGCGCGCTTGGCCTGTCCCGAGGGAGCGGATTATCGCTACGACCTCGAAGCCCTGTCCCACCACATGACGTCACACTTTCGTATGGGTGCGTCGAAATAAGTCATTCCCGGGGGGTAAAGCCCCGTAATGACGCGGAAAGATAGGGCGTTGCTGGAAAAACCTCTGACACCTCGCTAGATTGCGCGGCCACTACGGACCGAGTTCGTACCCCCAAAAATGCACGAGCAACCGTTTTAGCGGCTACCAACGGTGGCCGATGATTCCCCCCGACCGGCGATGCGCAGAAGTAGCCGTGCAACATTGGTAAATCACAGCGTAGTCAGAAGACGCGAGTCACAAGTTCAGTCAGTCAATCGTCAACGGAAGGCAAGAAAATGTTCAGCGACCTGTCCAGCATCAGAAACATCGGCATCAGCGCACACATCGATTCAGGCAAGACGACGCTCACCGAGCGCATTCTCTTCTACACCGGAATGATCCACGCCATTCACGAGGTGCGGGGCAAGGACGACGTTGGCGCGGTGATGGATTCGATGGAACTCGAGCGCGAGCGCGGAATTACCATCGCCTCTGCGACGACCCATTGTGTCTGGGAAAAGCACAACATCAACATCATCGATACTCCGGGCCACGTCGACTTTACGATCGAAGTCGAGCGAGCCCTGCGCGTGCTCGATGGTGCGGTTTTGATTCTCTGCGGTGTTGCCGGCGTGCAGTCGCAGTCCATGACAGTCGACCGCCAGATGAAGCGCTACAACGTTCCTCGGGTCGCGTTCATCAACAAGCTCGATCGCTCGGGCGCCAATCCTCATAAGGTGACGGCTCAGCTTCGCGACAAGCTCGGCCACAACGCTGTCATGATGCAGCTTCCCATCGGGCTCGAAGCCGACTTTGAAGGCGTGGTGGATCTGGTCAAAATGAGGGCCTACTACTTCGAAGGGGACAAAGGCGAGAACGTCGTAGAGAAAGACATTCCGGAGGCGATGCAGGCGGATGCGGCCAGCCACCGCGAAGAGATGCTCGACACCGTATCGATGTTCTCGGACGAGCTCATGGAGGCGATTCTCGAGGAGACCGTCAGCGAAGAAATGATTCGGGAGGCGGTCCGCAACGGAGTTCTCGCACTGGACCTCACCCCGGTTTTCATGGGTAGCGCCTACAAGAACAAGGGCGTTCAGCTGCTGCTCAACGCCGTGATTGACTACCTCCCCGCGCCGCCCGACGTGCGCAATACCGGTGTTGATCTCAACAACAACGAAGCCGAAGTGGTGATCGAGTCGGATTTCGACAAGCCGATGATCGCGCTGGCGTTCAAGCTCGAGGACGGTCGCTACGGCCAGCTCACCTACGTGCGGGTTTACCAGGGAACCCTGGCCAAGGGTTCGACGATCATCAATTCGCGCACCGGCAAGAAGCACAAGGTCGGACGTCTCGTGCGCATGCATTCGAACGAGATGCAGGATATCGAAGACTCCGGGGCGGGAGACATCGTCGCGTTGTTTGGCATCGATTGCGCTTCGGGCGACACGTTCACCGACGGCAAGGTCAACTACGCCATGAGTTCGATGCACGTGCCGGATCCCGTGATCTCGCTCTCGATCAAGCCCAAGGATCAGAAATCCCAGGACAACATGGGCAAGGCCCTGGGTCGCTTCGTGCGCGAAGATCCGACCTTCCACGCCGAAGTCGATCCCGAGAGCAACGAGACCGTTATTTCGGGTATGGGCGAGTTGCATCTCGAGGTCTATGTCGAGCGGATGTTGCGCGAGTACAAATGCGAGGTCGAGACGGGCGCTCCTCAGGTGGCGTACCGTGAAGCGATCTCGCGTCGTTCGGAGTTCAACTACACCCACAAGAAGCAGACCGGTGGTTCGGGTCAGTACGGCAGGGTGGCGGGCTACATGGAGCCGATCCAGCCGGGTGACGAGGGAGCGGATGATTTCCAGTTCTCGAGCAAGATCAAGGGTGCTTCGATTCCGACCGAATACATTTCTGCGGTCGAGAAGGGCTTCCGTTCGTGTCTCGAGAAGGGGCGCCTGATCGGCTTTCCGGTGCTCGGGATCCGGGTCGTGGTGAACGACGGCAAGGCGCACGCGGTGGACTCTTCGGAGATGGCTTTCCAGGCTGCGGCTCGGGGGGCGTTCCGCGACGGTTTTGCGAAGGCGAAGCCGATCGTGATGGAGCCCATCATGAAGCTCGAGGTTGAGGGGCCCAGTGAGTTTCAGGGGGCGATTCTCAAGACTGTGATGCAGCGCCGAGGCCAGATTGTCGGCACGGTTGATAGTGATGGATTCGTGCAGATTCAAGCGGATGTGCCGTTGGCGGAGATGTTTGGGTATGCGACGGATTTGAGGTCTTCTACTCAGGGGAAGGCGGAGTTTTCGATGGAGTTCAATCGGTATACGCCCGCTTCGGCCGAAGTGACGAAAGAGCTCAAAGAGAAGTACTCCTCGAAGATTCCCGACGACGACGAGTAGGCCGGCGAGTTTGGGACTAGCTCCCAAGATTCCTTTTACAGATTTGGGTTAGGGCAGGGGCTCCAGGAGTAGGGGGAGGCCGTCTCTTGGTTTTGAGATGGGGGCCTGTTGGACTGGCATGGTGTAGTGGGGGTGTAGGGTCCAGTGGTATTTGCGGACCAGGTGGTGGAGTACGATTTTTACTTGGGATTCGGCGAAGCGGAGTCCGATGCACATGTGTTGTCCGCCGCCGAAGGGGATGTAGCTGTGGCTGTGGCGCTGGTCTTCGGCGCGGTTGGGTGTGAATCTTTCGGGGTCGAAACGGTCGGGCTCGTCCCACCACTCGGGTAGGTAGTGGGTGTGGAGGGCTGAGATGACGACCATGGAGCCGGCCTGGATTCGGTAGCCGCCCCACTCGAAGTCGCGCAGGGCTATGCGGGGGACGATGGGTAGCGGCGGGTAGCGCCGGAGCGTTTCCTTCATGGCGAGGGATAACGAGGGGAAGCGGTCGAGTTGGTCGAAGCTTACGTTCTCCCCGCCGAACGCGATGGATTCTGCGCGGATTCGATCTTGCCACTCTGGCTGGCGGCCCAGTTCGTAGAGCATTGAAGTGAGCGTGCTGGTCGTGGTGTCGTGAGCGGCCATCATGAGGAAGCTCATGTGGTCGATGATCTGCTGGTCGTCGAACCGCTCGCCGTCTTGGGTCGTGGTGCGGCAGAGTCTGGAAAAGATGTCGTTCGCACCGCCCTGACGTCGCTCGGGGATCATGCCTCCGATGAAATCAATCATGAACTCTCGGGCCTTGAGGCCGCGATAAAACTCGAGGCCGGGGATTCGGAGTCGCACCCTCGACATCGACGCCGCAACCAGGGCTTCCATGGCGTGATTGAGTTGCCGGGTCTCGGCCCCCAACTCGATGCCGAAGAAGATCCGGGCCGCCATTGTGAGCGTGAGTTGCTTGATGTTGGGGAACGCTTCGAAGGCTTTCCCGGGCGCGTGCCAGCGCTCGATCTCTTCTGCGACGATCGTGTTCATGTGCTCTGAATATTCGCTGAGTGCCGGGCCAGTAAAGGCGGTGTGCATGACCTTGCGATTCATCTTGTGCTCGTCTCCGTCGAGCAGCAGCAGGCCGTTGGGGAAGATCTTGCCCATGATCATCATCCACGGCTTGCGCGCGGAAAAGATGCGGTCGGTGTCGAGCAGGACAAAACGGTTGGCGTCGGGGCCGAAGAGGTTGACCATCTTCATGCCCGGGAGCCGAGTCAGGACCGCGTCGCCAAACTTTTCGTGGGTGTTGCGCAGACCCGAAAGCATGTCGTTGCGCTCTTGGCGGGCGTTCAAAAGTCGCTTGAAGATGTCCCGGGCGCCGAGTTTTGGGAGCTCTCTCGCTGGGTTCAGCGGGTTCGCAGGGGTGCCCGGGCCTTCCAATGCCTGCGTCATTCGGACCAGAGCGGTTCGGGGATCTCGAAGCCGACGGGCTCGCCCCACTGGTTGCGGTAGGCAACCTCGTGGGCGGGGCGCCTGGGTGCGACGCCCCAACGTCCGGTCGGGTACCCCATGGTCACCGTGCAACTGAACTGCCAGCCTTCGTCGGCCGGAACGCCGAGGATCTTCAGCATCTCTTCGTGATGGAACAGCAGCACGCTCGTGATGGCCGAGCCCACGCCTTCCGCGCGGGCGGCGAGCATGGCGTTCCAGACCGCGGGGAAGATCGACGCTCCCGTGGTGTCGCCTTTGCAAAAGGCGAACAACATCAGCGGAACGTCTTCGAAGTGATCCGAGAGCCACATCGCAGAGCGATACATCTTTTGGAACGTGATGCTCTGGGGGGCCTCGGGGTCGGCTTCGGCGGCGTCGAACTGCGGCTTGTAGATCGAAGTGAATACCGTGTTGAGGCCGTCCTGATACAGCGGAGCCAACTGTGCCTTCACCTCGGGTGAGTCCACCAGCAAGAATCGCCAGCCCTGGGCATTTCCCCCGGAAGGCGCACGCACCGCGGCGTCGATGATTTTCTTCTGTACGTCGAACGGGATGGGGTCTTTCTTGACCCGGCGCATGGCCCGGGTCGTATAGAGAGCTTCGTGTAGGTCCATGGGGCTAGCTTCGCATTCCCGTGTCTCTGCCGCCAGCCAGGTTATGGGTTCAGAAGGGCCAGACATAGGGGATCACCGTGAGGGCGATGATCCCGCAAATGAAGTTGAGGGGAATCCCGACCCGAACGAAATCGGTGAATTTGTAGCCGCCGGGGCCGTACACGAGCAGATGGGTTTGATAGGCGACCGGGGAGGCGAACGCGCAGTTGGCGCCGATCGCGATCGCGATCACGAAACTCCGAGGGTCGACCCCCACCTGGTTGGCGGCGGCAATGGCCACTGGGAACATCAGGGCTGCGGCGGCATTGTGATGCAGCATTTCGGCGAGTAACACCGTGGTGACGTAAATCGTGGCGAGTACCGCCAGCGGTCCGTAGGGTGCGGATTGCGAGACCAGAACATTTGCGATCGCGGTGGCGGCGCCGGTCTTCTCGATGGCCGCCGCCACCCCAAGACCTGCGGCGATCACGATCAGTACGTGGATCTGGACGCTCTTGCGCGCCATCGGACCCGTGATGCAGCGGGCGGCGATCAAGATTCCGCCGGCGAGGAACGATCCAATCGAGATCGGCAAGATCTCAGTGGCGGCGAGCACCACCATCACGATGAACACCGCGATTGCGAACCAGGCCCGGTCGTGGCGTAGCGGATGGGATTCGGGCACTTCGCTCACCAGGTAGAAGTCCGGACTGTTGCGGTGACGCTCCGCGAAATTGGAGGAGGCTTGGAAGACCAAGGTATCGCCGGCTCGCAGAACGATCTCGCCGAGTTTCCCCGGCACCCGTTCACCATTGCGATGTACGGCGATGACCGCGGCATCGTAGACACTGCGAAAAGCTGCGGCCTTCAGGGTTCGGTTGACCAGAGGCGAGGAGCGCGAGATGACGGCTTCGGTCAGACGGTGATGGTGCGAGCCACGAACGGGGGTCTCTTCGTCGTCGATGGGAACCAACCCGCGGATGCGCTGCAGGTCGACGATGGTCGACACGACCCCTGCGAAGACGAGATGGTCGCCTCCGAGGATGACCTCGTCGGGACCCACCGGGGTGATGGTGTTTTGTCCGCGGCGTATCTCGAACAAGAACAGGCCCGGCAACGCGCGCAGCCCCGCTTCTTCGATGCTCTGGTCGATCAATGCGCAATCGGACTCGACCAGCATTGAAACCGTGTACTCGCGACGATGTTGGCCGACCTCCGATGTGGGGTCGGTGCGCGAGGGCAAGATGCGCGTCGCTGCGAAGAAGAGGTAGAGCAATCCCGCCAACGTGATCGGGATGCCCACAGGAGCGAGTTCGAACAGCGACAGCGGCTTCATGCCCGCCTGGGTTACGAGGCCCGCGACTGCGAGGGTGACGCTGGTCCCGATCACGGTAACCGTGCTGCCGAGAATCGTGGAATAGCTGAGCGGGATCAGCAGCCGGCTCGGCGCAATGCGATTGCGCCGGCACCAGTCGATGACCAGCGGCGTCATCATCGCGACGATCGGCGCGTTGTTCAGGAATGCGGAAAGAAAGCTGAGGGCGGGGAGGGTGCGGACCATGGCGCCAAATTCGGTTTTTGCGCGGCCGAAGAGTTTGCCCAGGGTGAGTTCGAGGGCGCCGGTTTCGCGCATCGCAGCGGACAGCACGAACAGTGCCGCGACCGTTGCCATGGCGGGATTTGCGAAACCGCTGAAGGTCTCTTCGGGGGTCAAGACCCCGGTCGCTCCGAGCAACACAAGCCCCGCGAGCATGATGAGATCGGGCGCCGCGATTCCGCGCACCATCGCCACCAGCACGAGGAAGATTACCCCGAGCGTGAGCCAGCCCTGCCATTCGAGGGTTTCCATCGCCCGCGACGATACCGGGAAGTGATCGAAAGCTCCAGAACAGATCAGGGCTTCGGCAGACCCTGAAACTCCGCCAGGTGACTCTTCCAACCGGCTTTGACCGCGTTGTTTTCGGCACGGGACAGGCCGAGTTCTACGGCGATCTTGAGCACTTCGGCGCTCTCGGTGGTCGAAATGGTCCCGTCTGCTGCTGAAATCGCGTACAGACACTCGACCAGACCCAGGCGCTGTTCCCTACTTGCGATCTTGCGAAAATCTCGCGTGATCAGGTAGTTCGACGTGCCGCCTTCGTCCCTCGCCCGGTCCAGGGTAATTTCGACGACCAACTTGGCTTCACTCTCCGAGAGATTTCCAAGGGAAGACGTCGCCCGGACCATGGCATCGACTTCGCGGTCCTCGATGCGCAGATCCGCGTGGGCGACCCGACCCAACACATAGGCAAACGCCGCCAGATAGTGGGCGCGCTCCTTCGGCAGGCTGTCGAGGGTGGCAATTACTTGATCCAGGGTCTTACTCTGGCTAATCGGCCGCTCGTCCTGAACGTCGATACCCAAGAAGCGCTTCAACAGCGACACGTTGCTTCTCCCATTGCGGAATGGCGCATTGCGCCGGACGCCGCAGTTTCGGGCACTGCGCAAACCCCGGCAAGGGGCGTACAAGGAGTTGCGCTGGGCTACCCTCGGCGGCGGTGGATATCGGGGCCAGAAGCAGGGTTTGGGCGGTTGGGGGGGCGCTTCTCGTGCTCTTTGCCGTCGGTGTTCGCATTAACAACGCGCTGCTCTATCCCCTGCACTTTGGCTTCGATGCGCCGGCAAACTGGGACTACATCGCCGGTCTTCTGACGTCCTGGAGCTTGCCCGCGCCGGGCGACGGTTGGTCGACCTCACACCCTCCGCTCTTCTACTACCTGTCGGCGGGGGTGGGTCGAGCCATGCAGCTGGGCCGGACCGCGAACGAGGCGGACGTTCGGGCGATCACCATCGCTGTGCGCCTGATCAGCAGCGCCATTGGCTTGGCCGGAATCGGCTTCGCCGTCGCTTGGGTGCGCCACAGCGACCCCTCGAATCGTCCGCGAATACTGGTCGCGGCGGCGCTGCTGCTCTTTTTGCCGGTCCATCTCTACCTGAGTGCGATGTTGGGCGAGGAGATTCTCGCGAGCGCCCTGATGTCGGCGGTGCTGGTAGGGGTTGCGATCGATTTGAGTCGCGAACCCGAGCAGCGCTTTTCGCGGGTCGCGCTCGCCGGACTCGGCGGGTTGGCCGGCCTGGCGTTTCTGACCAAGTTGACCGGGCTATTGGTGGTGGTTGCGGTCGGGGTTGCGTACCTGGCCGATGCATTGCGTCGGCGTGAGATCGCCAAGTTGCTGCCGAGAACCCTGGTGTTTGGCGCGGTGGCGATCAGCATCGGGGGCTGGCCGTATCTCCACAACAAAATCGAGTATGGCTTCTTCTACCCGCAGAACTTGATGGTTCACGAGATGATGTTCACGATGCCCCCGGGCGAACGCGGGATCGGCGACTACTTGAACTTTCCTCTCGCGACCTTTCGCGACCCCCAGGTGCTGGCGCCGGATTTGTTGCACTCGGTTTGGGGCACGACCTATACGACGCTCTGGTTCGATGGGCATCGCGTGATGCTCCCGCGCCGAGAGATCCAGGTCTCGCGCATGGGTTCGTTGCTGCTGGTGCTGGGCTTGATTCCAACCCTGGCGTTCGGGGTGGGATTTGTGCGAGGACTGCGTCGCGCGCTGCGCGAACCCGGTGGGCCCGACACCTTGTTTACGGCGATGGTGGGGCTGACCCTGGCGGGCTATGTCCTGTTCACCTGGCAGAATCCTTGGTACGCGACCCTGAAGGCGAGCTACCTGCTCGGGGCCCTCGTCCCCTATGGGGTCTACACCAGCGAAGTGCTGGCGGAGTGGCTGCGGCCGGGGCTGCGGGCGAGGCAAATTGCGATCGCGGTTTCTCTCGTCGTATTGCTCGCGGGTTCCGCCGCGACGTTTACCGTCGATCTGGTCTTCGTGAAGGCGGAGGGGCCCGGCTTTCACTGGCCGAAGGTCGATCCCAGCCGGCACTACGAGCGCGCGATTCCGTGGCGCAAAGTGGGAGTCGGCCCAGCGGTATCATGGGTTGCGAGCGTCGAACCCGTGCCGGCGGCGGACTCCCGGCGATGAGCGACCGCGACGATACCCGGAGCGACGCCTATACGAGACGTCTCGAGATCCTCGCGGACGCCGGTTGGAAGCGGTTCTTCGACGTCCAGGCTCCCTACCGCTGGAACATCCGCCGCCTCGATCTGGGTTTCACCCTCGACGTCGGCTGTGGGATCGGTCGCAATTTGCTGCATCTAGGGGGGCACGGTGTCGGGATCGACCACAACGCGGATTCGATCGAAGTCGCAAAGCAGCGGGGTTGCACCGCGTTGACCAGCGACACTTTCGACGACTCTGAACACGCCCGGGCCGACCACTTTGATTCCCTGTTGCTCGCACATGTGGTCGAACACATGCGCATCGACGAGGCGAGCGACCTGGTGAAGCGCTACCTCGGCTTCATTCGTCCGGGCGGCAAGGTGGTGCTGATCGCACCCCAGGAGGCGGGGTATCGAAGCGATGAAACCCACGTCGAGTTCATGGACGCAAGCGCGCTCGAAACGATTCTGGTCCGAGCGGGGGCCGAGTACGATCGCTGTTATTCGTTTCCGTTTCCACGCCCGGTCGGCCGGGTGTTTCTTCACAACGAATTCGTCGCGGTCGGGCGTCGGCCCTCCGGCTGATCTAAAATCGAGGGCCGCTTGAACTTCGAGCGGGTCGCTTGCCGGAAGCGAGGTGGGTAGTTTGATGCGTCGGAGCTTTGCGACCTGCACACTGATCGCTGTCACCGTCGTGGCGGTGTATGCACAGGTTGCAGGCCACGACTTCGTCCAGTTCGATGACGATCTGTACATCACGAGCAATCCCAATGTGCAGGCCGGTCTGAGCCTCGACAGTGTCGCCTGGGCCATGGGCGGGGCGATCGAGATCGGTGGTGTCGACGCCTACATCTGGCAACCCGTGACCTGGCTCAGCTACCTGATCGATGCAGAACTCTACGGGTTCGAAGACGCCGGCCCGTGGTTGCTCACCAACGTGGGGTGGCACATCGCCAGTGCGTGGGTGCTGCTCGCGGCAATGTATGGCATGACCGGAAGGTTCTGGCCGAGCGCTTTCGTCGCGGCCCTCTTCGCCCTGCACCCGATCCAGACCGAGTCGGTCGCCTGGGCCTCGGGCCGCAGGGACGTGCTCGCCGGCTTCTTCTTGAACCTCACCCTGTTGGCCTATGCGCACTATGTCCGCAGCCGGAACTGGGCGCGGTACGCCGGCCTGCTGTTGGCGATGTTCCTCTCTCTTGCGGCAAAGGGAAGCCAGGTCTCGCTGCCATTTTTGTTGCTGCTGCTCGACTACTGGCCGCTTTCGCGGCTGCGGTTTAACGCCGGCGGCGAGTCCCGCGAACGCCTGGTGTTGGAAAAACTGCCGCTGCTCTTTCTTTCGTTCGCGATGGTGTTGGTCAACCTGGCACCCGTGTCTGCGACTTCGGGTCCCTGGGCCTCGGACCCAGCACTGCTCGAGCGCGCGGGCGATGGCGTGATGGCTTATGGCGCAACACTCGGGCGGCTCTTCTGGCCGGGTGGGCTCGCGATCATCTACCCAACACCGGTCCAGATGGGGCTGCAGGCGCCGAGCGCCAGCCAGATCGGCGTCGTGCTCGCGGGGCTCATCGCGCTGACGGCGCTCGCGGCGGTCGCGACCCAACGAAGGGGCTACCTGATCGTGGGTTGGCTCTGGTTTCTCGGCATGCTGTTTCCGCTGATCGGACTCGTTCCCTCGGGTCTCCGCGTGATGCACGATCGCTACGCCTACATCCCGATGATCGGGCTCGCGATTGCGATCAGCTTTGGCGCCGCGGATCTTTTGGCGCAGCGCCGAGCCCCCAGATCCTTGTTGATTGGTGCAGCCGCGTCGGTATTGGCGGCCTGCGCCGTGGTCAGCTGGAACCAGGCAGGGGTATGGCAAAGCAGCCAGTCACTTTTCGATCACACACTCGCGGTGACCCAGCGCAACGCGATCGTCCATTTCTACCGGGGAAACACCCTCGTGGTCGGCGGAGATCTCGACGGGGCCCGGGTTGAGTTCGAGGCGGCACTCGATATCAACCCCAGCTATCCCGACGCCCTGCAGAGCCTGGGACATTTGCAACTCAGACTTGGCCGACCCGATCTCGCGATCGGGTTGATCGAACGCGCGATCCAGTCGCGCCCGGGTTGGGTACACGCGATGATGAACCTCGGCCGGGCGCAGTCTGCAAACGGCGACCTTAAGCAGGCGCTGGCGACGCTAAACAGCGTCGTGGCCCGAGCGCCTGGATCTGTCGATGTGCGACACGCCCTTGCGATCGCCTACCACCAGAGCGGACGGATCGACGAGGCGGCCGAGGCCTACCGTGAGGCGCTGCGCCTCGATCCCAACCACGAGCCGTCGCGTCGGGGTCTTGCTCGGGTTCGGCTGCGTCAAAGGTAGGGTCGGGCCCCGGCGCCGAGTTGCGCCAATTGCTGTGCTAGGTTGATCGGTCCCAAGCACCCCAATGGAGGTTTCGATGCGCGCCTCAACACTTGTCCGGTCGATTTGTATCATGTGGACTCTGGCGCTGGCCGGCAGCCT
>SMVB01165801.1_pt1 | contig 11939 bp, 9 predicted proteins | sample 2456461 | NCBI WGS metagenome assembly SMVB01 (sample SAMN11095934, study PRJNA526329) | marine sediment metagenome | biome: Marine sediment; feature: Surficial sediment; material: Deep marine sediment; isolation source: Hadal surficial sediment | place: Pacific Ocean | collected 2014-05 | depth 0-1...
ACACCGCCACGCGAGGCATTGACCACTAACGTGTCTGCAGCCAGCTTTGCCAGACGTGTTGCGTCAAACAAGTCCCTGGTCGGGTATGTTCCGCTGCCGGTTAACGGCGTGTGCAAACTGATAATGCTGTTGCCGCAGACCTCGTTCATACTGACCAGGTTTTGCTCACCTGTATCCTGCAAAGGCGGGTCACATGACATCACCGGAATGTTCAGCACATTCAGCAGGTGCTCAAGCCGTCCACCCACATTTCCACGCCCGACAATACCGACAGTTTGGCGTCTGAAGTCCCGCTCCAGGCGCTCACAGGCCAGCCACATCATTGCCAGAGTATATTGGGCCGCAGCATCAGCGTTGCAGCCCGGTGCATGTGCCCATGTGATGTTATTGGCTTCCAGCCAGACCGTGTCCAGATGATCAATACCGATAGTGGCGCTGCCTACAAATCGAATCCCGGTTCCCTGTAATAACTGCCTGTCCACACGGGTAATGGAGCGGACCAATAAAACGTCCGCTCCGGCAAGATCATCCCGGCGAATTTCCCGACCGTTGCAAAGTACCAGGTCGCCATGAACGCCGAAGGTTTCAGCAAGATATGGCATGTTCTGGTCGGCAATGAATTTCATATTAAATATTTCTGCGCAAAAGGTCTGTTTGACCTGAGAAGACCAGCTTATTGTTTAGTCAGACAAGTCCTTCGAGGCTCATAATCAGGTACAATAATACAGATCAATCGGGGTCCGGGTGCGATGTCTTTCTGACCGTTCTTTTGACACCTGTAAATCGCTTCAAACATCGTTTTCAAGGAGCTTTCAATGAAACAAGCCGTACGAGTCGCGGTAACCGGCGCAGCCGGTCAAATCGGTTATCAATTGTGCTTCAGAATTGCCGCAGGCGACATGCTTGGCGCAGACCAACCCGTGATTCTGCAACTGCTGGAAATCACGCCGGCTCTGAGCACCCTTGAAGGGGTGGTCATGGAACTAAAGGATTCCGCATTCCCGTTATTACAGGATGTGGTATTTACCGATGATGCCAATATCGCATTCAAGGATACGGATTATGCACTGCTGGTCGGCGCCAGACCCCGTGGCCTGGGTATGGAGCGTTCAGACTTGCTGACTGCAAACGGCAAAATTTTCGGCCCCCAGGGTGCCGCGATGAACGCGCATTCAAGCCGTGATATCAAGGTGCTGGTGGTGGGTAATCCCGCCAATACCAATGCCTTGATCGCACGCGCCAGCGCACCGGACCTGAATCCTCGAAATTTTACCGCCATGACCCGTCTGGACCACAATCGGGCAATGGCGCAACTGGCGGAAAAAACAGGCATCCACCACAGCTCAATCAAAAAAATGCTGATCTGGGGTAATCACTCATCCACCCAGTACCCCGATATCAGTTTTGCTGAAGCTGACGGAAAAATGTTGGCCGATCTGGTGGCCCAGGACTGGTACCGCGAAGTATTTATCCCGACCGTGCAACAACGCGGCGCGGCAATCATCAAGGCCCGCGGTGCATCCAGCGCTGCATCTGCCGCCTCATCTGCCGTTGACCACATGCGCAACTGGGCTCTCGGTACGGCTGAGGGTGATTGGGTATCGATGGCGGTCCCATCGGATGGCAGTTATGGAATCGAACCCGGTATCATTTATTCCGTCCCCTGCGTGTGCAGAGACGGCGACTATAAAATTGTCCAGGGTTTGAGTATTGATGAATTCAGCCGTGAACGTATGGATGCCTCTGAAGCAGAGCTGCGTGAGGAACGGGCTGCGGTTGAACACCTGCTGGCTTGAGTAGACAGACCCTAGTTAACGGAGTAAACCATTGATCCCTTCTGCCGGAAAAAACTTTCGCCTGGCAGTGGCCGAAAACCGGCCACTGCAGGTGGTTGGAACCATCAACGCATTTACCGCCAGAATGGCAAAAAATGTCGGCCACAAGGCCATCTATCTATCTGGCGGCGGCCTGGCTGCAAATTCACTGGGCATGCCGGATCTTGGTATCAGTATGCTGGAAGATGTTCTCGTCGATGCCCGTCGAATAACCGATGTTTGTGACCTGCCGTTACTGGCAGACATAGACACCGGTTTTGGCGGTGCCTTCAATATTGCCCGAACCATCCGATCTGCCATCAAAGCAGGTATTGCGGCGATTCATATTGAAGATCAGGTTGCGACGAAGCGTTGCGGCCACAGACCTGGAAAGGCCATCGTCAGCAAAGGGGAAATGTCAGACCGGATCAAAGCCGCTGTGGACGCCCGCAGCGATGACGACTTCGTCATCATGGCACGTACCGATGCGTTGGCGGTTGAAGGCTTGGAAAGCGCCATTGAGCGCGCCGTTGCCTGTGTTGATGCCGGTGCTGACATGATCTTTCCGGAGGCGATTCAGAGCCTCGATCAATATCGCGAATTCAAGCGAGCGGTGGCCGTGCCGATATTGGCCAACATCACCGAATTTGGTCACACCCCCCTGTTTACAACACCTGAACTGGGTGAGGCGGGAGTCGATATCGTTTTGTATTGTTGTTCGGCTTATCGGGCCATGAATAAAGCCGCGCACGACACCTATGTTTCCATTTTGCAGCATGGCCATCAGAAACAAATGCTGCCAAATATGCAAACCCGGGAAGAGTTGTATCAACACCTGGGTTATCACGAATACGAACAGAAACTGGACGAGTTGTTCAGAGACGAACAGAAAAATCAGGAGCAGAGTTAATGAGTAAGAAGGATTCAGGCGCCGGCCTGCGTGGGCAATCAGCCGGTGAAACAGCGGTATGTACCGTTGGTGCTGAAGGCAACAGTCTTCGTTACCGTGGATTTGATGTTGTTGATCTCGCCGATCTATCAACATTTTATGAAACGGCACACATGATCCTTAAAGGCCATTTGCCGACGCAGCCTGAGCTGGATGCCTGGAAAGCCAAACTAAAGGGTCTGCGCGGGCTGCCGCAGTCACTGCGCGAAGTATTGGAACGAATCCCGGCTGACGCCCACCCCATGGATGTCATGCGCACAGGCTGTTCGTTCCTGGGAAATATCGAGCGGGAAGTTGATTTCTCGGGCCAGGCAGATGTGGCTGACCGTCTGCTGGCGGTATTCCCGTCGATCATTGTTTACTGGTATCGCTACAGTCACGATGGCGTGCGTATCGAAACACAAACCGACGATGACACCATCGGCGCCCATTTCCTTCACATGTTGCATGACCAGGCGCCGAGTGAACTGGCAGCGCGGGTGATGGATGTTTCGCTGATTTTGTATGCAGAACACGAGTTCAATGCCTCAACATTCACCGCAAGAGTGTGTGCATCAACCATGTCGGACCTGCACTCATGCATCACAGCAGCCATCGGTTCACTACGCGGCCCTTTGCACGGTGGCGCCAATGAAGCGGCCATGGCCATGATTGAACAATACAGCTCGGTTGATGAGGCCGTTGCTGATGTGCATCGCAAATTGGCCGCCAGGGAATTGATCATGGGCTTTGGCCACGCGGTGTACAAGGTTCGGGACCCACGCAATGCTATCATCAAGAAATGGTCGAAAAAGCTCTCTGAAGAGGTTGGCAACTCAACTTTGTATGACGTATCGGAAGCTGTGGAACGGGTCATGAAAGAAGAGAAAGGCATGTTCGCCAATGCCGATTTCTTCCATGCCAGCGCGTATCATTTTATGGGCATACCAACCGGCTTGTTTACTCCAATATTTGTCATGTCACGTATCACCGGCTGGGCGGCCCATTGTTTTGAACAGCGTGCCAATAACAGGATTATCCGGCCGGGGGCGGATTACATCGGCCATGCCGATCGCGACTATATCCCTATGGAGTCGAGATAAAGCATGTCAATCGTTGGAATCAAAACCGCCGAGCGCCCACAACCGGACCAGGTCTTACAGGACATTGCCGATTACGTCTGCGATTACGAAATCGATAGCGAGGTAGCATATTCCACCGCGCATTACTGCCTGATGGACAGTCTTGCCTGCGCACTGCTGGCAATGAAATTCCCGGATTGTAAGCGCTTGATCGGACCCATCGTACCGGGTGCAACAATGACAGGTGGTGCGCGTGTGCCGGGAACCGGACATGAATTGGATCCCGCGCAGGCGGCGTTTAACCTGGGGACATTGATCCGTTACCTGGATTTCAATGACACCTGGCTGGCCGCAGAGTGGGGTCACCCGTCGGACAACCTGGGTGCGATTTTAACGATTGCTGACTACCTGTCACGGAGAAACCAGGCCGTAGGTGAACAGCCGCTGTCTATGCACGATGTCCTGACGGCGATGATCAAGGCGCATGAAATCCAGGGTGTTCTCGCCCTGGAAAACAGCTACAACAAGGTTGGGCTCGATCACGTGTTGCTGGTCAGGGTTGCGTCGACTGCGGTTGTTACAAAGATGTTGGGTGGCAGCAAGGAGCAGGTCATCAACGCGGTTTCAAACGCCTGGATTGATGGTGGGGCCCTGCGCACCTACCGTCACGCTCCGAATACCGGTTCACGCAAGAGCTGGGCGGCCGGGGACGCATGTCGCCGGGCGGTAACACTTGCGTTAATGGCGGTCGGTGGTGAAATGGGGTATCCATCAGCATTGACTGCAGAAGTTTGGGGTTACTACGATGTGCTGTTCAAAGGCAAAGCGTTCAAATTTCAGCGCGGCTATGGCAGTTATGTCATGGAAAATATTCTATTCAAGATTTCATTCCCGGCTGAATTCCACGCACAAACTGCCGTTGAGTGCGCGATGATCCTGCACCTGCAAGTAAAAGACCGTGTTGATGAAATCAGCAAAATTGTCATAGAAACCCAGGAAGCCGGTGTTCGAATTATCGATAAGTCCGGTCCATTGGCGAACTATGCCGACCGCGATCACTGTATCCAGTACATGGTTGCGGTTCCGCTGATCACTGGTGAACTCACGGCAGAATCGTACGCAGACGAAATTGCCGATGACCCGCGTATCGACAGTTTGCGTGATTTGATGGTAGTGACTGAGAACGAAAATTTCACAATCGACTACTTTGATCCCGGAAAACGCGGTATCGGCAATGCGATCCAGATTTTCTTCAATGACGGCACATCGACGGAACGTGTGGAAATCAGCTATCCGATCGGTCATAAGAGACGCAGAGACGAGGGCATACCTGAGTTGGTCAAGAAATTTGAAAGCGCTGTAACCGATCACTTTTCTGCTGAACAGGCGGATTCCATCCGTGCGGCTTTTGAATCACAGTCGGCATTGAAAGAAATGCCGGTTCCGGCGTTTGTTGATGATTGGGTGCTATAGAAACATAGATTAGCGAACATCTGAAGCTGTCCACTGATTTCACAGATTATAAGAACGAGCTTTATGGCGACACTTGTGCCTGCAGGGCGCCGCGACACGGGTACCTTCCCCCTGAGACGCGCTTCAAGCACATCCATGTGCCGCTCGGGCGCCGACGTCCTGTCGGCTCACGGTCCCAGGGGAAAGGTACCCGTATCCGGGCTGGGCACTGTGGGAGCCGCAAAGATACGTGACTTCGAATGGAAAGAGCATATCAGTGCGACACTCACAGAATTTGCAAGTTAGAACATCAGATTTACCCGCGCACGTCTGTGCTCTTAATACTGTGAGTACATTTTCTGTTGCTGAGCCCGGGGTGGTTAACTGCTTCTCAGACCTTACAAAACAGGGATGTTTTGGAAGAGACTACAGGGACGTACTTGCGTCGTGTCTGAGAAGTAGTTAACCGCCCTGAGCCTTCCCCAGAACCAACGTCTAGTACAGACACGCTCTTAATAGCCTGCGAATTTGGCGTAATCTGCGGGCAAAAAAAAATCAGCCCATAAACCAGGCTGATTCTTTGGCTATCAAATCAAATCAGCGCTTCATAAAGTTGAAGAACTCTGCGTTGGTTTTAGTGGCTTTCAATTTATCCAGCATGAATTCGATGGCCTGGACTTCATCCATCGGATGTAACAATTTACGCAGTATCCATACCTTTTGCAGCATGCCCTGCCCGATCATCAGCTCTTCACGACGGGTGCCGGATTTGTTGATATCGATGGCGGGATAGACACGTTTTTCAGCGATTCTTCTCGCCAGGTGAACTTCCATGTTGCCGGTACCCTTGAATTCTTCGTAGATGACTTCATCCATCTTGGAGCCGGTTTCAACCAGGGCGGTGGCAATAATTGTCAGGGAGCCGCCTTCAGAGACGTTTCTGGCCGCACCGAAGAAGCGCTTTGGACGTTGTAATGCGTTTGCATCAACACCACCGGTCAGAACCTTGCCCGATGATGGTGCAACGGTGTTGTAGGCCCTTGCCAGACGGGTAATTGAATCCAGCAGGATGACCACATCGTGCTTGTGTTCTACCAGGCGTTTGGCCCGTTCGATGACCATCTCCGCAACCTGTACGTGGCGGGAAGCCGGCTCATCAAATGTACTTGAAACGACCTCTGCATCGACAGAGCGCTTCATTTCGGTGACTTCCTCTGGACGCTCGTCGACCAGCAATATGATCATTTTGCAGTCTTTATAATTCGCCCGGATACTCGAGGCGATATTCTGCAGCATGATGGTTTTACCGGCTTTTGGCGGCGATACAACCAATCCGCGCTGGCCGAAACCGATCGGTGAGATCAGGTCGATAATACGTGAGGTAATGTCTTCGGTGCTGCCGGTGCCCCGTTCCAGCGTGGCTTGCCTGACCGGAAACTCGGCGGTCAGGTTTTCAAACAGAATCTTGCTCTTGGCTGAATCCGGTGATTCGTAGTTGATTTCCTCAACTTTTAACAAGGCAAAGTATCGTTCGCTATCCTTAGGTGGCCGGATTTTACCCGCCAGCATGTCACCGGTGCGTAAGGCGAAGCGTCGGATCTGGCTGGGTGAGACATAGATGTCATCCGGTCCGGCAAGGTAAGAACTGTCTGCCGAACGCAGAAAACCGAATCCATCCTGCAAAATTTCAAGTACGCCTACACCATAGATGCTTTCCCCGGTTTTTGCGTGTGCTTTCAGAATGGAGAAAATGACATCCTGTTTGCGTGCCCGGGCGACACCCTCCAGACCCATTTCTTCGGCGATTTTTTGCAGTTTCACAATGGGTTTTTGCTTTAGTTCAGATAGATTCATGTTGTTTGCTTTATGTTGACGGGCATACGCCCAGGAGTGAATTGAGTTTGTGGGTCGATCTTTGTGGGTTGACCATTATGATCAGCTAAATATCAGGATTGTGCGGTATTCCACAGTTTGGTATTTAAATAGTTTCAACTAACTCAATTCATGCAATTCGTTGTGAGAGTCAGTGTGAATTCGGTATTCAGCCAGGGTGGGACACCCGCTACAGATAAGGCAAAATTATCATGTTCGTTGTGTCGCGTCCAGCGAATTCAGGAAAAACAGAAAAACCCGATCACCGCTTTTGGTGACCGGATCATTTGCGGTCAAATGTTTTCTTCTACAAATGCCGTCAGCATGCCTTTGGAAACAGCACCTACTTTGGTTGCCTGGACCTGTCCGTCTTTAAAAATCATCATGGTGGGTATACCACGGATATTGTAGTTAATCGGTGTTTGACGGTTTGAGTCTATATCCATCTTGACAACGGTCAGTTTCCCCTGGTACTCGTCAGCCAGTTCGTGGATCAACGGTGCGATCATTTTGCACGGTCCGCACCATTCTGCCCAATAGTCTATCAGGACAGGCCCATCTGCATTCAGAACTTTCTCTTCAAAGTCACCATCTGTGACGTGAATAATGTTATCGCTCAATGTCATTCTCCAATGATTTTCGTTATATCCGGACTGGTTTAAGGATGTCAGCGCGGTTAAAATGCCATATTCGGATTGCTGCTGTTTGAACGCTCGTAACAAGGGCGGGGCAGAAACCGGATTCAAGGACTATCACTATAATTACCTGAATGACAATTTCAAGGCGATTAGGGTGGTTTTCAAGTCCAAATTGAAAATTTGTTACCCGCCTGGAAATGTGATTCAATAATGACCGAAAATAAATCAACCAACCCGCTGACCGATGTTCTTTTTTCGAGTCTTGGCTTGCATCCTAAAATTATCTCCGGGCTTGAAGCTGCGAATTTTACCCATTGTACACCCATCCAGGCCCTTGCCTTACCGCCGGCCTTGACCGATAAGGATGTTGCCGGTCAGGCACAAACAGGAACCGGTAAAACAGCCGCTTTTCTGCTGGTCATTTTTAACCAGCTTCTGAAACAGAAATCTGATCATTATGGCAATAATCCGCGTGCGTTTATTGTTGCGCCGACCCGTGAGCTGGCGATCCAGATCCACCGCGACGCTTTGTTGCTTGGCGCACATACCGGTCTGAAGGCGGGTTTGGCATACGGTGGTGTTGATTATGACAAACAGCGTAAGGTTTTACAGGATGGCGTGGATATTCTGATAGGCACACCCGGTAGGTTGATCGATTATTTCAAACAAAAAGTCTACAACCTGCGGCATATCGAAGTGATGGTTCTCGATGAAGCGGACCGTATGTTTGACCTGGGATTTATTGATGACATCCGCTTTCTGTTGCGCAGAATGCCGGCGCCCGGCAAGCGTCAGTCCTTACTATTTTCCGCAACCTTATCGCACCGGGTGATGGAACTTGCTTACGAGCATATGAACAGTCCTGAAACCTTGAAGGTTGAAGCCGAGAGCATCACTGTTGACCTGGTTCAACAAAAGGTGTTTTATCCTGCGAACGATGAAAAATTACCTTTGTTGATCGGTTTGATGAGGCAACAGGATGAACACCACAGCATGGTGTTTACCAACACCCGGGCGGCAGCTGACAAAGTAGGGCGCACATTGAATGCCAATGGGATTACCGCCGTAGTTATTTCCGGACGTGTCCGTCAGGAACAGAGACAAAAGCTGTTAAAACGCTTTCATGATGGTGATATTCCCGTTTTGGTGGCCACCGATGTCGCGGCCAGGGGTTTACACATACCCGATGTGACCCATGTGTACAATTTTGATTTACCACAGGACGCACCGGATTATGTTCACCGGATCGGGCGCACCGCGCGTCTGGGTGCGAAAGGTGATGCCATCAGTTTTGCCTGTGAAAATTATGCTTTCCATCTTCCGGAAATTGAAGAATATATTGGATATTCGATAGCAACTGATTCCGCGAGTGCGGATTTGCTGCCGGAAATCACGATCCCGCCAGCGCCCAAGCGTGACAAGCAGCACCGTCACGCGGGTAAACGCGGCACTCCACGACGGCACAACAAAGGTCGCGGCAACAGGCATTAAACCCCGGGCCATGAGCAGTTATGAGTGTCCCCATGATTAAGTTCGACAGGGTCAGCAAACTCTACCCCGGAGGTAGCCGTGCGCTCTGCGATGTCAGTTTTACCATCGAACGCGGTAGCATGGTATTCCTGACCGGTCACTCCGGTGCGGGCAAGAGTACGCTGCTGCGCCTGGTGATGATGCTGGAGCGTGCCTCCCGTGGCCAGGTCATTGTCAATAATCGTAATTTGAGCAAAGCCCCGGACCGGCTCGCGCCACTGGTAAGAAGAAACACGGGTATGATTTTTCAGGACCATAAACTCCTGAAAGATAAAACCGTTGCCGACAATGTAGCCTTGCCGCTGATGATTGCCGGTCTCAGATATACCGACATTCGCAAACGGGTGCGCGCCGCACTGGATAAAGTGGGTTTGCTGGACAAGGAGAAGGCCTGGCCTTTGACGCTGTCAGGTGGTGAACAGCAACGTGTGGGTGTGGCACGGGCCATCGTCGCCATGCCGCCATTGATATTGGCAGACGAACCCACCGGCAACCTCGATCCAAACCTGTCCAGGGAGCTATTTGCTTTGTTTAACGAGGTCAGCGGGCAGGGTGTGACCGTGTTGATCGCAAGCCATGATCTCGATTTGATTCGGCGCATGCGTAAAAGGGTGTTGGTTTTGTCCGATGGTCGTCTGGCTGACGATATTCCAGCGAGTGACGGCTTGTGAATTCAGTCCATTGGTTGACACAAATGCGACGCAGAAATCGAGCCTGGTTGCGGCGCCACAGTTACAGTTTTTTTTCCAGTCTGGGTGTGTTGTTGCAGCACAGGCTCGGCACACTGATGACCGTATTGGTACTCGGTATCGCCATGTTTTTACCGCTCGGTCTGTATGTCACCCTCGCCAACCTTGAGGCTATAAACCTGCGGCAGGAAGAGTGGAGTGCCGTCACAGTCTATTTTGGAACAAGCGCTTCGAAGGCGGAGCTTGAGCAGCTTGCAAAACAGATCGACGAGAAGTTTCATCCGCAAGCGCTTGAAATGATCAGCCCTGAGCAAGGTATGGCCGAGTTTCAGAGCGCTTCAGGGTTTGGTGCGTCACTGGAAATACTTGACGAAAACCCCTTGCCTTGGGTCATGCAAATTAGCCCGCAAACTGCTGCGACCGACCAGCTTGAATCAAGGGTGAGGGAGCTATCCGCATATTTGCAAACGATTGACAATGTTGAGTTGGTCCAGTTTGATCACAAATGGCTGCAAAGACTTGGCCGCATGATGGAATTAGGACGGGCAGCGGTCAGCATGCTGATACTCTTGTTTGGTTTGGCAGTCGTGGTTGTAGTCGCTAATACCATCCGTCTCGATGTGGCATCGCGTGCTGAGGAAATCGAAATCCTGGTATTGGTGGGTGCCGGCAACGCCTTTGTCCGCCAGCCTTTTCTTTATACCGGCTTATGGTATGGCCTGATGGGTGGCCTGCTGTCGATCATATTGCTCAATTTGTCATTGATATACCTTGGTCAACCGCTGGGTCTGCTGCTCGAAACTTATGGCAGCCAATTCAGTTTGCGCAATCTGGATGCTTATGATTTCCTGTTGGTGTTGGCTGGTGGCTGCTTATTGGGCTGGCTGGGCGCCCTGATTTCCGTACAGCGATTTTTGTGGGTTTTAAACGTCGGTGGCCGTCTGGGCAGGCATTAACGATGCAACTAAAATTATCTGATCCTTGTTCCTAAAACACCGCCGTGCACGGAACATTTTGAGTGCTCAGCGGTCAAACCCAACAGTTGAGTTAATAAAACAAGGCGTTCGGAGCGCGGTGTTTCCGCAAGGAATAGCCGGGCACACTAGTGCTGTCAGCGTTCGCAGCTTTATTGCTGAAAACGATGGTGATAAATGCTATAATTGAACGCTTGCCTATAGGAGGTTTCATGAGCACAACACTTGTTCCCAGCCATTTGATGGTTCCTGCCGGTACCGGTAGTCTGGATGCATACATCCAGGAAGTGAATAAAGTTCCGATGCTGACGCTGGAAGAAGAGAAAGATCTGGCGCACCGGTATCTGGAAGAAGGCGACCTGGATGCAGCACGGCGTTTGGTTCTTGCGCACCTGCGTTTTGTTGTACACGTCGCCAAGGGTTACGGCGGCTACGGATTGCAATTGGGCGATCTTATCCAGGAAGGCAATATTGGCCTGATGAAAGCAGTGAAACGCTTCGACCCTACACGCGAAGTTCGCCTGGTGTCTTTTGCTGTGCATTGGATCCGTGCGGAAATGCATGAATTTATTCTACGCAATTGGCGTATTGTAAAAGTGGCCACCACCAAGGCCCAGCGCAAACTGTTTTTCAACCTGCGCAAATCCAAGAAACGTCTTGGCTGGCTGAACATGGAAGAGGTCAACACGGTTGCCGAAAACCTGGGGGTCAAACCCGAAGTGGTGCTCGAGATGGAATCACGTTTGTCGGGCCAGGATATAGGATTCGATTTATCCGCTGATTCGGACGATGATGACAAGCCATACGTTTCACCGTCGGCATACCTGGTCAGCAAGTCTGAAAGCCCCGAATCGGAGCTGGAAGTCTCTGATATGCGGGATCACCAAAATAACCTGTTATACCAGGGTTTGAGTGAGCTGGACGAACGCAGCCAGGATATCATCCGCTGTCGTTGGCTAT
>SMVB01174596.1_pt1 | contig 11939 bp, 11 predicted proteins | sample 2456461 | NCBI WGS metagenome assembly SMVB01 (sample SAMN11095934, study PRJNA526329) | marine sediment metagenome | biome: Marine sediment; feature: Surficial sediment; material: Deep marine sediment; isolation source: Hadal surficial sediment | place: Pacific Ocean | collected 2014-05 | depth...
CTCGCAAGTTCTGATAGTCCGGTTTCGTCTAATACCATACTGAATTTGTTTATACTTTTTATTCCTTTAGTTGTAATAGTATTTTCTGTTTATAGAAGGAAAGTGAGAAGAAGGATGTAAGTCACTTTCGGTTATGAATTTAATTATAAAAAAAGTTTACACCAAATCAATAAGATTATAAATGAAACAAACTGTCTTAATTAAATTCATATTATTAACACTACTGGTTTTGTTTCTATCACCAGTCTATTATTTAAAAGCATCAGAAGAATTTGTAATTGAACCAATTACTAATGATTGGTCTATCTTGGGTTATGCTAACGGAACATTCGATAAAGAAAACAATACTGGTTGTTTTAATATTAAAGAACTTAAATTGATCTATAACGACAATGATAAATATGATATGAGTCATCAATTAATAGGTATACGTCTAGAATTGGGAATACCATATAAAGGTCAATTTATTTTTATAAGTAAAACACCTATATATAAAATAAACGAAGTCATAGAAAAAGGATCATCTATAATTAAGAATGACATAAAAATGTGTTTAACTAAAAAAGTAGATAATCCCAGGTCAGAATATTTTTATTCTATGGCAATCATTATAAAGCATGATAATCCTTATGGTTATGCATTAATACATTCTCATGAAAGGAAATCATATGAGAAACTAATGAAATGATAAGGTTATAGTCTCGTACAAATAATTAACATATGTTCAATTCATGGGAAAGCAACTTCGGTTTACTTCATTAAAATTTTCACCAATACATGGTGAAACAGAAAAGACTAACCTAGCTAGATATGGACTTGATCTAGCAGTCTTGGTTAAGGAAAAACTTATCAACTTAGGATATACCATTTCTGAAGAACCTATTCCTGAAGATTGGGTGAGACTACTCTTGTCTATTGAAGAAAAAGGCAATGAAAAGTTTGTTGAAGCGTTAAATCAATTTGTTGCAGTAAGCAAGAACAAGCGACAAATTGATAACAATTAATAATCTTTATTTAGAATAAATGGAAATATTTTGAATCACAACATCAGGAATAGGCGCTCTTGATAAAGGTCCGTCGGAAGTTATAAGAACTGAATCAAAAAGCTTTGCAGCTGCTACATAAAAAGCATCGTATGCAGATAGGTTGTTTCTATAGTCCCATGCTGTTAGTAAAAGTTTGCGGTGAGATATGCGAGTTACAGGCCAATTCTTAAGATCATCAATAGCTATGCTTGCTCTATCCTCAGAAATTTTATTAAGCCTGACAGCACGCCTAAATACCGACATGACTTCCACATCTAAAAGGGAAGGGGCTATTAAATTGGCTTGCTCAAGTATTGGTGCTACTTTTTTGCCTAAAGGAGTTTTTAAAAGATATTCAGATGCTATTGATGCATCTACCACATATTGCATCAATCCAACTCACCGTATCTTTCACTGCGCTCTTCTTTAAGAAGGGATGCAGCGGATACTTTTAAATTAGTATCAGGTCTTTTTGATATTCGTTCTTCCCACTCTAAACGGTCTAGCTCTCTGTTCAGTGCTGAAAGAACAAAATCACTAAGGGTGCTGTGATTTTTTTTGGCATAATGCCATAGCTTTTTATGAAGAGAATCGGGAATATTCTTAACCTGCAAATTTTTCATAGCATGACTATAGCATGCTAATAGCATGCGGTCAAAATAAAACAAACATACTGTAAATTATGTTTTATTTTTTAAAACTTTTTAAAATAGAATATATATTTACAAATCTTTTAAGTATTTTCATTAATCTATTTAAATTCTCGTATTTTTTGGTAATATAACAAGCCCGAAATTTAATCATATATAAGGTGGTATAATGTCTAATTTTAATCCATTAGAAGCAAAACTTGAGCTGGATACAAATGATGGTAAGAAGGTTTATTACTCAATAACCAAACTCCAGGAGCTTATAGGTAAAGATATATCAAGTCTTCCTTTCTCAATAAAAATACTATTAGAAAATGTTTTAAGAAACTATGACGGAAAGATTGTAAATACAGATGATATTGAAGCAATAGCAGACTGGGGGAAAAGCTCAGAACCAGTTGAAGTACCCTACAAACCATCTAGAGTAATATTGCAGGATTTCACTGGTGTTCCGTGCGTTGTCGACCTTGCCGCAATGCGAGGAGTGGTAAATAAAATGGGACTGGACCCTGCAAAAATAAATCCTGTTGTTCCAGTTGACCTAGTTATAGACCATTCAGTTCAGGTTGACCATTACGCAACTCCTGAGGCATTTTTAAAAAATGTCGAAAGAGAATACGAAAGAAACGGTGAAAGATATGCATTCCTGAGGTGGGCAAAACAGGCATTTGAAAACTTTAGAGTAGTGCCACCAGGTACAGGTATTGTACACCAGGTAAACCTCGAATACCTTGCAAGCGTAGTAAGCTCAAAAAATGTGGACGGAGATACGATTGTTTATCCCGATACTCTTGTAGGAACAGACTCGCACACGACTATGATAAATGGCTTGAGTGTTATGGGCTGGGGAGTAGGCGGTATAGAAGCAGAAGCCTGTATGCTCGGGCAACCCATTTATATGCTAATGCCTGAAGTTATAGGATTTAAGCTACACGGCCAGCTCTCTGAAGGTGTCACAGCTACTGATATGGTACTTACAATTACAGAAATGCTCAGGAAAAAAGGTGTAGTAGGAAAATTTGTTGAATTTTTCGGCCAAGGACTTTCCAACCTTGCACTTTCAGACAGGGCAACAATTTCAAATATGGCACCTGAATACGGTGCTACAATGGGATTTTTTCCTGTTGACGATGAAACTCTAAGATATCTAAGAATAACCGGCCGAAGTGAATCACTTATAGACCTTGTTGAAAAATACACAAAAGCACAGAGCTTATTCAGAACAGATGATATGGCCGATCCGGTATACACAGATATACTTGGATTAGACCTCTCAACAGTTGTTTCCTCACTTGCAGGACCAACCAGACCACAGGACAGGATTTCACTAGACGATATGAAATCTGCATATCGGCAGACAATCAAATCTAGACTAAAGGATAAAAATGGCGATATAAATAAAACTGTAGATGTGAAACTAAATGGAACTGGAGGTCAGATTTCAAATGGTTCTGTCGTAATATCGGCTATCACAAGCTGTACTAACACCTCCAATCCTTCTGTTATGATAGGAGCAGGGCTTCTTGCCAAAAATGCAGTTGAAAAGGGGCTTTCTGTGAGCCCTACGGTCAAAACAAGCCTGGCTCCTGGTTCTAAGGTAGTTACTGATTATCTTGAAGATGCGGGCCTTAACACTTATCTCGACAAACTCGGGTTTAACCTTGTAGGTTATGGCTGTACTACATGCATTGGAAACAGCGGGCCACTTCCACAATCTATAGAAGATGCTATAAAAGACAACGACTTCAATTGCGCATCAGTGCTAAGCGGTAACAGAAACTTTGAGGGAAGGATCCATCCCCACGTAAAACTTTCATATCTTGCATCCCCACCGCTAGTAGTTGCCTATGCACTGGCAGGAACAGTAGACATTGATCTTTCCAAAGAGCCTCTAGGAAAAAGTGATTCAGGAGAGGATGTATTCTTAAAAGACATATGGCCATCTCAGCAGGAAGTAACAGAAATAATAGAAAAATCGGTTACACCCGAGATTTTCAAAAAAGAATACGCAAAAGTATTTGAAGGCGATGAAAAATGGAACAGCATGGCAATCCCGGAAGGAAATCTTTATGAGTGGAATGCAGATTCCACATATATACAGGAACCGCCGTTTTTCGATGATTTTGGTATGGAAACAACTGAACCACAGGATATAAAAGGGGCATATGTTTATGCGCTGTTAGGAGATTCTGTAACTACAGATCATATTTCACCTGCCGGCTCTATACCAAAAGACGGGCCTGCCGGAAAGTTTCTTATAAGCAAGGGTGTCGATCCTTATGACTTTAATAGCTTTGGATCCAGAAGAGGAAATCACGATATAATGATTAGGGGAACCTTTGCAAATATTAGGATCAAAAATAAGCTTCTGCCGGGAACTGAAGGTGGGGTTACAAAGTATATCCCCGGAGACGAAGATACAACTATGTTTGAAGCTTCAGAGAAATACAGAAGTGATGGAACGCCTCTTATAGTTATAGGTGGTAAGGAGTATGGAACAGGAAGCTCAAGGGACTGGGCGGCTAAAGGAACAATGTTGTTAGGAGTAAAAGCGGTTATAGCAGAGAGTTTTGAAAGGATACACAGGAGTAATCTTGTTGGAATGGGTGTACTGCCTTTACAGTTTAAAGATGGTGATAGCGCGCAAAGCCTGGGTATAACGGGGTTTGAAAAATTTGATATTATAGGAATAACAGACATTTCACCAAGAAAAGAGCTTAAGGTTTTAGTTACCGACAATAATGGAAATACAAAAGAGTTTGGTGTAATTTGCAGACTGGATAGCCCGATTGAAATTGATTACATTAGAAATGGCGGGATTTTGCAGACAGTGCTGAGACAAATGATACGCTCAAATTAATTGCATTTTAGAAATATTTATATATATTCACTGTCCAAAATTCTTGCAACTAATACATACATACGAAAGGAGTTTTATTGATGTCTAATGAAGGACAAATAATTGGTATAAATTCAAATACTGGTGAGATTGAAGTACCTAATAACCCGATAATTCCTTTTATAGAAGGTGATGGAACTGGACCAGATATTTGGAGAGCATCAAAAATAGTATTTGATACCGCTGTACAAAAAGCTTATAAAGGGGACAGAAAAATAATCTGGTATGAAGTATTTGCCGGACAAAAAGCATACGATAAAACAGGAGAGTGGCTTCCGAAGCAAACTCTTGAAGATCTAAAAAAATATGTAATTTCGATAAAAGGACCTCTTACAACACCTGTTGGCGGAGGGATCAGAAGTTTAAACGTTTCACTTAGACAATTACTGGATCTCTACGCATGTGTACGTCCGGTACGGTATCTTAAAGGAACTCCAAACCCTGTAAAGTATCCCGAAAGAATTGATGCTGTAATATTCAGAGAAAATACTGAAGATGTCTATTCCGGCATAGAATGGGAAAGCGGAAGCCCAGAAGCAGAGCAGGTAAGGGATTTTCTTATTAATACCATGAAGGTGGAAATACGGGAATTGTCAGGAATTGGAATTAAGCCTATCAGCCCTTTTGGCACTAAAAGGCTTATGAGAAAAGCAATTCAATACGCAATAAAATATAACAGGAAAAGCGTCACTTTGGTTCATAAAGGCAATATTATGAAATTTACTGAAGGCGCATTTCGCGACTGGGGCTATGAACTTGCTAAAGAAGAATTTTCTGACTTCACAATTACAGAAGATGAATTATGGGATAAATTCGGTGGAAAGCCGCCTGAAGGTAAAATTATAATAAAAGACAGGATTGCTGACAATATGTTTCAGCAGATTCTTACAAGAGGCGATGAATATGATGTGCTTGCATTGCCTAATTTAAATGGCGACTATATATCGGATGCCCTAGCAGGTCAGGTTGGAGGATTGGGTGTGGCGCCAGGCGCCAATATTGGCGATCCGTATGCTTTATTTGAAGCAACACACGGCACGGCACCCAAATATGCGGGTCAGGATAAAGTCAACCCAGGTTCGCTAATACTTTCTGGTGTAATGATGTTTGAGTATCTTGGGTGGACAGAAGCCGCAGAGCTAACCGTAAAAGCAATGGAACAAACTATTTTAGATAAAACAGTCACGTATGATCTGCACAGACAGATAGAAGGAGCAACACTTCTTAAATGTTCAGAGTTTGCAAAGGCTATTGCAGATAATATGGATAACTCTTAATAAATTTAATTTAATATAAAAGCGTCGGAGAGAATATAATGAGCAGACCAAAAATTTCAGTAATAGGAGCGGGAAATGTTGGAGCAACAGCTGCAATGAGACTCGCTGAATCAGAATTGGGAGATGTGGTACTGGTAGATATAGTTGAGGATATGCCTCAGGGTAAGGCCCTTGATTTAATGGAGATGGGCCCGGTTGTAAAATATGATGTTAATATAACAGGTACTAATGGTTACGAAGAGACAGCGGATTCTGATATTGTAATAATTACTTCGGGGCTTCCCAGAAAGCCTGGAATGAGTAGAGATGATTTGCTTGCTACAAATACGAAGATTGTCACTCAGGTTACTTCAGAGGTAGCCAAAAAGTCGCCCAATGCAATACTTATTCTTGTTACAAACCCTCTTGATGCAATGACTTATGTTGCTTATAAAACAAGCGGTTTTCCAAGAGAAAGGGTTTTAGGTATGGCTGGAGTGCTTGATTCTGCAAGATTCACGGCTTTTATTTCCATGGAGCTAGACGTCTCAGTAGATAATATTCAGGCCTTTGTACTTGGCGGACATGGTGATGACATGGTTCCGATAGCAAGATTTACTACAGTAGCGGGTATTCCTATTACAGAGTTGCTACCTCAAGACAGGATTGATGCGTTAATTCAGAGAACAAGAGACGGAGGAGCCGAAATTGTGAAGCTTCTTAAAACTGGGAGTGCTTTTTATGCTCCAGGGGCATCTGCAGTGCAAATGGCAGAATCAATTCTAAAAGACAAGAAAAAAATTCTTCCCTGCTGTGTATATGCAGATGGAGAATATGGTATAGACGGAACATTTGTTGGCCTGCCTGTTAAATTGGGTAGGAACGGTATTGAGGAGATTATTCAAGTTAAATTAACGAAAAAAGAAAAAGAAGAATTACACATATCCGCTAGTCATGTAAAAGAACTATGTGAGAGGATTCACGAGCTGGGTCATTTGTAATATTCATAGGGCTTGAGTGCTACTTTCGATTAATTAGTATACTGCCCAATCTTTTATTCTTACAATTAAATATCTTATTTATGGAGAAAAATAATGGCTATTTCTGCCACTCAGAATTATACGACTTTAAGAACTGACAATTGGCGGGTAGCGCCTATAATTACTGTAATTATTCTTGGCTCTTTTGTAATATATGCAACATGGAGAGCGCTAGAGAATCAATATTATTTAGCTGAACCTTACCTTTCACCATTTTATTCTCCACTGATAAATCCAGAGTGGTGGCCGATTTCTCCTGCGATATTGATATTATGGGCACCAGGACTTTTCAGGTTTACATGTTATTACTACAGAAAGGCATATTATCGTTCATTTGCCGGGATGCCGCCTGCATGTGCTGTAGAAGGCAGAAGCAAAGAAAGCTATAGCGGTGAGAGCAAATTTCCACTTATATTACAAAACCTGCACAGGTTCTTTTTCTATGCGGCTTCAATAGTTTTAATTTTTCTTTGGTATGATGCATTTAAAGCTTTTAATTTTGATGGTCACTACGGAGTAGGCGTTGGATCGATTATACTGGTATTAAATGTTTTTCTTTTGAGTATGTATTCACTTTCCTGTCATTCATTCAGGCATCTAATTGGTGGCAAATTAAATGTATTTTCATCTTGTCCCACAAGATTTACACTTTGGAAAGGGGCAAGCTCCTTAAATGAAAGACATATGTTGTGGGCATGGGTAAGTCTTTTTGGAGTATGCTTGACTGATCTTTATATAAGGCTTGTTGCAACAGGCGTTATAACGGATATGAGGTTAGTTTGAAAATGGATAAATATGAAACACATGAGCATGATGTAATTGTTATTGGTGCTGGTGGCGCAGGACTGCGGGCTGCAATTGAAGCATCCGCACAGGGAGCAACAGTTGGTTTGGTTTGTAAATCCTTGCTTGGAAAAGCGCATACTGTAATGGCTGAGGGTGGTATAGCAGCTGCTATGGCAAATGTGGCTCCTGAAGATAATTGGGAAACACATTTTAAAGATACAATGTATGGCGGCAAGATGCTCAATAACTGGCGGATGGCTGAAATTCATGCCAAAGAATCTCCGGACAGAATCAGGGAACTGGAAAGGTGGGGAGCTCTATTCGACAGAACCAAAGAGGGGAAAATAAATCAGAGAGCATTTGGAGGTCATACCTGGAAAAGACTCTGTCATGTTGGTGACAGAACTGGACTTGAACTAATAAGAACTTTACAGGACAAAGGAATACATTCTGGCATCGATGTTTATATGGAATGTATAATAACCGATTTACTTAAGGACGGAGATAAAGTAGTAGGTGCTTTTGGTTATTGGAGAGATACGGGGAAATTCGTATTATTTAAAGGTAAGGCAATAATCTTAGCTACGGGTGGTATCGGTAAAATATACCAGGTTACATCAAATTCTTGGGAATATACCGGAGATGGTCATGCACTTGCATACAGAGCAGGTGCGGAACTAATTGATATGGAATTTATACAGTTTCACCCTACTGGTATGGTTTGGCCGCCAAGCGTAATAGGAATATTAGTCACTGAAGCTGTTAGAGGAGAGGGAGGCATACTTACAAACTCTAAGGGCGAAAGATTTATGGAACAATATGATCCTGAGAGGATGGAGCTTTCTACAAGAGATGTAGTTTCGAGGGCTATCTATACTGAAGTCAAGGAAGGCAGAGGTACTCCGCATGGAGGCGCATATTTAGATATCTCCCATATAGGGGCTGAACATATAATTAAAAAACTTCCCAGTATGTATCATCAGTTTATGGAATTTGCGGATATTGATATAACTAAAGGTCCTATGGAAGTCGGGCCTACGACTCATTATGTGATGGGTGGGGTAAGAGTAAATGCCGAGACTGGAGAGAGCACTGTAAGTGGGTTATTTGCGGCCGGAGAAGTGTCCGGAGGAATGCACGGGGCTAACAGGCTTGGAGGAAACTCTCTTTCAGATCTTCTTGTATTTGGCAGAAGAGCTGGTTTAGGCGCTGCTGAGTATGCTAATCAAATCGATTCAAATACTCTAAATATTAATAATCAGCAGATTGCTGAACATGAAAAAGAAATACTTGCTCCATTTAGCAATAGTAATGGGAAAAACCCATATACTGTTCATCAGAAACTGCAGGTAATTATGCAGAACTATTTTGGAGTCTTCAGAATAGAAGACAAATTAAAACAGGGATTAAAAGAGTTAGAAGCTCTAATTAATGATTCAAAAGTGCTTAGTATTGAAGGCTCGCGAATATTCAATCCCGGATGGAATCTAAGTATAGACTTAAACTCGTTATTTATAGTTTCTGAGGCTGCAGCAAAATGTGCACTGCAAAGAGAAGAGAGCAGAGGCGCTCATAGCAGGGTCGATTATCCTGAAAGCGACAACAAAAAATGGAATACAGTAAATTCTGTCATATCACAAGATGGAGATTCTATGAAATTAGTGTTTTCTCCACTACCAGAAATGCCAGATGAGATCAAAAGCTTATTTTCGGAGGATCAATAATGGCTGAAGCCGTACTTAGAGTTTTTAGAGGGGACTCAGAAAACGGAGAGACAAAAGACTATAAAGTACCTGTTGAAGAAGGCATGGTAGTACTGGACGCCCTTCTTTATATCCAGGCAAATTATGATGGAGATTTAGCAGTCCGGTGGAACTGTAAAGCAGCTAAATGTGGTTCTTGCAGTACAGAGATAAACGGTATGCCAAAGCTTTCATGTAAAACAAGGATGGATAGTCTACCCCATGATGAACCTATAACGGTATACCCACTTAAAGCTTTTCCTGTAATTAAGGATCTTGTTTCTGATGTAAAATGGAACTATCAAAAGCAAAAGGAAATTCCACCGTTTACGCCCCCTGAAGATGAAGAAATGATAATGTATCAGGATGACGTAGAAAGAAGTCAGGAATTTAGAAAATGTATTGAATGTTTTTTGTGCCAGAATGTGTGCCATATTTTAAGAGATAATAACGCCAAGGAATCCTTTTTTGGTCCAAGGTACATGATAAAGATTGCAGAACTCGATATGCATCCACTGGACACAGTTGATAGAAGTGAGCTGCTTAGAAATGAAGCAGGTGTTGGCTTTTGTAATATAACAAAGTGCTGTACTGAAGTATGCCCAGAAAACATACATATAACAGACAATGCAATTATTCCACTAAAAGAAAGGGTTGTAGATAAATATTTTGATCCGATTAACTGGATACTTTCAAAATTAAAAGAAGATTAATAGCTCAAATAGTATTTGGAGGATAGTAAGAATTGAATATACACGAGTATCAAGCTAAGGAATTACTATCAAAAAATGGTATAAATGTGCCTGCCGGAAAAGTAGCATTCTCCAGTGATCAGGCAATACGAATAGCAAATGATCTGCAGTCCGAAAAATTTGTTGTAAAAGCTCAGATACATGCCGGAGGCAGGGGCAAGGGAGGCGGAGTAAAGATTGCCTCAACTGTTGAAGATGTAGGACGACTGACCTCTGATATGATTGGTATGAAGCTTATAACACATCAAACCGGTCCTGAAGGTAAATTGGTAGGTAAAGTACTTATTGAAGAAGCTTCTCAAATAGAAAAAGAGTTTTATTTGGGAATGGTTATAGATAGATCTGAAGAAAAAATTGTAGTCATGGCAAGCCCTGAGGGCGGGGTTGAAATTGAAGAGGTAGCAAAAAACAGTCCTGACAAAATAATTAAAGAATATGTTGATATTTCAGTTGGTTTACTGCCATTTCAGTGTAGAAAAATTGCATACTTTCTTGGACTTAAAGGTAAAACTGCCAATAAAGCTGTAAACTTAATTCTTAAATTGTATGAAGTATTTATAAAAAGTGACTGTTCTCTTGTAGAAATAAATCCAATGATTCTTACTAAATCAGACTATCTCATACCACTGGATGCAAAATTAAATATAGACGATAATGCCCTATATAGACACAAAGACCTATCGGAATATCACGATCCTGATGAAGAAGACTCTAATGAATTAGAGGCAAGCAAGTGGGGTATAAGCTACGTAAAACTGGATGGGAATATTGGATGTCTTGTAAACGGTGCTGGTCTTGCAATGTCTACAATGGACATTATTAAATATCATGGTGGAGAACCCGCTAATTTTTTAGATGTTGGAGGAGGAGCCACGCCGCAGCAGGTTACTCAGGCGTTTAAAATGATACTGAGCGATAAAAATGTGAAGGCTGTATTTGTTAATATATTTGGCGGAATAATGAAGTGTGACACAGTTGCAACTGGTATTATTTCAGCTGCCAAAGAAGTAGGTATTGAGGTGCCTCTTGTGGTTAGATTAGAGGGAACTAATGTCGAAGTTGGAAGAGAAATGCTTTCAAAATCAGGTCTAAATATAATTACAGGTAGTGACATGAAAGAATGTGCCGCAAAAGTTGTTGAATCTGCTCAAAATTCCTAAATACTTATTAATATTTCTTTTCTTGACAACACTATCTTCGTGATTATTTTTAAACTTGATAATCTAACTTAAATAAAATTTATATTTTTCTCTTGTTTTTGGAGGAAGTTGCATGGCAAAAAGTAAAATAATTGGAATAGATCTTGGGACAACCAACTCTGTTGTATCTATAGTTGAAGCTGGAGAGCCCAAGGTTATTATTAATGAAGAAGGTTCAAGGATTACGCCTTCTGTAGTTGCATTTACTAAAGACGGTGAAATACTGGTTGGAAATCCTGCTAAAAGACAGGCGGTTGTTAATCCCGAAAACACAATTTATTCGGTAAAAAGATTAATAGGCCGGAGATTTGAGGAAGCTGAAGAAGACGCAAAAAAAATTCCTTACAAAGTAGTTAAAAATAAAAATGGTGATGCCTGGGTAGAAGTAGATGGTAAACAGTACTCACCTCCGCAAATATCATCGCATATACTGTCAAAATTAAAAAAAGCTGCAGAGACTTATCTTGGGGAAGCTGTTACGGAAGCAGTTATTACAGTACCGGCTTATTTTAATGACAGCCAGAGACAGGCTACAAAGGATGCAGGCAAGATTGCCGGTCTCGAAGTTAAAAGAATTATTAATGAGCCAA
>SMVB01151368.1_pt1 | contig 11937 bp, 12 predicted proteins | sample 2456461 | NCBI WGS metagenome assembly SMVB01 (sample SAMN11095934, study PRJNA526329) | marine sediment metagenome | biome: Marine sediment; feature: Surficial sediment; material: Deep marine sediment; isolation source: Hadal surficial sediment | place: Pacific Ocean | collected 2014-05 | depth...
AGAGCGCCCCAGGCCTCCAGCTCGCGCACGCGGTCGGGAGCCTCCCTGGCGTGGAACTCGGCCATGCGCCAGTTGTTGAGGTACTGGCCGCCGCGCATGGTGTCGGCGAAGTGCACGCGCCAGCTGTCGCGGTCGTCCACGTTGGCCAGCGCGGCGGCGATGCCGCCCTCGGCCATCACGGTATGGGCCTTGCCCAGCAGTGATTTGCACACCAGCCCGACGCGAACACCCTCCGCCGATGCCGCGATCGCGGCGCGCAGACCCGCGCCGCCCGCACCGATCACCAGCACGTCGTGCTCATGGGTCGCGAAGCGCTCCATCAGAACAGCCTGATGTCGTGCCAGACGCCCATCGAGCAGAGTCGCACGTAGAGGTCGGTGAAGCCGACCCAGAACAGAGAGATCCAGGCGAACAGCATGTGTCTACCGTTGAGACAACTCACGCAATCGTACGCGGTTCGCCGTACCGGTTTGTCGGAGAGGACGTTCTTGCCCCCGCCGACGAGGTGCCGCAGTGAATGGCAACTGAACGTATAGAGGCCGAGGAATACCACGTTGAGCGCCAGCACCAACGTACCAACTCCGACACCGAATTCATCGCTGTTCCCGTTCTCGCCGGGGAACCACAATCCCTTCCACACGTCGTGGGTGAGGAACACGATGAAACCCAGTGCGAGGTAGAGGAAGTACCGATGGGCGTTCTGCAGGATCAACGGGAACGAGCGTTCGCCGAGGTAGTTCTTGCGTGGTTCGCCGACGGCGCACGACGGCGGATCGGCCCAGAAGGCCTTGTAGTAGGCGCCGCGGTAGTAGTAGCAGGTCAGACGAAAACCGCCGGGGGCCCACAGCACCAGGAACGCCGGCGACCAGGGCATGAACCCGGGCCACCAACCCGGCTTCGGTCCGAACCAAGCGTGAGGCGAATCGCCGAAGATCTCGGGCGAATACATCGGTGACAGGTAGTGGGTGCCTTCCACGGTGTAGTGCGCATTCTGGAATGCCGCCCACGTCGAATAGACGAGGAACGCGGAAAAGCCCGCAAAGACCGCCAGCGGCTGGACCCACCAACGATCCGGGCGCACCGTTTGCCCCCAACCTGGTTGTGGGGCAAGCTTCAAACTCGGGTGCGCTTCTGCCATCGCCCTCCCCTCGCGCCGCTTTCGCGGCCGGAGGCGCAGCATACGATAGAGCCGACCGAAGCGAAAGGATTTGCATCGCGCGAAGGGACGGCGTAAAAGGCGTTTGCGATGAGCTATACAGGGAAACCGCTACGCGCCGGAAGCCGCATCGATGACCTGTGCCGCGCCTGCAAGTTGGAGCGCGAGCATGTGGTGATGGTCGCTAGCAGCGACGGTGCACCGATACGGGTCATGTGCGACTACTGCGGTAGCCAGCACAACTTCCGCGGCGGCGCCCCGGCGCGCCGAACGTCTTCCGACGCGGGCGCCCCCGAGAGCGCCCACGGGCCGATGCGACTCGTCAGCGAACGAGAAAGGAGCGCGCCACCGATGAACGACAGTGGAGAGGACCTGGAGTTATTGTTGCGCCGCATCATCCGCGAGGAGTGTGGTCTGACCGCGGTCGCTCTCGCGGACAAGTGGATCGACGGCGACCTGGTGTTGAGACCGGGTCGTGAGGGACTGCAGGAAAAAACGATCCCGATCGAAACGTTCTTCAGCAAGATCGTGATACTGCGCAACCGCCTGCGCACGCTCGAGCAGCATCTCAACGCATCGGATCTTCCGACCAAGGACAAGCTCAAACTTCAGGGCTACATCACGGGCTGCTACGGTTCGTTGACCAGCTTCAATGTTCTATTCGCGGACGAGGACGATCGTTTCAAGGGCGCCGGCACCTGATCGCGCGGATAGGCCGTGTACACTCACTGTTGGGGGGTAAATCATGAACGCCGACACCGGTAGCGGCTTCGAAACGACCCAGTGTTCTCAGTGCGGGATGACCATCCATGAAGGGATGGACCACCAGAAAACGGACGACGCCGTTTTCTGCCGACCTTGCTTCGACAAACTTTCCGCCGAACTTCAGCATGCCGTTGCGGCCCAGTCGACCGACGTCAACTATGCGATGGGACTGGTCGGCGGTGTGCTCGGTGGAGTTCTCGGGGCCCTCGTCTGGTGGGGCTTCACCATCGTGACGAACATCTCGTTAGGCCTGGTTGCCGTCGTGATCGGTATCGCGGTCGGGAAAGGCGTGATCTTCCTTTCCGGCAACAAGCGTCACCTCAACCTGCAGATCATGGCCGTCGTCATCTCTTTCCTGTCTTTCGTCTACGCCAGCTTCCTCGTGAACCGCTCGTTCATCCAGCAGGCCCTCGAGGCTGAGGGCACGCCGTTCGAAATTCCGCTGCTCCCCAGCACCGAGATGTTCCTCGAGGTCGTCAAGGCCGGATTCAGCCCGATCGATCTGTTGTTCCTGGGCATCGTGATCTACCAAGCGTGGAAGATCCCCGCCCCGCTCGCGATCCAACAGCAAGGATGAACGAGAACCGCTCCCAGGAGGAGTTCGAAAAGAAGCAGCGCAATCTGGGGTCGGTGGCGCGCCATCTTGTCCACGGTCCGGCGGAGCCGCCCCCCACGGAGACCCCGAGCGCCACGCCGCGTCGAAAATGGGCCGCCCTCGGCTCCGCCGGTGTGGCTCTCGCGTTCATCCTCGGCAAGGCGAAATTTTTGCTCCCGCTGCTCAAGTTCACGAAGTTTTCCACACTGCTCACCATGGTTCTCACGGTGTGGGTCTACGCCCAACTCTGGGGATTGAAGTTCGCCGTCGGCTTTATCCTGTTGATCTACGTCCATGAAATGGGCCACGCGCTCGTCCTTTCCCAGCAGGGCATCCCGGCGGGAGCGCCGATCTTCATCCCTTTCGTCGGCGCCATGATCACGATGCGCAAGTTGCCACCCAACGCCTATGTCGAGGCCCTCGTCGGGATCGGCGGACCGATTCTCGGAAGCGCCGGCGCCCTGGTCTGCTTGCTGATCGGCATGTGGACCGAGTCGATGTTCTGGTTTGCGCTGGCTTCCACCGGCTTCTTGCTGAACTTGTTCAATCTCATCCCGATCAGCCCGCTCGACGGTGGCCGAATCGTCGGCGTCATCAGCCGCTGGATCTGGGTTCTCGGTTACATCATCGGGGGAATTGTTTTCTTCGCCACGTACTCCCCGATCCTCTTTCTGATCTTGCTGCTCGGGTTGTTCAGCCTCGGCAGGACGTTCCGCGGGCCGCGACCCGGTTATTTCGATGTGGCGCCGGCCCGGCGTCTCTCGATCGGTATCGCCTATTTCGTCCTACTGGGGCTGCTCGCACTGGGGATGTGGTTCGCGGATCTCCATCTCGTGGAACTCACCGCGGGTCGATAGCTCGAGGCTCGACTTCGGCTTCTCTTCGAGTCCGTTCGTCCATGACGACGAACTGATAACGACGCTCTACCACCGGGATCAGAGTTCGATTCGCGCCTTCGACTTGGGAACCGGCGCCCCTTAACGACGCCTGACGGTGATGTCCTTGAAGTTCGTGCCCGGCGCAAAGAACAACGTCGGCGCCGTCTCCGCGTCGGGTCCCACCGCGGGTGCGAGATCGGGGACGCCGTCGACGCGCACCGATCGCGGGACGATGACCGTCACGCCGCCGGCCACGCCCTCGATTTCGATCTGTGCGTTCTGCTTCCAATCGCCGGTCATGTCGAGTGCAAGACCGCCGAACCGGTAGTCCAGGTCCAGCACCGCCGGGCTCGCGTTCCCGATTTCATGAAGGACCAGCCCCCCCATGTTCATCCGAACCGACACAGAATCTGCGGGCACACGCAATGGACTACCGAAATTCACGAAGGCCCCCGCGCGGTCGAGGTCGAGATCGATCGTCGGCAACCACAGGCCGCCGAGTTCCGCTTCCAGGCCGACACGATCCATGTCAATTTCCAGCGCGATCGGAGCATCGGCGGGTAGACAGACGTTCAACGAGGCGTCGCGCCCACTAAAAAACCGTTCAATGAGACGCGCCAGGTCGGAACCCGAGCCCGTCATCTCGACGGTGTAGGTCCAGTTGCCGTCCGGCTCTTCGTTCAGTGTCTCCGAGAACTCGATGCGTTTTTTGTTGTACGTCGCCTCGACGACGAGCCCCTCGTCCTCGCTGCAGGGTCGGATCACGACGTTTTCGACGCCACTCACGATGAGCTTGACGCGATTGACCAGCGTGCCCAGAGCCTCCGGAAGGTCCACCGAGCGGGTCGTGTCCATCTCGACAAGGTGAGCGGTCCCGGCGAATTGTTCCGGCGCATAGCTTGCGCCAGCCTCGGTGAACTCGGCGTTGCTCCCGCTGATCCAGCCGAACAACGCAACGGTCACGACGAGAACAAAGACAATGCCCAGACAGCCCAGACACGAGAACTTAAAGAACTTCTTCACACTCGAGCCAGCCACTCATTCCCCTTCCATAAACATCAAGATGGCGGGAACGGTATCACGAGGCGTACCGGGGTTCGCGGCGTCGATGTCCAATAGTCCGCAAGCTATGAAGCCGGGTCTATTCGCGCCGTTTCTTGGTGAACCGCCGGTATTCCCGGTGGGTCTCCCGCCACTTTTGTTTCTGGGCACGCTGGGCGCTCTGCTTGGTCTCGAGGTGACGCAGCTCCTTTTGCAGCACGCGATAACTCTCCAGCCGCTGCGCGGCCAGGACCCCGTTTTCGAGTGCCGCGATGACCGCACAACCGGCTTCCGATTGGTGGCCGCAGTCCCGGAAACGGCACGCGCGGGCCAGCGCCTCGACGTCGTCGAACGCCTGCGAGAGACTCCTCTCCCCACCCCACAGTTGCAGTTCACGGATACCGGGGCTGTCGATCAGGAGTCCCCCGCCGGGCAACCGGAACATTTCGCGATGCGTCGTGATATGCCGTCCCCGGTCGTCGTCCTCCCGCGTCTGGCGGGTCGGCTGGACCGTCTTGCCGAGCAGCAGGTTGATCAACGTGGACTTGCCCGCGCCGGACGAGCCGACCAGGACAGCCGTCCGGCCTTGACCGACCTCCGCGCGAACCGCCTCGATCCCGTCGCCGTGCTTGCAACTCGCGGGTAGGACCGGCACGTCGAGCGCGACCGACTTCACCTCGCCGACGCGCGCAGCGAGGTCGTCGCAAAGATCGGTCTTGTTGAGCAACACGACCGGCCGCGCTCCGCTTTCCGAAATTGCCGTCAGGTAGCGCTCGAGCCTGCGCAGGTTGAAATCGCCGTCGAGGCCCATCATGACGATCACGAGGTCGACGTTGGCGGCGACGACCTGCTCGCTGGTACGTGCACCCGCGACGTTGCGGGACAGCACCGAGCGTCGCGGCAGCAAGGCGTCGATGCGGGCATCGCCGGTCGCGGAGCAGCGGATCGCGACCCAGTCGCCGACCGCCGGCAGTTCGGCGGAGGTCACCGCATCGTGCCGCAGTTTACCGGCGAGCGTCGCCTGTCCGTGATACGTCTCGCCGCGAACCCTGAAGATGTTGGCCGCCGCGCGGGTCACCCGCGCGGGATCCAGATCGCTTGCTTCCAGTTTGTCGAAAGCTTCCGCGAAAAACTCGTTCCAGCCGTAGTCTTGAAGAGACAAATTTCCACTCCCCGAGTGCAATGAGAATGCAGGATATCGCGACTCAACTCGTGGCGCCCGGCGAGGGAGACGCGTACGGTCGCGGCCGCAACAATGCCGCGATCGCGGCGATGCACCAGACCGTTTCGAGGATCAGGAAAGCCCACTCCCCCATGTGCCCCGCACGGATCGCGAGCAACGCAGACCCGGTAATCATCATCCAGAGATAAACTCCGCCACGGCTGTCCAACCGTCCTCGCGTCTCGAGGATGAACGCCGCGAGAATGCAGACCATCCCTGAATACGCCATCGCGGAAGACAGCCCCACGTAGCCCGGTAAGAGAATCGCTGTCGTCATCCTGGGTTCCTCCGCGGCGCCGCTTAAGGATAAATAGGTAAGTAAGGATACCGAACTTTTTATTAAAATTATTTTCAAGTAGACGGGAGGGAATTCCGCTTGGTTGCAGCTCTCTTTCCTGACACAATCAAAGTGTATGGGAAAGGAAATCTCAGTCCACGAGTTTGAGCAAGCCATCAAGCGAACACACGGGTGTCTGTCCGCGCTACACAGTCGTAAGTTCCTTCATGAGAATCTTCAGGGACAATCTGTCTGGCATGGCGAGGTCCTGACCTTCGACCTGCTTAATCACTCCACCGCCCAACGCTGCTACGCTTGGGCCGTTGATGGCCGTGTAACGGCCGTCCTCCACGAGGGGGCAGTGGATTCGCCGCAGACGGCCGTGCGTGAAGCCATCGCGACCGGACAGCTCACGAAGCCTACCGACGCGTAGGCTGCGACCCTCGAAATCTGCTAACCTGTGGAGTCGCACGGGTTGGTTTGTCGCTGCGACGAGGAGACGATGGCCAAGAAAGACTATGTCGTAGGAGCCGAGATCGAGGCCTACTGCACCAAGTGCAAGGAAGACCGACAACACACGATCGAGACGCTCAAATCCGACGGAAACATCAACAAGGTCCATTGTGGTCATTGCAAGAGCAGCCACCTGTTCCGGCGGCCGAAGTCCGCAACGGCCAAGAAAGCCAAGACACCGAGGAAGAAAAAGGGCGCCATCTTGGTCACCGAGGCCGAACTGAAGAAAGCCAAGCCGTATTCGATGACCGGCGTGTTCGACGTGGGCGACGTGATCAAGCACAAGACCTTCGGCGGCGGCAAGGTCGTCGAGATGAGAGCGAAAAAGATGGAGGTCGGCTTCGAAGACGGCCCCAAGCTTCTGGTCTGTCGCAACAAATAGCGTTCGGAACAGTCCTGAACACAAAAAAAGGCGCCTCTTGCGAGGCGCCTTTGCTATTTCGTGTTGGATCGTCGGGACTTAGTAGCGTCCGCCGCCGCGACCACCACCGCCACCAGTGCTGCGCTCACGCGCCTCGTTGACGGTCAACGGGCGTCCATCCATCGAGTAGCCGTTCAAGTCGTTGATCGCTTGATCGGCGTGCTCGGAGTTGCCCATTTCGACAAAACCAAAACCACGCGGGCGACCGGTGTCGCGATCGGTGATTAGTTTGACTTCCGTCACGTCGCGGCCATTCTGCCCAAACAGTTCGCGAATTTGTTCTTCATTCGCACTAAAGGGCAAGTTGCCCACATACAATCTGTTACCCATTCTTTCGAACCTCTTCTTCCCCTATGGCGGGGAGCAAACAACTCAGGTCCCGACCGTTCTCCCAGCTAACTGCTAGGTATCCCACTGGCCCAAAACCGAAAAGGCGATCGGCAGTCCACGCCTCGAAACTGTACGAGAGAATGGGGGCAGAACCTCGTGCGGGAGTATACAACGACCTCGACGAAAACTTCCATGCTGGGGTGCAAGCTTGCTTTTGCCCAATTTTTCGAGGGTAATTGAGGCGATGACCCAGCTTTTCCAAACCTGGAGGTTGCTCAACCTCAAACTCGGAATCGACGAACCCGACTCGCAGATGCGCCGGCGAGCGATGGCGGAAGCGGGAATCGACGAGGCGGCGCTGCGCGGCTTCCGCATCGCGCGGCGTTCCGTCGACGCCCGCTGGAGCGGCGGCCGGCGCCGCCTCGCGTTCAACGTCCACGTCGACCTGACCGTCGATGCCGGCCACCACACGACCCGGTTCGCGGCCGCGAAGAAGAGCGGCCGGTTGATCGAGACTCCGCATCAAGAACCGCTGACCGTCGCGAGCCGCCCTACGCGGCCGCTCCGGGTGGTCACCGTCGGCGCGGGCCCGGCGGGGTTGTACGCTGCCTACGTGCTCGCGCTGAACGGGGCGACGGTGGATCTGATCGATCGCGGCCAACGACTCGACCAGCGCAGCAAGGATGTCGCACAGTTCCACCGCACACGCTCTCCCAACGGGGAGTCGAACCTGTTGTTCGGCGAGGGTGGTGCCGGAACGTACTCGGACGGCAAGCTCTACACGCGGATCGACGATCCGCTGGAAACGGCCTGCCTGCAGTTGCTGATCGAAAGCGGTGCGAACGAGGACATCTTGTTCGATTCACGGGCGCACATCGGGACGGATCGGTTGCACCGAATCTTGCCGGTGCTACGGGACGCCATGACGCGGTTGGGCGTGACGTTTCACTGGGATACGCGGATGGAACGGCTGCGGTTTTCCCCCGACGGAGCGCGTGTCGAGGCCGTGGTTACCTCGCGAGGTGAACTCCCCTGCGATGCGGTTTTCGTGGCGCCTGGGCACAGCGCCCGGGACACGATCCGCGCCCTGCACGACCAGGGCGTCCGCGTTGAGGCAAAACCGTTCCAACTCGGCGTGCGTATCGAGCATCCCCAGGAACTGATCGACCGGGGACGTTACGGTGACGGTCCCGAGGCGCGATTGCTCGGAGCCGCATACTACAACCTGGTTTGCAAGGCCGGCGACGGCGCAGCGGCGAGCCACACGTTCTGCATGTGCCCCGGCGGCAAGATCGTCGCCAGTGTCAACGAGGGTGGATTGCTCTGCACCAACGGGATGAGCAACTCGATGCACTCGTCTCCGTGGGCCAGTGCGGCGCTGGTGACCACGTTTGGACCGAACGAGTTCGGCCATGGTCCCTTCGACGGCGTCGCGTTCCAGCACAAGCTCGAGCGCGCGTTCTTCGAGGCCGGCGGTTCGGACTACACCGCGCCCGCGCAGCGGGCAGACGATTTTCTCGCCGGACGTCTGAGCAAGAATCCGCGGAGCTCGAGCTACACCTTCGGCACGTGCGCGGGCCGGATCGACCGGCTCCTCCCACCACTCGCACGCGACGCGATCACCCGTGGGCTGCTGCGTTTCGAACGGCAGATCAGCGGGTTCGCAGGTCCCGAAGGTTTGCTGGTCGGGTTGGAGTCGAGGAGTTCGGGCCCCGTCCGGCTACCGCGCGATCGTGAAAGCTACCGAGCGATCGGCTTCGACAACCTGTACCCGATCGGCGAGGGCGCGGGGTTCGCGGGCGGGATCATGAGCGCAGCGATCGACGGCGCGCGCGTGGCGAAGCGCTACCTCAGAAACCCATCCGCTCCTTGATGCGAGCGAGTGTCGTCTCCGCCCGTTCCGCCGCGCGCTGGGCGCCGCGGGCCATCAGCCGATCCAGTTCGGCCTGGTCCCTGATCAGCTCCCGGTAGCGGCTGCGGATCGGCGAGAGCGCCTCGACCACGACCTCGGCGACGCGCATCTTGAGGTCGCCGTAACCACGAGCGTCGGCGAAATCGGCGAGCACCGCCTCACGGCTCTTGCCGGTGACGGCGCGATAGATTCCCAGTAGATTGTTCACGCCGGCTTTTTCGGGATCGTCGGAGAACACGATCTCCCGGCCCGAATCGGTCACCGACCGCTTGAACGCCTTGACGATCTGCGCATCCTCGTCGTCGAGGCGGATAGCATGGCCGGCGTTGGCCGAACTCTTCGACATCTTGGCCGTCGGATCGTCAAGGCCCATCACGCGGGCGGCAACCTCGGGGATCATCGGCTCGGGCAATTTGAACGTCTCACCGTAGAGACTGTTGAAACGCTGCGCGATATCACGGGTCAACTCGACGTGTTGTTTCTGATCCTCGCCGACGGGGACTTCGTCCGAATCGTAGAGCAGGATGTCGACGGCCTGAAGCACGGGGTAGGTCAACAGTCCGGCCTGGACGGTCTCCTGCTTGAGCGACTTGTCTTTGAATTGCGTCATTCGCTCGAGCCAGCCGAGCGGGGTCACGCAGGTCAACAGCCAGCACCCTTCGGCATGTGCGCGTACGTGACTCTGGACAAAAAGTGTGGAGCGCTCCGGGTCGATTCCGCAGGCGATCAGGAGCGCCGCTAGGCGCCGCGTATTCCGCCGCAACTCGCCGGGATCCTGGTACACGGTGATCGCGTGCAGGTCGACGATACAGATGTAATTTTCCTTGGTGTCCTGCCCATCGACCCAATGCTTGATCGCGCCGAGGTAGTTGCCCAGGTGCAGGCTCCCGGTGGGCTGGATGCCGGAGAAGACACGCTTCTTGCTCATCGCGGGCCAAGATACCACTCTCGGCTGACGCCACCTCCCGATCGTCAGACTCTTCGCTCAACCAGACATGGTGGATAGCCCGACGCTGATGCGTTAATCTGGCCTACGGTCCCACGACGCCTCCGAACTCACGGAGGCGTTCCCACGAGCGCGCACGCTCCCCGCCGCACAGACGCGACGATTCTCCACCAGGTCGTTTCGGAACACCTCGAGACGTTCCTGGCCCAGACCCGGGACCGGAGCAGGACGGTTCCCGGGTTCGTCGAGCGAGAGTTTCGACGTTACCTGAAGTGCGGGATTTTCGCTCACGGGTTTCTGCGCGTCCATTGCGACGCTTGCGGACACGATCGGCTGGTTCCCTTCTCTTGTAAGGGTCGCGGCTTCTGCAATTCTTGCGGCGGGCGGCGGATGGCCGACACGGCCGCGCACCTCGTCGACCGAGTTTTGCCCGAAGCGCCCGTGCGCCAATGGGTGCTCTCGTTGCCCTTCAGCCTGCGTTACCGGTTGGCCTACGATGCCGACTTGACCGGTGCGGTGTTGCGGATCTTTGTCCGTCGAGTGTTCGCGTCGCAGCGGCGGCGCGCGCGTCTTCGCGGGTCAGTCGACAATCCACTCTGTGGAGCGGTCACGTTCGTGCAACGTTTCGGCGGGGCGCTCAACCTGAACGTCCACTTCCACACGCTGGTCCTCGACGGGGTCTACGACGCCCGTGAGGGAATGCGCTTCCGCCCGCTTCCACCGCCCGACGATGACGAAATCGTGCGTGTGGCCACAAGCGTCGCACGGGCGATTGTCCGGCTACTGGAGCGCCGCGGGCTCACTCCCGACAACGATCCAGAGGAGATCGACCCTGTCGGCCGGGAGCATCCGTTGCTCGCCGCGCTCTACGCCGCTTCCGTGAGTGGCCGCATCGCCACGGGAAGCCGCGCCGGCCAGCGGGTTATGCGCTTTGGCGACCACGTGGACGTCGAAAATATACCCGCGGTGCGGGGCCAGCGCTGCGCGGTCGTCGACGGGGTCAGCCTGCACGCCAACGTTGGCGTACCCGCGCGAGACAGGCGTCGGCTCGAGCGCCTGTGCCGCTACGCCGCGCGTCCCCCGCTGGCCGCCGAGCGTCTGTCGCAATCGGCCGACGGCCGGTTGATCTACCAACTCAAGCAGCGCTGGCGCGACGGCACGACCCATATCGGGTTCGAGCCGCTGGAGTTGCTCGAAAAGCTCGCCGCACTCGTTCCGCCACCCCGGGTCAACCTCGTCCGGTACCACGGCGTCCTGGCCCCCGCCTCCCGTCACCGGGCCCGGGTGATACCGGCGGGAAAGATCCTGGCCCCGGTTGTGCGCGGAGTAGGGATCACGACGAGCACGGGCGACCGCCCGGGAGAACAAGCACCGCCCTCCCCCACACGACCTCGCAACTACTCCTGGGCGGAACTCATGCGCCGCGTTTTCGAGATCGACGTGCTCGAATGTCCGTGCTGCCACGGTCGCATGCGTGTGCTGGCCGCCATCGTCACGCGGGAGGCAATTCGCGCGATCCTCGATTGCCTCGACCTGCCGTCAAGAGCTCCTCCCGTAGCGCCCGCGGCACGCGATGAGCGGGCCGACCTTAGCTGGAATATCTGATCCGTCTGCCGGACGTGGTGGGAGAAGTGTGCCCGCCGTCCGCGGCGGCGGTTGTCTGCCTCGCCTAGAGGCTCCTCGGAGCCCTTCGCGGTTCACATAGTATAGAGATACCGGACGCTGAATCGGGACGCCGTACCTTGGACTAGGAGGAAAGCCCCGCTTATCCTACCTATCCTCAAGTAAGGAAGTCTCGTGCCCTGAACGCGGCTCTTGTTTGCAGGCCTGTGTCCGCTACTGTCAGTAGGAGACATGGACAATTTCGTATACTGCGCGCAG
>SMVB01217041.1_pt1 | contig 11935 bp, 11 predicted proteins | sample 2456461 | NCBI WGS metagenome assembly SMVB01 (sample SAMN11095934, study PRJNA526329) | marine sediment metagenome | biome: Marine sediment; feature: Surficial sediment; material: Deep marine sediment; isolation source: Hadal surficial sediment | place: Pacific Ocean | collected 2014-05 | depth...
CATCCCCGGCAGCTGGTATCTGGACGACCTGCCGCCGATGATGTTCATCAAGAGCGCGCCCAACAGCTTCGGCTTCGTCAATCCGCGCGACATAGAAGAGTTGTGGCGCGACCAGTTCGACTGGGTGTACCGGGAATACGATTACGCCGTGTTCACCATGACCATCCACCCCGACGTGTCGGGCCGGCCGCAGGTGCTGCTGATGTTGGAGCGCGTGTTCAACCACATCGCCAGCCATCCCAGCGTAAGGTTCTGTACCTTCGACGAGATCGCCGACGACTTCAAGCGGCGCCACCCGCGCAACACCGGCGGACATACCGCGCCGGCTTGGTGACGCATCCGGTTCGGGATCGCTTGGTTTAGTTTGCCCGGCCCGAGGGCGACATCCGCGTCGGTGGCCGCTTGGGACGCCAGCCGGTGCGGAACGCGCGCACCATGGTGTGCAGCAGGTAGAACGCCACGGCCATGATCACCAGCAGGATGATGGCGAGCACGCGCCGGCCCATGACCGGATCGAATATCGGCCCCCGCTCGATGACATGGACGCCGAGCATGGCAATGGCTTGCAGGATCGCGCCGGCGCTGAAGATCACGGCGACCAGGATGCCGATCTGCAGGGTATCGAACACCAGCCGGTCGACTTCCAACGTCTTGGCTTGCGACGACATGTTGCGCCGGAAGGTCTGCCAGTGCGCCACCGCGTAACCGATCACGCCGACCAGGGAGGCAAACCAGAACACGACATTGTTCGCGTGAATATTGGCGATGCCGTCCGATAAATAGTTTTCGAACGGCCGGTAGAAATACAGAAAAACCAGAAGAATAACGATGCCCAGGATGACGATCCAAAATCGCTGGCGATAGGGGCTTTCGGTTTCTTGTTCCATGATCCGCGCGGCATGACAGTGTTGGAGCGGCGAATCGTACACGAAACCGCGGTCGAGTCAAAAGTTCGAGCGATTTGGCGCTTGGCGTCACCGCCCTTGCCGGCCCGGGGTCCCACTTCGTCATGCGGTCAGCCGCGTCAGCGGCTATCCGGCATCCATCTCGCCGCCAGCACGGGTGCTTGGTTCCCGGATAAGCGCCTTGCGGCGCTTGTCCCTGATGACGACGAGAGGGTTCTAGCCCGGCCCCTGTTTCTGCTATGGTGGGGCTGGCGGGTCGCGGCGGCGTCTGTACAATGCCCCGTCGCAAGCGCCCAACGTATGGCGAATTGAGGGAGGAAGCCGGACATGACATCGTCAGGGGACGACACGCGTAAATCGCTCAAGCCCGAGCCGCGGGCTCGCCGCACGCGGCGTCAGTTTCTGACGCGCGCCGCCGGCGCTGTTGGCGCGGTCGGCGCGGTGGCGGCGGCGAGCCAGATCGGCGCGCCCTATATCGGCACCGCCAAGGCCCAGACCACCACGTGGAAAATCCAGACCTCGTGGCCGGGCGGCATCGGGCTGCAGATCTTCAAGGACTGGTGCAACACCATCATCGAGAAGACCGGCGGCGAGCTCGCCTGGCGGCCGTTCGGCGCCAAGGACGTGGTCGGCGACTTCCAGCTTTTCGACGCGGTCAAGAACGGCGTGCTGCAGGCGATGAACCCGTTCACCATCTATTGGGCCGGGCGCATGCCGGCCTCGGTGTTTCTCACGTCCTACCCGCTGGGAATGCGCAATCCGCACGAATGGGACGTGTTCTATTACGGCCTCGGCGGGTTGGAGATCGCGCGCGAGTTGTTCGCCAAGCAGAAGATGCATTACGTCGGGCCGATCCATCACGGCCCCAACATCATCCACTCCAAGGTGCCGATCCGTTCCATCGAGGATTTTCGCGGCCGCAAGATGCGCCTTCCCGGCGGCATGGTGGCCGAGGTTTTCCAGGCGGCGGGCGCCAAGACCACGCTCATGCCGGGCTCCGATATTTTTGCCGCGCTCGAGAAGGGCACCATCGACGTGGCCGATTATGTCGGCCCGGCGGTCAACTACGCGCTGGGGTTTCATCAGGTGACCCGGTTCATTTCCATGGGCCCGCCCGGCTTCATGTCGCTCTACCAACCGGTCGACTTGATGGACATCACGGTGGGCCAGAAGCCGTGGGACGCGCTGTCGCCGCAAATGAAGCAGTTCGTCGAGATGGAGACCCATGTCTATTCCGTCATGCACCACGCGGCGATCCAGAAGGCGGACCAGGAAGCCTGGGGCAAGTTCGAGGCGGCCGGCACCGTGGTCACGCGGCTGTCCGAGGACGACGTGGCGAAGTTCATGCGCCTCGCGGTGCCGCGCTGGTACGCCTGGGCCAACAAGGACAAGACCGCCGCCCGGGTGTTCAAGATCCAGCTCGACTACATGATGTCGGCCAGTCTGGGCTACGTCACGCCCGACATGATCAAGGGCCAGACGCTGAAGTGGTCGTGAGCCGCCCGCGCCGCCGCAAATCGGGTAACCAATAGCGCGCGATGCCGGACCTCAATTTCGTTCTGCCCCATTGGCTCTATTGGCTGGGCCTGTTGGCGTTTCCGCTGGTCGCCATGGTCATGGTGCGGCGCCACCGCGCGCGCGCGCGCCAGCCGGCCGGCCTCTCGCTGCCGTTGGGCTATATGCTGCTGGTCACGGCCGGCTTCATCGGCGTGCACCGGTTCTATCTGCGCAGTTGGCTGGGCGTGATCTACCTGCCGCTGTTCATCGCCATCCTCTATGCCAACGGCGATACGCGCGACGCGCGCGAGGCCCGCTCGCTGGCGGGTTCGGACGTGATGATCGCGGATTTCGATGTCGAACGGGCCCAGGACGCGGTCGATGAACTGGAGGACGGCGCCGAGGCCAGGTTGGCGGCGGCGCGACAGGCGCTTGAGGCGGCGCAAGCCGGGGTGGCGCGCGCCCTGGACGCCTTCGACCAGGCCTATGCCATGGCGCGGTGGTGCGCGATTGCGATCGCGGTGTTGCTGCTGATCGACGCGGTGATGCTGCCCAGGCTGGTCCGCCGCGCGGACAAGCGCGCGCCGCCGGCAAAGGCGGCCCCCCCCGAACAGCCCGCCGCCGCCGCCCCGGTACTCAAGGCATCGAACCCGGTCACCAGAGGGATCGAGGCGATCAGCCGCTTCTCGGGTGAATTCGTTGCCTATTGGTCGGTGATCGCCGTGTTCGTCTACTACTACGAGGTGATCGCCCGCTACATCTTCAATTCGCCGACCAATTGGGCGCACGAGGCCATGTTCCTGATGTTCGGCATGCAGTACCTGATGTCGGGCGCCTATGCCTACATGAGCGACAGCCACGTGCGCGTCGATGTGTTCTACGCGCACTTTTCGGCCCGCGGCAAGGCGTTCACCGACCTCCTGACCTCGGTGTTCTTTTTCATTTTCGCCGGCACATTGTTGTGGACCGGCTGGATCTTTTTCATGGACTCCGCCGGCGTGATGGAAGTCTCGCTCGCCGAATGGGGGATCCAGTACTGGCCCGTCAAGGCCACCATCGTGCTCGGCGCCGCGCTGATCATCCTGCAAGGCGTCGCCAAGCTGCTCAAGGACATCCAGGTCCTCGCCACCGCCGGGCGGGCGTGATGGACATGGCGCGGCACGTTCGCGATCTAGTATTTGGGCGGGCGCGCGCATTGCCCTTCGCCGTCACCCCGGACCTGATCCGGGGTCCATGCGTCTCCCGGGAGAGATGGACCCCGGATCAAGTCCGGGGTGACGTGGTGGGTGACGATATCTCTGGCGGGCGAACGTAGAGCGATGGGTCTCGAAATTCCGATTGGCTGGCTGACGCTGCTCATGTTCGGCAGCCTGCTGGTGCTGCTGATGGCGGGCCTGCCCTTGGCTTTCGTGACCGGCGGGCTGGCTTGCGTGTTCCTGTTCGTGCTCGGCGACACCGACATGTTGAACATGGTGCCGTCGCGCATCTTCCCGCTGATGACCGACTATCAGCTTTCCGCCATCCCGCTGTTCATTCTGATGGCGGCGATGTTGGAGCGCGCCGGGCTGATTCAACAAATGTTCGACGTGGTCTACAAGCTGCTCGGAGGCCTGCGCGGCGGCCTGGCCAGCGCCACGGTGTTCGCCTCGACCATCCTGGCCGCCATGGTCGGCATCATCGGCGCGGCGGTGGTGACCATGGGGATCATCGCGCTTCCCGCCATGCTGCGGCGCGACTACGATCCCAAGATCGCCATGGGCGCGATCATGGCCGGCGGCACGCTGGGCATTCTGATCCCGCCCAGCATCCTGGCGATCATTTACGCGGTGGTGGCCGAGCAATCGGTGGGCGAGCTGTTCATCGGCGCGGTGATGCCGGGGCTGATGCTGGCCAGCCTCTACATCGCCTACATTACGGTGCGCTGCTACATCAATCCCGAATTGGGCCCGGCCCTGCCGCCCGACGAACGGCTCAGCGCGCGCGAAAAGGTCAACCTGCTCGGCGGCATGGTGGCGCCGATCACCCTGATCACCCTGGTGCTCGGCGTGATCTTCACCGGCGTCGCGACGCCGGTCGAGGCCGCCGGCATTGGTACCTTCGGCGCCTTCGTGGTGGCCGCGCTGCATCGCCGGCTGACTTGGGAGACCGTGCACCAGGCTTGCATCACCACGCTCAAGGCCTCGGCCATGGTGCTGTGGATCATCTTCGGCGCCACCGTGTTCGTCGGCCTTTACGTGGTCGAGGGCGGCCAGACCTTCGTCGCCGAGGCGCTGCAAGGCTCCGGCCTGGGGCGCTGGGGAATCCTCATCCTCATGCAGATCATCCTGGTGGTGCTCGGCATGTTCCTCGACTGGGTCGGGATTCTGCTGCTCTGCGTGCCGATCTTCGTGCCGATCGTCAAGGCCCTGGGGTTCGATCCGCTGTGGTTCGGCGTGCTCTATCTGGTCAACATGCAGATCTCGTTCCTGTCGCCGCCGTTCGGCTACGCCTTGTTCTACCTGCGCGGCGTGGCGCCGCCGGAAATCCCCATGATCGATATCTTCAAGGCCGCGCTGCCCTTCCTCGCCCTCCAGATCACCGGCCTGACCCTGTGCATGGTGTTCCCCCAAATCATCCTCTGGCTGCCCGGGCTGGTATACGGAAACTGAGTCGCGCAACCGATTCGCGATCCATCGCGCGCTATGTTAGCGTGACGCAAACCGGCGTATCAGACCGGTGAAATTCGGTGGAACGCCATGGAGGCAACAATGAATGAAGAATTGCGAAAGGTAATTGCCGATACGCAGGCTCGCTACAAGGCCGACCCCAAGGAGGCCCAGTTTACGTTCCGGTCGGAATCGGCGTTGCAGAGTGGACTGCAGTCCCACGTCTCGATGCGCGATCACAAGCTGACCGTCGATGAGCCCGAAAGCCTTGGCGGGAAGGACACCGGGCCCAATCCCGTGGAACTCATTCTCGGCGCGCTCGGTTCGTGTCAGGAAATTACCTACCGCGCCTACGCCACGGCGCTGGGCATTCCGTTGGACGAGGTCTCGGTGACACTCGACGGCGACATCGATCTGCGTGGGTTCTTCGGCGTCGACGATTCGGTGCGGCCCGGATACGAGGCGATCAGGGGAACGGTCCATCTGACCTCTTCCGCCCCCGAAGCGGACCTTGAAATGCTTCGTGGCGCGGTCAACGCCCATTGTCCGGTGCTCGATATCCTTACCAAGGGCGTCCCGGTCGACCTGCAACTCGACCTGCGCCAGCCGGTGACCGCCGCCGCCGAATAACGCGGCTACAGCCGACGCGAATGCCGCCGCGGCCGGCCACGCGAGACGTGATCGGGTGGCCGGCCTCGGTGACGCTCGGACCGATAAACGCCAATAGGGCACGGGGGACCGGGCGACGATGATCACGCTTTATCACTGCGCGCAGGCGCGCTCGATGCGCTCGTTGTGGCTGCTCAACGAGCTCGGGATCGATTTCGAGTTGGTGACGCTGCCGTTCGACATGGAACATTTGCGCGCGCCCGAATATCTGGCGGTGCATCCGCTGGGGCGGGTGCCGTGCCTGGTGGACGGCGGGCGGGTGGTGTTCGAATCCGGCGCCATCGCGCAGTATCTGTGCGAGAACTACGACGACGGAACGCTCGGCCGCGCGCCGGACCATGGCGAGCGCGCCGAATGGCTGCAGTGGATTCACTACGCCGAGACCATGGCCGTGCACGGCGCCACGCTGACCCAGCAGCAGGTGTTCATCGCCGAGGCCGACCGGTCGCCGGTGGTCAAGAAACTGGAAACACGGCGGCTGGAGAAGACCTTGGAGGTGATCGACGGCCGCCTCAAGGACCGCGACTACCTGTTGGAAAGCGGTTTCTCGGCGGTCGACGTCAATGTCGGCTACAGCGTCCATCTGGCCACCAAGTTCACCGCCCTCGACCCGCTGGCCAACGTTTCCGCCTATTACCGGCGCCTGACCGAGCGGCCCGCGTTCAAGGCCTCGCTGTAGAGAGCCCGGTCGGCTATGGTGATCGCGGTCGAGTGGGGGAGGCGTTTGTGCCGGAATTGGTGATCATCGCCGGGTTCGACGTGAAGCCGGGCGCCATCGAAGCGTTCCCGGCGGCGGCGCGCGACGACGCGGAGGCCACGCCGCGCGACAGCAAACCATAACCGAAGCGGGGAGGAGCGAAATGAATCGCGTGAAATCTCTCTTGGCCGGCGCGGCGTTGTCGCTGTGTCTGGTGGCGCCGGCCTTCGGCGCCGATACCATCAAGATCGGCAACACCATGCCCTATAGCGGGCCATTGTCGGTGTACGGAACCGTCGGCCGGGCGATCGCCGGCTATTTCGACATGATCAACGACAACGGCGGCATCAACGGGCGCATGGTCGAGTTCATCACCCTCGACGACGCCTACAGCCCACCCAAGACGGTGGAGCAGATCCGCAAGCTGGTCGAGCAGGAAGAGGTGCTGCTGCTGTTCAGCACCACCGGCACGCCGACCAATTCGGCGGTGCATAAATATATCAACGCCAAGAAAATCCCCCACCTGTTCCTGTACACCGGCGCCAGCAAATGGGGGCAGCCGGAAAAATACCCGTGGACCATGGGCTATTGGCCGGCCTACGCCACCGAAGCCAAGGTCTACGCGCAATATATCCTCGACAACATTCCCGACGCGCGCATCGGGATCCTGTCCCAGAACGACGATTACGGGAAGGATTATGTGGAGGGGTTCAAGGAAGGACTGGGCGCGGCGGCCGATAAACTGATCGTCGCCGAAATGACCTTCGAGGCGACCGACCCGACCATCGATTCCCAGATCGTCACCCTCAAGACCTCGGGCGCCAACGTGTTCTTCGACGTCACCTCGGCCAAGCACGCCGCCCAGGCCATCCGCCGCGCCTACGATATCGGCTGGCATCCGACGCACTTCCTCAACAACGTGTCCACGTCGGTCGAAGTGGTGCTCAAGACGGCCGGACTGGAAAAAGCGGTCGGCATCATATCCGCGGCCTATCTGAAGGACCCGACCGATCCGCAATGGCGCGGCGCGCCGGACTACGAGGCCTGGATCCAATGGATGGACCGGTATTACCCGGAGGGTAACAAGCAGGACTATCTCAACAGCTACGCCTATGGCGTCGCTTTCGTCATGACCGAGGTGCTGAAGGCCTGCGGCGACGACCTGAGCCGCGAGAACATCATGCGACAGGCGGCGTCGATGAAAGACCTCGAGGTGCCGATGGTGCTGCCCGGCATCCGGATCAACACCGGCCCGGACGACTTCTATCCGGTCCAGCAACTCAAGCTGATGCGTTTCGACGGCGAGAAGTGGGCGTTGTTCGGCGAGGTGATCGCCGTCGAATGAAAATCACCGCCATCGACGACCTGCATTGCGACGCCGGTTGGCGGGTCTTCTCGTTTCTGAAAATCTCCACCGACGAGGGCGTGGTCGGCTGGTCGGAATATAACGAAAGTTACGGCAGCGGCGGGCTGACGGCGGTGATCCGCTCTCTCGCCGAAGGCCTGATCGGGGCGGACCCGCGCGCGGTGGAGACCATCACCGCGACCCTGCACGGCATCACCCGCCAGGCGCCCGGCGGCATCAACCAGCAGGCCATCGCGGCGCTTGAGAACGCGCTGGTCGACGTCAAGGCCAAGGCGCTGGGCGTGCCGGTCTATCAGATGCTGGGCGGGCCGCTGCGCGACCGTTTTCGGCTGTACTGGTCCCATTGCGGTACCTACCGTCTGCACCGGGCCAAGGCCTTGGGCGTGGACCCGCTGACCTCGCTCGACGGCGTGCGGCGCCTGGGCCGGGAGGTGGCGGAACGCGGCTTCACCGCGCTCAAGACCAATATCTTTCTGTTCGACGGCGCCGAACCCGCCCTGCACATGCCGGGCTTTGGGCGCGGGCCCGGCGCGCCGGAGCTCAACGCCGATCGCCACCTGATCGAGGCGCTGAAGGCACAGATCGGCGCGTTTCGCGACGGCGCGGGCGATGTCGATATCCTGCTCGACCTCAACTTCAATTTCAAAACCGAGGGTTACATCAAGGTCGTCCGGGCGCTGGAGCCCCATGGCCTGATGTGGGTCGAGATCGATTCCTACGACCCGGCGGCGCTGGCCACCATCCACCGCGCCGCGCCGATGCCGCTGGCGTCGTGTGAATCGCTGTACGGCCGGCGTCAGTTCAAGCCCTTCTTCGACCACCAGTCCATGGACGTGGCCATCGTCGACGTGCCGTGGAACGGGATTCTGGAATCGGTCAAGATCGCCGCCATCGCCGAGGCGCACGAGATCAACGTCGCGCCGCATAACTTCTACGGCCATCTGTCCACCTTGATGAGCGCCCATTTCTGCGCCACCCTGCCCAACTTCCGGATCATGGAAATCGACCCCGACGACGTGCCCTGGAAGGACGACCTGGTCACCGAACCGCCGGTAATCGAGGACGGCCACCTGATCCTTCCCACCGGCCCCGGCTGGGGCGCCGACATCAACGAAGCCGCGATCCGCGCCCACCCGCCGAAATAACGTAGACCCCCAGCCCTTTATCATCATCGAATGACGGCGCGTTAAGCGCCGCCGGCGACAGGTCTCTTGTGGTTTCTAAAAGTTCGCCGAAGCCCGTAAATCTAACGTCGAGAGCGACATCGAACGTTGAGGCCAGCTTGAGCAGGGTGGTCAGGCTGAATTTTCCGTAATCCGGATTTTCCAGCCGGGCGACGACGCTTTGAGATGTGCCCAATCGCTTTCCCAATTCTTCTTGGGACCAGTTACGAGCCTCGCGTAAAGCCCGAATTTGGTACGCAAGTCCGGTCCGGACATGGCCCTCGACAAACCCGTCTCGGTACTCCTTGTCGCGCAGTTCCAACAGCAACCGCTTTTCAGATTTCCCAGACATCGACCAATTCCCAATCGTTTTCCACGCGTTTCTTGCGGCTCTGGGCCGTATCCCACACCCTGTTGGGCAATCTCCGGCTGGCCTTTTGCGCGACCATCAAGACAGTGAAGGCGTCTCCGCGCGGCCCAAAAAACCCGATCAGCCGGGTTCGTACATTGCCGTGGCGAAATTTTATCTCGCCCAACCCCTTTCCCGGGCCACTTGTAATGTGTTCGAACCTGGGGCCGGTAAATCGGGTTTTGGATTGCCTGAGATAATCAAGGTTCACTCACGTTTTCGCGCGTTCCTTCGGCGCCAGTCCAGCGTGCCAAGCCTCGACCTCGTCGTGGCCAGGAGACGGAACGTATTTCCGAAGTACTATCATATATCACAATTTTGCGATTGTTCAAGATTGGCTTTAAATCATAATTTTGCGATACGACCATTCCGATAACGGGCGTCGGACTTGTCGCTACGGTGCCTAGCACGGGATGGGCGGTTCCCGAAAGTAAAGCGCGCGAGCAACGCTGGCCCGTGGACGGGTCGGCGGGTATAAAGGCGCGCCGGGAAGGCGCGAGGGAGGAACGCATGGCCGACTACCAGGACATTCTTTACGACGTCGACGACCATGTCGCGACCATCACGCTGAACCGCCCGGACAAGCTCAATGCCTGGACCCGGCAAATGGAAGCCGAGGTGCGCCAGGCCATGGCCGCGGCCGCCGGCGACGCCGACGCGCGGGTGATCGTGCTCACCGGCGCGGGACGCGGCTTTTGCGCCGGCGCCGACATGTCGCTGCTCCAAGGCGTCGAAAGCACCACCGACGAGGCGCGCGCGGCGGCCGACCGGGCGGCCATGGAGGGGACGCCGATCCCGGACCGGCTCGACCTGCCGGACGATTTTTCGCTGCGCTACACCTATTTTCCGTCGGTGCCGAAACCCATTATCGCGGCGGTCAACGGGCCTTGCGCCGGGCTCGGCATGGTGATGGCGCTTTACGCCGACATTCGCTTCGCGGCGGAAGAGGCGTTCTTCACCACCGCGTTCGCGCGGCGCGGCCTGATCGCCGAGCACGGCATCGACTACATGCTGCCCCGTCTCATCGGCCTGCCCAACGCGCTCGATCTGCTGCTGTCGGCGCGCAAGGTCTCGGCCAACGAGGCCCATCACATGGGGCTGGTCAACCAGGTGTTCCCGTTGGCGAGCTTCATGGACGATGTCCGCGCCTATGCCGGCGACCTGGCCCACGCGGTCTCGCCGCGCTCCATGCGGGTCATGAAAGAGCAGCTTTACCGCACCCTGGCGCGCCGGCTCGGCGAGGCGGTCGAGTTCGGCAACCGGGAAATGGTCAAGAGCTTCGACAGCGAGGATTTCAAGGAAGGCGTGGCGCATTTCATCGAAAAGCGAACGCCCGCCTTTACCGGCCGCTAAAACCGGCCATTCATTCGGGAGGAGACCATGGACGCAGACGCGAAAAAGACCGCGCTTCGCATGATCCCATACGGGATCTACGTATTGACCGCCAAGGCCGGCGACGGAACCATCGCCGCGGCGACGGTCAACTGGGTGACCCAGACCGCCTTCGCGCCGCCGCTGGTGGTGGTCGGCGTGAAGACGGATTCAGGAACCTACGCCGCCTTGAAGGACAGCGGCGCGTTCGCGCTCAACATGCTCGGCAAGGGCCAGCAGGGCATCGCGTTTACCCTGTTCAAGCCGGCGGTGGTGGACGGCGACACCATCAGCGGCGAGCCGTTCCAGTTGGGCTCCACCGGCGTCCCGTTGCTCGACAACGCGCACGCGGCGGTCGAATGCAAGGTGGTCGAGATCGTCGAGCAGGGCGACCATCACATCGTCGTGGGCGAGGTGGTGGACGCCAGGGTCAACACGCCGCCCGAGGGCCGGGCCGACGCCGCCATCCTTGAGATGAAGGACCTCGGCGACAAGGTATTTTACGGCGGCTGAGGGACACGAACATGCATAGCTGGCAAATCATCGATTGGGGCGAGCCGCTCCAGGCGCGCGACATCGACACCCCCGAGCCCACCGGCACGCAAGTTCTGGTCAAGGTGGAGGCCTGCGGCATCTGCCATAGCGACCTGCACATCCAGGCCGGTTATTTCGATCTCGGCGGTGGCAAGCGCCTCACCCTGGGCGACCGCGGCGTGGACTTGCCGTTCACCATGGGCCACGAAGTGGTCGGCGAGGTGGTGGCGGTGGGGGCGGAAGCCGAGGACATCGCGGTGGGCGACAAGCGCATCGTGTACCCGTGGATCGGATGCCGGGAATGCGCGGTCTGCGAGCGCGGCGACGAGTTGTTTTGCGACCGCATGAAATCGATCGGCGCGCGGGTCGATGGCGGCTACAGCGACCACGTCATCGTGCCGCACGCCAAATATCTGATCGATTACACGGGCGTGCCCACCGACCTGGCCTGCACCTACGCCTGTTCCGGGATTACCGCCTATAGCGCGCTCAAAAAACTAATGCCGCTGACGTCCGACGACTGGCTGCTGATCACCGGCGCCGGCGGCGTCGGGCTGAGCGCCGTTCATATCGCCCAGGCCATGACCGACGCCAAGATCGTCGTGGGCGATATCGACGGCACCAAGCGCGCCGCCGCCCGCCAATCCGGCGCCGCGGAGACCATCGACAACGCCGAGCC
>SMVB01268283.1_pt1 | contig 11932 bp, 9 predicted proteins | sample 2456461 | NCBI WGS metagenome assembly SMVB01 (sample SAMN11095934, study PRJNA526329) | marine sediment metagenome | biome: Marine sediment; feature: Surficial sediment; material: Deep marine sediment; isolation source: Hadal surficial sediment | place: Pacific Ocean | collected 2014-05 | depth 0-1...
ATGAACTGGCCCGCTATCTTGGGTTTAACCCGGACTGGCTGGAGTCCGAGGAAGGTGTAAAGCTGGTGGCTGGAAACCTGATACCGGACGGCGCTGATCCCATTGCCGCTGTTTATGCCGGTCACCAGTTCGGTGGCTGGAATCCGCAACTGGGGGATGGCAGGGCTATTTTGCTGGGTGAAGTGATTGCTACCGATGGGGTGCGTCACGATATCCAGCTCAAAGGTTCAGGTCGGACACCCTATTCACGTGGAGGTGATGGCCGCTCACCGCTGGGTCCGGTACTTCGCGAATACATTGTCAGTGAAGCCATGGCGGCTCTCGGAGTTCCGACAACGAGGGCACTGGCTGCGGCTACCACCGGTGAGCAAGTGGTTCGGACAGGCCGTTTGCCAGGCGCGGTCCTGGTGCGTGTCGCCATGAGTCATATTCGCATCGGTACCATTGAGTTCTTTGCCGCCCGGCATGATAACGAGGCGGTTAAAATCCTGTCAGACCACGTGATTCAGCGACACTACCCCGAAGCGGCCAACAACGATAACCCGATCCGGGCAATGCTCGACGCAGTCGTCGCGCGACTGGCCAGTTTAATTGCCAAATGGCAATCGCTGGGGTTTATACATGGTGTGATGAACACCGACAATATGCTGCTGTCCGGTGAGACAATTGATTACGGGCCTTGCGCCTATATGGATGGATTTGACCCCGCAACGGTATTCAGTTCCATCGACGAGGGTGGCCGATATGCCTATGACAATCAGCCGCAAATCGCACACTGGAACCTGAGTCGTCTCGCACAGACATTGTTACCACTGCTGGATAACGATCAGGACAAGGCACTCGAGTCAGGCCAGGCTGCGATTAATGCTTTCCCGGACCTGTTTAAGGCCGCAAACACCGACTGCATGCTTAAAAAACTGGGACTTAAAGAGCACCGCGATGACGACGATGTGCTTATCCAGGACCTGCTTGACCTGATGCACGCGGAAAAGACAGATTTCACCCTGACTTTCCGCCGCCTGGCAGACCTTGCTTCGCCTGGAAATGCACCTGGGGACGATGTCAGTTCACTATTTGAATTCCCCGCATCATTTCACAGCTGGATTGAACGATGGAAAACCCGTGTATCCGTCGACAAACAAGATGCCAGCAGTCGCCAGGCCGGGATGTATGCCGTTAACCCGGTCTATATTGCCCGTAATCACCTGGTTGAGGAGGCGCTGGAAAGCGCTTCAAATGATCAGGATTTCGCACCCTTTCACAAACTCATCGATATCCTGGCCAAGCCCCATGAATACAAGCAGTCAGAGGCTCGCTTTGCGACCCCGCCACGCGACGACCAGGTTGTCAGGCAGACATTTTGTGGGACCTGACATCGATCCCGATTCAGCTCATGTTCAGCTAAAACTTGACACAATAACTTTGCAATTTTTCAGATGATCCAGGGAACAACCAATGCCGGGGAGGCATGCATGAAAATTATTCTTATCAGTTTATCTTTGCTATTAATTGGCGGCTGCAGTAGTACCACCATAATCAAGACCTCGGATCCTGATGCGCGTATTTTTGTAAATGGCGAATATATTGGAGTTGGAGAAGCTACCTATTCGGACAAGAAAGTGGCATTTTCCAACAACAGCGTCACGCTCAAGAAATCGGGTTGTGAGCCTGTTTCTTACAGTTTCAGAAGAAATGAAAAACCCGATGCCGGCGCAATTGTGGGTGGGATTTTTGTAACCATCCCGTTTCTTTGGGTGACGGAATACAAGAAAGAGCATAACTATGAATACGACTGTACACCGATAGACGAGGTAGTCATCGAGTCATGAAACCCTGATTAATACTTGAACTGAGGCAGAAGGATCTGGTGAGCGCGCGTTACAGCTATAACTCGCCCTGCTCATCATCCTCCTGCTGCTTTTCTTTTGCTTCCTCCACCAGTTTGATCTTTTGTTCCAGTGTCGGATCCGGCGCGAATATCGACATGAACGCACCGATTGCAATAACACCAACACTTCTGCGCCGAGCCCACATAACAAGCACAGCCATAATCGTAAGTAGCAATATGACTCCGCCGAGTACAAGTAGTACTTCAACGGGATTGTCGCTCAAACCCATGATTCTTTAAAAATCCAAACGAAGCGTTTTCTCATAATGCATCGGGCGGATACGGATTGAAAGATTAATGTGCTAAAGCACTATTTATGTAGTATATTTTCTTGTTTCCAAGAATCGGAACTTAATAATATAAAGTTCGCTAACAAAATGGGGTGGCCTTGATGTTCTATCGTTCTTTTCTGATCAGTGTATGTGTAATCTCCGTTCTATCTACTAATTTGTATGCAGATGCAGGTTTTAGAGGATTGGGAGACCTTGATGAACAGGATCCGAGCGGGCAAGTTAACGACATATCTGCAGACGGGCTTATTGTAGTCGGCGATAGTCACACACAAACCTTTGATGATTGGGTGGCGTTTCGGTGGACTGACGATGACAACATGGTTGATCTCGGGTATCTCACGGGGCATAACGTCAGCCGTTCGACTCACATAAGCGGTGATGGCTTAACGATTATCGGAGATGGATATCATTATAGTGTTGACGATCGTGACGCACAGTTCATCTGGACCATGGCAACGGGCATGGAATTGCTGGACGTCGGTGGAGAGGTCGCTGCGATATCTTTTAATGGGTCGGTACTGGCCGGAAAGATGGACCATGCCACGGCAAGGAACGAGGCGTTCCGAAGGTCTGGCGGATCTAATACGGGCCTGGGGTTTTTGGCAACTCCGGATTCAAACTCACAAAGCGCAGTCAGTGACATGTCGTCAGATGGTTCCGTCATTGTGGGTATTTCATTCACACCCGACTTATTCGTGGGATTCCGGTGGACGATGGCAGGTGGAATGGTCAGCTTGGGGGACTTGGCCAATAATGCAACCGCAGTATCAGGAACGGGAGATGTCATCGTTGGTCGTATACGTGGCGTTAACCCTTACTCGGTTTATATCTGGACAGAAGCCACCGGCGTCATTGCTCTGTTTGACCCTGAACCCGATTCGTACATTGACTCTCGGGATATATCGACAGACGGAAAAACTGTTGTAGGCAATATGCAACCAGAACACCCTAGCGGTGGCTCTGGTGGCAGAAGAGGCTGGCGCTGGACCAAGGCCAGCGGGCGACAGACAATCAAAGAATGGTTGACCGACGCCAGCGTAGATTCTACCGGTTGGCTGTTTGACAGTGCGGTCGCTGTTTCCTCAGATGGCACAGTCGTGACGGGGACTGCCATTAACCCGAGTGGGGACCGTGAACCTTACATTGCATGGGTTGTGGATGACGTAATAAGTGGCGGGCCTGGATTTAGCTTTGAAAATCTGGAACCCAAGTAAGTTCACTTCCTTAAAATTCCAGACTGAGCATTTTCTCGTAATGCATTGGGTGGATTTTGTAACCCAGGTTCAATTCCCGGTCGTAACTGAATGTGATTATGATGTTTTCAGCAGGCCGTGCCACCGAGAAACTCTCGGTCATGTCATTCATTTCATTGACCTGTAACATCTTGATAATATTGGTTTTGACATCAACAGCGCTGGTGAACGGCTGAGATTTGTGCGTCCTCTCCACGGCGTCCAGTATGGAATCAATGGCTTTGGCCTCGAAAATCTGCGGTGCGTATTGAATCCCGATATATGCGCCATAACCAAGCGCTGCAAGGACGATAATGGTGACGATTATGGAGGCACCTTTTTGTTGTGCTGCAAATTTCTTCATACCGGTTTCATGCCCTGTGTGAATAAGATCAAACCTACATATTGCGTCGATATTCCCCACCCACTTCATAAAGCGCGTGGCTCATCGACCCGAGTGAACAGTCTTTGGCGGCGTCCATCAATGATTCAAACGTGTTCTTTCGTTCGCGTGCAACCTGTTGCAAGCGAACAAGTTCCGGTGTGGCTTCAGATCGATGGATATCCCTGAAAATTTCAACATTGCCGACCTGTTGGTCTTTTTCTGCATCTGTGGAGCGCATCAACTCCAGTTCGCCACCTTCAACGTGACTTTTCTTGCCACCCAGGAAGGTGTTGACCCCGATCAACGGCAATGAACCATCATGCTTTTTATGTTCGTAATTCATGGACTCATCCTGGATCTTGCTGCGCTGGTACATCGTGTCCATCGCGCCCAGCACCCCGCCACGCTCCGAGATCCGCTCAAATTCCTGGTAGACCGCTTCTTCCACCAACTCGGTCAATTCATCGACGATAAAACTGCCCTGCCACGGGTTTTCGCAAAAATTCAGACCCATTTCCTTATTGATGATCATCTGGATGGCCACCGCACGACGCACACTCTCCTCGGTGGGCGTGGTGAGGGCTTCATCGTATGCATTGGTGTGCAGCGAATTACAATTGTCAAATATTGCGTACAGGGCCTGTAGCGTGGTGCGTATATCGTTGAATTGAATTTCCTGTGCGTGCAGGGAACGTCCGGAGGTCTGGATATGATACTTCAACATCTGGCTGCGTCTGTTGGCGCCATAGCGCTCACGCATCGCACGCGCCCAGATACGCCGGGCCACCCGGCCGATGACGGTGTACTCCGGATCCATGCCGTTGCTGAAGAAAAAACTCAGGTTGGGAGCGAATTCATCAATGTTCATGCCACGTGCGAGGTAATACTCAACAATGGTCAGACCATTGCTGAGGGTAAAGGCCAATTGACTGATCGGGTTCGCGCCGGCTTCGGCAATGTGGTAGCCGGAGATCGACACGCTGTAAAAATTGCGTACACCGTTGTCGACGAAGTATTGCTGGATATCCCCCATCATCCGCATCGCAAACTCGGTGGAGAAAATACAGGTGTTTTGTGCCTGGTCTTCTTTGAGGATATCGGCCTGGACCGTGCCGCGCACTTTTTTCAGGGTATCAGCCTTGATCGCCGCATAGGTTTCTGCATCCACCAGTTTGTCGCTGGTTAAACCCAGCATCGCCAGGCCGAGACCTTCATTACCCTCTGGCAGGTCGCCTTCGTATCGTGGTTGCTTTCTGCCCTTGAAGTATTCCTTGATCTTCTTCTCGGTCTGCTGCCACTTACCCGTCTCTTTCAGGTGTAATTCGACCTGTTGATCGATCGCGGCGTTCATGAAAAATGCCAGTATCATTGGCGCGGGACCATTGATCGTCATTGAAACAGAGGTGGTAGGCGCACACAAATCAAAGCCTGAATAAAGCTTCTTCATGTCATCCAGTGTGGCGATTGAAACACCGGCGTTGCCCACTTTTCCGTATATATCGGGACGGGTGTGAGGGTCTTCACCGTAAAGCGTTACCGAGTCGAAGGCGGTACTCAAACGCGCCGTAGCACCCTCTTTACTCAGGTAATGGAACCGCCGGTTGGTACGTTCTGGCGTGCCTTCGCCTGCAAACATACGGGTCGGGTCTTCGCCTCTGCGACGGTAAGGGAATACGCCGGCGGTGTACGGATAAGCACCGGGGAGGTTTTCCCGCATCAGGAATGACAATAGCTCACCCCAATCATGATCCCTCGGTATACCTATTTTGGGAATTTGAAGTTTACTCAGGGATTCTTTGAAGTTTGCGCCGGTTATTTCACGACCGCGGACCTGGTAGGCGAATTTTTCTGTTCGCAAGCCTGCTTTACGTTCAGGCCACTCTTGCAGCAGGCTTAATGCCTCTGCTGATAATTCGGATACCGCTGAGTGGTAGCGTTGGTGGAGTAGGGTCAGCGTACGATCGTCGGTGCTGGATGTTGTAGTTGGATCCCGGGTCGTGGCGCGGGATGACAAGAGAGGTGTTGGCAGATTTGGGTCATCGAGGTCTTTCAGGCACTCGTAGTAGTGTTGGACCAGGCTGGCTGCTTCGGCTTGTCGGTCTATGTCCTGGTTAATATCCCTGCCCTGTTCGGCAATTTCAGCCAGGTATCTGGTGCGATTGCGAGGTATCAGTACCGTGGCCGTGGGCTTACGCACCGATGTATCGATATCAGGAGTCCACTGGTCCTGGGGCAAGTCCAGCTTTGCACTTAACAATCTGAGCAGATTGACAAACATCCAGCTGATGCCGGGGTCGTTGAATTGACTGGCGATGGTGGGGTAAACCGGCACGTCATCATCTTCCATCGTGAAGGCCAGGTGATTACGCTTCCATTGTTTTCGCACATCGCGCAAAGCGTCTTCGGCACCACCTTTGTCGAATTTATTCAGGATGACCAGTTCGGCATAGTCCAGCATGTCTATTTTTTCGAGTTGGCCCTGGGCACCGAACTCCGAGGTCATGACATAGCAGGAAAAGTCCACCATATCGACGATTTCAGAATCGGACTGGCCGATACCAGCGGTCTCCACGATCACCAGGTCAAAACCGGCAGATTTCAGAAAACTGATGGCGTCCTGCAACATGGCGCTGGTGGCCAGGTGCTGTCGTCGTGTTGCCATTGAGCGCATGTAAATATTTCCGGAACGAAGACTGTTCATGCGAATCCGGTCACCCAGCAAGGCACCACCGGTACGTCTGCGGGTCGGGTCAACTGCCAGTACTGCGATACGTTTATCCGGGAAACTGGCCAGCATACGGTTCAGGATTTCATCGGTAACGGATGATTTACCCGCGCCACCGGTACCGGTAATACCAATGACCGGTGCCTGGGTCTTCAGACCCTGCCACTCACGACGTTTCAGTTTGAGTTCAGCCTTGCTAAAAAGCCCCGCTTCCAATGCAGTCAGCATGGCGGCGATTGACGCAGAATCATCTTTTTTAACCGGCGCAGGCATAACGGGTGGCCGTCGCTTATCTTCAGCGCGGTGGACCACGTCCTCAATCATTTCAACCAAGCCCATACCCATACCGTCGTCGGGGTGATAAATTCGATTCACACCGTAGGCTTCCAGATTCGCGATCTCATCGAGTGTAATCGTGCCGCCACCACCGCCAAATACCTGGATATGCCCTGCCCCGCGTGCTTGCAACTGGTCGATCATGAAACGGAAATACTCGTTGTGCCCGCCCTGGTAGGAAGAAATTGCGATCGCATCGGCGTCTTCCTGGATGGCCGCACGAACGATATCCAGAACACTGCGGTTGTGCCCCAGGTGAACGACTTCGCAACCCTGCGCCTGTATCAGGCGACGCATGATATTGATGGCGGCATCGTGACCGTCAAACAAGGAAGTGGCGGTAACAAACCGCAGCGGCGTTTCGAGTGCCGGTTTCTTATTGATACTAATTTCTGAAGCTGCCCTGCTCATGGCTGATGCCCGTTTAAGAAAACCTGCTCATTTTACAGTGTTTACACCTTGATGGGCGAGTGCAGGGGGGCGCGCTTGGACTTTTCTGTAGACACTGTATGATTCGCATAGAATTCAATTTTCAATGCATACATAAAGAACCGGAACAAACACCATGGAACTAGACATCACACTGTACGAATACCTTCCCAGCCGCTCCAAACAAGCCCGCTGGACCCTGCTGGAACTTGATCTTGAATTCAAATCGATTGAAGGTCGCGATATTTTGCATGGTGATGCGTTAAAACAGGTCAACCCTATGGGTAAGGTACCTGCGGTCGTTATTAATGGTAAACCGTTATTCGAAGCAGCCGCCATATGTACTTACCTGGCCGATCTTGTGCCGGAAAAAGAACTGGTTGCTGCCTCCGGTACCTATGAACGTGCCCAGCACATGCAATGGACCAGTTTTGCCTTAACGGAAATGGAAGCCTATGTATGGAGTAACGCCCGGAATACCTTCGTATTGCCTGAAGAGCAACGGGTAACTGCGTTGTTTGAGCAAAACAACAAGGCCTATGTCCACGCGGCCAAAGTACTGGATAAGGAGCTTGGAAACTCTGATTTCCTGGTTGGAAACCGGTTTTCGGTCACCGATATCCTCGTCGGCGCCACGGTAAACTGGGGAAACATGGTGGGTTTGCTGGAACAGACACCAAATTTACAAGATTACCTGGGTCGCTTAAAGGACAGACCCAACTGCACGCTATCGTAACTAATCAGGATTCAAACCCGTCTTTGAAGAGGAAGTCATCATTGAAGTTCGGATCGGTGCCCCTCAGGTATTCCTCCAGGTTGGTTGCACCATCCCCATCAGGGTCTTCGTCGGCATCCGACGGGTCAAAGGGGTCAAGTCCATGCAGGTTCTCCCACCAATCGGGCATGCCCCCCTGCAGTGATGATCGGGTTTCTGCCGAGTCTCCAGGCCAGAGCACCCTCAAAGTCAGCGCTCCTGTTATGGAAGTAGTGGAAACAGATAACCAGCTTCAAAATCCTGCCTTTAACGAAGTTTTTTCACCCTTTCATCGACCCGGTTTTCAATGCTCTGGTAAATCTCGGTCAAATCAGCAATGCGGTTATAGCGTTTCAGGGTCAGACCTTCCGTTTCAATTGCAGCGATTTGGGTGCTTTCCGGTTTGCCTCTTTTATGTAGTTTGCCCACTTTAACCCAGGCACTAGCAAACTGGTCCAGTTCATCGTCATCCGGAATATCCCGGGGCGGTCGCTCCCCCATCATCACCATATTCAGGAATTCCTGGTCAAAATCGTCTGAACCCGGCAATGCCGCCATGGCTTTTTCAAGTTTTGAGCGATTGACCGGCCGGGTCGTACGCATGATCGTCCCATAACCCGCCGTTCGCTTTGGAGCACCGGCTCGGTTCAGCGAATCCGGACGCAGGGCCCAGATATCGCCATTACGTGCACAACCCAGGTAGTTGAAACTGGAGCCGGTGGGTTTCTCCAGCCAACAGACCCATTTATCCCGGTCTTCGTGTCGCTCACTACGGGGTGCGCCATAAGCCTGGCGAACAATACGTAGAGCGACTTCCTGCCTGAATTCCAGGTTTGTGCCGACAACCGATATCGGATCCAGTTCAAGGGGCTTTCCTCAGCGCCTTGCAACTCTTCGGCGCTAGGTGCATTTGTGACGAAGGGCGAGTCCTCATCAGTTTGTTCGTCAGCAGCATATACAATTGCACTTGCGAACAAGATTAGCGGAAACAAAAGCCAGGATGTTTTTCTGTTCATGCTGAAAGTATAGAACAGTATTCCTGAAGAAAAGATGAACCAAAAGTCATGATTCATGAATCCTGTGTTTCCCGATTTCAGCGGCAAACTCGCTGGTGGTCTATACTCAAGGGGTACCATGGCCGGTTGATAGGCATGTAACTGCCGGTATTTGTGTGTGATTTAGGGGGATTTTGAGTAATGATGACAAAGACACTGCTGAATATAACGCTCGTTATAAGCATGTTTTGCGTGAGTTTTGCAGCCACTGCTCAAAACGATGTCGCGCGCGCCACCAAAGCAGTGAAACTACAAGCGCTTTCCGAAAATCTGATGAAACGTGATGTCGCCAACAGGCTGCAGGCACATGAATACGCCCGTCGCATGGGTATCCCGGTCAGACGTGAGTTAGCCAATGGGCGGATACTGGAATTGCAACGCTTCTCTCCGGGATTGGGCCCGTCTTTCTACATCACCAACAACCTCGACGCCGCAGACACGGTGTCAACCGAAAAGGTCTGGCCGGGTGGATCTGCCAGACTTGATCTTGATGGCAGCGGTATGACGGTGGGTGAATGGGATGGTGGCGCAATTTATGCCGCGCACACGGACTTTATCGGACGCTTGACGCAGATGGATGGTGCCACGACAGTCAGCGCTCACTCCACCCACGTCGCTGGTACCTTGATCGGCGCCGGGGATGGACTGGAACCCAGGTCCCGGGGTATGGCCTATGCCGCCCAGCTCAACGCCTGGGACTGGAACTCCGATACCGCAGAAATGGCCGCTGCAGCCGCCGGTGGTTTACTGGCTTCCAATCATTCCTATGGTATTGCCGCCGGCTGGATATACATCGGTGGCGTACCCCCGGATAGGTGGTGGTGGATTGGAGGCAGTGCACCGTCTGATGTGGAAGACCCCTATTTTGGTTATTACGACGCAGAATCGCAGTTGTGGGACCAGATCGCAGTTGATGCACCCTATTACCTGATCGTCAAGGCTTCCGGCAATGACCGTTCGGACACCGGACCCTCGCCGGGTGAGCAGTACACCGTCATCGATCAGGACGGCAACCCGCTGTTCACCTCGACACTGGCCAGAAACGCGGATTGTGCGCCGGCCGGTTATGACTGTTTGCCGACCAACAGCGTTGCTAAAAATATCCTGACGGTGGGCGCTGTCGATGATGTACCCGGCGGTTACTCCCCGCTGGCGGGTCCGGCCCAGGTCGTGATGGCCCCATTCAGTAGTTGGGGCCCCACGGATGACGGCCGAATCAAACCCGATGTCGTTGGTAATGGCGTTTTTCTGATTTCAGCCTGGCCCGATTCTCCTTTTTATGCTGCGGCCGCCGGCACTTCCATGGCTGCTCCGAACGTAACCGGGTCATTGCTGTTACTACAAGAGCATTATCAGAATATCCATGGCGCGGGTAACTTTATGCGCAGTGCCACTCTGAAGGCGCTGGCCATTCATACCGCAGATGAAGCAGGCAGTGACGATGGTCCGGATTACGCCTTTGGCTGGGGATTGCTGAATACCAGGAACGCCGCGGAGGTCATAACCGAAGATGGCGACGACCACCGGATTATCGAAGGCAGTCTTGCTAATGGCACAACCGATACTTTTCAGTTTGATGTCACCCAGACAGATGCCGTTCTGAGCGTCACGCTGGTCTGGATGGACCCGCCTGGAACACCGGTACCCCTGACACTGGATTCGCCGGTCCTGATGTTGGTAAACGACCTGGACTTACGCGTTACACGCGGCCCCAACACTTACATGCCGTGGGTATTGAACCCCGCCAGTCCTGCAGCGGCAGCCACCAAGGGTGATAATTTCCGGGACAACGTGGAACAGGTTGAGGTCGTGGCCGGTGGCACCGGAAACCACACGATTACTGTCAGTCATAAAGGCAGCCTGCTGGGGGGTGTAAATCAGGACTACTCTCTGATCATCAGCATGACACCAGCCCCACCAGCCGGATCAAACCTGGTGATTGATGAAGACTTCACCGGCGGTTTACCTGCAGGTTGGTCGGTGGACACCGACAGGGGCATAAGCTGGTCCATAAACACGCCCGTACCCGGCGACTCTCGTCTGGACAACGGTACCGGTGGCAGCGGGCAGTTTGCCATCGTGGACAATGGTTACGCCTTCGAAACCATTACTTCGTTAGTAACACCGTTGGTCGACCTGTCATCCGCTACAGCCGTGGTGTTACGCTTCAAAAGCTATTACTACTACGACACCTTTGAAAGCCTCAATGTGGATGTCAGTACCAATGGTGGTACCAGTTGGGGCAATGCCTGGTCGTTCCAGGGTTTCAATTACCTACCAACCCAATACGTGCTTGATTTATCTGCCATAATCGCTGGACAGTCCAGTGTCAAGCTGCGGTTCCGTTTTGATAGTGAAGGATGGATTTCCGGAGACTTCTGGCAAATCGACGATGTGGAGTTGGATGATTTTGGGGCAACACCACCACCCACTGGTGATCCACCGGAACCGGCGACTGGCCCCAGTCCTGCCAATAGCACCGGTGAACTTGGACTCAATACCACCTTGTCGTGGACATCCGGATCACTGGCAACCAGTCACGACGTGTATTTTGGAACCGACACCACACCGGATGCTTCCGAATTACAGGGCAACCAGGCGGGCAACACCTATGAGCCGGGCGCGCTTGCCAATTCCACAACCTATTATTGGCGTATTGACGAAGTCAACAGCGACGGCACCACGCAAGGCAGCACCTGGAGCTTCACCACCGAGGCTGCACCACCACCGCCCCCTGATCCGCCAGGACAAGCGACCAGCCCAACCCCTGCGGACAGCAGTAGCGAGCTTCCACTTGACGCCTCGCTTGCATGGTCTTCCGGATCACTGGCAACC
>SMVB01453281.1_pt1 | contig 11930 bp, 10 predicted proteins | sample 2456461 | NCBI WGS metagenome assembly SMVB01 (sample SAMN11095934, study PRJNA526329) | marine sediment metagenome | biome: Marine sediment; feature: Surficial sediment; material: Deep marine sediment; isolation source: Hadal surficial sediment | place: Pacific Ocean | collected 2014-05 | depth...
AGATGCCGCGTTCGGGTTTTGCTTTGACCAATGCGCGCATTGCTGTTGCCCCTAGTGTAGAACGCCGAGATCGCGGCCGACTTCACCGAATGCGTTGATGGCACGGTCGAGATGTTCTCGTGTCAATCCCGCAGACATCTGGGTGCGAATACGCGCCTGACCTTTCGCCACGACGGGGAAAGAGAAACCGACAACGTAAATACCATGGTCAAGCAGGCGATCGGCCATCATTGATGCCAGTTTCGCATCACCGAGCATAACCGGAATGATCGGGTGTTCGCCCGGTTTTAACTGAAAGCCGAGCTCCGTCAAACCTGCCCGAAAGTAAATTGCATTGTCCATCAGTGTGCCGCGAAGTTTATCGTCGTTTTCGAGCAAATCCAGTACCGCGATCGATGTGGCCACAATTGCCGGTGCCACTGAATTGGAAAACAGGTAGGGTCTCGATCGCTGCCTGAGCCAGCCAACGATTTCCTTGCGTCCCGAAGTGAAGCCGCCTGATGCACCACCCAATGCTTTGCCAAGCGTACCGGTAATGATGTCGATCCGGCCCATGACTTCACGATACTCATGCGTACCGCGGCCCGTTGCACCAAGGAAACCGCTGGCATGGCAGTCATCGATCATCGTCATCGCATCGTAACGGTCGGCGAGATCGCAGATGTCATTGAGATTCGCGATTGTGCCATCCATCGAAAAGACTCCATCGGTTACGATCAGCTTTGCCCGACAGTCGGCAGCGTCATTCAGTTTGGTCTCGAGGTCATCCATGTCATCATTCTGATAACGGAAACGCTGCGCCTTGGAGAGGCGGATGCCGTCAATAATGCTGGCGTGATTCAGAGCATCGCTTATGACAGCATCCTTGTCGCCAAGAATCGTCTCAAACAGGCCGCCATTTGCATCGAAGCAGGATGGGTAGAGAATGGTATCTTCGGTGTCCAGAAATCGGCTGATTCGCTCCTCGAGCTGCTTGTGGATCATCTGCGTTCCACAGATGAAGCGCACCGAAGCCATGCCGTAACCGTAGTCATCGAGTGCCTTATGGGCGGCCGCTACAATATCCGGGTGATTCGCCAGTCCGAGGTAGTTATTTGCGCACAGGTTCAAGACCTCCACGGTTCCGCCATCATCGCCATTCTTGCGAATCTCGATGGCTGCCTGTTGTGGACCTGTTATCAATCGTTCGTTCTTATACAGGCCCTCCGCCTTCAATGCCTCAGCCTGACGGGCCAGTGATTGCAAAAAATCTGTGGGCACGGGATTGCTCTCCGGTTCGAAAGGCCGCAAAGTATATCAGGACCATCTACATTGAAACCCGCCAAATGAGTGACAGGAACAACGAATCATTGCGCATCGACCGATGGTTGTGGTTCACCCGCTTTTACAAAACGCGTGGCCTGGCGTCTGCTGCCGTGACAGGCGGGCACGTCAAGGTCAATGGCGAAAGGGCAAAGCCGGGCAGCAAGATCAGGGAGGGTGACGTCATCGAACTCGTCCGGGGACAATTGCCGTTCCGGCTCAAAGCGGGTCCGTTGCCGGCGAGAAGAGGACCCGCGAGTGAGGTAAAGCTGTGCTATATCGAGAACGGTGAAGCGCAACAGGAGCGGCAGGCGATAATCGACGGAATTCGTCAGGATCGGCAGCAAATGCCGAGAACGAGGGGCCGGCCCGACAAACATACGCGGCGTAAGTTGCGGCAACATGGCAGGCGCGCTGATTAAAGCGATACGTTTAGGAAACCGTAATGGGATTTGTTGATCAAAGTGCGTTCATGGTGGCTCCGCTGGATAACATCAGCCGGCGATACCTTGCCGACGAACATGCACTCGTCACTGAACTGGCCGAAGAAGCGGACGTCGGCGAGCTGGCGCGCGAAAAGATTCAGGCGACTGCTGCGACCCTGGTGCGGGCAGTACGCAAGCATGCAGCCAACGAATCCGGGATCGATGCATTCTTGCAGCAATATGATTTGTCCTCCGAGGAAGGCATATTGCTAATGTGCATTGCCGAGGCGCTATTGCGGATTCCTGACGCCGACACTGCGGATCGGCTGATTGCGGACAAGATCACTTCAGCCAACTGGGAAGACCATCTTGGCAAAAGCGATTCGCTTTTTGTCAACGCATCGACCTGGGGGCTGATGTTGACGGGGCAGCTATTACAACTGGATGAAGCATCAAAGAGCAATCCCGCCAGGTATCTCGGCAAGCTGGCCAGCCGCACCGGGGAGCCGGTTGTCCGTGCAGCAATGCGCCAGGCGATGCGTATTATGGGTTTCCAGTTTGTCATGGGCCGATCGATTGCGGAGGCGCTGATTCGCGCGCGGAAAAAAAATAATCGGAAATTCCGTTATTCCTTTGACATGCTGGGCGAGGCAGCGCTAACGGTCGATGACGCTGCTCGATACTTTGAGTCTTATACCGCGGCGATAGACAGCATTGGCGAGAGTGTGGACTCGGCGACTGACATATTTTCAGCGCCCAGCATCTCGGTAAAACTGTCTGCGCTGCATCCCCGTTACGAATATGCGCAGCATGATCGCGTCATGCGCCAACTCGTACCGAAGGTTCTTGAGCTGGCGGAGCAGGCAGCCGGACTCGGCGTTGGCATTACTATCGACGCCGAAGAGGCGGATCGGCTGGAGATCTCGCTGGACATTTTTCAGCGGGTCTATCGGAATAAATCGCTGGATGGCTTTGACGGTCTCGGGCTTGCCGTACAGGCGTATCAACGCAGGGCCGCCGATGTCATTCGGTATCTCCGGGAAATTTCCCGGGACGTGGGGCGTCGAATTCCGGTGCGCCTTGTTAAGGGAGCTTATTGGGATACAGAAATAAAGCTTGGGCAGGAGCGGGGTCTTCAGAGTTATCCGGTTTTTACGCGCAAGTGCCACACGGATGTTTCGTACCTGGCCTGCGCGCGCTTGATTCTGAGCGCCGGCGACAATTTATACGGACAATTCGCGACTCACAATGCACATACGCTTGCGAGTGTCATGCACTTCGCCGGCGCCCGGCGCGACTACGAATTTCAACGGCTGCATGGCATGGGCGAAGAGCTCTATGGCGAATTCGTGGACCCGGACAAGTTTCGAAAACCGTGCCGTGTCTACGCGCCGGTCGGCAGCCACGAAGACCTGTTGCCGTATCTCGTACGGCGCTTACTGGAGAATGGCGCCAATACGTCTTTCGTCAATCGAATTCTGGACAATAGTATTGATGTCAAGGATATTGTTGCAGATCCGATAGAAGTGACGCGGGCAAACAACGCGAGCCCGCATACTGCGATCCCGTCACCGGCAGACATTTTTTTGCCTGCACGCAGCAACTCTCGCGGATACAATATCGCCGACAGAGCGGCCAGCCACGATTTGCTGGAGGCCATGCAGGGCCATACCGGGCTACAGCGACATGCAGCGCCGGTCGTTGGCGGCAAGACGCTCAAAGGCCCGCTGGAACCTTCGGTCAATCCGGCCGATTTAAGCGAGGTGGTCGGTGTCTGCAGTCTTGCTGACCAGGCGGCTGTCGATCGTGCACTCCAATTGGCAACAGGAGCGCAGCCCGATTGGGATCGCATGCCCGCAGAAGAGCGCTCGGAGATTCTCGAGAAAGTGGCGGACCTGTTTGAGGAGCATGGCCCTGAGCTCATGGCCTTGTGCGTTGCCGAGGCGGGCAAAACCATTCCGGACGCCCTATCAGAGTTACGAGAAGCCATTGATTTTATTAGGTATTACTCCGCTCAGGCTAAAATATCGTTCGGCGAGCCCGAGCTCCTGCCAGGTCCCACAGGGGAGCGAAACACACTCGGGATGCGCGGTCGTGGCGTTTTTCTTTGCATCAGCCCGTGGAATTTCCCGCTGGCGATCTTCACCGGGCAAATCACTGCTGCATTGGCGGCGGGCAACACGGTCCTCGCAAAGCCAGCGGAACAGACGCCCATTGTTGCGCACCGGGCCGTGGAGCTGTTCCTCAAGGCCGGCGTTCCACCCGAGGTTCTGCACTTTCTGCCGGGAGATGGTGTGGAGATTGGCGGGTATGCAGCAGCTGACAAGCGGGTGGCAGGCGTCGCTTTCACCGGTTCGACAGAAACAGCGCGCCTGATCAACCAGACGCTGGCATCACGCGATGGCCCAATCGGTGTACTCATTGCCGAAACCGGCGGGCAGAATGCGATGTTTGTGGATAGCTCTGCGTTACCGGAGCAGGTAGTGCTCGACAGCGTGACTTCCGCTTTCAACAGCGCCGGCCAGCGCTGTTCGGCATTGCGTGTGTTGTGCCTGCAGTCGGATATTGCGCCACGGGTGATCGAATTACTGAGCGGTCACATGAACGAACTGATGATTGGAGACCCGGCGAACCTGAGCACCGATGTCGGGCCGGTGATCGACCGGGAGTCGCAAGCGATGCTGACGGAGTACATCAAAACGACTTCCAAGAAAGGAAAAATAATTCAGCAATGCAACTTGCCCGAGGCGACGGCAAAAGGAACGTTTGTTGCACCAACAGCAATCGAGATCGATAATGTTGGCCAGCTTGAACGGGAAATCTTCGGTCCGGTGTTGCATGTCGTTCGTTACAGTGGTGATAAGCTGGAGGAAATCATGGGCGCGGTGAACAACACGGGCTTTGGGCTCACGATGGGTCTGCATAGTCGTATCGACAGCAGGGCGCGAGCGTTCGTCAACTACTCCGCGGCAGGTAATATCTATATCAATCGAAACATGATCGGTGCAGTTGTCGGTGTGCAACCATTCGGTGGTCGCGGATTGTCAGGAACCGGTCCAAAAGCCGGTGGTCCGCAATACCTGTTGCGTTTCGGCACAGAAGTAACGGTCAGCAACAACCTGACTGCGGTTGGCGGCAACGCCAGCCTGCTTTCAATGGGGCCTGATTAATGTCGGGCATCTTGAGAAGAATGTAACGATGCCCACGAAAAGTGTCTTTGATATTTTCAAAATCGGGGTTGGCCCTTCGAGCTCGCACACGGTCGGTCCGATGAAGGCCGCTCGACAGTTTATGCTCGGACTCGCAAATACGCCAGGTTCGGTAACTAACATTAAGGTCTCTTTGTACGGTTCGCTGGCATATACGGGTAAAGGTCATGGCACTGATTCAGCCGTCATTCTCGGGCTGATGGGTTGTCGGCCAGAGACACTCGATCCGGACGACGTCGAGGGCATGCTTCGCGCCGTTCATGAAAGTACTCGTATCACCCTGCCTGGCATCGGCGATATAGATTTTGCGCCGGATGAGGACCTCGTATTCGAGTACGGCGAGGAATTGCCGCGACACACCAATGGCATGCACTTTGCCGCTCTCGCTGCCGATGGAAGCACTTTACTGGCTGAAGACTATTACTCCCTCGGCGGCGGATTTGTCGCTCGTGGCAATGAGCCGGAAGCGTCGAACCAGGTGGGAGAGCCGCCATTTCCGTTCACGAGCGGTGCCGGGCTGCTTGAGCTGGCAGAGAAAAACTCGATGACGATTGCCGAACTGGTTTTGCGAAATGAGCAGCAGTGGAGGTCCGGGGAAGAAGTTGCCGAAAGATTGATGGCTATCTGGTCAGCGATGCAGTCCTGTGTTGCCAGGGGTTTGCGTACTGAGGGTGTCCTGCCGGGCCCGCTGTCAGTAACCCGACGCGCGCCAAAACTGCTCAAGAAACTTAACGAACGCGTAACACAGGACGGCCTGGATGCGATGGACTGGATCAACATATTTGCAATCGCAGTCAACGAGGAAAATGCCGCGGGTGGTCGCGTCGTCACTTCGCCGACAAATGGCGCCGCCGGCATTATTCCGGCGGTCTTGCACTATTACGAAAAGTTTGTTGCTGATGCCAGTGACGAAGGAATCAGGCAGTTCCTGCTGGTGGCCGGCGCCATCGGCATACTTTACAAGATTAATGCTTCTATTTCCGGTGCGGAAATGGGCTGCCAGGGAGAAGTCGGCGTTGCCTGTTCAATGGCAGCGGCGGGACTGGTTGCTGCACTCGGCGGCAGCAATTCCCAGGTCGAAGACGCCGCAGAAATTGGCATGGAGCACAATCTCGGCCTTACCTGCGATCCGGTCGGCGGCCTTGTGCAAATACCCTGTATTGAACGCAACGCAATGGGTGCGGTGAAAGCGATCAACGCCGCACGACTCGCGATGCAGGGTGACGGTTCGCACAAGGTAACACTGGACCAGGTTATAAAGACGATGCGACAGACCGGTCTCGACATGGCCACCATCTACAAGGAGACCTCGAAAGGCGGTCTCGCCGTGAACGTCCCCGAATGTTGAGTTTGGCACCGGTCATTTTTCGCTTATTCGTGAGATGGTAATTGTGGGAAGGGTGCGTAGGAGCCCGCCCCGGCGGGCGACAAACATTGCAGGGCATGTTCATTGAACATGCCCTGCAATGTTTGCCAAGGATGAATCTACCACTACCGATCAAAGAAAATCGCCCGCTGGGGTGAGCTCCTACGTCTTATTCTTCGGATAATCGTATGTTGTCAGTTCGACATTTTTTTTCGTCTTTAGATTCCAGTCGTCCGTATCGATCATGACCGACACAACGCCGCAGGTTGGTATGTTGTGCGTCAGGCCTGGCACGAGGTAGTTTGCGAAATCCGTAAACCCCGGATTGTGCCCAACGATCATAATACTGTTGAAACCGACATCCTGCTCGCAGAGCAGGTCGATAACCCGCTGCACGCCCGCGAGATACAGGCGCTCATCGCGTTGCAGAAATTCGTTCGGGTATGAGATTTCATGGGCAATCAGCTTTGCGGTTGTCCAGGCCCTGGCAGCCGGGCTGCACACGATCAGGGAAGGGCGAATACCGGCCTGTTGAATGCGTGCGCCCATGACGGGTGCATCGCCCTCACCGCGTTTGTTCAGGGGTCTGTCATGATCCGACAGACTGGAATCTTTCCAACTGGATTTTGCGTGCCGCAGAATCGTAAGCGTTTTCATGTTTTCGCCGGACAGAACCTGGTCAGAGTGCTTGGACCTATGGATTTTACATCAAACCGGTCTGTAATCTTGCCTCGTCCGACATCATGCTTTGATTCCATGGTGGGTCGAAAACCAGCTCGACGTGTACGTCGGCTATCGTTGGGATGATTGCAATTTTTTCCTGGGCGTCCTGCGTAAGAATTTCGCCCATACCGCAACCGGGCGCTGTCAGAGTCATGTCGACGTTCACAGATCGTTGTCCGTTCGGCAGCGCTATGAGTTCAAAACGGTAAATAAGACCCAAATCGACAATGTTGACCGGAATCTCCGGGTCGTAGCAGGTCTTCAGTTGTTGCCAGATTACTGTCGCGATATCTTCATCTGTGGCATTTTCGGGCACTTCTGGCGGTTCAACCGGTTCCTTACCCAGGGCGTCGGCATCAGCGCCTGCAATGTGAAAGAGGTTACCTTCCACGTAAACAGTGAAGCTGCCGCCAAGCGCCTGCGTTATGAAGCCACTGGTGCCTTCCCGCAGGGTGATGCATTCTCCAGCAGGAATGACGACTGCGCTCACGTCGCGCGCCAGCGAGAAAGGTTCATTCGTGTGTCCAAACATACGAGCGTCTACTCCGTTGATACCGTTTCAGATTCGTTCCGGATTGCAGAATTCAGGGCGTGCCAGGCAAGTGTCGCGCACTTGACGCGTGACGGAAATTCCTTGACACCTTCGAGGGCTATCAGCTTCCCCAGGTCTACCTTCGAAAACGGCTGTTCGCCGTCTTCCGATCTACCGGACAGTCTGGATATCACCGTCGAAAAAAAATCGAGTGCAGCCTCGGTTTTCAATCCGATGATCGTATCGGTCAGTAAAGATGCTGAAGCGACGGAAATTGCACATCCGGACCCTTCAAATTTTGCATCGCTGATCCGACCGTCGGCGTCGATCGAGAAATAGATCTTGAGCTTGTCACCGCACAGGGGATTGATACCCTCGGCCGAATGCGTGGCACCGTCCAGTTTGCCGAAGTGCCGCGGGCTCCTGGCATGATCAAGGATGAGTTCGCGATAGAGATCGCGCAGTTCTTCCTGCGATTGCGATTGCGCGATCACTACCTGAATATCTCTTTCGCGGTCGTCAGTGCGGCAACAAGACGGTCGACATCATCCTGGTTGTTGTACAAAGCGAGTGACGCGCGTGCCGTTCCGGGCACGCCGTAAAAATCCATCACCGGCATTGCACAATGATGGCCGGTCCGAATAGCAACGCCCTGATGATCGAGAATCGTACCGAGATCGTGCGGGTGAATGTCATCGAGCAGAAATGACTGAACGCTGGCCTTGTCGGCGGCCGTGCCGATCAGCCGCAGGCCATCAACCTGGTCAAGTTGCCCGGTCATGTATTGCAGCAGCTCGTGCTCATGGGCCGAAATCGCATGCATGCCGATGGTTTGCATATAGCTCACTGCGGCGCCGAGCCCGATTGCGCCGGAAATATTTGGCGTGCCAGCTTCAAATTTATAGGGCAGGTCGTTGTACGTCGTGCCATCGAAACGAACCTCGAGAATCATGTCGCCGCCGCCCTGATAAGGAGGCATGGCATCCAGAAGTGTTTCCCTGCCAAAAAGAATTCCAATGCCGGTTGGGCCGAACATCTTGTGACCGGAGAACGCATAAAAGTCGCAATCGAGTTCCTGCACATCCACGGATATGTGCGGCACCGCCTGTGCGCCGTCCACCAGCACTGGCACCTCGAGGCTGTGGGCTTTTTCGATGATTTCTCTGAGCGGCATTATGGTACCCAGTGCATTGGACACGTGGGCTATCGCCAGCATTTTCACACCGTTTTCGAGTTGCCTGAACAGGTTGTCAATATCGACCTCGCCAGCCTCGTTTATCGGCGCTACCAGCAGTTCAGCGCCGGTCTGCTCGCAGACGAGCTGCCAGGGAACAATGTTCGAATGGTGCTCTAGATGTGTGATCAGGATCTTGTCGCCAGGCGCGAGCTTTGGCCTGCAAAAACTCTGTGCGACGAGGTTGATTGATTCCGTCGTGCCGCTCGTATAGACCACTTCGCTGCGGCTGCCGGCGTTAATGAATGTCTGCACAAGATCGCGCGCGCCTTCGTAGGCTTCAGTTGCGCGATGGCTCAATGTATGTACGCCGCGATGCACGTTCGCGTGATCGTGACGGTGGTAGTCCGCAACCTTCTCGATGACTGCCAGCGGCTGCTGAGCTGAGGCCGCACTATCCAGGTAGACCAGCGGGTGGTCGCTGATTGTCTGTGCGAGACAGGGAAAGTCCTGACGGAATTTTGCGACACCACTTTGTCGTGTCGCGAGTTCAGTTACTTTGTTGATCTGTTCACTCATCGTCATGCATCGTCAATCAGGGCATCGAGCTGCCTGTCCAGCGCAGCGACCAGGTACTCATGACACTCTTCAATCGCCAGTTTGTTGAGAATCGCAGACGCGAACGCGCGGGTCAGGGCCTGCGTCGCCTCGTCTTTACCCAGGCCACGAGAGCGCAGATAAAAAAGCGCAGACTCGTCGAGCTGACCGACGGTTGCTCCGTGACTGCACTTGACGTCATCGGCATAGATCTCAAGCTCCGGCTTGGTGTCGATTTCCGCCTGGTCGGAAAGCAGCAGGTTGTGATTCGATTGGCTGGCATCCGTGCCATCCGCACCGGCATGCACAATTGCCTTGCCGTTGAACACGCAGCGGGCCCGGCCATTCAGGATGCCTCGATATTCCTCGGTGCTCTTTGCGGGCCCAACACGATGGTCAACCCGCGTGTGATTGTCCATGTGTTGTTGCCCGGCAGCCAGGTAGAGGCCGTGAATATTCACTGACGCACCGGTGCCGACGATATCCGCAACGATATCGTTGCGGGCAAGCTCGCCCCCAAAATCGAAGTTGTTGTAGTTGAGCACGGACTCACGCTCGAGCCGTGCGCTGAATCTGTTGACGCTCCAATGATTTTTCTGGCGCTGCTGCAGCCGGACGAAATCGAGCCCGGCCCCGTCGGCAAGCACTACTTGCGTCACCGAATTTGCAAACTGCCTGTCGCCTCCAGCGGACAACGGACACTCAACGATCCTGAGCTGCGCGTTTTCACCGACCTCGATGAGTATGCGAACCTGTGTTACAGCGACAGAACCGTCGTCGATTATCAGAAGTCCGACGGGCTTGTCGAGCGCAGAGTCGTCTGCCACGGTGATTTGCAGGCCGTCCTGCAGCAGGGCTGCGTTGAACGCGGACATGGGATCGTCGACGGCTATCGACCCTTCAGCTACGCCCTCAGCCAGGCGCGAGATGGTGATGCCGTTATCAGTCAGTGAAGCGAATGTGCTGAGTGAATCGGGATCCACTATGCCGTTAACAATCGTGATCCAGTGTGCGTCTATTTGCTCGGGAATCTCAGTGCCTATGGCAACTGCTTGAGCCTCATTTTGAGCCGGTTTGTCCTGTAACCAGGCGTTGCTCAGCGCCGCAGCAGCGGACAGGTTGGTGTACTTCCAGTCTTCATGCTTCGTGGTTGGAAATCCGTTTACGGCGAATCTGGCCACAGCAGCTTCGCGGACCGCGGACAGTTCATCCGGCGGCAGTGCCGTCACGGCAGACTCCAGCAAATCCTGCTGTAAACTGATCGCGCTCATGCGCTGGCGGCTTGCCGAACCCACTCGTAACCTCTTTCCTCGAGCTGCAGCGCAAGTGACTTGTCGCCGGATCGAACGATCTTCCCCTGCGACAATACGTGTACAAAGTCGGGTTCTACATAGTCCAGCATGCGCTGGTAGTGCGTAACCAGCACCATAGATCGTTCAGGGTGACGCAGCGCATTGATGCCATTCGCGACGGCTTTTAGTGCGTCGATATCAAGGCCGGAGTCGGTTTCATCCAGGATCGCAAGTCGCGGCTTCAGAACAGCCATCTGCAAAATCTCGTTGCGCTTTTTCTCGCCGCCGGAAAATCCTTCGTTGACACCCCGCTTCAGAAAGCTCGGGTCCATGTCGAGCATGGCCATGGTCTCGCGCGCGATTTTCAGGAATTCGAACGCGTCAACTTCGCCAAGGCCTTCGTACTTGCGCTTCGCATTGACCGCGGCTTTGAGCAGGTAGGCGTTATTTACGCCTGGTATTTCGACCGGATATTGAAAACCAAGAAAAATACCCTCGCGAGCTCGCTCCTCCGGCTCGAGATCCAGCAGGTTTTTGCCGAAGAACTCGACGGTACCCTCGTACACTTCATAGTCCTCATGCCCGGCAATGACCAGGGCAAGTGTGCTCTTGCCGGATCCGTTGGGACCCATGATCGCGTGCACTTCGCCGGGCTTCACGCTTAAGGACAAGCCGGTGAGTATTTCCGTATCGCCGATACCGGCTTTCAAATTTTTGATTTCAAGCATATTCATGTGTTCGCGCCCTAACCAACCGCGCCTTCGAGACTTACGTTCAGCAGAGCCTGTGCTTCCACCGCAAATTCCATTGGCAGTTCTTTGAATACTTCCTTGCAAAACCCATTGACAATCATGTTGACCGCATCTTCTTCGGAAATTCCACGTTGCCTGCAGTAAAACAACTGGTCGGCAGAAATCTTCGACGTCGTTGCTTCGTGCTCGATCTTCGCTGACGAATTTCTCACCTCCATGTAGGGAAACGTGTGCGCGCTACAATCTTTACCGATCAGAAGGGAATCACATTGCGTGTGATTCCTGGCACCGCTGGCCTGTGGCATGACGCGAACCAGTCCGCGATAGACGTTTTGTCCGCGACCGACAGATATTCCTTTTGAAACAATTGTGCTGGTGGAATTGCGCCCGATATGAATCATCTTGGTACCGGTGTCGGCTTGCTGCATATTGTTTACAACTGCTACCGAATAGAACTCACCGACGGAGTTTTCGCCGCGCAAAATGCAACTCGGATACTTCCAGGTGATCGCGGAACCAGTTTCAACCTGGGTCCAGGAAATCTTCGATCTGTCGCCA
>SMVB01376223.1_pt1 | contig 11929 bp, 6 predicted proteins | sample 2456461 | NCBI WGS metagenome assembly SMVB01 (sample SAMN11095934, study PRJNA526329) | marine sediment metagenome | biome: Marine sediment; feature: Surficial sediment; material: Deep marine sediment; isolation source: Hadal surficial sediment | place: Pacific Ocean | collected 2014-05 | depth 0-1...
CCCAGGCTCGTCGGGAGCCGACCAGGTACCAGCATGCACTTGCTCTCGAAACGGGACGAAGTAGACGCAATCTTCAGAGCCGCGGGCGGCCAGGAACGCCTTGGCGTCCTGCTTGACGGTCGGTGCGCTCATCGCGACGCTGGCGCTCATATCGAGGACGAGGGCGACGTCGAGCGGTGTGTTGCTCGAGGACGCGAACAGCGAGACTGGCTGCTCGATCCCGTCTTCCGACAATCTGAAGTCTTGGGCCGTCAACCCGATCACCGGCTCACCGTCATCGTCGAGGACCGCGACGTTGAGAACGACAAGGTCGACGCCGGCGCGATATACCGGCATCTGCTGGCCTTGATTCCCGGCTCGACCTGCATCCCCCCTCGCGCCACCCGCTCCCACCACCGCAAGAGCGGCGACAAGGGGTCCGAGGAGACGGCCAATGCACCGTCGGTTCATGCCCCGATAGTAGCCCGGATCTCTCAACAGATGGTTACTGGGCGAGCGCGATGGCACGCGAGTACGGCGTTGCGCTTGCTTCGGGTGCTCGACTAGCGGATCAGCGCCTCGATCGAGGCCGGCAGCGCGAACGTTGACGGATCGACGGTGTCGAACTCGATGGACGAGATCGTGAGCTGCACGGTCTGCCCCGGCCCGAGCTCCTGCACGATCTTCGTCGGCACCATGATGTCGCCGAACTGCCGGTAGTCGCTGGCGAATGCGCGCACGTTGATCGCCCCCATGAGCGAGTATTGCAAGCTCTCTTCGCCGACCAGCAGCCCGCTCTCGACGTCGAAGTATTCGAAACTCTCGCGACCGGAGTTGTAGACCAACCGCACCTTGTAGGCCGAGCGCCCGGCGAACTCGGTCATTTCCACCGTCTCCATCGACTGGAATCTGGCGGGATCGTGGAGGTCCGCGTAGTAGTCGGACTCGTCGACGATTTGTTGCAGCTCGTCCCCCTGCAGGATGCGCTCGCCGGTCATCGGGTCGGTCGACCATCCGACTTCACCGTTGTACCCCGTCCTGATCTCGATGCCCAGGTCCGCGAAGCTCACCACGAGCAGCGACTTGTGGGCGGCAGCGGCGTAGATCTGCACTTCGCCCCGGACCCCCTGCCCCAACAACTCCATGGTCCCGCGCCCATGGGTCGACGAATGCCCTCGGATCGCCTCCGCGCCCCCTATCGCTTCGACGTAGCGGGCGATGACTTCGTCGGCCGACGGCAACTCCTGGGCCGGCGACGGAACGGCGCCCGCGGCGCCCGCAGCAAAAAGAACAACGGCGGCCGCCGCGGCACTGAGCCGATGGATTCGTTGTCGCATGTGAGATCTCCTGAAACGTCGTCGAAAGAACATTCGCCGTCTGCTTGGTTACGGCCGTCAGCGTTGCCTCACGATCCACTCTACCGCAGCCTCCAGCGTCGGATCTCGGCCCTCGAGCAGATCGTCGCGCGTCACGCGTATTGCCTCGTCGGGAATGACGCCGCGGCCCTCGAGGCGCACCCCGGTCTGCGCGACAACAAAATCGGCGAAGGCATGCTGCAGGACATCACCGTTCGGCAGCTCGTCCATCAGCGACGGCAGCACCGCCCCCATAGAGCGTTGCCCGAAAATGCGGGCGCGGCCGAGCGCCTGGAGGCCCCCGGCGAAGACCTCGGAGGTGCTGGCGCTCGTATTGTCGATCAGGATGGCGAGCGGCCCCGCGTAGGGGTCGACGAGTGCGCCCGAAGTATCGATGCGGCGCGGGTTGGTGACGAAGTCGAGCTCGCTTTCGCGCATCCGCATGGTGCCCAGCGAGAGGTTCTCGTCGACGAAATGGCCGCCCGCGCCCATCACCATGCCACCGAGTCCACCCGGATTACCGCGCAGGTCGAGGATAATGCCGTCGGCATGGCGCATGCTGTCGATAGCCTCGTCGAACGGCCGGATAACGACCGGAAGCCAGATGTTGAAAGCAATGACGCCGACCTCGAGGTCGACGTCCGGTCGCAACATCTCGCTCTTCAAGGTGGCGAAGATCGGCGGCATGTTGCCGAACTGGCTCAGCCGGCCGGCCGGCAGCGCGAGCTCGATCTCGACCACACGCGGCTCGTCGTCCGCGTCGAGGAAGCCCAGCTCGATCGTGCCGCCCGGAGGTGGAGACAACCGGCGTTGCATCGCCCGCTGGGCTTCGACCCGCACCGTGTGCTCGTCGACGTCCTCTACCTCGGGTACGGCGCTGCCCTCGATTTCATAATCGTTGACGCGCTGCAGGATCCAGCCCGTGGCAACGCCGGCTGCCGCGCTCGGCCCCTCGGGATCCACTACCGAGACGACGAACTGGTCGTCCACCAGGATCACCTGGAATCCGGCGTCGCCACCACCGCCGCCGACCGAGCCGCCGGCGCCGGCTCGAAGATCGCCGAGCGCCGCGCTCGGCCAGAGGGCGAAATGCGACTGTCCGAGACGGCCGATCATGTCGCGAATGACGGTACGCAGCTCGGCAATTGATTCCGCCGCGGCGGCGCGCGGCCGCAACTCCTCACGCACCGCGTCCCAGTCGACGCCGTTGAACCCGGGATCCCAGTGGGTCTCGGCGATGATCCGCCAGACCTCGTCGAAGGTCTCGAGATGCTCGTTCTGCTGCGTCGCCGTGGCGACCGTCGCGCAGATGACGAAGACGGTGCAGGCGCCGAGCAGAAGCCGCTGCAGCCTGCGCTTCAACCGCCGATCCCGTCGAGACGCCACATGCCGCCCGAGCGGTCCTCCACCGCGATGATCAGCTGCCCCGGTGCCACCGCGAACTTGGTATAGATCACCGCCTCCGGCATACCACGGGCGAGAGCTTCGAAGCGAGTGACCTGGAACGGAGCACCACCGTCAACCGGCTGCGCCCAGACGTTGAAGCTGCCGCTCCGATCGGAGGTAAAGAAAAACCAGCGTCCATCAGGCGACCATGCCGACCAGCCCTCCTGGGCGGGGTGGCGCACCAACGGAGAGGGGCTGGCCCCGTTTTTCGAATCGACCACCCAGATGTCACCCGCCCCGCCGTCGCGATTCGTCCAGAAAGCGATCTGGTCGCCGCTCGGCGAGTAGGTCGGGTACATCTCGAAGCTCGACGACAGGGTCAGCCTCCGGGGCTCGGCGCCGTTGCCGAGGTCCTTCGTCCAGATGTCCCAGTTGCCGGAGCGATTCGAGTAGAACGCGATCTCGTTGCCGTCGCGGGAGAACGTCGGCATCACGTCGCGCTGTGGATGCTCGGCCTGGGTAGTCTGCGTCGCCACGCAGTCGACCGCGCACGGCAACTGCCACAGCTCGTACGAGCCGGTCGCCGTCGAGGACAGCACCAACCCCCCCGCGGGGGAGAACGCGCCGCCGATCTCGCGCACGGTGCGGTCCCAGATCGTCGTAACTTTCTTTTCCACGAGATCGTCAAGACGCATGGAATACAGCTGTCCTTGATCGGACGTACGATGTGCGGTCCACACCAATGCCTCCCCATCGGCCGAGATCGATGGGTAGTAGTTGCTATCGGCCGCGGCCGTGAGCTGGCGGTCGATCCCGGTGAGCTCTGCGGTCTGCGGATCGAATCCGTAGGCCCACAGGTGGCGGACGACATGGCGCGCGACATAGGCCATCTGGCTGCCGCCGGGAGACAAGGCGGGATCAATGTCGTCGCTCGTCGGCCACGTGAGTCTTACCGGCTCGCCAAGAGGGCGTCCGTCGTCGCCCAAGCGAACCTTCCAGATGTCCTTGTTGCCGCCGTACGGTCCCAGGCTCATGACAAAAAAGCTGCCGGTATCGGCGGCGGCGAGCCCGGTGACCTCCTGGCCGGCGGGGACGAGTTGCAACGGATCGCCTTTCCCCCCGTCGGCGACGGTCATGTACACGTCGGCCTCCGAGCGGTTCCAGTAATAAATCCGGGTGCCGTCGTGCGACCAGATCGGCTGTGGCTTCCCCGCCGTGTCGGCAACCAAGACCTTCGGCTCAGCCCCGACCCGCGCGTCCACCACGTAGATGTCGCCACGCCAGTCGAAGAGGATGCGTTCGGAGTCCGGTGACCACTTCGGCCGCGCCCCGAATTCGGTCAGCTGGGTCGGCTGGCTCCCGTGTGGGTCGATCAACTGGATGCCCTGGCCGCCGAAGTCGGCGGTGTAGGCCACCTGAAGGCCGTTCGGAGCCCAGTCCGGATCGGTCTCATTGCCGGGCAGGTCCGTGAACTGGCGGGCGCGCCCGTCTGCTTCCTGGTGCCACAGATCCATGCTTCCCGAGACATCGGACGAATAAACAATCTCCAACCCATCGGGAGCCCACGAAGGTGAGCCGACGAGCCCCGCCTGGCTGGTCAGCCGAATCGGCGCAGGCTGCCCATTCCCCATCCCGCTCAAACTGCCCGGTACCGCCCCGTCGCCGCTGAAGCCACCAACCCAGAAACCGACCAGCGCCGCTGCCGCCCCGATCGCCGCAGTTCCGACAATCCACCGCAGCGGCGAGCTCTTTGGCGGCGGCAGGTAACCCGCGTCGGATGTGCTTTCGGCCACCACCATGCCCTCGAACTCGCCCGACTGGAGCTCTTCCTTGAGATCGTCGAGCGCATTCCGGAGGTCGATCGCGCTCTGATAGCGACGGACCGGGTCTTTCGCCAGGCACGTCCGCACGATGCGGCCCAGGTGAGCCGGCAGCCCGGGCTTCCGCTGCGTGATCAGCGACGGCGTGTCCTTGATGATCGACGACATCACCGAAATCGGCGTATCGCCAGCGAACGGAACCTCGCCCGTGGCCATCTCGTACATCAACACACCGAGCGAAAAGATGTCGGATCGATGGTCGGCTGCGCGACCCTCGGCCTGCTCCGGGGACATGTACGCCACCGTCCCGATGATCTGCCCCTCGAGCGTCAACCCCATGGTGGCAGGGTCGACGAGGGCGGCGAGCTCGGTACCGTCGTGGCGCAACTTGGCGAGGCCGAAATCGAGAACCTTGAGGCGTCCGTCGTCACCCACCATGACGTTCGACGGCTTCAGGTCTCGGTGCACGATCCCCTTGTGATGCGCTGCGGCAACTGCCTCCACCAGGCGCAGCGACAGCTCGAGGAAGGTCGACGTCGGCATCCCACCCTCTGGGATCAGCTCGTCGAGGGTTCGGCCTTCCACCAGCTGCATGGTGATGAAGTGGGTGCCGTCGTCCTCCTCGACCGAGTAGATCGTGACGATGTTGGGGTGGTCGAGAGCGGCGATCGCCTTGGCCTCGCGCTCGAAGCGCTGGCGACGTTCGAAATCCTGGGAAAACTGCGGCCGCAGAACCTTCAGCGCGATCTCACGCTCGAGGTTCTCGTCGTACGCCGCGAATACCTCTCCCATCGCGCCCGAGCCGATAGCTCGAACGATCTCGTAGCGCCCCAGATTCTCGCCCACCATGGGGACCTTCATGCCACTCCTTCGCTGCCCTGCCGCACCCGAGGAGCCGGAGGAGCTCGCTCGAGTGCCTTGGCCACAGACCGGATACCAGATACGTCGGACGATCTTGACATTTTACGCTTCCCGGCAGGGGCACGTCAGACAGATCCAAGCGATTTCCCCCTGGCGCCCGCTCGCGTCGCGACTCGCTGAGATATCCGGGCTAGGGTGGCGGATCCGGCAGGGAGGCTGTGTTGCCGCCGCAGATGATGGCAGCGACCCGCTCGCCCGGCGCCGGAACGTACGCACAAGACAGCAGGGCTGCAAGCGAGGCCACGCCCCCGGGCTCGGCGACAATCCGCAGGCTGTCCCAAAGTCGCTGGCGCGCCTCGATGATCGCTTCGTCGGAGACCAGGACGGCGGCAGCGACGTGTTGACGGGCGACTTCGAAGGGGACGTCGCCGATCTGTCGGGCACCGAGCGAGTCGGCAGCGATGCCGCCGACGCTGACCTCTACCGGCCGCCCGGCATCGAGCGCCCGAGCCAGCGCCGCGCAACCCTCGGGCTCGACCGTGATCACGCGCCGCTCGCTGCGGTACCAGGCGGCGACGCCCGCCGCCAGACCGCCGCCGCCGACCGCCACCAGCACCGTGTCGACCTCAGGTAGCTGGGCTTCCATCTCACGCCCCACCGTCCCCTGCCCGGCGACGACATCGGGATGATCGTACGGATGAACCAACAGCGCGCCGGTCTCCGCGGCGCGTTCCCGACAGGCCTCCATGGCGTCATCGTAGTATTGGCCGATCACCGTCACGGCGCCGCCGTATCTGCGGATGCGCTCCGCCTTGAGTGTGGGTGAGCCCTCGGGAACGAAGATCTCCGCCTTGATTCCCAAAACCTTCGACACATAGGCGACCGCCTGCCCGTGGTTCCCACCCGAGGCGGTGATCACCCCGGCCGCCGGAATTTCCGCCGCCAGGATCCGGTTAAACGCACCACGCGGCTTGAACGAACCGGTGTGCTGGAAGAGCTCGAGCTTGAGCGAGATCTCAACATCGAGCCCAAACGCCCCCTTCTCGAGACGGATAGCCGGAGTGTGACGCACCCGGTCTTCGATGTGCTCGGCAGCAACCTCGATGTCATGACGGGAGACGGCGCCCATCTCAGTTTTCCATCATCGAGCGAACGCAGTCGAGCAAGGCGGCGAGAGAAAACGGTTTTTCGAGGAAAACACGGTGCTCGGTGGTGAGGCTCTCGTTGACGATCTGTTCCGAATAGCCACTCATGAAGACGACTTTCAAGCCGGGATTGTGGGCCTCGAGCTCATCGGCAAGCTTGGGGCCACCCATCTCGGGCATGACGACGTCGGTAAGCAACAAATCGATGTTCTTGCCATTCCCCCGCACAATCTCGAGCGCCTCGGCACCGTTGTTCGCAACGATCACCTCGTAGCCGTGGTCTCCCAGCACGGCGATCAGCAGGCCACGAATACGCTCATCATCCTCGGCCACGAGGATCGTTCCGTTGCCGCCCGCTTCTGCCTTGGCGTCGGTGACGCCGGCGGTGACCGCCGCGGGCTGCGGCCCGCCGTCTGCCACCAACGCCGCTTCGCTCTCGCCGGGAGCTTCCACCCGCGGGAGAAAGACCTTGATGGTGGTGCCGAGGCCGGGTTCGCTCTCGACCACGGTAGAGCCGTGGCTTTGGCGTACAAACCCGTACACCGTCGCCAAGCCCAGGCCGCTCCCTTTGCCCACGTCCTTGGTCGTGTAAAAGGGGTCGAACATGTGCCTGCGGGTCTCATCGTCCACGCCGACGCCAGTGTCTCGCACCTTCAGCTCGATGTGCAATCCGGCCACCAGACCGGAGATCGACTCAGCGACGTCAGCGGACAGTTCCGCGTTCCGCGTAGCGATCGTCAACGTGCCGCCGTCCGGCATCGCGTCGCGTGCGTTGAGCACCAGGTTCAAGAGGACATGCTCCATCTGCGCGGGGTCGACGCGAACCCACCCGAGATCAGCGGCCAGATCCGTCTCGAGACGAATATCTTCGCCCAGCGATCGGTCCAGCATGGGTTTCAACGCCCGCACGACCACGTTGACGTCGACGTGTCGCGGCGCCAACACCTGGCGGCTGGAAAACGCCAGCAGCTGGCGGACTAGAGTGGCACCCCGCTGCGCCGCCTCGTCGATCTGACGGGCCTCTTCCCACTCGGCGGTACCGACTCCGAGACTGCGCAGGAGCCGCTGTCCGCGGCCGATGATGACGGTCAGCAGGTTGTTGAAGTCGTGCGCCACCCCCCCGGCCAGCCGCCCAACTGCTTCGAGCCGATGCGAACGTCGCAGCCGCTCCTCGCTGTCTCGCAGTGCCTCGGCAGTCCGCGCCAGCTCGTTGCGCTCGTCTTCCAGCAACCACACCACCATTCCCAGGCCCATCGCGAACTGCAGCACGAAGTCCAGGAGACCGAAAAGAGCGAATCCGTCGCCCATGGTGACGATACCGAGGAGCTCCAGAGAGATCCTGACGAAGTAGTTGAGCTGCTCGATGCCGTAGAGCAGAAACGCTCCGATGACGATGGCGCGCCCCGACCCGTGGCGCCAACCGCCGCGCCATGACAGCCAGACGCCGGCCGACAGATAAGCGGCCGCGGCAGCGGCGGACCGGAGGGCGACGCGGGTGAAGAACCGGGCGCCCCCCAACGCGGGGTCCGAGGTGAACAGCGTCGCCAAGATCACGCCCGCAACCACGCAGATACCCAGCATGGCGCTCTTCCAGCGCGTCGAGACGGAGCGCCCGCGAGTGATCGCGTAGGTTCCGGACATCAACCAGGCGATGTGGGCGTAGCCGGCCACCAGGGTCACCATCGCCAGCGAAAGGCGTACAACGTGCTGCGGCGGCAAGGAGCGGGTCCCGGCGGCGGCAAGAAACGCGCCGAGGACATAGACCCCGAGGGCGGCCCAACTCCGCGACCACTCCCGCAAATAAGAGTGTCCGTAGGTACGGTAAAAACCCGCAAGCAGTAGGGCGATCAGCGCCGCGCCCACGGCCTGGATCAGGAAGACCGCGTACAGCGTGTACATATCGGTCATCTACGGCCTCGGGGTGCTGAGGAACTCCCGGGTGCGTCGCTACGGGTGCCGCCGAACGCCAGGGGCACATGCCAGGCGCTGCGACCCGTCTACCGTTCGGTCTTGCCCTTCTCCCAGGCCTTGATCCCCTGAACCATCCAGAGAGGAGGCGTCTCGTCCTTCAGGTAGTGATCGAAGAACTCCTGCATGCGAACGGTGAAGTCCTTCTGGTTCACCCGCTGACGTAGACCGTGCGCTTCGCCGTTGTAGTTGAACATCCAGGCCGGCTTCTCGAGCCGACGCAGCGCCATGATGAATTCGATGCCCTGATACCAGGGCACGGCGCCGTCCTCGTCGTTGTGTAGGATGAGCAGCGGGGTCTCGATCTTGTCGGCCCAGAAGATCGGCGAGTTCTCGATGTAGCGCAGCGGCACCTCCCAGAGGCTGGCGCCCAGACGGCTTTGCGTCTGTTCGTACTGGAACTGCCGCACCATGCCGCTCGCCCACCGAATACCTCCGTAGGCGCTGGTCATGTTCGACACTGGCGCCCCCGCTTCGGCGGCGGCGAAGATGTTGGTCTGGGTCACCATGTACGCGATCTGGTAGCCGCCCCAGGAGTGACCCTGGATGCCGATGCGGTCGGCGTCGATGAAGCCCTCGTCGATCAGCATATTGATACCGGGCAGCACGCACTTCAGCGCGTCCTTGCCCGGATATCCGGTGCCGTACTCGATGTCCGGCATCCACACGACGTAGTCGTTGCTCGTGTAGTACGACGCGTTCATCGACGTCCCCGGCGACGGGTGGCGGAAGTTGTGCAGCCCCCGATGCAGGGTCTCGTAGATGTACACCAGGAGCGGGTACGTCCGGTCGGGATCGAAGTCCTCGGGCTTGATCAGAATGCCCTTCAGCGGCACGCCGTCCGAGCTGCGGAAATCGCGAAGCTCGGCCTCACCCCACAGGAAAGCGTCCGTTTGCGTGCCCAGATGCGACACCCGCTTGGCCATGAAGTCCATGCCGCTGACCCAGATGTCCGGATACTCCGAGAAGGTCGATTGGGTAAACATCAGGACGTCGGCGGCGCGTGCCTTGGTCGGATTGCCGATGGCCTTGTCGACCATCATGATCTCGCGGGGATACTCGTTGCCGCCGACAGAATCGGTGTAGAAGCCGGTCGCCATCGTCTCCTCGTTGGTGGTGCGGAGGAGCAACTCGGCCTCGGGATCGACGAAAGTTTCGTCGGGATCGAGGCGCACATATCGGAACGACAGGCCGTAGGCGCGACCGTACCCGTCGGTGATCATGCGCGCTTCGGATCCGTCCGGGCGCAACAGCCAGATGTCGTAACGGTCGTAGATCAACACGCCCTCATCGTCGCGAAGCCAGCCGGCGACGCCGTACGAGCCGGCGGCCTGCGGCGTGTCCCAGTCCTCGCGATCGAACCGCACGTCGAGGGTCTCTGTGAGGTTGCGGGTGGTCCGCTCGGCGACGTCGTAGACGTACCAGTCGTAGTCATCCATGCCGAACCAGGTAACGTACCGCCCCCCGGGTGAGAGGTTGGCGCCGCGGAACAGCTCCTCGGCCACCATGGTGCGCTCGCCCGTCATCGGGTCGATAACGTAGACGTCGTTGAACCTGCCGTAGTAGGAGACGCGCTGGGTATAGGGCACATCGCTCAGGGCGAACGCGACGCTGCCATCGTTGCTCAGCCGAACGTCGGGGACGTCCTCGTCGGCGAGTTGCACGAAGCGACCGCTGTCGACGTGGTAGACGGACTCCCACGTCTGGTTTTCGACCCGCTCGCGCATCTGTAGCTGTTGGGGTTGCGGGTACGGGTCGTTCCAGGACCAGAGGTCGAAAACGGCGCCTTCCTCGTCGTCCGCGGCTTCTTGGTCGTCGGGTTCGGGCTCGGGAATCTCCTTGATGCCGAACAACGCGATGCTGCCGTCGTCGTTGAACGACACCGGCGACCGGTTCGAAACCGCCATGCCGCCCGGAAACCCCTGCGTCGAGGTATGTGACACCCACAGCTCCGCCGCCAGCGACCCGAGGTCCCAACCGTAGAGGTTGAAGGTCGGCTCGTCGGCGTCGTAGTCGTCGCGATCGGTGACGAACGCCAGGCGACCCTGGTTCTCGTCCAAGGCCAGGCGCTCGTAGTTGCCCTCGCCGTCGATCACCGTGGTGCTGGTCCCCTGAGCCGGGCGGTACGCATAGACGCCGTCGACTTCCGGCTCCTCTTCGCTCGAGACCGTGTACACCACCATGCCGCCGTCGTCGGTGAACTGGTAGCTCAACACCGACGCGGCGTTCCACTCGCCGCCGTCGGAGAGAGCGCGGATGGTGAGCGTGGTGCCGTAATCCTTGTCCTTGTCCTTCGTATCGCCCTCGTCCGCCTCGGCTTCCTCTTCTTCCGCTTGCGGCTCTGCGGCGGCTTCCGTGTCAGTCTCTTCCTCCGCCGACTCGGGTTCTTCGTGCAGGTAGGCGATGTAGCCACCGGCGTCTTCCGGGACGCGGAAGCTCCGCACGCGATCGATTTCGACGACGTCCCCACCGGCAAGGTTCATGATGCCGAGTGCGTTCTTCGGCATGTCCGCGGGCTTCGTCTTCTCGTCGCGCGCCGCCTCGGTTTCCTCTTCGGACGGGTCGATGGTGAACACGAGAAAGGCCGAATCCGGGCTGAAACGAGCCCCGCTGCCGCGCCCATGACGATACTCGGTGCCGGACTCGACGTTGCGGACAATGAGCTCGCCATCGCCATCCTGCGGAACCGCGGAGTACGCCACCCACTCCCCGTTCGGCGAGATTCGCTGGCCTTGGATCCGCTTCCAGGCGTCGTAGTCATCGTGGGTCAACGGCTCCTTTTGCGCCCCCAACTGGGCGCTGACCGGCGGCGCCGAAAACGAGACCGAGGCCACCAACAACACCACTACGACGAGCATCCACCGCTTGAGCATCGTGCCTCCTGAGAAAGCCGGGAAACGCCGAGCACCGATCCAGGCGCACCCGTACCGTTCGAGATCAAATACTCCGAAACGCTACTAGAGATCAGGCCCGCGCTCCAGCCGCGTGGCGCGGGCGGCTAGCAGGCCGTGGTTCGCAGAGGTGCAGGTATCCGCGGCCCACGCCGCGAGGCGGACTGTAGACGTACCACAGGTACGCTGGAGGGCCACCGAACAAGCGCAACGCCGGAGACGCGCGCCTCTGCGAACCCCGCCAGGCGTACTTTAATCTACGCCGGAGAGAGGCCGAACAAGCCCCACGCCGGAGACGCTGGCCTCTGCGGCCCCCCGCAGAGCCTCGAGGAGCTCCTCGACAGAGGGCCGCTCGCGGACGTCCTCATCGACGCGGACGTAGCGAACTGTGCCTTCCTTGTCGATGATCAGCGCGGTCGGGTGCGGGATGACCCGGTCGCTGCCCTCGTTGTAGACGCCGTAGGCCTTGATCGTCGTGGCGTCCGGGTCGAGAAGGAAGGGGATCGTCAGGCCCTCGGCATCGC
>SMVB01032448.1_pt1 | contig 11928 bp, 11 predicted proteins | sample 2456461 | NCBI WGS metagenome assembly SMVB01 (sample SAMN11095934, study PRJNA526329) | marine sediment metagenome | biome: Marine sediment; feature: Surficial sediment; material: Deep marine sediment; isolation source: Hadal surficial sediment | place: Pacific Ocean | collected 2014-05 | depth...
AAGCCAAATCGTCCAACACCGGCTTGCCTTCAGGATCGTCAGCAGGCGGGGCTGTAAATTCGGTTTTGAGGGTGTCGAGTGGGGTTTCCGGAAAGCGCTCGCTAAACAATGCTTCTACCACAGCACGGATCTCGACATTTAACATACATGGCTTGATCGTCCATGTCACCCAGCATCAGGTCACTCAATACAACATCATTGCTACCGTGCATCTGACCTTCATTTATCGCATAGACAAGCCTCGGGTCAAGCGTACCTTCATCGATTGCACGTCCTGCGAACTGCACCGTATAAGGCGACAGATTGGTCATGTGGAGATTGCGGAATTCTACCGTGACATCCGTATGCCGGATCGGATCAAGTATATTCATACTGCCGTCAATCCTGGCCAGACCATAATCATCCACCTGACCTTCCAGCCTGATATTTGCCGGCGCATTGCTATCGGTAGCTTGTTCAATGACCAGCGCTGAAAGATTTGTGGTCTGATCATCGAGGATGACAAAACGTCCGAATGCCTGCTCAAAAACCATCTGCGATAGATGCAGACCATCGGCATTCAAATCGAAATGATCAATATCGAGTTTTCCCCAGCCGAGCAGACGCTGGTTTTCGAGTGTGTCGTTGATCTCAAGGCCGGCAATCTCAATTGAACCACCAACTGTGAAATCTTCCCCGGCAGGCAGTTGTAACTCAATGTCGCTGTGCAGTTCAGGTTGTAGCTACCCCCTTCCTGCAACTTGCCGCTCAGATCAATCGGCATCAGCGCATTTTCCTGGTTACTGATTTCCGATACCTTGATTTGCAAATCTGTGATTCCGATGGCAGCGGCCGGAAGCATGTCCATGAGGCTGAGATCACCGCTTTCATTCAGCCATACCCAGAATTGTGGATTTTCAACATCGAGGCGGCTGAATTGCAGGCTCCGTTCCGGGTATCTGAACACCCCGCCCTGTAAGGTAATTTTCGGGATATTTATAAATTCCGTTACCGGTGTGAGACCGCTTAACAATAAATTATCCAGTTCTACTTCCAGTCCATCGATCTCAATATCGGCTTCACCGGAACTGTCCAGGTATAGCCGATAGTGGAAACGACTGGACATGGCCACACTTATAGATTCCAGTGGCAACATGGCCTTCAGATAAGCCGTCAACAGGTCAAGGCGCAGGCCTTCCAGCACAAGGTCGCCTTCAGAATCCAGCGGTGCAAGGCTCAGACTGCCACTCCATTGCAAACTGGCGTCACCCGGAAGCTGAATTGTTACCAACTGCCTGCCGTGACGGTCCGGTAGCGTATTGAGTTCCTGGATTGAAATATTGATCGGACCCAGTTGAGTTTCAACCGCGGTCGGGGGCAAATTGTCCCGCACATCTACACGCCCCTCAATGAGCCGCAGCTTGTGTATGAGCAAGCGGACCACCCCGTTGTCCTCTTCGGTCGTCTCTTCATTTGCCGGCTCAAGCGGCTGACTGCTTGCAAAATCTGCCAGCAATTGATCCAGTCGGGTTTCCCCGCTATCAAGCCGCTCAAAGTACAAATAGGGGCCGCTTAGCCGCACCTCATCGAATGTCCAGGCCCAGTTGAACAGACTGGAAAGTTGGAAATTAAATAAATAACTCATCGAACGCAGCCAGTTTGACATCGTCCTTATCGTTTACTTTAAAACCCAACACCCTGGCACTCAGAACATAAGGGTTAACCTCGATTTTCCCGATTTGCGCGATCCGTCCAAGATCATCCTGCAACAGGCCGATAACACTGTTCTTGATCATCAACGGGGCAGCAAAAAAACCCAACAAGGTGTAAAGCAGAACCACCACGATGGCCCAGAAGGGTTTTCTACGAAAGTTAAGCCATCGGGTCTTGATCACTTGACCGATGGATTGGCCACCGTCAGTTGCAGCTTGTTCATTATTCGGCATATTTATGGACTGTCGATGAGAGGATTGTTTAGACTATATTGGCTTCGGGAATTTTATAATGCATGACCCTTTCTGGACCTACAAATCACTGGATGAAATGACTGCCGATGAATGGGAATCGCTGTGTGACGGCTGCGCCTTGTGCTGTATGCACAAAATCGAAGACGAGGATAGCGGTGAAGTCATCTATACGGATATCGCTTGTAAGTTGCTTAATTTATCCACTTGTCGTTGTTCGGATTACGCAAACCGTGTAGCTCGAGTGCCTGACTGCCTGCGGCTGAAAGCCGACAATCTGGAAGCCTTTAAGTGGTTGCCTGATACTTGTGCCTACAAGCGCCTGGCAAATGGACAGAAACTGTTTGATTGGCACCCGTTAATCAGCGGGCGGCCCGAATCCGTCCATGAGGCGGGGATATCGATGTTGGGACGAGCGGTGTCCGAAAACGAATTTGAGGATTTCGACGTTCTGCAGTTGCTGGAAGACGGAAGAATGGGGTCAGAGTAAAGTGCCAGAGTAACACTCTGGCACTTTACTCTGACCCCAACATTCTGACCCCATCATTCCAACCCTTCTTAGAACTGCTCAACATCCAATGCCATGATGCTTTTGCTGCCGGCTGTCACTGTCGCAAAGCAACTACCGCAACGTGGTAACAGGTGATCAAAATAGAATTGCGCGGTTATCTGTTTTGCGCTCAAGAATGATTTGTCACTGTTTCCGGCTTCGAGCAGGGAAGCAGCTTTTAGCGCTGATTTCCCCATCACCCAGCCACCGCACAAATACCCCATCATCATCATGAAATTCACACTGACACCCGCAGCGACATTCCTGTCTTCATTGGCGTACTCCAATAACCATGCCCTCGCTTCCCGTCCTGACTGCACCGCTTTCAATAAAGAGGCCGCCATACCACCAAGTCCATTCACCTCAAACATATCATCAGCGGTGGCATGAATCTCATCCAGCAATTCCTGTAAAGCTTCACCATTGTCACCCAGGGTTTTACGACCGACGAGATCCAGCCCCTGTATACCCGTGGTGCCTTCGTATATGGTCATGATGCGTGCATCACGATAATGCTGGGCGCTGCCAGTTTCCTCGACAAAACCCATACCACCATGGATTTGTGTGCCCAGGTAAGTGACTTCCTGACTCAACTCCGATATCCAGCCCTTGACGATGGGTGTGTATAAACCGGTACGGGCAATGTGTTTTTGCGCATCTTCCGGGCTTTTAGCTGCACGCGTCAGGTCACTTTCCGCGGCCGCAAAGTAAATCAGGCCACGCATGGCTTCGGTCGCGGATTTCATCAGCATCAGCATGCGTCGCACGTCAGGAAACTCGATAATCGGAAAACGGGAGCCATCGCTGTTAGTACCTTGTAAACGTTCCTTGGCAAAGGCCCGCGCCTGCTGGTACGAACGATCTGAAAGACCGAGACTCTGAATGCCGACACCCTGGCGGGCATCATTCATCATCGTGAACATGGCCACCATTCCTTTGTGGGGCTGGCCTATCAGGTAGCCGATCGCGCCACCGTTGTCACCAAAACTCATGGTACAAGTCGGTGCAGCATGTATGCCCAGTTTATGTTCGATCCCTACACAGGCGACATCATTGATTTTCCCAGGGCGGCCATTTTCGTCAAGCAGGAATTTTGACACCAGGAACAGGGAAATCCCCCTGATACCCGCAGGTGCATCCGGTAAACGGGCCAGCACCAGGTGAACGACATTTTCCGTCATTTGATGGTCGCCCCAGGTGATAAATATCTTCTGCCCGGTCAACAGGTAGTGATCACCTTCAGGTACTGCTTTTGTAGCCACCGCGGCCAGGTCGGAACCGGCAGCGGGTTCGGTCAGGCACATCGTACCCGTCCACTCACCACTGACCATGTCGGGTAAATAGGCGTTTTTTAATTCATCAGAGCCATGCGCGGCAATCGCCTCAACGGCACCGGTTGTCAGTAACGGGCACAAAGAGAAAGATACACAGGCAGAATCCCAGATTTCCACGACAGCCGCCGCCAACACCCTCGGCATGGCCTGACCGCCGTATTGCTCGCCTGCAGCCAGCGAGGCCCAGCCACCGTCAACGTATTGACGGTAGGCCTCGGCAAAACCCGCAGCCTCCTGCACCCCGTTTTCCCCGAGTTTGACTCCCGACCGATCGCCGCTTTTATTCAGGGGGGCCAGAACTTCACTACCGAGACGCGCAGCTTCTTCCAATATGGCAGAAGCCAACTCGCTGTTGACCTCGTCCAAACCTGCATCCAGACACATCTGGTCAAAATCAAGTACGTCATTCAGCAAGAACGCGGCATCTTTGTACGGAAACTGGTAGTCACTCATGGATAGAATTCCTGAATCAGAAAGTTTGTGATATAACGCGCTACTATTATGAACAATTCGACTCGCCGGGGAAACCGCCAGTGCTCAACAATACGCAATTTGACATAGCAATTATCGGTGGCGGTCTGGCAGGAATTACCGCCGCGCTGGAATTACTCGACCACAACCTGAAAGTAGTCATCATTGACCGCGACTCAGAACAAAATTTTGGCGGTCTGGCCATGAACGCGTTCGGCGGCATGACCCTGATCAATACGCCCATACAGCGCTTGCACCGAATCAAAGACAGCCCTGAGATCGCCCTCAAGGACTGGCACTCTTTTGCGCAGTTTTCAGACAATGACATATGGCCGAAACAATGGGCCGAGTTGTATGTGAACCGCAGCATTGACGATATTTACAACTGGCTGAAACCAAAGGGCATCGGTTTTTTCCCGATACCGCATTGGGTGGAAAGAGGTGAATCAGGTGAAGGCAATTCGGTACCCCGGTACCACATCATCTGGGGCACCGGGCTACACTTGATGCGTACCCTGATCAATGAACTCAGACAGCACCCTAAAGCTGCCAACCTGACTTGCCTTTTTGACCACCGGGTTGAATCAATACTGATGCACGACCAGGCCGTCAGTGGTGTACAAGGCATCCATGAAATCAACGGCCAGGCATTTGAAATCGATGCAGCGGTCGTATTGGTCGCCAGCGGCGGTATCAATGGCAGTATTGAGCGGGTCAAGAGGGAATGGGATCAATCCTGGGGTCAACCGCCCGAACACATCCTCAATGGTGCGCACAAATATGCCGATGGCACCGTTCACGATGCGGTTGAAAACATCAACGGCAAACTCACCAATCTGCATCAAATGTGGAATTATCCGGGCGGTATCCACCACCCCGAACCACGGGTTGCAAAAGAGGGCTTAAGCGTGATGCCACCAAAATCTGCAATCTGGCTGGACGCGACCGGTAAACGATTCGGCCCTGCCCCGCTGGTCAGTGGCTTTGACACCCACCGTATATGCAAACGTATTGCCCGCGACCCACATGGATATAGCTGGCAGGTCATGAACTGGAAAATCGCCCTGAAGGAATTTGCAGTCTCAGGGGCTGAGAGCAACCCTGCTTTCCGCGACCGGAAAATATTACAGTTGGCTCGCGAAATTATTTTTGGCAACGACAAGTTGCTGAATTACCTGGTAAACGAGTGTGAGGATGTCATTGTTGGCAATAGCCTTGAAGAGCTGGTGGAAAAAATGAATCGCGCCAATGCCGACAGCCAAAGCGTTGGTAGCGGTGTGGTTGATCTTGCCAATGTCAGACTATCGATTAAGCAATATGACGCGCAGATCGAGCTGGGAAAAGAACTTCAAACCGATGCGCAGCTAAAACGTATCGAAGAGGTAAGAAAATGGCGCGGGGACCGCTCGCGCACCTGTGACCAACAGAAGATCATGGACGACAAGGCCATGCCGCTGCTGGCGATTCGTCAATTTATCGTCAGCCGAAAAAGCATGGGCGGTATACAAACAGATTTGGAAAGTCGTGTCCTTTCGACAAGTGGCATGCCAATACCGGGTCTTTATGCAGCCGGTGAAGCGGCCGGTTTTGGCGGTGGCGGTATCTCCGGGATAAAATCACTGGAAGGAACGTTTATTTCCAATTGCATTTTAAATGCACGCATGGCGACGCGCTCTATCACTAATCAACCATTGACCCCATAATGCCTCCATATTCACCTCTTTAAATCACTACTCGAGTCACATCGAGACTAGTTAGCGAGATCATCAATGAAAAAAACAGGCGCATGGCTGGTACGTTACGCCCTTGAGCAAGTCGGTGTTAAACACACCTTTGGCATACCCGGTGTTCACAATACCGAAATTTATGACGAATTGAATAAATCCAAGTCGATCCAGCCGATCCTGGTCACCCATGAGGGTGGCGCTGCATTCATGGCCGATGCCATCAGCCGCACTTCCGACAACATCGGCACCCTGCTGATCGTCCCGGCGGCCGGCGTGACCCACGCGTCCAGCGGTATTGGCGAAGCATTTCTTGATGGTATCCCGATGCTTGTGATTGCCGGCGGTATCCGTACCGACACCGGCAAGACCTATCAGTTACACGAAATGGACCAACACGCATTATTGGCACCCATCACCAAGAAGACATTTAAAATTGAAACCCTTGATGAGATTGTACCTGCCATTTACGAGGCTTATCGAATCGCAAATGACGGTGAACCTGGTCCGGTTTTTGTAGAAATACCGGTAAATTTGCAGTTATTCCCGGGCGAGGTGTCAACGCCCCAGCCCTTTACCTCGAAAACGGAGGCCTCCTCACCCGACCAGGCTGCCATTGATCAGGCAGCCAAGGCTCTGTATGCAGCTGAGAAACCGGGCTTGTTTGTCGGCTGGGGCGCAGTTGACGCCTCCGAGTACAGCATCAAGATCGCAGAATTCCTGAATGCGCCGGTAGCAACCACCTTACAGGGCCTGAGTGCCTTTCCCGCAGACAACGCTTTACATACCGGTATGAGTTTTGGTGTGGCCGCAGTGCCTGCCGCTGAAAACGCCTTTAAAGACTGCGACTGCATGCTCGCCGTGGGTACCCGCTTTGGTGAGATTGCGACCTGCAGTTATGGCGCCCAACCACCGGAAAACCTGGTTCATATCGATATCAACCCACAGGTGTTCAATGCCAATTACCCGGCTGCTATCAGTATTGAAGGTGATTCTAGTGTCACATTAAATATATTATATAATGCATTGTTATTACTAGGTAATCAAAAGACTGATGATGGTGTTTTGAAATCTGCCATCAAAACAGACAAGACCGCCTATATCGAGGAGTGGTTCAAACATGACAGCAAAGACAGGGTCAACCCGGCACGTTTCTTTGTTGAACTGAGAAAACAGCTTGATGACGATGCCATCGTCGTTGCTGACGATGGCAATCATACTTTTTTGACCGCCGAATTAATGCCCATTCATACTGCGCGGGGCTTCATCTCACCCACCGATTTTAATTGCATGGGTTATGCAACACCTGCTGTGACAGCGGTCAAACTGGTCAATCCCGATAAGCAGGTTATCGGTATTATCGGCGATGGTGCGTTTTTGATGACCTGTATGGAAACACTGACGGCGTCCTCGCTCGGACTGGGTGGCGTCTACATTGTGTTCAACGATGGTGAACTATCACAAATATCCCAGGCCCAGGAAATTCCCTACAACCGCAAAACCTGTACTGTTTTGCAACCGATGAAGATCAAAAGCCTCGCCGATGCAACCGGCTGTGAATTCATCAGCATCAGTGATAACGCCGCTTGCAAAGACGGTATCAAACAAGCCCTTGAATTTGCTGCCCAAAACAAACCGGTCATCGTGGATGTCAGAATCGACTATTCCAAACGCACGCGTTTCACGAAAGGTGTGGTGAAAACGACTCTGGAACGCTTTTCAATGGGCAATAAAGCACGCTTTATCGGCCGGGCATTGATCAGAAAAGTCACTGGCTGAAATTTTCGGCGCTGAAATTTTGCGACAACCACTCGAGCACACAGGCACGCACTTTGTCTTTTTCAGGCTCATTGAACATTTCATGAAAAAGATCATCCCAAACGACCAGTTTCAAGGTTTCTGCGGGCGCGTCTTTGGCCCACTGTGATGCCGCCTGCGGGTCGACCAGACGATCAGCACCCGATTGCATTAACAATGTCGGAACCTTCAATTCAACTGCCCTGCCCTGGATATCATCGATGGCCCTGGTGATCTCCACGTACCAGCGCGCCGAGACTTTGTCTGAGACCAGCGGATCATCAACATAGGCCTTGACCACCGCCGGATCCCGACAGATGGCTTCGGTTTCCAGATCACTGGGGAAAAGCAATCGGGGTTTAATATGAACAAGCACACGCACCAGCCAATTCAGCAGCGCCGGTGGCCTGGCATCAGGGTGTGTTCCCAGCGCAGGTGATGAAAGCACGGCGCCATCCAGTTCATCCGGATGATCCAGCGCATAAGCCAGTGAGATCAGGCCACCCATCGAGTGACCCAGGATGACAAGTGGCAGATCCGGGTGACGTTGTTTCGCCAGCGAGAGCATCGCCTTCACATCTTTTGCGTAATCATCGAAGTGCTCAACATGCACACGCCCCTGCTGATGGCCATCCGAACTTTGACCATGGCCGCGTAAATCGCATGAATAAACCGCCCATGCATGAGCGGCAAAATACCGGCCTGTTTCGGAAAAACGGCCACTGTGATCTGCAAGACCATGGATCAACACGATGACACCTGCGGGCGTATCCGGCTGCCAGCTTTGCCAAAAAAGCTCAATATCATCGGTAGTTGTTAATCTGCCACCATGCTGCGAAATTCTTGATTTTTCCATCAGCTCTCTAGCTTCTTACACGGTCCACTGCAGCCAGCCACTCGCTGTACAATTTGTCGCTCTGCTGTCTGTCCATGCGCGGTTCAAATCTTCGTTCACTTTTCCGCGCATCTGCCAATTCTTCCGGGCCTTTCCAGAAACCAACAGCCAATCCCGCCAGGAAGGCGCTGCCGGCGGCGGTTGTCTCAACCAATTGTGGCCGGTCTACGGTCACACCCAGCAAGTCCGCCTGGAACTGCATCAAAAAATCGTTGCGGGATGCGCCGCCGTCAACTTTGAGCGCAGTGATCTCGATACCGGAGTCCTTGTTCATGGCCTCTACAATATCGCGAGACTGGTAAGCGATAGATTCAAGTGCTGCCCTGACGATATGTGCCCGCCCTGTACCCCGGGTCAGCCCCAGGACAGCGCCACGCGCATCCATATCCCAATGCGGCGCACCCAGACCGGTAAATGCCGGCACCATGTAGACACCGTCATTTCCATCGAGTTGTTGCGCCAGCGCTTCACTTTCCGCGGCTTCACCGATCAGGCCCATTTCATCCCGCAACCACTGGATCGCGGCACCACCAACAAATACCGAACCCTCCAATGCATAAGCAGGCTGACCGTTGGCATCACAACATAGGGTTGTCAACAAACCGTGTTTGCTCACGGGGCGTACATCGCCCATATTCATCAACAGAAAACAGCCTGTGCCATAGGTGTTTTTGGCCTGCCCCGGATACCAGCAAGCCTGGCCGTAGAGCGCCGCTTGCTGATCACCCGCTATTCCGGCTATCGGTATGCCGGCAGATAATCCATCGATGGCGGCTGTTTCACCGAAGACACTTGAACTGGCTTGTACCGACGGTAGCATTGCTAACGGTATATTCAACAGCCCGCAAAGTTCCGCATCCCAGCGATGTTCGTTGATGTTATAAATCAGGCTGCGTGATGCATTGGTGGGATCGGTCAGATGTACGGCACCTGCGGCAGAGCACCCGCCCGTGAGATTCCACAACAACCAGCTATCGATGGTGCCAAACGCCAGTTCGCCGTTCTCGGCACGGTGCTGCAAGTCAGCATCCTGATCAAGAATCCAACGAATCTTGGTCGCGGAAAAATAAGCATCCATCACCAGACCGGTGCGTTCTCGAAACAGCGGTTCATGCCCCTGCGCGCGCAGGTTTTCACACAACGATGCAGTTTGCCGGCTCTGCCACACAATAGCGCGGTGCACAGGTTTGCCGGTTTGCCGCTCCCAAACGACAGTGGTTTCCCGTTGATTGGTGATTCCTATAGCGGCCAGTTCTTCAGGGCCCAGACCGGCGTCAGCCAGTGCCGCCGCCATCACCTTCAGACTCACCCGCCAGATTTCTTCCGCATCGTGCTCGACCCAGCCGGGTTGCGGATAATGCTGGGTGAATTCAGAATAAGCGCGCCCAAGGACCGCGCCTTGTTGAGACAATACAAGGGCGGTCGAACCGGTGGTCCCCTGGTCGATGGCGAGTACGGCAGACATTTGATGAGTATATCGCCCCTACGAAAATTTAAACAATCCCAAACACCGGGATTTGTGAGACACTTTCAATCATCATGCCCCCAGTTACAAAACGCATCAGAAAACCTATCAGAGTCGACGCCGTTTTGTGGGATTTCGATGGCACGCTGGTCAATTCAGCTGCCAAAAACATTGCCATCACCCGGCAAATCCTGGCGCGGGTTGCACCGCGACTGACCGGTGATAATCTGCCCCGGTCTTTACAAAGCGAAGCGGAATACCATGTTGCTATCCATGGCACGTATCATTGGCATGATTTGTATCGTGAATATTTTGGTTTAGACAGCAAAGAAATTGAAGCCGCTGGCCCGTTATGGGAAGCACTTCAACTAGAGGATGACACCGATGTACCGTTGTTTGATGGCATCGCGGATACCATCGCCGGTCTTTCGCATATACCCCAGGGCGTTTGCTCGGCCAACGCTTCACGAAATATCAGACGGGTATTAAACAAGCAAGGACTCGAATCCGCTTTCGAGTCGGTCATCGGCTACGAAGACCTCCTCCTCCACCAGCAGAAACCCGCTCCTGATGGCGGCTTGAAATGCTTGCAGGACATTTTTGGTCTAAGCCACGAAAATACTTGCGGAAAAACTATCGTCTACGTCGGCGATCACGTCGCTGATGCGATGTTTTCCCGTGGTCTGGGCGAACGCCTGGGGTCGTCGAATGAGGTGATTTCAGTAGCTGTCACCTACAGTGGAGCACAGCCTGAGCATTGGAACGTGCAACCGGATGAGGTCATAGACAGTCCGTCAGAGCTAATCGACTGGATTAAAAATTGAGATGGCACAAACAACACCGATCCCATCGTGTTCCTGTTACTTTGAAGCACAACACGAGCATCACACCCACCCCGCCATGCGCGAGCTAGAAAAATGCGTTCTGGGTTGTGACTTTGGCGGTACCTCCTGGACCACCAAGACACAGGCTGACAAAATCCCTGCAGTGCTTGGACTTGATGCTGAAACCAGAATGCTTGAAATCGGTGCGGGAACCGGCTGGCCCGGTATTTACATGGCCACTCAGTCAGCTTGCGATGTGACCCTGCTCGACATCCCGGTCAATACCTTGATACATGCAGGTCAACGTGCAATTGATGAGCAAGTTGAGAAACGCTGCCGGGCCGTTGCTGCCAGTGGTACTGCCCTGCCTTTTGCCGCCGCAACATTTGATGTACTTGGCCACTCGGATGTTCTGTGTTGCCTGCCGGATAAACTGGAGATGCTGAAGGAATGCCGGCGCGTGGTGCGCGATCAGGGTAAAATGTTGTTTTACGTGATCGCACCGGCGCGGGGTATATCAGGATCTGATCTTGATGAAGCCTGTGAGGTAGGCCCGCCATTTGTGGGTGTTCCAGACGACTATACCGAATTGCTGAACGCATCGGGCTGGCACTTGCTGGATAAAACCGATTTGACCGAAGACTACCTGCAGGCGCTGCTCAGACTGGTAGACGGACTAGTAACCAGGGCAGAAGAACTAAAGCCGGTCCTGGGTGTTGATGAGTACAGTGATCAACTCAACCGGCGCCGCGCACAAATCAGTGCGATCGAACGCAGATTGTTAGAAAGAGAAGTATTTCTGGTACAAGCTGCCTAGATTAAGGCTGTTCACAAGGAGTATGCGAGCATACTGCAACAGAATCCGCGTTTGCCACCAGAAATACCAGTGCAGCGACACCCAATACGCCCAGCACGATACTTAAAG